>FWWL01000745.1_pt1 | contig 86693 bp, 80 predicted proteins | sample 2228331 | NCBI WGS metagenome assembly FWWL01 (sample SAMEA103939775, study PRJEB20133) | metagenome | reverse complement strand
AAGTGAGCTGTCTTTTGGAGTAAACTAAACCCCTTTTGGGACAGCCCCGTTTTTTTGCAAGGCCGAATGGGGTGTGGTATATTTTGAGGAAGATTAGCCGTTAACAGACAGGGGTTTTTAATAAAGATGTTTAAGCGTTTGCTTCCCGATCAGCTCGTGAATACAGTATTCGATATTGATTTGGCTGAATTGAAAAACAGGGGTGTCCGAGGTATCATCACGGATTTAGACAATACCCTCGTTAGCGCCAGAACTCCGCTAGCCACCCCGGAATTGGCAGGTTGGTTGGATTTAATTAAAGATCAGGGTTTTAAGGTCGTCATCCTTTCCAATAACAATATCACTCGCGTGTCCAAGTTCGCCGAGCCGCTCGGGATTCCGTACATACCCGCTGCGCGAAAGCCGGCAGGCGCTTCCTTCCGGCGGGCATTGAGGCTGATGGAGCTATCCCCGGAGCATGCCGTCGTTGTCGGGGACCAGATGCTGACGGACGTTCTTGGGGGACGCCGTGCCGGGCTGCATACGATATTGGTTACGCCGATCGCTCCCCGCGAGGAAGGTTGGGCGACGCAAATCAACCGCCGGATCGAGAAAATCGCGTTAGCAAGGCTGCGCAAAAAAGGGCTATGGCCGGACAAGGGAGGACGCTAGCATGACGCAAAACAACCTGCAAGCTTCCCGTTGCGCAGGCTGCGGAATTCCGTTACAGAGCGAAGAGGATAAGAAGCCGGGTTACTTGCCCGCGTCTTCCTTGGACAAAGAAGAGGCGATTTGCCAGCGATGCTTTCGGATTAAACATTATAGCGAGGCTTCTTCCGTTACCGTAGATCAAGATGAGTTTCTGAAATTGCTTGGCGGGATCGCTTCCACGAGCAGTCTAGTTGTCCATATTGTCGATTTGTTTGATTTCCAGGGCAGCATTATCTCGGGCTTGCAGCGGTTTGTCGGGAATAACCCGGTGCTGCTAGTCGTGAATAAGATCGATCTTCTCCCGCCCGTGACGAACTGGAACCGGTTGCGTAACTGGGTTCAGAAGCAGGCAAGCGAGGAAGGCCTGAAGGTAGTCGATGTCGTTCTATGCAGCGCCCGGCGCAAGATCGGCTTTGACCGTGTCGTTGAGGCTGTCAATACGTACCGGCAGAACAAGGATGTATATGTGGTCGGAGCGACTAACGTCGGCAAAAGCACGTTGATTAACCGGCTGATATCGGATTACAGCGATTTGAAACGCGAACTTACCGTTTCCCGTTACCCGGGAACGACGCTCGATGCGGTACATATTCCTCTAGACGACGGTAAAAGCATCATCGATACGCCGGGCATCGTATACTCTTGGAGGATGTCGGAAATCATTCCTCGTAAGGATTTAGCCGCCCTGCTTCCGGACAAACCGCTTAAGCCGTTAACTTATCAGTTGAATGAAAAGCAGTCTTTGTTCTTCGGAGCGTTAACGCGATTTGATTTCGTTGAAGGAGAACGCCAATCGTTCACCGTTTATTTATCAAGCGGATTGCCGGTTCATCGTACAAAGCTGGAGAGAGCGGACGAATTATATGAACAGCATCGCGGGGTCATGTTAAGCCCTCCAAGCTTGGAAGATTTAGATAGCCTTCCCGATTGGACCCGACACCGTCTGAGAATTCCTCCAAATTCGAAGCTGGACGTATTCGTCTCGGGGATCGGATGGATTCAAACAAACGGGAAGACGGGCGCAACCGTGGATGTACACGCTCCGCGCGGAATTAAAGTGATGCTGCGGGAAAGCATTCTCTAACGACAACCTCTGCGGGAGAGGAGCAAGCATTGATGGATAGCCATACCGTACTCTACGGGGTCATCGGTGACCCGATTCGCCATTCTAGATCTCCATTTATGCTGAATCGGGCGTTTCAAGAGAAAGGAATCAACGGTGCCTATGCCGCTTTTCATGTCGCTCCAAGCGAATTGGAGCAAGCGATCGCAGGCGTTCGCGGCTTAGGATTCAGGGGATTGAACGTAACGATTCCACATAAAATCGAAGTCATGGCGTTTCTCGACGAAATAAGCGAAGGCGCGAAGGCTGCAGGCGCGGTAAATACGATCGTCAATGAGCACGGCCGATTAATCGGTTACAATACCGACGGCATCGGATATGTCCGCTCGCTTAAAGAAGAAGTCGAACCGGACTTGTCCGGCAAAACAATCGTCGTAATTGGCGCAGGCGGCGCGGCAAGAGGCATATTATGGGCTATGGCGCAAGAAAATCCGGCAGCGATCAAGCTGGCGAACCGCACGGAATCCAAAGCCTACGAACTCGCAGCTGCATTCTCTCCGGATTTACGCATCTCGTCAATCCCGTGGAGCGAGCTTCGCGAAACTTGCTCATCCGCCGACGTGGTCATCAATACGACGTCGGTCGGCATGTCTCCGAACGTTGACGCGCTTCCGATCGATCCTTCCTGGCTTAAGCGGGGCTCCGTCGCAAGCGACTTGATCTACAATCCGCTCAAGACCGCATTCCTCCGGCAAGCCGAGCAGCTCGGCTGCCGGATTCATGGCGGCCTGGGCATGTTCATATACCAAGGCGCATACGCATTCGAATACTGGACCAGCCAACCTGCCCCAGTCGATGCGATGCGCGCAGTTGTCTTGGAGTCTTTTGGTAAATAACCCCGGTTGAGCGATCATACGGATTTTCACAATAGAAAGCAGGAAAACAAATGTTAACGGGAAAACAAAAACGCCACCTAAGGTCGCTAGCGCATCACCTCACCCCGATTTTTCAAGTCGGCAAAGGCGGCACCAACGACCACCTGATTCGCCATATCGAAGAAGCCATCGAAGTGCGCGAGCTCATCAAAGTATCCGTATTGACCAACTGCTCCGACGATCCGCGCGAAATCGGTGCGGAATTGGCTGAGAAATCCGGCTCCGAGCTGGCGCAAGTCATCGGCAAAACCATTGTTCTATACAAGGAATCCAAGGACAACAAACAGATCGTGCTTCCTCGTCGCTAATGAATGATGGGAGGGCGGGAATCTATGCGTAGAATCGGTTTGCTCGGAGGAACTTTCGATCCGGTCCATAACGGCCATTTATTAGCTGCCCAAGCAGCCTATGAGGCGGCCAAGCTCGATGAAGTTTGGTTTGTTCCGACCTCTTCACCTCCGCACAAACCGCAGCCTGGAGCAGATAGCGGCAACCGGCGCCAAATGCTTGAAACGGCCATTGCTTCGAATCCCGTTTTTCGGGTGGAAGACATCGAATTGCGGCGTGAGGGCATCTCTTATACGATCGATACCGTAATTGCCTTGCAGGAGCAATATCCCGACGTGATTTTCTATTGGATTGTCGGTTCCGATATGGTGAAAGACCTGCCGAATTGGCGGAAAATAGACGAACTCGCCGAACGCCTGTCATTCATCGGCTTAGAGCGGCCGGATCAGCCGGGCGACGATTCGGCACTGCCTTCCTTTATTAGGCGTCGTCTACTGCGGGCTGCTATGCCTCCAATCGGAATATCCTCCTCCGAAATCAGGCGCAGGCTCAAAGAAAAGCGTTCCGTCCGTTACATGCTTCCGGATCCGGTGCTTGAATTCATTCAAAGGGATGGCTTATATGAATCTTGAATTATTAAGGGAAGCTACCCGCAGGCAAATGCCGGACAAAAGGTGGAAGCATACCCTCGGGGTTGTCGAGACGGCCATTAAGCTGGCGAAGCGTTTTGACGGAGATCCTCTCAAGTCGGAACTCGCGGCGTTATTGCACGACTACTCCAAAGCCTGGGCGATCGATCGGATGGAAGTTATCATAAGGGAGCGGCAGTTGCCTGAAGAGCTTCTGCAATACGACAAGGAACTATGGCATGCGCACGTCGGCGCTTGGGCGGTGCAGCATGAGCATGGGATAACGGACGAGGAAGTTCTGAATGCGATACGCTATCATACGTCCGGACGCGAACAGATGACGAAGCTGGACAAAATCGTATGTTTAGCGGATTATATCGAACCGGGCCGAGATTTTCCCGGGGTGAGTAAGATCCGAGAACTCGCTAAACATAGTATGGAGGAAGCGCTTCTCGCGGCTTTCGATTCGACAATAGAAGTGTTGATCGAACGAGGAAAGCGCATTTTTCCATTAACCGTATCCGCACGGAACGATCTGATTAAGCAATTAATAGAGCACAAAAAGTTAATCGAAAATGGAGGCTGAGACATGGCGGGAAAATCAGAACAATTATTGAAGGCGGTACTAAACGCGGCAGAAGAGAAGAAAGCATACGATGTCGTTGCCTTGAACTTGCAAGGAATTTCGCTTATTGCGGATTATTTCGTTATCTGTCACGGAAATTCGGATACGCAAGTGTTGTCGATCGCTTCCGAAATTCGCAAAAGCGCGGAATTGAGCGGGAAGAGGGTTCGCATGGAAGGCGTAGACACGGCACGTTGGGTGCTTGTAGATATGGGGGACGTCGTCGCCCACGTATTCCATCGCGATGAGCGGGAGTATTATCATCTGGAGCGCCTATGGTCCGATGCAAAGGCAGTTGAAACCGTATGAACCTGACGGCCGGAACCTTGCAGGAATTGTGGGTTCGCAGGGAGGTATCCCCTCATGGCTGGTATCTCGGAATGGGGGCGGAAGACGGACCGGAGGTTCTGCTGCCCTATGTAGAAGCGGCCGGAGATCGACCCGAAGTCGGAACTGAAATCGAAGTATTCCTGTTTCATGACGACAAGGAACGGATAACGGCAACCCTGCGCAAGCCATTGCTCGTCTTAGGTGAGATGGCCAAGCTTACGGTTGCGGATTTCCATCCTCATTTCGGATTTTTCCTGGAGATGGGTATCGGGCGTCAATTGTTGTTGCCGTTAAAGCAATTTCCGATCGAGCGCAAGGACGTATGGCCTCAAACAGGCGACGAGCTGTTCGTCGTCATGAAGCACGACAAAGAAGGGCGGATGCTCGCCCGTCTTGCCAAAATCGACGATTTTGCGCCGCACATTATCCGGGCCCCGACTTCATGGCTTAATGAATGGCGTGAAGGTTGGGTAACGGACGTCTATCGCGATGGGGTATTTACGTTGATAGACGGGGGGGTACTGGGTTTCGGTGCTCTAGGCTACATAAATGACGCTTCTATGATCCATCCGCTGCGCATTGGCCAGAAATTCAGCGCCCGCGTTACCCAAGTGCGCGAGGACGGCCGGGTCTCCCTAAGCGTTAAGGCCGCCAAGGAAACCGGACGATTGGAAGATGCCGATCGTATTCTTGCTTTCATCAAGGAGCGCCCGGGAGGGGCAATGCCTTACTCCGATCAGACAAGCGCCGAAGATATACAGCGTCGGTTCAATCTCAGCAAATCGGCGTTCAAGAGAGCGCTCGGGAAGTTGATGAAGGAAGGGCTCGTCACGCAGAAAGGCAACTGGACGCATTTGACTGCGGTTGAGGGAGAGTCAGGGGATAAGCCGGAATCGGAGAGCTAAGATCGACTGCTATCTCTGGAAGTTACCTAACACAGACTGGGGGTACAACCATGCGTACTTATCGGCAATTCGCCGCCGTCTATGACCGATTAATGGAGGAAATGCCTTATTCCGAATGGATGGGTTTTGCCCGCCGCTGCTGGAATAAGTATGGAATGCCGAAGACGGTCGTAGATCTCGGTTGTGGAACGGGTAATATGGCAATTCCGCTTGCTCGGTCGGGCTTTAGCGTATTCGGAATCGACCTCTCCTCTGAGATGCTTTCGGTTGCCCTCAGCAAATGGGACGAGCCGCCTGCTCGCGGCATACGGGAAGGAGCGGGCACTATTCGCTGGCTGCAGCAGGATATGCGGGACTGGGATCTTCCGGAGCCCGTGGACGCCGTTATCAGCTTCTGCGATTGCCTGAATTATTTAACCGAGCCGCAGGATGTTACTGCAGCGATTCGTCAAACCTATGCGGGGCTGGCTCCAGGCGGGCTATTTATATTCGATGTTCATTCGCCCAAGCAACTGGAGCGCTATGCGGAGGAACAGCCTTTCGTTTATGACGAGAAGGACGTTGCCTATTTGTGGACTTGCGATTACGATCCGTCCCGGAAGGAAATCCAACACTCGCTTACTTTTTTTATCCAGGAAGAGTCGGCTTCCAAGAGCGGCGGCGGCTCGCTGTACAGCCGATTCGAGGAGTCCCATGTGCAGCGGGCTTACGATCCTAATTGGTTAGCCGAACAACTGATGGAAGCGGGATTCAAGGTGCTGCATCGATGTGCGGATTTTACTTGGGATAAACCTAACGAGGATTCGGAGCGATTGTTCTACGTCGCACGGAAACCGGAATAAGGATATTTTCATATGGAGGCGTCCCTTCGCCGGGACGTCTTTTCTGCTTTTTCGCCGACCCCCCGCTCCGGTTGGTTGCTGTAAAATGTCTCGAGTAGCGGTCCCGCTTGACATCATTCGCGTGTTTTGGCTATAATCATGGCATACTTTGGCTGTGATAAGGAGCAGTAATCGTTATGCGTTACCCAGAGAGCCGGCGGATGGTGAAAGCCGGTTAATGCAGACGACGAACTCGCCTTGGAGCCTCCGAGCTGAGCGAACCCGCCGATGAAGGCGATTCGACAAGCTTGGCGTTACCTCTCGTTACGAGGCACAAGTGGGCGGAAATCCAAGCAGGATGTCCGTCAACTAGGGTGGTACCACGGGAATTAATCCTCTCGTCCCTAGCGACAACGCTAGGGGCGGGAGTTTTTTGTTTAACGAAGAGATTTGACCACGAGGAGAGTTTAACGACATGTCGCAGGAAAATGGGCAAGGCTACCAACCGTTAAAGATTGAACCGAAATGGCAGAAGTATTGGGACGAGAACGAGACGTTCCGCACGACGGAGGAAGCGGGCAAACCTAAGTTCTACGCGCTCGATATGTTTCCTTACCCGTCCGGGGCAGGACTGCATGTCGGTCATCCGGAAGGGTACACGGCAACCGATATCGTTAGCCGATACAAGCGGATGAAAGGCTATAACGTCCTGCATCCGATGGGCTGGGACGCGTTCGGATTGCCCGCCGAGCAGTATGCGCTTCAAACGGGGAGGCATCCCCGAGAGATAACGGTGGAGAACATCAATAACTTCCGCCGTCAGATTAAATCGCTCGGATTCTCTTACGACTGGGACCGGGAGATCAGTACGACGGATCCGGATTATTACAAGTGGACCCAATGGATCTTCATCCAATTGTATAAGAAAGGTCTTGCTTACGTAGCCGAAGTGCCGGTTAACTGGTGTCCGGCGCTTGGCACGGTGCTGGCGAACGAGGAAGTCATCGACGGATTGAGCGAACGCGGGGGCCATCCGGTCATCCGCAGGCCGATGCGCCAATGGATGCTTAAAATTACCGAGTACGCGGAGCGGTTGCTTGAGGACTTGGAAGATTTGGACTGGTCGGAGAGCATTAAGGATATGCAGCGCAACTGGATCGGGAAATCGACCGGAGCGGAAGTCGAGTTTGCTATAGACGGGCATGATGCGGCGCTGACTGTATTTACGACTCGTCCGGACACCTTGTTCGGAGCCACTTACTGCGTATTGGCACCGGAGCATGAGCTGGTTGGCGTTATCGCATCGGTTGAGCAGAAAACGGCGGTTGAGGCATACGTCGATCAAGCCGCCCGGAAAAGCGATCTTGAACGCACGGACTTGGCGAAAGATAAGAGCGGCGTGTTTACGGGCGCATACGCGATCAATCCGGTCAACGGCGCCAAGGTGCCGATCTGGATCGCGGATTACGTGCTCGGAGGTTACGGCACGGGAGCGATTATGGGTGTACCGGGACATGACGAGCGGGACTGGGAGTTCGCCAAGAAATTCGGGCTGCCGATCGTTGAAGTTGTAGAAGGCGGAGATGTTGGGACGGCTGCGTACACAGGCGATGGAAAGCTGGTCAATTCCGACTTCTTGAACGGTTTGTCCACGGGGGAAGCGATCGCCGCGATGATCTCTCGCTTGGAGAGCAACGGCAAAGGGAAAGGCAAAGTTACCTATCGCTTGCGCGACTGGTTGTTCAGCCGCCAACGTTATTGGGGCGAACCGATACCGGTATTGCACTATGAAGATGGTACGATGGACACCGTACCTGAGGAAGATCTGCCATTGCTGTTGCCGGATGTCGAAGCGATCCAGCCATCGGGTACAGGAGAGTCTCCTCTCGCCAATGTGACCGATTGGGTTAACGTCATTGATCCCCGCAACGGCCGCCCGGCGCGCCGCGAGACGAATACGATGCCGCAATGGGCAGGCAGCTGTTGGTATTACCTGCGCTTCATCGACCCACATAACGCGGATGAGATTTGCTCGCCGGAGAAGCAGCGGGAATGGCTCCCGGTCGATTTGTACATCGGAGGCGCGGAGCATGCGGTGCTTCACTTGCTCTATGCGCGTTTCTGGCACAAGGTGTTATACGACATCGGCGTCGTGAATACGAAGGAGCCGTTCCACAAGCTTGTTAACCAAGGCATGATCCTCGGGATGAACAATGAGAAAATGTCCAAATCCCGCGGCAACGTCATCAACCCGGACGATATCGTTGGGGAATTCGGCGCGGATACGCTTCGCGTGTATGAGATGTTCATGGGTCCTTTGGAAGCGACGAAACCATGGAATACGAACGGAGTGGAAGGCGTCTATCGATTTCTATCCCGCGTATGGCGGTTGTTCGTTGACGATAGCGGCAGCTTGAACGGTAAAATTCAACACGTTGCTGGCGATGACACGTTCTGTCGGACTTGGCATAAAAGCTTGAAGAAGGTCGGCGAGGATTACGAGGCGCTGCGGTTTAATACCGCGATCAGCCAGATGATGATCTTCGTCAACGAAGCTTACAAAACGGAAACGTTGCCGAAGGAAGCGATGGCCAACCTGGTTCAGATGCTGTCTCCGATCGCGCCGCATATAGCGGAGGAACTATGGGAGAAACTTGGGTTCACCGGCTCCGTCTCTTATGTCGCTTGGCCGCAATACGATGTGTCGCTCACCGTGGATTCCGAGGTTGAAATCGTCGTACAGGTCAGCGGTAAAATCGCGGATCGCTTGAACATTCCCGCCGATCTCGATGAAGCGGGCATGCAAGCGCTGGCGCTCGAATCCGAGAAGGTGAAGGAGCTTATCGAAGGCAAGACGATTCGCAAGATCATTGCGGTCAAGGGCAAGCTCGTCAACATTGTCGCGAACTAGAACATAACTAATAACTCACCGTATCGTTACTGCGTGAAGCACACGCCGTTTGTCCCTCGAACAGGGACGGACGGCGTTTTCTGTTTTCCGACGGGGGAAGACAGCACAAAAAAAGGGGTTCAAAGCGGCAAAGCCGCAATGCCACGCCTACATTCTTTCCCTTGGGAACAAGGAGGAATCGACCCGGTCCAAGTCCTCCGCGAATTTCTCGTGTGTCGTGTAGAGGACTTGGAGGAAAGCTCCGCGAGTCGATTTGCGCAGTACTTCTAATGCGGCTGCCGTAATTCCGCCAGGCACGGACACTTTGGCCTGCAATTCGCCGGGGGAACAAGGATACTCCATCATAAGCCGTGCGGTCCCTAGCATCATTTCACAAGCGAGCGAGGTTGCCGTCTCCCGCTCCATACCCGTGGACATGACAGCCGCATCAATGAACTGCTCCAATAACTGAGCTAGAAAAGCAGGTCCGCAGCTCGATATATCGGATGCAACTCGCACCTCATCTTCCAATATTTCGATCGGTCTGCTTATTGAGGAGAACAAATTCCATAATGCGGTTCGGTCCTCCGCCGTTAATCGCGTTCCCCACATGAACAATGAGGCTCCGCTGCCTACGGCGTTTACGACGCTCGGTATGATTTTAGCGATTTTACAAGGAAGAAGCTCCTCCAGAGAAGAGATCTTAACAGGACTGGTAATGGAAATCACAATTTGGTTCGGTTTTATCGATGGCGAAATTTCTTCCAGTACTTTGCGAAAATCTAACGGCTTAACGCATAAAAACAAATAATCCGCCTCGATAGCCGCCTCTCTATTATTAGCGGTAGTTTGCAGGCCGGGATATTCTTCTGCAAGAATGGACAACTTGGCGGCCGTTCGGGAGCTGACGACGATATTTTCCGGCCGCATTGCGCCGGCACGTATGAACGCCCCCACTAATAAGCTCCCCATGCTGCCCGCGCCGATGAAGCCGATCCTCATCCTTTGTCCCTCCTAATGCATCCTATATACATTTAATTGTATGAGCGAGGGTTTGACCGACATGCCGTTTTTTATTGGGAGCAAGGAATAAGTCAGGAGGGGTTGATCTGGCAATGTATAAATCGTCTAATGCAAACAAAATGATCGTAGCCGGTATGCTGATCATAGGGGGATTGCTGCTTGCTTATGCCCTGTTTCATAGTTCAGCGAAATCAAAGATTCCAGGTTGGGTGCCGGTTAACGAATCTTTGAAGACAGCAATCGATAATCTGGACTCCGCACAACAACAGGCCTCAAAGAGCGCATTATCACATGGCCCCTCTGTCACGCAATCAACAGTTCAAGAACCAACCGCAACGGAAGTCTCGAGAACGATAGGAGAAAAAGATCCCGCAGGAGAATCTGCAGCAGCGAATTCTTCCGTAGGGACGACCATTCTCGATCTGAATAATGCAACGCAATCCCAACTTGAATCGTTGCCTGGCATTGGTCCAGCGAAGGCACAAGCCATTATTTCGTACCGGGAGCAGAACAAAGGATTTCGTACCGTGGAACAACTGCTGGAGGTAAAAGGAATCGGGCCGAAAATGCTGGATCGGATATCCGAACTGGTACATATATCTCTGCCGAAATGAACCCATACGAAGCGCCGCTTTAACATTGCCCGCAAATATGAGAAAATGAATGGGAAATACATTTATTTTCCTAATGGGGCGTTCAGCCCGGATTTATAACGGAGGTTATGAAGATGACGTCCCTGCGCAAAGACTGGGATACTTATTTTATGGATATTGCCTTTATGGTTTCGACCCGGTCGCGATGTCCGCGCCGTCATGTCGGTACGGTGCTCGTACAAGGAAAGAAGCTGCTCGGAACGGCATATAACGGAGCCCCGATGGGGGTACAGGATTGCTCGGAAGCAGGCTGTATGATCGTCGAGGAATTCGAACCCGCACCAGTTGGAGCCTCTGCGGCCGATATGATCAAAAAGCAGCGATGCATCCGCACGATTCATGCAGAGCAGAACCTGCTCTTGTTCACAGATCGCGTTGATCGGGAAGGCTCGGTTGTGTACGTAACGGATCAGCCGTGCTGGACTTGCGCGAACATGCTGGCTAATAGCGGTATCGTTGAAATCGTCTATTACCGGCCTTATCCGAAAGATCATGGAAAAGTAGCCTCCCTCATGGAGCAGAGAGGCTTGCTTTTCCGGAAGATCGAGAATTACATTCCTCCGGCGGATACGGAAGTGCAGGACGGTTCGTAGGTAGGGGCTTACCTTAAGTACTCGTCATATTCTAAGAAGAGGAAGAACCTCTTTGCCGAACCAACTCGGTGAAGGGGTTCTTTTTTGCGCCCGATACAAACGTCAGAATCAGTCGGAAGGACGGCGAGGCCGGTTTACTTGCCAGGAAGGAGGCGGATGGATGAACAGAAGGCCGTTAGTCGCAATCGTCTGCTGCTGGATTATCGGAGTTTCTATATTGTCATTGTGTCAAGGAATGGATACGATTATTATGCTGGGCGCATTATTGCTTATGCTCCTAGGGTTGGGTCTTTCCCGACTAATAAACCCGAAATTAATGCTTGTCTGCGGATTGGCGTTATTGTTAGCGAGCGGGGAACGGTTATGGGTAGAAGGGCATAAGGTTTCGGAGCTTGCGGAAGAAGCGGAAGGAACGAATTCCGTATTGACAGGTCATATTGCTTCGATCGTTGAAACGGACGGAGACTTGGCTGCTTTCAGGTTAAAGGCTACGGTTGTTCAGCTCGCGAACTCAACATCGGAAGAGAAGATGACAGACACCGTGTTGATCAGAATAAAGCTTATAAAACAGTCCGAGCAAGAGACAGCTTCAAAGTGGGGAAGAGGAGATGCCGTTCGGGTAACTGGAGTGTTGGAGTTGCCTGGCGATGCGGGAAATTTCGGAGCATTCGATTATCGGAATTTCTTAAAGAAGCAGGGAATACATTGGCAGCTTACGGCCAAAGGTACGGATTCCGTTACGGTCCCGAAGGGTGAAATACCCCTAATAAGGAAACCGCTTAGAGTTCTGGATAATCTCCGGGAAGCAATCGGCGCATTGATGGACAGACTGTACCCCCATGAAGATTCCGGTTATATGAAAGGACTGGTAGTCGGCATACGCACTGATCTGAATCCGGAACAATTCGATAACTTTGCTCGGCTGGGTTTAACGCATGTACTGGCGATTTCCGGTCTTCACGTAGGGGTCGTCGTTTTCTTGCTGCTGCAAATGGGAGCCTGGATGCGGTTTACCCGTGAGCGCACGTTAGATATGGCAATCGCGATGATGCCGGCCTACATGTTGATTACAGGCGCTTCTCCTTCGGCCGTCCGGGCTTGCCTGATGGCCATGATCGCGCTTTGGTTGGCCCGCCGGCATGCCTTAAAGGATGGGCTTCACCTGTTGCTCGCGGCTGCTTTGCTCATGTTAATATGGAATCCGTCCCTCGTCGAGGACGTCAGCTTTCAGCTATCATTTATCGTAACCGCAGGATTAATCCTTTTTGGCCCTGCAGTCACGGAATCCCTGCCTATCCCTTGGAAATGGCTAAAGGGGCCGGTCGCGGTTACCTTGACCGCCCAAGTCGTTTCGTTCCCTCTCACGGCTTATTATTTTCATTCTTTTCACTTGTTGTCGCTGCCCGCCAATTTCCTGCTCGTGCCGTTTATTAGCTTTGTCGTTATGCCTCTTGGAATGGCTTCGATCGTACTGGGGGCAATGTGGCTTCCGATGGGGATCATTCCCGCTAAGCTGGCTACGATCGGAAATCAATTGACCTTCAGCATAGTGGAATGGTTGAACGGTTTTCTTGGTTTAAGAACGGTATGGCCGCAGCCATCCTTATTGTGGGTTGGGACGGCTTATCTGCTAATGGGAACCGGAATGATCCTTCTAAAAAGGAGAATAGCGGCCAAGAAAAATCAGGAATGGTGGGCGGAAAAAGAGAACGAAGAGAAATCGGCAATTTCGATGGGCGAGATGACGGGACCGTTAGCCCTTATGTCTACGCAATCAGGCTACCGGAAGTGCAAATCGATTTATTATCGAATAGGAATGACGGTACTCGTATTGGCATGGTTCATATGGGGCTATCAACCTGCTTGGCTCGATCGCGGCGCGACCATCTCATTCATTAATGTCGGACAAGGAGACAGCATCTTAATCCGCACCGGTAAAGGCAAGCATATCCTGATCGATACCGGCGGCACGGTCAGCTTCCGCAAGCCGGGCGAGGAATGGCGGGCGCGCAGCGACCCTTATGAGGTTGGGCGCAAGTTGCTTGTTCCTTTGCTGCTGAAGCGGGGCATTCGCGAGCTTGACGCTTTAGTGCTCACCCATTTTGATGCCGATCACGCAGGAGGCGCTCAAGCGGTTATCGAGAATATTCCCGTTCGTGCCCTTCTTTTTAACGGTACCGTTAAACAATCAAAAGGTATCAACGACATGTTTCAATTGGCTTTAGATCAGGATGTTCCTTTCTATTCCGTTCATGCTCCCATGGAATGGAATATAGACCGATCAACGAAACTCACTGCGCTATTTCCACTAGAAGAGCCCCCCGACCAAGATGATGCGATCGAGGTTCAAGATGAGCAGAACGAGCGGAGCATCGTGCTGCTGGTCACGGTTTATGGACGGAGTTTCTTGCTTCCAGGCGACCTGGAGGCGAAAGGCGAGCAGGCAGTCGTCGAGGCGCTAACGAATGCCGGGGATAACGATGACCATTCTATTGACGTTCTGAAGGCTGGTCATCACGGCAGTAAAACTTCTACTACGCCAATTTGGTTGAGCTATTGGCAGCCTCAAGAAACCGTCATCTCCGCCGGTCGAAATAATAGCTACGGTCATCCCCATCCAACCGTGTTGGAGCGACTATCAGCTTCGGGCAGCCGAATTTTGCGCACGGATCGGGACGGGGAAATTCAATATCGGATACTTGCGGATGGGACGATGAAACGCCGAACGGTACATCAAGGGAACAGCCGCTGATTACTGGAATCAGCGGCTCGAATCAAATTATCCGTACAATAGCGACGACAGCGGGGAGTAAAGGACGAAACCCAACATAAAACATTATGCCTTTTCGAACATTTTTGCTAGACTTAATGACAGAAAGAAAATAATGCCGAAAATTCCCTCGGGGGGATTGCAACCTTTAATCGGACACCAACGTCTGAGAGGGTGCAGAGGAGGAGGATCTTCTGTGATGGAGCCGGCTCTGATCAAAGCCGCACAAGCGGGCGACCGGGAAGCTCTCGTTACGCTACTCCGCGAAATTGAGCATCAAGTATATCGCACTGCTTATTATTTGTTGAACAACGAGCAAGATGCCATGGACGCTTCTCAAGATGCGCTCATCCGTATTTATACAAAAATCGATTCATACGAAGAAAAAGCTCAGTTTCGCACTTGGGTGCAGCGAATCGTAACGAACATATGTATTGATAAATTTCGTCGAAAGAAACCCTCCGTTTCCATCGATGAGCATGATATGGTTTTTCAAGCGGGGGATAATGTAGAGACAGAGGTTCTTTCGGCATACGCAGCGGAAGAAATACGAGAAGCGATCGGCAAGCTGCCGGAGCATCATCGGACCGTTGTCGTTCTTCGTTACTTGCAGGATTTTTCGTACAATGAAATTGCCGATTCGTTGAATTTACCGCTCAACACCGTTAAATCCTATTTGTTTCGAGCCCGCCAACAATTGCAAACTCTACTTCATGATTATCAGAAAGGTGGTGTCCGGGGATGATTTGCCAAGAGGTGATGGAACTCATGCAGCGTTATATTGACGGCGATTTGGATCAACAAGAAACGTCGCTCATGATGGGTCATGCTGGTCAATGCCCTGATTGCGCCGCCATGTTAGTTAGATTGCAAAAATTGTCCAGCGAATTGGAACAGCTTCCGCGCGTCGTTCCCCGGTTCAGCCTCGTAGACGCGATACTTCCGGAATTGGAACGCCTTCATGCGGCCGATTCGGTCGGCGGTTCGCGTATGAATGGGGAAGAGTCCGAAACAAAGTCGCTAACATCAAGATCCCAGCGTCCGTCCCGCCATCTGTTTCGTAAAATATCCGGCGTAGTCGCGGCGGGCGTTATCGTAGGCTTACTGTTGTTTAACGGTCCGGAGCAATGGACGTTTACCGGAGGCAGCAGCCATAACGATGCGGCGAGTCTGAACGAACTCTCAGCTCCGGCTGCGCAAGAAGACGCTTCAAAGCTCAAAGTGATGTTTAACAATGAGCAAGAGGTATCGAAATCTTCCGGTGCCCAAGAGAAGAGGCAGGCGGCAAGTGAGAAAATGGATGAAAAATCCACTTTATATTCGGAATCCTTATCAGGCTCAGGGGAGAGTGATTCCCAGCCAAACGAAGAGGCCGCACCGGAAATTACCGATCAAACACAAGTAACGGCCACAAGCGGCGGGGGCACATCCTCTACGGAGAACCCTTCAGCGGACAGCAGCGTCAACTCTCCGATGTCTATAACCAAGATTCCGGCAACGGCATCGGTTTCACCCGACGGAAAGTGGAGAGCCATCGCAGTCGAAGGAGCGGGATCGCTCCAGGTATACAATACGGCCGACGAAAGCGAGCTGTTTCGCTCCGAGGTTCGGGACGGCACGATTAGCCTTCTGAGCTGGAATGAAGATAGCACGGTGTTATATTACACCTTTACGGACAATGAAGGTCGCCAGTCGCAGATGCAGTTCGATGTAATTAACGTAAGCGAATCAATGCGTTAACTTCACTGTCACCTATTGCCCCTGCTATGCGTATAGTATACAGATGGAGTTGGCGTTCGTCCTTCGGACGGCGTAGCGGTCGTTCGCGCACGGCACCATGGGCCGGCCGGCGAGCGTTGATATAGATGTCCGAGGACAGAGGGATCGCGCCTTACAGGTGTGATCTCTTTGTTGTTTGTTGTACAATGTAGGAAGCGTAATTTTTTGCATAGGTTGGGGGAGCATAATGGACGCCAAACAGGCTTTTCGTTTAATCAAGCAAGGCAGTATTTCCCCGATATACGTATGCCACGGAACAGAATCTTACTTAATGAACGAGTTTATTGAACGGTTGTTGGAGCAACTCGTCCAACCGGAGCATCGGGAGATGGCAATCGTTCGATTCGATACGGGAGAAACCCCGCTCGATAATATCATTGAAGAAGCGGAAACCCTTCCTTTCCTCGTGCCCAGCAAAATCGTCCTCGTCAGGGATAGCGTGCTGTTCGCGTCGGGCAAAGAATCGAGCCGGGTAGAACATCGCCCGGAGAGTATGCTTGCTTACATGGGACAACCATCGGAGACTACCGTACTTATCTTTATGGTACCCCACGAGAAGCTGGATGAACGCAAGAAACTGGTCAAGACCGCCAAGACCAACGATTCCGTCATCGCGTTTACGCCGTTGCAATCCGAGGAGCTTCTGCAATGGCTGCTTAAACGCGCGGGCAATCAAGGTCGTTCCATGGGAAGTCCGGCTGCGGAGGAGCTTCTGCGACGCGTGGGTTCGGACATGCAAGCGTTAGCGGCGGAGACGGACAAGCTTTGCTTGCACGCGGGACAAGGAGGGACCGTAACCGTCGAATCCGTTCAATCTCTCGTGCCTATGGCTGCAGAGCAGAATGTATTCAAATTGACGGAGGAACTGGCAGCGCTTCGCACGTCAGAGGCGATTACGCTGTATTACGACCTGCTGAAGCGACGCGAAGAGCCGATCAAGCTAATGGCGCTGCTTGTCCGCCAATTCCGCAACATGCTCTATGTCAAGGAACTCGGCAGCCAAGGTTATTCACCTCAGCAAATGGCTTCTCAGCTCGGTTTGCATCCCTATGCGGTAAAGATCACGGGCGAGCAAGCGCGCAAATTCAGCCAGGAGCGCCTAGCCTCCATGCTATCCGAGCTAGCCGACCTAGACTACGCCATGAAAACCGGCCGCGTCGAGAAGACTCTTGGTCTTGAACTGTTCTTGTTAAAGACCGGCTCCCAAGGCGCCAGCTAAGAGTGATTAAACGAGATCGTCTTCCATAGACATAACAAAGAATCGAAAAAGCCCCGACGTTCGGGGCTTTAGTCATTTTAACTTGAAAGCACCAATAAAAGGTGCTTTACAAACACGAAAACCCACACATTTGTTGGGTTTTATTTTTTGCAGTTCATGATTCCACAGAATGTGCAGAGGAAAGTAGGTCACACGGAAAGTTTACGTCCGCCTTTGTAATCCAGTTGTATCCGCATAACCAATTCCAAACAACTGGATTACAACAAGCGGTGGAGTGTGACCTACTTTTCGGCGCACATGGTTTGTGGAATAAAAATGTCTGCATCCTAATGAAATCCAACAAAAAAAGCCATCCTATTAAGCAGGAAACCTGCAACAGGAATGGCTTCTTCATGGCAACCGTATCATCGGGACGCGATTGCCGCATATAAGTCAGGCACAGGCTTACGCTTGCGCGGACAATGCGTTGATTTTTTTGGCCAGACGGGACTTTTTGCGGGCAGCTGCATTTTTGTGAATGATTCCTTTGGTTGCAGCTTTGTCCAACTTCTTCTGAGCCGCTCCGAAAGCTGCTTTAGCAGCGTTTACGTCCGTTCCTAAGACCGCTGCGTCAGCTTGTTTAACGGATGTACGCAGGGAGGATTTAGCCGAAGCATTGCGCACGCGGCGAGCTTCGTTCGTTTTGGTACGTTTAATGGCGGATTTGATGTTTGGCATTCTTTTCACCTCCAGCAAAAACAGAAGTATTTCTCCACACAACTTGTAACATTCTATCATGCAAGGGGTCAAAAAGCAAGCAGATTTCCCACCTCAATCCGCAAGCGAAAGGGGCTTTATTTCACCCGATGAATAACGATTTGTCAATGTACAACGTACGAACGGATTTGGCACTTGAGGCCAAAGAAATCGCGACGCAAGCGCAGCCTTCGGGGGAAATACCCGGCATATGGTCCGAGACGGATAAAGCGGACGGAATTACGGTAACCAGAATGCAGATCAAGACTGAGGAAGGCGGGCAGAAGATCGGGAAGATGATCGGCCACTACGTAACGCTGGAAGTGCCGGAATTGCGCCAAGGAGACACGACTCTGCAGGATAAAGTGGCCACTTCTTTCGCGAGGGAGTTCGAGGCGTTCCTTAAGAGGGTCGGCATTAACGAGAAGAGCAGCGTGCTCATCGTCGGATTAGGCAACTGGAACGTAACCCCGGACGCGCTAGGCCCAATTGTCGTGGAAAATATAATGGTCACGCGGCATTATTTCGAACTGATGCCCGATCAGGTCAGTCCGGGATATCGCCCGGTTAGCGCGGTGGCGCCCGGGGTGCTCGGAACGACCGGAATCGAATCGAGCGATATCGTGCAAGGTATCGTAGAGCGGTCCAAACCCGATCTTCTTATCGCGGTAGACGCATTGGCGGCCAAGTCGCTCGAGAGAGTCAATACGACTATTCAGATCGCGGATACAGGCATTCATCCAGGCTCGGGTATCGGCAACAAACGCAAGGGGCTAACGCAAGAAATTCTGGGCGTGCCATGTATTGGAATCGGGGTTCCGACGGTTGTGTACGCATCGACAATCGTTAATAATACGATGGATATGGTGTTCGAGCATATGAAGCAACATACTCCCGATACGGAGCCGTTATTCGGCGTATTCGGGAAAATGGATGAAACGGAGCGGCTTCAGCTTGTGAAAGAGGTGCTCAATCCGCTCGGTCACGATCTCCTTGTCACCCCTAAAGAAGTCGACAAGTTTATGGAGGATATCGCTAACGTGATTGCCAGCGGTCTCAACGCGGCGCTTCACGAGGCGGTTGATACGGATAACGTAGCTGCATATACGCATTAACTATCAATATAAATCGCTTTTTTGGAGAAAGGGCAATTGCCCTTTCTCCAAAAAAGCGATTTTTTTGTTGTCCTCCTATTGCTAGCAATATGATTATTACCGGGTAATTTCCTCCTTCTCTCCGGTGTTGGGAAATAAACGACTGAGTTATGATAAGAATACGAACTTGAAAACCCTTACATTTATTTAGGAATCGATAGGGACAGGTGGTAAATTCAAAGATGGAGATCGGTCGCACTCGAACCATAGACCCCAATCGCTTGACTCTGCAGGGTCAATGGCGACGGATATGGAGGTTCAAACTGCTTTATATGCTTCTGCTGCCCGCTTTCGTATGGGTACTCATTTTCGATTATTTTCCGATTTACGGGATCAGCATAGCGTTCGTCGATTACAACTTCATCAAGGGTTTGTCGCAGAGCGAGTGGGTAGGACTTACCTACTTCCGGCAATTGTTCGAATCCGAGATGTTCCGCAACGCACTTAGGAATACGATAATCATTAACTTGTACAAGATGATCAGCGGATTGCTCTGTCCGATTCTACTCGCGCTTGCGCTTAACGAAATTCGAATTCCTTGGTACAAGAAAACGTTGCAGACTGCGGTATATTTGCCGAGATTCGTGTCCTGGGTCGTCTATGGAGGTATTATTACGTTGCTTCTTTCTCCGGAGACAGGCATCGTCAACAAGCTCATCGAGTTGTTTGGGGGAGAAAGCATCTATTTTCTGACCGAACCTACTCTGTTCCGCGCCATTGTCGTATTCACCGACGCCATGAAGGAAATGGGATGGGCTGCCATCATTTTCATCGCGGCTATCTCCGGGCTGAATCCTGAAGTATACGAAGCGGCCATTATGGACGGCGCAACCCGCTTCCAGAGGATGATGCGCATAACGCTGCCGGGAATTATACCGACAATTATCGTCGTCTTCATTTTGCGGGTCGGCTATATTATGAGCGCAGGTCTGGATCAAATTATCAACTTGTATAATCCGATGGTGTTCGAGGCGGGGGACATTCTCGATACGTATATTTATCGAATTGGCATTGAACAGTTCAACTTTAGTCTGGCCGCCGCTGCAGACGTCCTAAAGGGGATCATCGGCCTGGCGATGGTGCTGCTGGCCAATCATTTTGCCAGAAAAACCAGCGATTCCGGTATTTTCTAAGCGGAGGAGACCAAAGTGAAACGACAGACTTCGGGTGAGACAGCGTTTATGACCACCCTTTATATTTCGCTGACATTAATCACAATTCTAATCGTCATTCCGTTTTGGTATGTTTTCTCCGTATCTGTTACCCCTTACTCCATTTTTAGCGAGATGAACGGCATGATCTCTTTTCCAAGATCGTTTAGTCTGGAGTACTATGCCTATTTACTCAAGAAAGGATCGCTCATTTACCAGGCCTATTGGAATACGATCCGCAACACATTGGGAGGCGTAGCTCTGTCGTTGCTCCTGACGACGACGGCAGCCTATGCACTGGCGGAAAAAAGACTACCCGGTCGCCGCATTCTGATTCTGTTCTTCGTGTTTACGATGCTCTTCCGGGGCGGGCTGATTCCTACGTATATTACAGTCAAACAGCTGGGCTTGCTGAACACCGACTATGTATTGATTATCATCATGGCGTTCAGCGCGTTCAACATGATTATTATGAAGAGTTTTTTTGAGGGCATCCCCGATAGCTTGCGGGAATCCGCGGCCATTGACGGCGCTTCCGAGGTCAGGGTGCTATGGCAGATCGCCCTTCCTTTATCCCTTCCGGCCGTAGCGTCGGTCGGCTTGTTGTACATGGTCGTATACTGGAACGATTTTTTTAACGCGTTGCTCTACCTCACCGATTGGAATAAAGCACCCGTGCAGCTTGTACTTCGGACAATTATCGCCAATTCAAGCCTCCCTCCCGAATTGCTGGAAAATGCCGGATCGACGCCTCCGCCAACGATCGGCATTCAAATGGCGGGAATTATTATTGTTGCTTTGCCAATGCTTGTTATCTATCCCTTTATCCAGAAATATTTCGAGCAGGGGATGCTGATCGGTTCGATAAAAGGTTAAAGGAAACAGTTCCGCGTCGATTTATCCCCTTAGGGGTAAATATAACAAATTAAACTGGGGGTTATTGGAGCAAATGGTAAAAAATCTAAGACGATGGCCGATAAGCGTGCTTAGCCTTGTCGTGGCAGCAATGATTGCAATCGCAGGATGCAGCAAAGGGGACGCGAATAACGGTGCAGCCGGCGATTCGCAATCACAAGCACAGTCGCCATCTGCAGCATCGGAGAGCAAGAAACCTGAGGGGCCGTATGTGCTCAAGCTGCTTCTGGCACAAGATATATCCAAGCCGTACAACTCGGAGAAAGACGTTATTAAGCAAGAAGTGGAGAAAGCCCTAGGGGTGATCTTCGAACCCGAAATCGTAGATGTACAGCAGTATAAAACGAAGCTCAACTTGAAGATGTCAAGCAATGACATCCCCGACATCGTGAGGATCGATTTCGCCGAGGATTTCCAGAAGTACGCGAAACAGGGCGCTTTCCTAGAGTTGACCGATTTGATCAACGAGAATGATACGCCGAATATAGTCAGGGAAATTTCAAGCGAAGCACTGGAGCAGGCGAAAGTGGGCGGCAAGCTCTACGGCATCCCTTATCAAGGGGGGCCCGGCTCCGGCTATCGGTGGAATCTGGTCATGCGCATGGATCAGTTGAAAGCGATAGGCGAAGAAGTTCCCGTGACGCTCGATGCCTACTATAACGCATTGAAAAAGATTAAAGCGGCCAATCCGGATATTATTCCGCTTGGAGGCTACACGGCCAAAACAGGCGAAGTCAAATACGCAACGAACTCGTTCGATAACATCTTTGGCGCTTTTGGCGTTACGCCCGGATATTTTACGCAGGTAGACGGGAAATTCAGCAATTACGATATTGACCCAAATATGAAGAAAGCGCTTCAATTCCTGCAACGGATGTATGCTGAGAACTTGATCGACAAAGAATTCGCCACTATCAAAGAGGAACAGTTCCGAGCCAAGCTGTACGCAGGCAAACTGTTCTCTTGGATGGGATGGTGGTCGACCGCAACCGAGTACGATACGCAGATCGAGACATTCGAGCTGAAGAAAGACGGCAAATTGGCAAACGACGGTACGCTGCCTAATCAAGCGGAATTACCCTTCAAGTACTTGACATTGACCGGATCTTTGACTGGAACGGATGGCAAAGCCGTTGCACCGCAAGGTGCTCCGTTCGGCCAGGTAACGGCTCTCAGTGCCAATACGAAGGACCCTAAGAAGCTGCTTGCCATCATCGACAAATCCTTCGAATTGGAAAACCAGATGTTATCCATATGGGGCATCGAGAACGTTGATTATCAACAAACGGACGGCAAACTGAAGGTAATAACAACCGCGGTCGATCCGACTACCCAGACGGACAAGGACGGTAATTTCCGCGGCGTTCAGCGCTACCAGTGGTTACCGGGCTTGAATGGCTGGCCGCGATATTTGGAGTCGCTGCCCGTTCGGGCTTCCCTCGCGCTGGACGTTGCGATCAATAATCCGCACCAAATCAGAGATGCGGCAAATTTCCTCGATTCCCCAACGAAAATTGCCAAGCTGGTTGAATTGAATACGATTCGTGATTCTTACTTTACTCAAATCATTATGGGCGATGATATCAATAAATTCGATGAATTCGTAGAGAAATGGAAAGCGCAGGGCGGAAATCAAATTCTTCAGGAGCTGGAACAATCCTACAAGATTAAGATGGGCAAATAAGCGGAAATAACAGCAATCATCCGTCCCGCCGAATCCGATAAGCTCGGAGTCGGCGGGACTTATTTCAATCAGATTTCGGAGGAACGGCTTCTAAATTCGAATCGCGGCGAATCTGAAGGGAATTTAGAAGATTCCAGTGAATATATACAATGAAGGTTAAGTCACCTCGGAACGGGGGAGAACGATGCAACGGATGTTCAAGTCCTCGGGCAGGCTCTTCTATAAGCTGAGCATCCCGATGTTTATCCTTCTTCTGTTCGTCATCGGCTTGTTCAGCACTGTCTCCAGCTACATCCTCATCCGCGAGCAGAATGGCCATGCTTTGAGAATGGCGGAGCAATCAATGACGTTCGTTTATGAGAATATGGGCTATCAGTTCGCGACAATGAACAATACTGCAGCATTCGTCATGTCGAACCCGTCCTACGACAATCTGATCGATATCGGAAGCAGGCAGCCTTACGAAGCGATTAGCGATTTCTTCTCGTTGCAGACCCATCTGCAAAATCTGTCGCTCGTCTCTTTGTTGAACGATTTCGGTCCGGCGAACAGCACGAAACAGACGTACGTGATCGCTCTCGCCTTAGAGCCTTCCATGGGACTGTACGAGGTGGCGACAGAGGAATTTTATCCGACTACGGGAATCTATAGAAGCGAAAAATTGCGGGAAAAGCCTTGGTACATGGAACTGAATAGTCGGGATAAACAAGCGGTATGGTGGGTCGAGGAGGCGGGCGTTCAACCCTTAATCTTCGTGGCCCAGAAAAAGACGAGCTTCCGGAACGGGCAGCATATCGGAACCGTGCTCGTGGGAGCGGATATATCCGGGATTAAAGGCGTGATGAACCACGCGCCTATAGAAAAGGGTTATCATATTTTGCTGGATGAATCCGGAAGGGTAATCTACAGCGACAGCCATGCTTTCATGCAGGATTTGAGCGGAACCGATCTCGTCCGATCTTTGGAAGGAAGCAGCGGTTCCATTACCATTAACGTAAAGGGAGAACGCCAGATCGAGCTGTACGATACGTTCGAGAATGGTTGGAAAGTGCTGACTTTCGTGCCCGAAGGCGACATCTCCCGCGACACGACGGTCATTACAATGGCAGGGGTTCTCATCGGGGCATTAGGATTAATCGCCGCTGGATTCATGCTCAGGCGAATCGTTATTAAAGTATCGGTACCGATTAATCGCTTGGTAAGCGCCATGCAGCGTCCGGATATTCTGGAAGGCAAAGAGCCTTTGCCATCCGCGATCGGCGGCATTTACGAAGTAAACGAGCTATACAGCAAATTTACTTCAATGCTTGTCGTCAATAGAGAATTGGCGGAAAAGGCGTATCGGGATGAAATTTCGAAGCGGCAGTTGCAGCTGGAGCTGCTCCAATTGCAGATTAATCCGCACTTTCTATACAACACCTTGGATTTAATCAACTGCCGTGCGATCCTGTCGGGTGATCAGGATTCGAGCAAGCTTGTCAGATCGCTGGCGAATGTGTTCCGTTATGGATTGAACAAAGGAAATACTTGGATCACGCTGGACGACGAAGTTCGCCAGGTGTCCGCCTATTTGGATATTCAGACGATGATGCTTGCCGATTTGAAATATGAGATCGAAATTCCGCCGACGATTAAGAGTACGCCTGTCGTTCACCTCATTTTGCAACCGTTGGCGGAAAACTGCATCGTGCACGGCTTTTCCAATCGAACGGAGCAATGTCGTATACGCATAAGGGGGAGAGAGGAAGAAGGCATGCTCGTCCTGCGCGTGGAGGACAACGGACAGGGAGCGAATGCCGAATCTCTCAACGGGCTACTTGCGGAAAGCTTGAAAGAACAGACAGGGAATTCATCTTCCGGCGGAAGTTCCGGTTACGGTACGTTCAACGTACACCGAAGAATTAAGCTTCACTGCGGGGAACCCTTCGGTTTGCGGTATGTGGCAGTTCCCGAAGGTACCTGCGTGGAGGCAGTCGTGCCTCTATTGAATCAATCATAAGCGAGATAGATTGTGTACGACTATATCGGCATGCGGAGGAAGATTATGTGGAAGCTGCTCATCGCGGAAGATGTAGCGACGGTGCGAGATACATTGATACGTATCATCGATTGGCCGTCGCTCGGTATCGAACTGATCGGCGCCGCGGATAACGGGGAAGAGGCGCTGTCCGTCATGGAACGGACCGTTCCCGACATTCTGCTTACCGATATTGGAATGCCGAAGAAAAACGGCTTGGAGTTGATCGCTATAGTATCCGATAAATATCCGAACGTGAAATGCGTTATTTTATCCGGATTAAACGAATTCGAGCATGCCAAGCAAGCGATTAAGCTCCAGGTGCAAGATTATATTCTGAAGCCGATCGATCCCGAGGAAATCAAAGGGACTGTCGCTCGGGTCACCGAACGATTGCGGGTTGAACGCGCGAAGCGGGAGGAACTGCAGGCAGCGGAAAGGACTATCAAAGAGAAGCTCCCTTTCCTTGCCGGGCAGATGACGGAGCTGGCCATAACCGGCAGCTTTAAGAAGAAGAAGTTGGTGGATCGGGCATTGGCGGGAATGATCGACAGCTTCCGCTCGCGGGATTTCTCTCTATCGAACATTGCGGCTCACGTAGGCTTAAGCGAAAAATACTTGAACAGTTTGTTCAAGGAAGTAACCGGCATAACCGTATATGCATCCTTGATCAGGCTTCGCATGGACGAAGCGGCACGCCTGCTGAAGGATCCTAATATTAGAGTCTACGAGGTTTGCGAAATGATCGGCTATTCGGATCAGGATCATTTCCGGGAAAGCTTCAAAAAACAGTTCAGCCTCACGCCGTCGGAATATCGAAACCGATATTTGTAATCCTGTGGATCCATGCTCATTCGCATGGGTCCTTTTCTTCGATTATAGGACTCTATGAATCTGTAATGACGGTTCTATCATCGCCTATTCTCTCATAGAATGAATGATCCTAATAACTAGAGAGAGGGTCCCTTGCGGATCCGATAGGAGGATGACAGATGAAACGTGTCGTCGTAACGCTGAACTGGCCGCTGCTCAGGGCTAGGTGGCGGCGGATACTCATTACCGGCCGTGCCTATTTTATCCTAAGCGTATGCTCTATGGTCTTATTTGTTTTGCTAGGGTTGGGAGGAATGCTGCAAAAGTCGTTAGCCGCGTCTCCCGGGCAATCGATGAAAGGTTTTGCCGCTTCCGTATCCGGACAGTTTTTCCAATCGTTGCTTGGCATGGAGCTTCCCAATATGGATACCAAAGAAGGTTCACCCTTCCAGACGAACCGAATGGCTTCCTTCTTGCTAAGGTTTATGACCGACATGAACCCTAACGATCCCAAAAGCTTGATTGCTGTGGAAATGCCGGGCATGGACAGGGACCGTTCCGTATTGCTTCGTCCCGGATCGGGAAATCCCGAAGCGCCGGAGGATCATGGACCGCTTGAAGACGGAGGCCTGGAGCCGGATAGCGGATTATCGGATATTACCGGAGTGCCGGAACCCTCTCCGGACGTCCGGAATTCGCCGGAGCTTGGGATTGATGAAACGACGGAGGGACGTAAGGTTGTATTTATCTACCATTCGCATAATCGGGAATCCTTTTATCCCGAGCTTAAATCGGACAAGAAGTATCCAGATTCCGATACGGTCAACGTAACGCTTGTCGGTAAACGCCTGGCTCACCAGTTGGAGTCGCTAGGGGTCGGCAGCACGCACTCCTCGAAGGATTATCCTTCGACCGTTAAGGGCTATAATTGGAATTATTCCTATAAATATTCTCTGCAAACCGTTCGTCAAGCTTTAACGAGCAACAAGCAGCTGAAATTTTTCTTCGATATACACCGTGATTCCCAGCGACGCAAAAAAACGACCGCTACCATCAAAGAGAAAGATTACGGGCAAGTTTATTTCATCATCGGGCACCGCAACCCGAATTGGCGGGAGAACGAGAAATTCGCGAATCGAATTCACGAAGTGCTGGAGCAGGATTACCCGGGCTTATCCAGAGGTGTATGGGGGAAGTCGGCTGTTAACGGCAACGGCGAATATAACCAATCGGTAGCGCCCGACAGTGTTCTCATAGAGATCGGCGGCGTAGACAATACGTTGGAGGAATGTTATCGCACGGCGGATGTGCTTGCCAAGGTCATTGCCGAATTGTACTGGGAAAATGAGAAAGCGGTCAAAGTGAGCGCGCAATAATAATAGGCAGGGGGAAACTCGAATGCGTCGGGATACGTTTAAATTGCTTATTCTCGCGGGAATCGTGGCATTTGCGGTTTTGTATGGGATGGAGCTATCCTCGAAAGGAATCGAAGACGTTAACGGTTCTTGGGAGACGCCAACCTTAAGCACCGGGGAGCAACCGTCGACGGATGAAGAATGGACTTTGCCCGCGCGGGAATCCGCGCAAAAAAAGGAAAAGGCAGCAACGGTCGAAACCCGCAAACCAGCGGATGATACGCCCTATTATAATTGGGACGAAGAAGAGTTCGGCATTCCCCGGTTCGACCGCAAGCCGATTGTGGACCGCGTCTCCGGGAAAACCGCCGAAGTCCTTCATGATTTATCGCGCAGCGGCATCCGCATGGTTGTGTCGATATTCGATCGCGTGACGGGATGATGTTGGGAATGAAATGAGCTTTGAGCGGGGTTGACGACGAGAGTCGGTTGCTTTAAGATTAAGTCAATTATGATTTAAGGGGAAATTTTCATGTTGGTATTGGTTCTGAACTGATTTATCCGATATGTCGCGAATAAGGCTAGGTTAGAAACCTTCTACATGAGGGTTTATTTCCTTACTGCTTCTGCGCGGCACTGATAACCAGTGAAGAACCGGTCAAGACCGCCCCTTGCGAAGATACATTTCGGGGAGTTCAGCCGTGCTCATCAGGGTACGGCTTTTTTGCGCAAAAAAACGGGTTAAACCCGGTATTTGCGTTACTCCTTTGACTTTCTTCCGACAGGCTGCGAGCTTGCGCCGATGGCGCTCGTTCTCGCGGCCTGTTTTAATTTCCAAACTCTATAGGAGGTTTTACCATTGAGACAACATTCACTAAACAAATTAGAATATAACCGCGTAATCGACTTTCTGATGAATTATGCCGTAACTTATCTAGGCCGGCGCCATATCGAGAAGCTTCAACCGCTTCAGGACCGCAAAGCGATAACGAGCAGGCTAACGGAAACGCAGGAAGCTTGCCGTTTGTTAGCCAAGGGAGGGCATGCGCCTTTGCCTTCGCTCGAAGGAATGGAGACGTTGTTGGGTCTTCTCGGTACAGGTTATGTCATGGCTGAACAGGATTTCGGGTTTATGGCCCAATTCGCCCGAAGCTGTGAGCAATTGCGGCAATATATGACTTCGAAGAAATCGGAAGCGCCGGTCGTAGCCGCGTATGGAGCGTCTATGTTTGATCTAAAGCCGCTGCGCGAAGCAATCGAAGCGTGTATCGATCGAGGGCGAATCGTGGATACGGCAAGCACGGAACTGCACAAAATCCGCAAAAAAATCCGTACCGCCGAAGAAAGGCTGCAAAAACGGCTTGAGGGGATGCTGTCCCGGTTTGCTGATATTTTGCAGGAACGGTTGGTAAGCCAAAGGGGCGGCAGATACGTGTTGCCCGTTAAGAAGGAGTATCGCCGCCGCATCCCGGGCACGGTTCTCGACGAATCGTCCAGCGGACAGACGGTGTTCGTCGAGCCGTCCGAACTGGCAGGCTTGCAGATGGACTTAAGCGCGCTTAGGGTAGAGGAAACCCGGGAAGAAACGCAAATATTAGCCAATCTGACTGGAGAGGTTGAAACCTATCAGTATGAGCTGTCCGTTAATCTGGATACGGTTGGCCATTATGATTTCCTGTTCGCCAAAGCCAAGTGGGGGCTTGCGATCGGCGGAATCGCCCCGGAATTGAACGAAGACCGGATCATAGACTTACGTGATGCGAGGCATCCTCTGCTGGCGGTTAAACCGGTTCCCCTGAACATTCGGTTAGGGGATGGTTATCAAGCTTTGCTAATTACAGGGCCGAATACGGGCGGCAAAACCGTTGCCCTCAAAACCGTCGGATTATTAACGCTAATGGCGCAATCCGGCTTGCTCATTCCCGCTGCCGAAGGGAGCCGTCTGGCCGTATTCCATTCCGTGGAAGTGGATATCGGGGACGATCAGAGCTTGGATTCGTCGCTGAGCACCTTTTCCTCGCACCTGCGCAATGTTATCGATATTTTGGCGCACGCGCAGTCGTCCACGCTTGTGTTGCTCGATGAACTTGCGACGGGAACGGATCCCGGTGAAGGCGTCGGTCTTTCTATTGCCGTGCTGGAAGAGCTATACCGCAGGGGCTCGGTCATTATGGCGACAACCCATTTTAACGAGATCAAACAATATGCCAGGGTAACTACAGGTTTCCGAAACGCAAGGATGGCATTCGATGAAGAAACGCTAAGTCCGCTATATCGGTTAGATATGGGGGAGGCGGGTAATAGCTATGCGTTCGTCATTGCGGGAAAGCTCGGCATCTCCGCGGCAATCATCGAAAGAGCGAAAACCATTGCCGATAGCTTAAAGGCGGGGAAAGATACGAACGCAATTCCAATACTTCCGGACGGGAATGGGAAACCGGCTCAAGGAAGAGACCGAAACTATCAGACCGTTGATCGTAAAATGAAACCTTCTCATGCGGAGCAGGAGTTGCAAGTGAACTGGTCAGTCGGGGACATGGTGTTTATTCCCCATTTGCGCAAAGCCGGCGTCATATATCGCTTGGCAGACGAACGGGGCAATATGGTCGTACAAGTACAGAAGGAGAAGCTCGCGATCAACCATAAGCGTATTCGTAAGTATATCGACAAGAAACATTTGTATCCCGGCGAAGATTATGACATGGATATCATTTTTGAATCCGTGGAAAACCGCAAGAAACGCCACCTTATGGGCAAACGGCACGTGGAGGGTTTAATGATCGAGAAGCCTTCGGAAGATTGATTTGACTCAGAATGAGATTGAAATTGTGATTCAATTTTTGAATCGTTAATTGATTCAGATCTGGAATTGCACTATAATTGATGTAAATCTAATTAAAAAGGATGATTGACATGCTGGATAAAAAACAGTTGACCGTCCGACTTCCGCAGACAACCGTCAATTATTTGAATTCACGGGCTGAAAGCGAGAACAAATCACTTAACGATATTTTGGTGGATATAACCGAGGATTATATAAAATGGCACGAAGGAGAGAAAGTGCTGAAAGACATCTCGCTAATACGCGAGAAGGTTAGAAGCGAATCCGGCATCCATCCCGATTCAACAGAGGAAATCGGACGGCTCAGGGAAGGCGACCGATGAATCGGGTTTGTTTGGATGCGAATATATGGGTCAAGGTTTTGACGGATGAACCGGGTTCACCTCAAGCACAAGATCTTGTGTTGCGGTTAATTAAGGAACGGACGGAAATTATCGCTCCTGCCATCTTAAAGATGGAAGTCGGCAGCATATTGCGGAAAAAGTGGAGTAGAAAGTTGCTTGATAAGCACAGTCTGAATGAGCTGTGGAGTAAATTTCTGGCCCTGCCTATCGTTTATGTCGATCATAAGCAAATGTACGATAATGCCTGGGATATTGCGGAGAAGAATGAATTGGTGCATCTCTACGATGCGGTATATCTTGCATTAAGCAAGGGCATTGAGTTTTGGACAGCGGACGAGAGGTTAGTGAACTCCGTTACCCGAACGGATGTGATAGTCAAGCTATTAGATAAGTAGACTTTTGCAGTTCTCTCTTATGCAGGCTCATTGATGCCTTGGGTGTACGCTGTTATAATGAAGTGATCGTCATCTGACGCATGGAACCGGCTGGAGGGTACTTATTGTAATGGCAGAACTCACTTTTAAGCAGAGCCACATTCGCAATTTCTGTATTATCGCGCATATCGACCACGGTAAATCGACGTTGGCCGACCGCATTTTGGAATATACGGGCACGCTCACTTCACGCGAAATGCAAGATCAGGTATTGGACTCCATGGATCTCGAACGCGAGCGCGGCATAACGATCAAGCTGCAAGCCGTTCGTCTGTTGTACAAAGCCGACGACGGGGAAACGTACATGCTTCACTTGATCGATACTCCGGGGCACGTGGATTTCACTTACGAGGTTTCCCGGAGCTTGGCCGCTTGCGAAGGAGCACTGCTCGTCGTCGATGCCGCGCAAGGAATCGAGGCACAGACATTGGCCAACGTGTATCTGGCGCTGGACAATAACCTGGAGATTGTTCCGGTAATTAATAAAATCGATCTTCCAAGCGCAGATCCCGAACGGGTTAAGAAGGAAGTCGAGGATGTGATTGGCTTAGATACAAGCGATGCCGTGCTCGCTTCTGCGAAGAACGGTATTGGAATCAAGGAAATATTGGAGCAGGTTGTGGCTAAGATCCCAGCACCCCAGGGAGATCGCGACAAGCCGCTTAAAGCGCTGATTTTCGATTCCCACTATGATCCCTACAAAGGGGTTATCTGTTATATCCGGATTATCGACGGAACAATCCGTGCTGGAACACGCATGAAATTCATGGCAACGGGAGCAAACTTCGATGTCGTCGAGGTTGGGACCTTTATGCCCCGTCCAGCCTCGGTTCTGGAGCTTGGGCCGGGGGATGTCGGATTCGTGACCGCTTCGATCAGGAACGTGAAGGATACTCGCGTTGGAGATACGATTACGGATATGAAGAATCCGACCGCGGAAGCCCTTCCGGGTTATCGCCGGGTTAATCCGATGGTATTCTGCGGGTTGTATCCGATTGAAACGACCGACTATAATGATCTGCGGGACGCGCTGGAGAAGTTGGAGCTTAACGATGCATCGCTTCGCTATGAGCCCGAGTCCTCGCAAGCGTTAGGCTTTGGGTATCGCTGCGGTTTCCTAGGCATGCTTCATATGGAAATCATTCAAGAGCGGATCGAGCGTGAATTCAATATCCCGCTGATCACGACAGCGCCAAGCGTTATTTACCGAGTTACGTTAACGAATGGCGAAGTGCTCGAGATATCCAACCCGGCTGAGTATCCGGAAGCGGGTAAGTTGGAATACGTTGAAGAGCCGTACGTTAAAGCTTCTATTATCGTGCCTAACGAGTTTGTAGGAGCGATCATGGAGCTATGCCAGAACAAACGCGGAGAGTTCATCGACATGCAGTATTTGGACACAAACCGCGTTACGCTGAAATACAATATCCCTCTTGCTGAAATCGTATACGATTTCTTCGACCAATTGAAGTCGAGTACGAAAGGTTATGCCTCTTTCGACTATGAGTTGACAGGGTATCGGCAATCCAGTCTTGTTAAGATGGACATCCTGCTGAATGCGGAGAAGGTCGATGCGTTATCCTTTATCGTTCATAAAGACCGAGCATATAACCGCGGCCGGATCATCTGCGAGAAACTAAAGGAACTTATTCCTCGCCAAATGTTCGAGGTACCTATTCAGGCCGCTATCGGACAGAAGATCGTCTCGCGCGAGTCGATCAAGGCCATGCGCAAGAACGTACTTGCGAAATGTTACGGCGGAGATATTTCCCGGAAGCGGAAATTGCTCGATAAGCAAAAAGAAGGCAAGAAGCGCATGAAGCAAGTAGGTAACGTAGAAGTGCCTCAGGAAGCGTTCATGGCGGTCCTGAAGCTTGATAACGATTAATCATATGATTTAAGGGATGGCGGGCTTTCGGCCCGCTATTCGCAATATTAGCGAAGATCAGCTTTCCGAACGAGGTGATGCAACGTGCAAATACCATTGAATGCAACCGATTCTATTTCAGTACCCCCGGTCCATCGGTGGACGCCGAGGGCGCTCTATATCCATATCCCATTTTGCACGAACAAGTGCTTCTATTGCGACTTTAATTCTTACGTGGCTGCAGGTCAGCCTATAGATGCCTATTTAGATGCGTTGGAAAATGAAATGAAGCTGACGGTTGCCGAGCTTTCTCCAACCGCAATCGATACCGTGTTCGTCGGCGGGGGAACTCCGACGGTACTGACTCCACCGCAGATGACCCGGTTTCTGGCATCGGTGAAGAAGTATTTTCCGCTCGCGGCCGACGTTGAATTCACGATGGAAGCGAATCCGGGAACGACAGATCCGGATAAGCTCGCCGCCATGCGGGAAGGCGGAGTGAATCGCATCAGCTTCGGCGCCCAAACCTTCGATGACGGGTTGTTGGCCACGATCGGAAGAATACACGAGGCGCAGGATGTCGTTCAGAGCATTGCCAATGCCAAGGCGGCAGGGTTCGCCAATCTGTCTATCGACCTGATGTTCGGCTTGCCGAACCAGACGCTGCAACAATTGAAGGATAGCGTAAGCAAGGCATTGGAGCTGGATCTGCCGCACTATTCGCTCTATGGACTCAAAGTGGAGGAAAATACGCTCTTTCACCGGTTGTACCAACGGGATGAGCTCCCCCTTCCGGAAGAGGAGGAGGAGCTTGCGATGTACCAGCATCTTATGGATCGGCTTGGCGAGGCCGGTTACCGGCACTACGAGATCAGCAATTTTGCCCGGCCCGGATTTGAGAGCCGTCATAATACGACGTATTGGCATAATGAGCCTTATTATGGCCTTGGCGCAGGTGCCCATGGTTATGCGCATGGCATGCGCCACGTTAATATTAAGGGCGTTCAGCCATATATCGATTCCGCAAACAAAGCCCTGCCGCGATTGGAGCAGAGCCCGGTGAGCTTAGAGGAAGCGATGGGCGATTTTATGATGGTTGGCTTGCGGCTGCAGGATGGCGTTACGCAGACGGGCTTTGGCCGTCAGTTCGAAGGCGCCGTGCTGGAAGACGTGTTCGGTCCAGCTTTGCGGCGGCTGTTAGATCAAGGGCTGCTCGAGAGGCTGGAACGGAATTCGGGTTATCGTCTGACACCCCAAGGCATTCTGTTCGGCAACGAGGTGTTCGGGGCTTTCGTGTAAGGGTTACTTCTTCTCCATCTGCTCATTGAATTTACCCGATCCGCCCTTGGCGATGCTCAGCGTCTGCCAATCGGCGGATTTGTACGCTTTGGCCACATAGACGATCTGGCCTACATGATAGCCATAGTGGGAGATTTGGCGATGTATCGCTTGAAGAACGGAGTGTGGTTGCCCTCGTATGGTTACGGTACGAAGGATGTCTCCAGGTTCAAGCGCTTCCAGCGCATGGAACAGGACGGCCCAGCCTTTTTCCCATACTTCCTTCAAGTTATCCATGTCGACTATGTCATCCAAGAATTCGTCATCGCGATTACGGTTCGGCTTTTCCCCGTCCGTCGTAAGAAAATCGGTCCAGCGGGAGATCATGTTACCTGCCACATGCTTCACGATAATGGCTGTGCTGTTGCTTTCCGCGTCTGGTCTCCAAGCGATTCCGTTATCGTCCAATTGGGCTAATGCGCGGTCTCCGAGCAGCTTCTGTCCTTTAAAGTCGGCTATGGATGTTTCGATTATTTGCCTTGCAAGCGCCTGTTCGTCATTCATGGTTACATCCTCTTTCGCATGGATTAATGTATATAAGAGTATCTTATGCTAAGTTTTTATTATTTTCCGATTAGCATTTTTATCGGCATGATAAACAATCTTATTCAACCGCAATAATTCTCCCTTGAGAATTCATTCGTTGTGCTGTATATTTATTCATATCTATTCGCTGCACGGAGAGAAGGGATCCCATGTCGGTCATCTGTCGCAAAGCGCTGCCTCAAGATGTGGATGCGCTATATGAACTTATACAGGGTTATGCCGCCCAAGGCATTATGCTGCCTCGGTCCCGCGAGGCGTTAACCCGCAATATCGATACCTTTATTGTCGCTCAAGATGGAGATAGGCTAATCGGTTGCGGCTCATTGTGCCGTCTCGGCAGCGATTTGGTGGAAATCCGTTCGCTGGGCATTGTGGACGGTTATAAGGGACAAGGAATCGGCAGCCGTTTGGTGGACGCATTAATGGAAGAAGCCCGGGTGCTTAACATACCTAAAGTTATGGCCTTGACCTATGAGGCAGCCTTTTTTCAGAAAAACGGCTTCAATATCGTGGACAAAGAGATCTTCCCGGAAAAAGTATGGACGGATTGCGTTCATTGCCCTAAACAGCATTGCTGCGATGAAATTGCCGTCGTGAAGTTGATAGAACCCATACCACAGGGTGAAATATTGAGTTTCGCCCAAATCTGATTTTCCAAGCCGAATCGAGCCGGACGTTCTTGACATGACCGTCCTCGGTTTGGTATTTTTGTATTAGCCATTAGCACTCGCTTAAAAGGAGTGCTAACGAAATGGGCGGGAAGCTATTAAAGGAGGGGCCTTCGGATGCTGAGTGAGCGCCAACGAATGATTCTGAGTGCCATTGTCGACGATTATATCCGTTCAGCCGAACCAGTCGGGTCTCGCAGCATATCCAAGCGCCAAGACGTAACCTTCAGTCCGGCAACTATCCGCAACGAAATGGCGGATCTGGAGGAATTGGGTTTGCTTGAGCAGCCCCACACTTCCGCCGGCCGCATTCCTTCCATTAAAGGCTACCGCTATTATGTCGATCATCTGGTTACCCTTGAAGGATTAGGAGATCAAGATGTTCGGAAGCTCCGTTCTTTTTTTGCCGAGAAAATGAACCATTGGGAAGGCGTTATCGGACATGCAGCGACAATATTGTCCCAGTTAACAAACTACACGTCGATCGTGCTCGGACCCGAAATGTTCAGCACGACGCTGAAGCATTTTCAACTGATCCCGATTAACGATGTTTCCGCGGTTGCCATTATCGTGGCAAATACGGGGCACGTTGAGCATCGGACAATTTCCATTCCCGACGGGATATCGATGGACGACATGGGCAAAATCGTAAATATTTTGAACGAGAAGCTAACCGGCGTTCCCTTTCATCGAGTGAGATCCGTAATGCACAGCGAGATTGCCAAGGAGCTTAGCCGTTACGTAGATCATTGCGAAGAAATTTTAACGCTTCTGGAGCAGACGATTACCGAAGAGCAGGAGCCCAAAGTGTTTTTGAGCGGGGCATCGAATATGCTGACCCAACCGGAGTTCAAGGATATCGACAAAGCCAAGAACATTCTGGGGATGCTGGAGGAGACGCAGCTATTAATGCAGCTATTCCAATCCACCCCCGGCGGGATTCAGGTAAGGATCGGCACGGAGAATGCTATGGAAGCGATCAATCAATGCAGCTTGATTACGGCCACTTATTCATATGAGGGACAATCGCTCGGTACGATAGGGATACTCGGTCCGACACGTATGGAATACGGCAAAGTCATTAGTTTGCTTGATTATTTATCAAAGGATATCGCCTTACTGATGTCCCGTTGGAATAAGTGAAGCGTTGCATAGTGCCCGGGCAAGGGTGGCACGGTAAGGAGGTGAATGCTGCATGAGTAAGAACGAGACGAAGGAGCCAGTTACCATGGATGAGCAACAAGAGATTTCTTGTGAGGAACAAGAAGTCGTTTCTGCTGATAATGAGACTTCCCATCCGGAAGGCGAACATCCGGCGCAAACGAGCGACGAAGACAATGTCGTAGCTGAGCTGCAACGCCAAGCGGATGATAATCATAGCCGTTATTTGCGCGCGCAAGCCGATTTCGATAATTTTCGCCGGCGTACGTTAAAAGAAAAAGAGGAATTGACGCAATATGCTTCCTTGAAGGTAATCGGTCAATTGCTGCCCGTGTTGGATAATTTTCAGAGAGCGCTGCAGACCGGGGGCGAGGGTGCTGAAAGCGGATCTTTCGCCAAGGGCGTGGACATGATTTATCGTCAGCTTTCCCAAGTGCTAGAGGCAGAGGGCTTGACGCAAATGGAAACCGTGGGTCAGCCGTTCGATCCGGAACTGCATCAAGCGATCATGCAAGTGGCAAGCGAGGATTATGAAGAAGGCATCGTTGTCGAAGTCATTCAACCCGGCTATAAGTTGAAGGACAAAGTAATCCGTCCTGCAATGGTAAAAGTCAGCGGTTGAAAATAAATCACAAAATGCGAATAGCGCACTTATATTGAAGGAGGAACACACAGTTATGAGTAAAGTAATCGGCATAGACCTTGGAACTACAAACTCTTGCGTAGCGGTAATGGAAGGCGGCGAAGCCGTCGTTATCCCTAACGCGGAAGGAAATCGCACGACCCCTTCGGTAGTCGGATTCAAGAAGGATGGCGAACGTGTCGTCGGCGAAACGGCGAAACGTCAAGCGATCACCAACCCAGATCGGACGGTAAGTTCCATTAAACGCCACATGGGAACAAGCCACAAAGAATCGATCGAAGGCAAAGCATATTCTGCTCCGGAAATTTCCGCCATCATCCTGCAGAAACTCAAAGCAGACGCGGAAGCATACTTAGGCCAGACCGTAACTCAAGCCGTTATTACGGTTCCTGCATACTTTAACGATAGCCAGCGTCAAGCGACCAAAGATGCCGGCAATATCGCGGGTCTTGAAGTACTTCGTATCGTTAACGAACCGACGGCAGCTGCGCTGGCTTACGGATTCGAGAAACAAGAAGATCAAACGATTCTGGTATTCGACTTGGGCGGCGGTACGTTCGACGTGAGTATCCTTGAGCTTGGAGACGGCTTCTTCGAAGTTAAAGCGACAAGCGGCGACAATCACCTTGGCGGCGACGACTTTGACCAAGCGGTCGTGGAATGGTTGGCCGGAGAGTTCAAGAAAGAACACGGCATTGATTTGTTGAAGGACAAAGCGGCGGTGCAACGTCTTAAAGACGCAGCGGAAAAAGCGAAGAAAGAGCTTTCCGGCGTTCTGACGACAACCATCTCTTTGCCGTTCATCACGGTCGTCGATGGCGTGCCTCAGCACTTGGAGCTTAATCTTAGCCGCGCCAAATTCGATGAATTGACAGCTAATTTGGTTGAACGCACGATCGGGCCGACTCGCCAAGCGTTGACCGATTCCGGCCTTAAATCTTCGGATATCGACAAAGTCGTATTGGTCGGCGGATCTACACGTATCCCGGCTGTTGTGGAAGCCATCAAGAAACTGACGGGCCAAGAGCCGCACAAAGGCGTTAACCCGGATGAAGTCGTTGCTTTGGGCGCCGCCGTTCAGGCGGGCGTATTGACCGGCGAGGTTAAAGACGTTGTACTGCTTGACGTTACTCCATTGTCCCTAGGTATCGAGACTGCCGGCGGCGTCTTGACGAAGATGATCGACCGCAATACAACGATTCCGACAAGCAAAGCGCAAGTGTACTCCACTTACGCGGACATGCAGACGCAAGTAGAGATCCACGTCCTGCAAGGCGAGCGCGCGATGGCTAAAGACAACAAAACGCTGGGACGTTTTATTCTGAGCGAAATTCCTGCGGCGCCTCGAGGCGTACCGCAAATCGAGGTTACGTTCGACATCGACGCGAACGGAATCGTAAACGTGTCCGCTCTGGATAAAGGAACAGGCAAAAGCCAAAAAATCACGATCACTTCCTCCGGCGGCTTGAGCAAGGAAGAGATCGAGCGCATGCAGCAAGAAGCTGAATTGCATGCGGAAGAAGATAAAGTTCGCCGCGAGCTCGTTGAAGCGAAGAACAGCGCCGACCAACTCATCTATAGCGCCGATAAGACGATCAAAGACTTGGGCGACAAAGTAGATGCTGGTGAAATCGAGAAAGCCAATGCGGCGAAAGAAAAATTGACAGCTGCGTTGCCTAACGATAACCTAGAGGAAATCAAAGCGGCAACCGACGAGTTGTCCGAAATCGTACAGCAGCTTTCCGTTAAGCTCTACGAGCAAGCGGCGCAGCAAGCGCAAGCAGCTCAAGAGGGCGGCGACGGCGCTGATGCGGCTCCTAAGAAAGATAATGTCGTTGACGCCGATTACGAAGTCGTTGACGAAGAGAAAAAGAACTAAGGCATCGCGTAACCGATATAAACGTATGCCGCCATGGCAAAACCGTTTATGCCTGGATAAAATCGAAAGTCAAAGTGATTATCGCTTGCGGGCGAAAATCACTTTGACTTTCCTTCATGTGGAGGTGGAGTAGTGGCGAACAAAAGAGATTTTTATGACGTGCTGGAGCTGCAAAAGGACGCCTCCCCGGAGGACGTAAAAAAAGCCTACCGCAAGCTGGCTCGTCAATACCATCCGGATGTCAACAAGGCGCCGGATGCCGAAACGAAGTTTAAGGAAGTCAAAGAAGCCTACGATGTTCTGAGCGACGATCAGCAACGGGCGCGCTACGACCAATTCGGTCATCAGGACCCGAATGCCGGTTTCGGCGGAGGCGGAGGCGGCGACTTCGGCGGCGGATTCGGAGACATTTTCGATATGTTTTTCGGCGGCAACGGGGGCGGTCGCAGAGATCCGAATGCACCGCAGCGGGGAAATGACCTGCAATATACGATGACTATCGAGTTTAAGGAAGCGGTATTCGGCAAAGAAATGGATATCACGATTCCGCGTACCGAATCATGCGACACCTGTCACGGCAACGGGGCTAAACCCGGAACCAAGCCGGAAACCTGTTCGGTTTGCCGCGGCTCCGGCCAACAGGAAGTGGCCCAGAACACGCCGTTCGGGCGAATCGTTAACCGTCGGGCTTGCTCGGCTTGCTCGGGACGCGGAACGATCATTAAGGAGCGTTGCCCAACCTGTGCCGGTAACGGACAAGTCAAGAAGCAGCGCAAGATACACGTTAAGATCCCTGCGGGAGTCGATGAAGGCGCTCAGCTGCGCGTAACCGGCGAAGGGGAAGGCGGGGTTCGCGGCGGACCTTCGGGCGACTTGTATATCGTGCTTCGCGTCAAGTCGCACGATTTCTTCGAACGGGAAGGCGACGATATTTATTGCGAAATTCCGCTTACTTTTACCCAAGCGGCTCTGGGCGATGAAATCGAGATTCCGACGTTAACGGAGAAAGTCAAGCTGAAGGTGCCGGCGGGTACCCAGACGGGAACCTACTTCCGGCTTAAAGGCAAGGGGGTACCGAAGCTTCGCGGCTACGGGCAAGGCGATCAGCAGGTTAAAGTAACAATCGTTACTCCGACGCAGCTGAGCGATGACCAACGGGAGCTGCTCCGCGACTTTGCTGCCAAGAGCGGCGAATCGACGCATGAACAAAGCCAATCCATTTTCGAGCGGATGAAACGCGCCATCTTAGGTGATTGATTAATCAGAATGAGAACCGTCCAGGCTTCCTGGCGGTTTTTTTATTTGCATAACCGAAACGCCGGTTGAGCAACATAGAGGGATCATTGGGCAGCGGTCAATAGCCGCACGCAATAAGGAGGCTATACAATTGGCGGAAGAAAATCCGGAGTACAATGCAGGCAGGTCTTCTCGGCGACTAGCAAATACTTCCATGGGATCTGCGGAAGATGTTGAGTTTGCCGATGAATTGGCCGATGAAGACGATAAGGAAGCTCAGCAACGCGCGGCAGCGGCCGATCAACGCGTTGCTAACGTAGGAGAGTGACTCCCTTGGACATGCAGCCACTGCAAGCAAGGTTTGCCACTCAGGATCAAGCCGAGTCTGCTATCCGTAAGCTGGCTTCGCTCCGCAGCGATTGTTTCCGACTTGAGCGCATCGGTTCGAATAATATTGCCGATAGCTTTGAAGGGGATTCAGCCCAATCCGTAGATGGCTTAACGGCATCCGTGTTGGCGGGCTCCGCTTTCCAATCATCGGCCGGAGTCATGGCATCCGCCGATGTGGCAGCTCATCAATGGGGAGTTACACCGCAAAGCGGTACCGCGGCGGAATTCATGTTATCCGCAAAAGTACCCGGTGACGCCTCCGAGCAAGCTCGTACCGTCATTTTACAATCCGGCGGTCAAATTATTTAGAAGAGAAGACGCATCACGCTTGCGGGTGGTGCGTCTTTCTTTGTGTTTATGTTCATTATCCCTTTCACTCAGCACCCAATTTCGGATAAAGCGTCCCACAAAAAAGGATTCCCTCTGAACACCATAGCGCCGAATTCCCACCCATTGACGCTAAATGCAACTTTGGTGAGCCATACGCGATCGGGACACCTGCTCATTATCGGAAAAAGCGCACCTATGGCGAGCCAAAGGCGATCGGGACTCTGCTCATCATCGGAAAAAGCGCACCTATGGCGAGCCAAAGGCGATCGGGACCCAGCTGATCATCGGAAAAAGCGACTATGGTGAGCCAAACACGTACCTGATCGAAGGGGATAGTGGATATAAGGAGGTAGCGAGCTAAGCATCACCTGATCGAAGGGGATAATGGACATAGGAAGGGCGACGCTATCTTTTTTGCATCCTGCAAAACAGTACGTGTATAATGAAATTCATTGAGCAGCCTTACGGCTGGAAGCGATGACAGGAGGAAAAGATTTGCGCTGGCATGAACTGACCGTCCTGGCGACGGAATCGTCTCAGGAAATGGTTACCCATTATCTAACGGAGCTCGGAGCGGGCGGCGTTTCGGTTGAAGAAGCATGGTCCGAGGATAAACCTAGGGACACGTCTTTTGGTCAACTGTATGATACTCCGCTAAACGATATCAGACCCGGCTATGCCCTTTTTAAAGCCTATTTTTCGGAAGAAACCCAGATGGAGCCTCTTGCCGCAGAACTGAACAATCTGCTTGCGGGGCTGCCTGAATTCGGGTATGACGCGGGAGAATTCACGATAGCGCTAGGCGACGTTCATGAGGACGATTGGGCGGACGCATGGAAGCAATATTTCAAACCGATCGCCATAACGGAACGTCTCACGATTAAGCCGACATGGGAGGACTATACTCCAACAAGAGATGAGTTAGTTATCGAGCTTGATCCCGGTATGGCTTTTGGGACTGGCACGCATCCCACGACGGCACTCTGCTTAAAGGCGATCGATAGCGCCATTAAGGGCGGGGAGCAGATTATTGATGTTGGCACGGGCTCCGGCGTTCTCGCGATTGGAGCGATGAAGCTCGGCGCGTCCAAGGTGTTGGCGCTTGATCTTGATCCGGTTGCGATCACGTGCGCTAAAGAGAACATCATGCTAAACGGGTATGAAGATTGCGTAGAAGTGAGACTAAGCGATCTGCTCGGCGTTCTTCACGAGGGCGAGAATAACCCAGCCCCCAAAGAGCCTTCCGACAGCGACAGAAAAGCAGGCGTTACGCCTCCCGTAGATCTTGTCGTAGCCAATATTCTCGCAGAAATTATTTTACTTTTCCTTAGCGATGTCATGGCGGTGCTTAAGCCCGGCGGAATCTATATTACCTCCGGGATTTACAAGAATAAAGAAATGATCGTCGAAGCAGGTTTGCTCGCGGCAGGATTTGAAATCATCGACGTGTTAAGGCAAGAAGAGTGGGTTGCGTTCGTAGCAGGCAAACCTAAGGGGGATGGCGAGTGAATTTTTTCTGGTTTCCGCTGGATGAGCTTCCTTTTATTATTCTCGTTATGCTCGTCTCTTTCAGCGTTCATGAATTCGCGCATGCATGGACAGCGTTGAAGTTCGGGGATGACACCGCCTACCAAGAAGGACGGGTAACGTTAAACCCGATGGCGCATTTGGACTGGATGGGCTTTCTGTTTCTCATATTGGCCGGTTTTGGTTGGGCAAAGCCGGTACCCGTTCGCAGAAGCAGATTCAAAAACCCGCGGGTAATGAGCGTTATCGTTACGGCCGCGGGACCGATAAGCAATTTGCTGCTTGCGTTTATCGGGTTGCTTGTTCTTTATATCTTACATTCCGTCAATGGGTTAGGTTCGCTCTCTAATGCTATGGATGAGACTTTAAGAACCTTTATTTCCTACTGGCTTAAAATTAATTTGGCACTGTTTATATTTAATTTAATTCCTCTACCGCCACTCGATGGTTATAGAATTCTAGAAGAGTTTGTACCTATCCGTATTCGTTTGAAAATGCAACGGTTGGAACAGTGGAGCTTCTTTATCTTTTTACTGCTTATCTTTATTCCTCCGCTTCGGGCGATAACGATCGGTCCTTTATTTTCGCTGACAGTCCCCCTTATCGATGGGATGATTACTTTGTTGGATTTATTCTTTGGACCAATTGGGAATAGCGTAATCGGTTGGCTAGTCGGTATCACCGGAATAATATAGACGGTAGCGAAACGAGCCGGAACGCGGTATGATAAAGGATAGAACATACGGGAGGCAAATGAAGATGCAGCGTTATTTCGTGCCTGCTGCGCAAATGGGACAGCATTCCGTTTCGTTTGAAGGCGAAGACGCCCGCCATTTGGCCGCCGTCATGAGGTCCAAACCCGGCGATCTTATTATTGCCTGCGATGGCAATGGCCGCGATGTGCTGGCTAAGATTACCTCGGTTAATAAAGGTAACGTTCAGGCGGAAATTATTGAACGATTAATGACAAACGCCGAGATGGCCTGGAAAGTGACGGTCGCGCAGAGCTTGCCCAAAGGGGACAAGCTGGAAATCGTCATTCAGAAAGGAACGGAAGCGGGAGCGGCAGCTTTCCAACCGTTCTTGTCCCAGCGAACAGTCGTCCAATATGACGAGCGTAAGGAAGCGAAGCGGTTGGAGCGTTGGCGTAAAATCGCCAAAGAAGCGGCCGAACAAAGCCATCGCAGCGTCATTCCTGAAGTAAATACGGTCGGTTCTTGGAAATCGTTACTTAAGCAATTCTCCGATTACGACCTTATCTTGTTTTGTTATGAAGAAGTAGGCCGTTCCGGAACCGGATTGCGTGACTTATTGTCGCACCAACGCGCCGCTAACAAGGACGACGCCCGACGAGTCATGGTCGTTATCGGACCGGAAGGCGGCTTTACACCGCAGGAAGCGGAAGCCGCCACAGCATCCGGCGCTATATTAATCGGTTTAGGCAGAAGAATATTACGGACGGAGACGGCGGCGTTATACGCGCTTGCATGCCTTGCCTACGAGTCCGGAGAGTTGGGAGGAATCTAAAGATGCCGAACGTGGCATTTTATACGCTTGGCTGCAAAGTCAACTTTTACGATACCGAAGCGATCTGGCAACTGTTCAAGAACGAAGGCTATGAGCAGGTCGACTTCGAGCAGACAGCTGACGTTTATCTTATTAATACTTGCACGGTGACGAATACGGGCGACAAAAAAAGCCGGCAAATCATTCGTCGTGCCGTTCGCCGTAACCCGGATGCCGTCATTGCGGTAACAGGCTGTTATGCGCAAACTTCACCCGCGGAAATATTGGCGATTCCGGGCGTCGATCTCGTAATCGGCACGCAGGACCGCGAGAAGCTGATGTCGTTCATTACCGATATTCAGAAGGACCGCAAGCCGGTTAACGCCGTTCGCAATATCATGAAAACTCGGGAGTTCGAAGAATTGGACGTTCCGGACTTCGCGGAACGCACCCGGGCATTCCTCAAAATCCAAGAGGGCTGCAACAACTTCTGCACGTTCTGCATTATTCCTTGGTCTCGCGGACTCTCTCGCAGCCGCAAACCGGACAGCGTATTAAACCAGGCCCGCCAGCTCGTTGAATCGGGTTACAAGGAAATCGTCCTGACGGGCATTCATACCGGCGGGTACGGAGACGACTTGGAAAACTACCGGTTAGCCAATTTGCTTGCCGAACTGGATAAGATCGAAGGGCTGGAGCGCATTCGCATCAGTTCTATAGAAGCTAGCCAAATCGACGAGAAAATAATTGCCATTCTGAACAGCTCACCCAAAATGTGCCGTCATTTGCATATTCCTCTCCAAGCGGGAGACGATGAAATTCTTAAGAGAATGCGCCGCAAATATACGACGGCCGAATTCGCGGAGAAAATCCGGTTGATTCAAGAAGCAATGCCCGGCGTAGCGATTACGACGGATGTTATTGTCGGGTTTCCGGGGGAAACCCAAGAGCAATTCGAGAACGGCTTCAAGTTCATGGAGTCGATGAAATTCGCGGAAATGCACGTTTTCCCTTATTCCAAGCGAACGGGAACTCCGGCTGCGCGGATGGATGATCAGGTAGACGACGAAGTGAAGCAGGAGCGGGTGCACCGGCTCATCGACCTGTCGGAACGGATGCAAGCCGACTATGGCCGCGAGTGGGTCGGACGAGTGCTGGACGTCATACCGGAACGGGAAGCCAAGGGAGCGGAAGGAGCCGGCTTGATCTCGGGGTATACCGATAACTACATTCAGGTCGTATTGAACGGGGATCCTTCGCTGATCGGCAAGCTTTGCCGGGTGCGCATTACGGAATCCGGAGTGAATGAATGCAAGGGCGAGCTTCTTGAAGTATTGGAAGCCGATTTCCGTCCTGCAGCTATGCAAGCTTAGAGATCCAGCGTGAAGATTTCACCGCAAGGCAGGCATGCGCAAGCTTCCGCCCTTCGGTGAAGTCTTTTTCTCATACCTGGGACGAACAAAGGGGGATTTATCGGATGAAGACGGAAATTTCCGCCGGAGGAGTCGTTTACCGCCGGCGTGATGGACAGTTGGAAATCCAACTTATCGAAGACCGATTCGGACGCATGACTTTGGCTAAGGGAAAAATGGAGCCGGGCGAGACGGTGGAGCAAACCGCGTTGCGCGAAATCCAAGAGGAAACGGGCATTACGGGTCGATTAACAGATCATCTTAACGTTATTTCTTATTTATATGAGCATGCACAGCTTGGCAAGGTTCAGAAGGAAGTGCATTACTACCTGGTCGAAGCCGATGATGGCAGGCTAAAGGCTCAGGTAGAGGAAATAACGGGCGTTGCTTGGTATGAACCGTTGGTCGCCTGGCAATTGCAACAAGATTCCGGTTACGGCAACAACGACGAAGTACTCCGTCTGGCATTCAGAAAGCTGGGAGTCGAGGTGGAGCCCGTTGCTTAATGAGGCTCGGTATCCTTCTTGGAGGCCGGAACAACCCATTGCCCCTTTCATTGACCATACGTTGTTAAAAGCCGAGGCGCGTGCCAAGGACTTAATCCAATTATGCGAGGAAGCGACGGTCTCCGGCTTCTACAGCGTTTGCGTTAATGGGGGATGGGTCCGCTTATGCCGGGAACGGTTAAGCGGCACGAATGTTAAAGTGAGCTCGGTCGTCGGTTTTCCGCTTGGCGCCCATGCGACGAGAGCGAAAGCATTCGAGGCGGCAGCGGCTTTGGATGACGGAGCGTCGGAAATTGATATGGTGCTTTGCATCGGCAAGCTAATGGACGGAGACTATGACTTGGTGGAGCGGGATATCGCGGCAGTCGTTCAGGCGGTTCAAGGCGGAGCGCTCGTGAAGGTCGTATTGGAAACCGGTTTGTTAACGGATGAACTGAAGGCCATCGGTGGAAAAATCGCGGAAACGGCAGGCGCGGACTATATCCAAACTTCTACGGGCTTCGGAGGTCATGGAGCTTCCGAGGCTGATATTCTGCTTCTCAGGAGTGCGGTGTCGGCCGAAATGGGAATTAAAGCCTCGGGAGGCATCCGTAATGCCGATTCGGCCGTAGCTCTGTTAAAGGCCGGCGCGAATCGGATCGGCAGCAGTTCAGGCATCGCGATAACGGGAACCCCATAATGGCAAGTAGGCAATCGGCAGAGCGATCAGGGAACATATCACATTAAACAGCGTCTGTGCATGCGCGATTTGCGCCGAAGGATCGCCAGGCGCGATCAGGGCTGCGGCGGTCTGCAAGAGCCCGATTAATGGATAGAAGAGCAAAGCCCCGCTCGTGTTGAGGGCCAACTGAGACAAAGCGACAAACCGGCCTCCCGTACCGCCGCCGAGCGAAGCGACTAATCCGGTAAAGCAGGTGCCGATATTCGCTCCCAGAACGATAGCGATTCCGGCTTCCGGTGAAATCGACCCCGTAGCCGCGAGACCCATGCACATGGCAATTACCGCCGAGCTGGAATGTACGAGCGCGGTCAGGAAGGCGCCTCCGATAACTCCCCATAGGAGATTATCGTCCGTGTGGCGCATTAAGGCTTCGAAAGTACCATTTTCCCGTAAGGATGGTCCCATGCCTTGAAGCAGCTGGAAGCCGATGAGCAGAAGTCCGAATCCGCCTATTGCAACGAATACATATCGTAAGGATAGACCCCAGCGGGGAGAAGCGGCAACATCTCTCATCTCGTTCAACATAAACGTTAAGGTCCATCCCCCTGCGCCGAGCAGAAGGATAGGGAATCCGAAACGGTGGAGTTGCAGGCTCATTAGCTCCGTCGTCAAACATGTGCCAACGTTTGTCCCTAGAATGATGCCAAAACTTCGGGATAAAGAGAGCCATCCGGCATTCACGAAGCCGATCGTTAGTACGGTTACGGCCGTGCTGCTTTGCAGGAGCGCCGATGCGGCGGTACCGACGGCAAAACCCCGCAGCGGAGTCGCGGTCGACCGGGACACCCATAAGGAAAGCCTGCGGCCGGCCCAACGCTGCAAAGAGGTTTCCATGACCTTCATTCCCGATAACAGCAGCGCAAATCCGAGTAAAGACGGGATAATAAAGCCGCTTATCATAATCGCACCCCCCAACTTAAGACTATGACAATATTGGACAAGTTTATGATCGAATAAGGAGTGAATTCCGAATGAACCCGCAAGCATCGGTTTGGTTAAATAAAGGGCGGCGCCCCCGGTTGGAAGAAGGACATCCTTGGATTTACGCGAACGAAATCGCCAAGACGGAAGGAGATGCGCAGCCGGGACAGCTGGTAGAGGTGCGTGATCATCGCGGACAATTGCTAGGCACCGGCTATTGGAATCCCGCCTCGCAGATTACGGTTCGAATCGTTGCTTACGGACCGCTTGAATCCATGGATACCGGCTTTTTCCGTAACCGATTCGAGCGCGCGTCTGCGCATCGTTCCCGGTTTCTCGGCGAAGGCGCTTCCTGTCGGCTCGTTTACGGGGAAGCCGATTTTCTCCCGGGACTGGTCGTTGACCGGTTTAATGACATCCTCGTCGTCCAAGTGCTTACGCTAGGAATGGAAAAAGCGAAGGAAGCTTGGCTTACGGCCTTGGTCGAAGCGTTCATGCCTCGCGGTATTTACGAGAGAAGCGATGTAGGAGTACGCACATTGGAAGGCTTGGATGAAAGGACCGGCATCCTGTACGGGGATTGCCCAAGACACGTTGAAATCGTGGAAAACGGGCTGAAAGTGCAGGTCGACATTGAAGGCGGCCAAAAAACCGGATATTTCTTCGATCAACGGGAAAATCGGGCTTCTATCGAGCCGATTGTCAGAGGCTGGGGAGTACGGAGCGGGATTGCGCTGCAGCAAATTGAATCGGCGGATGGGAGTAAACGGCTTGTTCCGGTAAATGCGAAGGGTACGGAAGTGACCTTTCCTTATTGGGATGGAGCTACCGTGCTCGAATGCTTCGCCCATACGGGGAGCTTTACTTTGCATGCCTGCGCATACGGTGCCAAAAAAGTTACGTGCCTCGACATTTCCGAGCATGCCCTGCAAACGGCGCGTCACAACGTGGAGATCAACGGATTCACGGAACGCGTGGAGTTCGTGGCGGCGGATGCTTTCGAGTATTTGCGTCAACAGGTAGCGGGACGCGATGAGCGGCAATTAAGGGCTAACGCTATAGCGACCGGCGTTAAGGTGGACACCTCCAAACCTCTTGCCGCAGAGGGCAGAACCTGGGATGTCATTATTCTTGATCCTCCGGCGTTCGCGAAGACGAAGAGGGCGGTCGAAGGAGCTTGCCGAGGATACAAAGATATTAATCTGCAGGCGATGAAGCTGCTCAATGAAGGAGGCTATCTCGTCACGGCGAGCTGCTCGTACCACGTCCGGCCGGAGCTTTTTCTGGAGACGATCCAGGAAGCGGCCAAGGACGCCGGCAAGATCATTCGCCGCATAGAATGGCGGGGCGCCGGGAAGGATCATCCTCAGCTTGCGGGCGTCGAGGAGGGGCATTATTTGAAGTTCGGTATCTTCGAGGTGCGCAGCCGCAAAGAGCTTTAATTCACGATTTGCGAAGTAAAACGGCTGTATACAAAGCAAGGTGGAGGTCAGCGAAATGTCACTGCGGATCATAACGGGACGTTCCGGCAGCGGGAAGACGCGCCTATGTTTGGACGAAATACGGGTTAAGCTTCGGCAAGACCCCCTTGGCTCGCCTCTTATTTTGCTTGTTCCGGAGCAGGCCACCTTTCAAGCCGAATATGCGATGGTCACTACGCCCGGACTTAACGGTTTTATGCGGGTTCAGGTGCTTAGCTTTCGCAGGCTTGCTTTTCGGGTCATGCAAGAAACGGGCGGATCTGCCGTCGTTCCGATACACGATAACGGTAAAGCGATGCTTTTACATAAAGTTCTGGAAGTCCGCAGGGAAAGTCTTCGTTTGTTTCGAGGCGGTAACGCGGAGTCGGGGCTAATAAGCCGAATCAACGACTTGTTAACCGAGATGAAAAGGTACGGCGTGGACAGCGCTCGGTTATCGGAGCAGGCCGAAGCTGCGTTTAAGCAAGCGGAGGCGCATCAAGAGTCGGCTCTTCTGTCGGACAAGCTTCACGATCTATCTTTGATTTACTCCGAGATGGAGCGGCAACTGGCCGGCCGGTGGCTAGACGGCGAGGATATGCTAGGCTGGCTTGCGAAAGGCGCCGCGGGTTCATCCATTCTGGCAGGCGCGGAAATATGGCTGGACGGTTTTCATGGATTTACTCCAAGCGAATACGCCGTACTGGAAGCCCTTCTGAAGAAAGCAAATAGGGTAAGCGTCACGCTGTGCGTCGATCGGCCTTACGGTATCGGCGAAAGGCCTGACGAGCTTGACATGTTTCATCCGACCGCGGAAACATCGGCACAATTGTGCGAAACGGCGGAAGCGGCAGGTATCAGGCTAGAACCGGCAGTCGTTCTTGATCCCGAAGTGTCTCCCCGCTTTCATAATATCCCGATGCTTTCCTTTTTAGAGCGCAACTGGCAAAGCCGCAAACGCTGGGAAGGGGACGCGGATTGCTTGCAGCCTGATCACCCTCTCAACGGGCTTTCGTTGCACGCCGCCGTCAATCGCAGGGCGGAGGCGGAAGCCGTTGCCCGGGACATGCTCCGCCGCGTCAGGGAACAAGGCAGCCGTTGGCGCGACATGGCCGTATTCGTTCGGGGCATGGAGGATTACGCAGATTTGCTGTCGGCCGTGTTCGGCGATTACGGCATTCCTTGCTATTTGGATGGCAAAGCAGCCGTTTCGCATCATCCTTTCGTGGAATTCGTTCGTTCCGCACTGGAGTGCGTGACGGGCGGTTGGAAGGCGGAAGCCGTATTTCGCTGCGCCAAAACAGATCTGCTAGGAACGCCTGACAGGCAAATTACCCGCGATGAGGTAGACCGTCTGGAAAACTATGCCTTAGCCGTCGGGATCGACGGATGGCGATGGCATGCTTCCCAAGCTTGGTTGCCATTATATCGCGGCGATCTGGAAGACGAGGGCACGGAAATTGACTCCGAAGAAGCCATGAAAGAGCTTCTGGGAGTTCGCGACGCTATATTAACGCCATTGAAGGCACTGGAAGAGAGAATGAAATCGGCTCGTTCAGTTAGAGAATTATGCGAAAGCCTCTACTATTTTCTAGAGGATACGGGCGCAGCCGATAAGCTGGAGAGGTGGAGCGGGGAAGATAGCCTGGCAGGGCAACCGGGACGAATGTCGTTCCACCGGCCGCTGTGGGACGGAGTCATCAACTTGCTCGACCAAATGGATGAGCTGATGGGGGAACAGGTTCCCGATTTGCCCCTGTTCGCCGGAATGGTCGATTCCGGTTTGGAAGAACTGAAGCTGGGCGCGGTTCCTCCGTCGCTCGACAGCGTGCTGATCGGCAGTCCTGAGAGGACTCGCTCCGATCGGATCCAAATCGTATATATGCTTGGAGCAAACGACGGCGTGTTGCCGATGCGCATATCAGAGAACGGCTTGCTCACCGAGGACGAACGGGACCGCTTGGCGGTCAAAGGCCTTGCCATGGCCCCCGGTTCCCGCCGTCGCCTGTTGGACGAGGCCTTCTTGGCTTATTTGACCTTGACGACGGCATCCCTTCACCTGTGGATTAGTTATCCGCTAGCGGACGATGAAGGGCAGGGCTTGCTCCCATCGGAGTGGATCGGAAAATTAAAGAAAAAGTTTCCGGGAATACCCGTTCGAATGGTTGCTGCCGAACCGCAGGAGACGCAATCGGAAGAGGAACAGCTTGATTACGCGATGCATCCGGGAAGAGCGATGACTCATTTGCTGACCAGATTGCGCAGCTGGCGGCAAGGGGAAGCGCTATCGCCTGGCTGGTGGTCGGTCTATGGATGGTTAAGGGAGCGGGATAGCTGGAAAAGCCGTCTTATTTCCTTGATTTCCTCCTTGAACTATACGAACGAAGAAAAACCATTGACGCCGGAAACGAGCCGGCTTCTATATGGCGACCGATTGCTCGCAAGCGTCTCGCGGATGGAGCGTTTTATTGCTTGCCCGTTCCAGCATTTCGCGGTTCACGGCTTAAGGCTGCAAGAACGGCGAATGTACCGGGTCGACTCTCCGGATATCGGGCAGCTGTTCCATGCGGCCCTTCGCCAAACGACGGAGAAGCTCTTCGCAGAAGGGCCTGCGGGGCTTGACGCCATGCGTTGGCAGTTGGAAGCCGCCGCTGCAGTGGACAGGCTGTTGCCCCGCGTCCAATCCCGAATTTTATTGTCCTCCCACCGCCATCAAGTCATGGCGCGCAAGCTGCGGGATATCGTTACGCAGGCTTCAGCCGTTCTCGGAGAGCAAGCGGCGTTATCGGCATTCAAACCCGTCGGGCTCGAGATGAGTTTCGGGCCGAGAGGCTTGCTCCCCGCGCTGTCGCTCGAATTGGACGGAGGTCGATGGATGGATATCGCGGGGAAAATCGATCGCGTCGACGCGGCGCAATCTACCTCGGGTTTGCTTCTGCGTATCATGGATTATAAGTCTAGCGCGATGAAACTTAAGCTAGAAGAGGTGGCCCAAGGATTATCACTGCAAATGCTCACCTATTTAGACGTCGTCGTATCCCATGCCCCGCACTGGCTCGGCCAATCGGCTAAGCCTGCGGGCGTGCTCTATTTTCACGTGCAAAATCCGCTTCTTCTTACGCCGAACGGAATGCCCAAGGAAGAAGCGAGGAATGCCTTGTTCCGTCAATACCGCATGCAAGGCTTGCTGCTGTCCGACGGGGAATCGGTTAAGCTGATGGACGAATCGTTAAATCGGGCGAGCAAGTCCGCGATCATTCCCGTCGAATTCAAGAAAGACGGCTCGTTCTCAGCCCGTTCGCAAGTGGCGGATCAAAGCGAGTGGCAAGTGCTCCGCGGTTCCGTTCGTTCGCAAATCCGGCGAATCGGCAAACGGATCATCGACGGCGATGTCGCGGTTACCCCTTATCGGCTGGACAAGCGCAGCCCTTGCTCGTATTGCGATTTCCGTCCGGTGTGCCACATCGACAGTCAAGTCGAGGGTAATCCGTATCAATCTTTAAGCAAGTCCGGAAGCCGTGAGGAATTATGGAGGCGGCTTGCGGAAAGTGCGCAAGGGAGGGAACCGCAATGAAGCAGCTTAGGGATTGGCCGGCAAAGCCGGCTGAGAGCCGTTGGACGGACGAACAGTGGGCGGCCATAACGGCGGACGGTTCCAACCTGCTTGTCGCCGCCGCTGCCGGTTCAGGCAAAACCGCCGTGCTCGTCGAGAGAATCATAACCAGAATCGCCGATGAATCCCGGCCCTTGGACGTAGACGCCATGCTCGTGGCCACATTCACGAAAGCGGCGGCGGCCGAGATGAAGGAGAGAATCCGGCATGCGCTGGAAGAAGAGCTGGAGCGAAATCCGGACTCCAGGCATTTGCGCCGCCAGATTGCCCTGCTTCCCAGAGCGTCCGTCACGACGCTTCATTCCTTCTGCCTGGAAATCGTCGAACGGTACGCTCCGCTCATCGAACTCGATCCCGGCTTCCGAATGGCTAACGTGACGGAAGCCGAGCTGCTTCGCATGGATACGCTCGACGAGGTGTTCGAGGAAAGGTATGAGAACGAAGGAGATAACGGAGCATTAGCATCGCTGGCCGATCGCTTCGGCGGTGAAAGAAGCGATGAGCCGCTTCATCGGCTCGTACTCGAGCTGCATGAATTCGCCGGCAGCCATCCTTGGCCGGAATATTGGCTGCGACGGATGGCAGACCGGTTTCAACAGGCGCAAGCGGAAACGCTGCTTCATTCGCCGTGGGTCAAGAGCTTGCGGGAAGATGCCGTTCTGCTGCTGAAAGGGACTTTGCATCTCCTGCGTGGAGCCTTGCGGTTAGCTCATGAACCCGGAGGACCGGAGCCGTACATCGATACGTTGTTCGCGGACATCGACGGACTGGAGAAGGTGGCGCAAGTATTTGAATCCGGAACGTGGGAGGATTGGCAAGCTGCGGTCGCCGACATCTCTTTCGGGCGGCTTAAGCCTTGCAAGGGCGATGACTACGATCCCGCTCTAATCGAACGAGTCAAAGGGCTCAGGGATGCAGCCAAGAAAGCAGCCGCCCGGCTGTCCGAAGAATGGCTTGTCCGCTCCCCGGAACAATACGCGGCAGAGCTTCACGCTCTCGCTCCGGCGATGGAACAGTTGGCCGAACTGGCCGTGCAATTCGGCGAGCGTTACGAGCAAGCCAAACGGGCGAAAGGGCTGCTGGATTTCGGAGACTTGGAGCATTACGCGCTGCGGATCCTGCGCGATCCATCCTCTACGCCGGAGCATAGCGCGCCTTCGTTGGCGGCTATGAGCTTCAGGGAACGATTCTCCGAAATCTACTTGGATGAATATCAGGATACGAATGAAGTACAGGAAGCGATCGTTGCGCTAATCTCGAGAAAAGAGCCGGGCAACGTATTTATGGTCGGCGACGTGAAACAAAGCATCTATCGGTTCCGGTTGGCCGAGCCGGGGCTGTTCCTTGGCAAATACAAAACATATGAAGCTTTCTCTGCCGCTTCGCAATTGGGAACCGGCGTCACGAACGGCGAAGATTCGAGCATGGAGTTACCCGAAGGATACGCGGAGGGGTTACGCATAGATCTTGCGCGGAATTTCCGCAGCCGAAGAGAAATCGTGAATGCTGTCAATCATGTATTCCGCCTCATTATGCGGGAGCCCGTCGGGGAAATGAACTACGATGGGCGGGCAGAGCTGATTTACGGAGAAGGATATCCCGATGCCGGAGCGCCGAATCCGTATTCCGTCGAGATGATTTTACTGGATTCAGCCGCAAGGCTGGATGATGTCTCTCCGTCATCTGAGGAAGCCGCGGATTCCGCCGGCGCGGAAAGCGGCGAGAGCGGAACGTCCATGGCCGACGGGTTAGCCGAGGAAGCCGAAGACTTGGAAGCGGCGCAGCTCGAAGCGAGGTGCATCGCCTCCGAGATTCGGAAGCTGATGGGCACGGACGGGAACGGTCAACCCCCGTTCGCCGTATATGATGGAAAAGCCAAGCTGCACCGCCCGGTTCAATACCGGGACATCGTCATCCTGCTGCGCGCAGTGACGGCGCTTGCGCCTGCTTTCCTTGACGAGCTCAAGGCAGCGGGCATTCCCGCTTACGCCGATCTGGCCACGGGTTATTTTGCCGCTACGGAAGTAGATATCATGCTGTCCCTGCTATCTATCATCGACAATCCGCATCAGGATATTCCGTTGGCGGGAGTATTGCGTTCGCCGATTGCGGGATTCTCGGCAGAGCAGCTGGCGCAAATCCGCCTGGCCCGGCGCAACGGCTCTTTCTGGGAAGCCGTGAACGCAGCAGCAACCGTTGGTTCTAACAAAGATGAACTTAGCTTCCATGCGGAAGGTTTGCAAGAAGCGTTAGCCATGTTCGTAAGGAAGCTTGACGATTGGCGCGATTATGCGAGAAGAGAGCCGCTAGGGGATTTGCTGTGGATGCTATACCGCGAAACCGGTTATTTCGATTACGTGGGCGGATTGCCGGGCGGCGGTCAGCGGCAAGCGAATTTGCGCGCTCTCGTCAATCGCGCCATTCAGTACGAACGGTCCTCGCGGTTCAGGGGACTGTTCCGGTTCCTCCGGTTTTTGGGACGAATGCGGGATACGGGGGCCGATTTGGGAGCGGCGCGCGCGCTTGGGGAGAGCGAGAACGTCGTGCGGATCGTCTCCATACACCGAAGCAAGGGGCTGGAATTTCCGGTCGTTTTTGCCGCGGGGCTTGCACGGAATTTCAACAGGAGAGATTTGAACGGCGCCTTCCTGAAACACAAGAAGCTCGGTTTCGGACCGAGAATGGTTGAAAGCGACACCCGGGTAACCTACCCGACGCTGCCGCAACTTGCCATACGCCGCAAGCTTGGCGCTGAGATGCTTGCGGAGGAAATGCGGGTATTATATGTGGCTCTAACCCGTCCGAAGGAAAAGCTGTATTTGATCGGAACTAGCAAGGATGCCGCGAAGCAATGGGAGCAGTGGCAAGAGACGGCCGCAATGGCTGATGAAAGCTTGCCTACGTATTCCGTTGCTGCGGCAGGACGATACTTGGATTGGCTGGGTCCCGCGGCCGTGCTTGCAAGCGAGCTTGCGGATCCGGCCAGGCAATGGTTGTGCCGGATCATTCCAGCTATTGCGTACACCCGTCAAGCTGCTTCTGTCCGGGATGCAAAGCCAGATAACGGTCGGCTATGGAATGCGATCCTTAACGGCGAGCGGATCGATGTTCCCTCGTCCGAATCCGAGACGGCCGACCGTGTAGCCAGTATATTATCTTGGGAATACAAGGATGCCGCAGCAACGAAGGTTGCCGCGAAAACTTCCATTACGGCATTGAAGAATACGATGCGGATTTCGGAAGCCCATGCGGTTCTCGACCGATCCCCCGTCTTGGACTCGCTCGACGAACGACAAGAGCGACAAGCGGCCGAAGGTTGGACGGATGAGTCCCTGACCGATATGCCGCAGACGCCCGTCGCTTCCAGCTTCAGGTTGCGTCGACCGAGGTTTATGTCGGCGAAGCAGTTGACGGCTGCCGAACGGGGAACGGCTTTTCACTTGGTTATGCAGCATCTGCCGTTACAAGAAGGTATGACGCCGGCGGACATCGATGCATTGCTCGATCGTTTGGTCGATCAACGGATATTGTCGCCGGACCAACGGCATGGCGTGGATGCCGCCGAGGTGACGGCTTTCTGTCATACGGACCTGTATGCCCGTTTGCGTCGGGCTTCGCGGGTATGGAGGGAAATCCCTTTTACTTACGGGATTCAAGCAGAAACGGTGTATCCGGGAGTCATCGTGCCTTCGACTGGCGAAACCGTCATTATCCAAGGTGTTATCGATTGTTTATTCGCCGAGGAGGACGGGCTTGTGCTCGTGGATTACAAGACCGACGTGCTCAAAGGCGCGGTTGGAACGGAAGCTGCGGAGAAGCACCGCTACGTTGTGGAGAAATACGGCGAGGCGGTCCAAAGCATTTTAGGCTTGCCGCTTAAGGAAGCGTACGTTTATTTCTTTGACGGCGGCAAAGCCGTACGTTTGCTATAATGCTGGCAACGCGAAGCGATTTATTATCGGTAATACGGGAGGAAAAGGTCATGTCGGAAATCGGCAATAGCGGCAAACGGTCTTATACGGTTCCTATTTTGCTGGTTATCATTGTGGTACTGGCAACGCTGATCATTATCTTCTACTCGAAGTTGCTCTTGACGCAACAGACCCATACCACCGATCAAGGACTGCGATTATCGGAGAGTTATAACTATGCTGCGCTTTTTGCAGACAGGCTCCACAACGGCGCTGATGAGCTGTTAAATGCCGAATCGGAGGTTGAACGGCTGCATGCGATGAGGTTGCTGGGTGAAGCAACGGTCGCTGCGGATGAAGCAACGGAACTGTTGCTAGAAGCGGCGCATCTAACGTCGGGACAATCGAGGGAAGAAGCGGCTAAACCGATTTTAGCCGCTATGACTACCGTGATAGGCATAAACAGTCAATTGGCTAAAATCGGCGAGCATGAAGGTCCGTTAACGAAACAGGAAATAACCGCTTTGACAGTCATACGTGACGGCGTTGTGCCAATGAAGGAGGAGCTCAATCGTTTCCGCCCGCCTTCAGGCGAAGCCGGCTATCGTCAGATGATAACAGTAGGCGATTGGATAAATCCTGCCCTAGAAGCGAGCCAAAAACTTGAGCAAATAGCCGCCAAGCTAAATGAAATAAATCAAAGTTGACAGGTAGGAATAATGAGGATATACTGAACCTAGAATTGATTGACCGACCAGTAGACTGGAGGTCTCCCAACCGATACTACGCTTGCGTAGATCGGATTGTGGAGGCCTCTCTTTTATTGGTCGCATTTTTTATTCATCGGAGGTTCTTACTATGAAAAACACGAATTCACGCTCTCTTCTCAGTATTATTACTTTGTTCGCTTTAATGGTTATTGTTGCCGCTTGCTCGTCTAACAATAGCAAGCAGTCGACTGAAGCTTCTGCGAAAGCAAGCGAGAGCCTAAGCGCGATCGAGGCAGCTTCTCCGTCCGCTTCTCCGGAACCGTCCAAGGAACAACCGAAAGAAACGAAAGAGATTCTTATCGGATTTCAAAAATACGGCACGGTTAACATCCTAAAAGTGCAAGGAAAGCTGGATAAACGGTTGGAGTCGGAAGGGTACAAAGTGACGTGGATCGAATTCCCGGGTGGCCCGCAGCTGCTTGAAGCGTTGAATGTCGGCAGCATCGATCTAGGCCATACAGGGGAAGCGCCGCCCATTTTTGCACAAGCCGCAGACGCACCTCTTGTCTATTTGGCCCACGAGCCGGCCAGCCCGAAGAGTGAAGGCATTATCGTGCCGAAAGATTCTCCCATAAAAACAGTTGGAGATTTGAAGGGCAAGAAAGTCGCGCTGAATAAGGGATCCAACGTGCACTACCTGCTGGTCAAGGCGCTGGAAAAGGCCGGCCTTAAATATGAAGACGTCGAAACCGTCTTCCTCAAGCCAGGTGATGCGAGGGTTGCATTCGAGAGTGGCAGCGTGGATGCGTGGGTGATCTGGGATCCGTTCTTGGCAGCGGCGCAAACCGCAACCGGAGGCACGATTCTGACCGATGGCACCGGACTTGTGTCGAACCATGAATTTTATCTTGCTTCCCGAACGTTTGCCGAGCAGAACAAGCCGGCAATCGATACGCTGCTGGATGAATTAAACAAAGTGGATGCTTGGGCCAAAGCCAACCAGAAGGAAGTGGCCGCACTGCTTTCTCCTCAGCTTGGCATCGATGTACCTTCTCTAGAACTCGCATCCGGAAGACGAGATTACGGTTTGACTCCAATCGACGAATCCATCGTTGAGGCGCAGCAGAAAATCGCCGATACTTTCTTTACATTAGAGCTCATTCCTAAGCAAATCCAGATTAAGGACGCACTCCTTAAATAAAACTAACGACTTGAAAGGGTGAACGAGGTGGAAATTTTCTGGTTTATTCCGACACATGGCGATGGACATTATTTAGGTACCAATATTGGAGCTAGAGCCGTCGATCTGGCCTATACTCAGCAAATCGCCCAAGCGGCGGATCGTCTGGGGTTCGGCGGCGTACTCCTTCCGACAGGAAGCTCCTGCGAGGATGCATGGGTAGTTGCCTCATCCCTAATTCCTGTGACCGAAAAGCTGAAGTTTCTGGTGGCTGTCAGGCCCGGTCTAATGTCGCCTACGTTATCTGCTAGGATGGCGGCCACATTCGACAGGCTGTCCGGGGGAAGGCTTCTAGTTAACGTCGTGACGGGTGGAGATCCGGTTGAGCTTGCGGCAGACGGATTGTTCTTCGGTCATGACGAACGTTACGATCTGACGAACGAGTTTCTCGAGATTTGGCGGAAGGAAATGGCCGGGGAAACCGTCGATTACGAGGGGGACTATATCCGTATACATGGAGGTAAAGTTTTATATCCTGGCGTGCTGAAGCCTTATCCGCCGCTGTATTTTGGGGGTTCTTCACCTGCTGCTGTCAAGGTGGCCGCCGACCAGATCGACGTCTATTTGACCTGGGGTGAACCTCCCGCCGACGTGGCGGTCAAGATCGACCGCGTGCGAAAGCTGGCTGCACAACGGGGACGAAAGGTCCGTTTCGGCATCCGCCTGCACGTCATCGTTCGGGAGACGGAGCAGGAGGCATGGGCCGCTGCCAATAACCTCATCCGCCATGTCGACGATGCGACGATCGAGGCGGCTCAGAAAGTATTCGCCAGATTCGATTCCGAAGGCCAGAAGAGGATGTCAAGGTTACACGGAGGGAGCAGGGCGGAGCTGGAAATTTCACCTAATCTCTGGGCTGGAGTTGGTCTGGTGCGCGGCGGCGCGGGTACGGCGCTGGTAGGCGACCCTGAGACGGTGGCGGCCCGGATGCGGGAGTATTCCGATCTTGGGATTGAAACATTCATCTTCTCCGGCTATCCGCATTTGGAAGAAGCTTACCAGGTAGCGGAGCTTCTGTTCCCGCTGCTGCCCGTGGCGCAGAACGATATAACCGGTCCGACTTCAACGAGTCCTTTCGGCGAGCTGATCGCCAATAATATTAAGCCTTCAGCAGAAGTGTCTGCAGGGTAAGAAAGCGGAGGATGAAACATGCATGTACCTTCCAAATGGAAACAAGAAGCGGCTTCTCTTGGCTTGCAGTGGCTGCTTCCGGTTGTATTGATAGCGGTCTGGCAATGGCTTGGAAGCATAGGTTGGATTTCGAGCCGGATACTGCCGACTCCATTGTCCGTCTTTGAAGCGGGCGTAAAGCTTATCCGCAACGGCGAATTGTTCGTTTACATCGGAGACAGCACCCGCAGGGCGCTTGTAGGGTTTGCGATCGGGGGGGTCATCGGTTTTGTGCTCGGATTTCTGAACGGCATTCTGCCTCTTTCGGAGAAGCTGACGGACACTAGTATTCAGATGATGCGAACGATTCCGCATCTAGCGCTTATCCCGCTTGTCATCGCTTGGTTCGGCATCGGGGAGCAGGCCAAAATTTTTCTGGTGACGCTGGGCGTAGCGTTCCCGATTTATTTAAATACGCTGCACGGCATCCGTTCCGTCGATCTCGGATTGGTAGAGATGGGCCGAACCTACGGATTGAGCGGTTACGAGTTATTTCGTAAAATCATCCTCCCCGGCGCGCTCTCTTCCATACTCGTCGGCGTCCGGTTTGCGCTGGGAATTATGTGGATCACGTTAATCGTATCTGAGACGATTTCTTCCGATTCCGGCATAGGGTATATGGCCATGAACGCACGAGAATTTATGCAACTGAACGTCGTCGTTCTCAGCATTCTGATCTATGCTCTGCTTGGTAAATTTTCAGACTGGCTTGCTAAACTCATGGAGAGGAGCTGGCTGAAATGGCATCCCCATTACCGTCCGGAGGCGTGAGCGGAACTCTTCGACCGGTGGACCCGATTTTGTTGTCAGGGCGGACGCAAGGGGAAGTTGTTCCGAAATCCCCGTCGGGGCTTCATGCCGAGGTTAACAAAGCAACAGTGAAGTTCGGAAACCACACTGTGCTTCAAGACATGTCTTTGACCATCGAATCTGGCCAGTTTCTCGCTGTGGTGGGGCGAAGCGGATGCGGCAAAAGCACGCTGCTGCGCCTGATAGCTGGTTTGCAGAAGCCAGCAACGGGAATCGTAGCCTTTGACGGTTTCGTTTCCTCGGGGCTGCGCGATGACGTTCGTATTATGTTCCAAGACGCGAGGCTCCTGCCGTGGAAGTCTGTGCTCGATAATGTACGAATCGGAGCTCCCAGAGGCGACCGGGAAATAGCGTTGGAAGCGCTGGAGCTAGTCGGGCTTGCAGACCGAGCCAAAGAATGGCCTTCCGTGCTATCGGGCGGTCAGCGTCAGCGCGTAGCGCTTGCCCGGGCGCTGGCCGGCAATCCGCGTCTGTTGCTGTTTGATGAGCCGCTCGGATCGCTTGACGCATTGACCCGGATCGAGATGCAGCAGCTAATCGAGCGGCTGTGGCAAGAACGTCGCGTAACCGCCGTCCTGGTCACCCATGATGTAAGTGAGGCGGTAGCGCTTGCCGACAGAGTCGTGCTGGTAGAGAAGGGCACTATTTCGCTAGACGTGGACATCGCGTTGTCGCGCCCTCGGGATAAGGACAGCGGCTTCGCCCATTACGAGAAGCTGATCCTAGACCGCGTCATGTCAAAGCGTCAGGACGATCGCAACAGAGATGTTTACTCGATTTAATTTTCTCCAATAAGTAGCCATTCGCCCAAATCAGCATATTCTGATGGTGAAGGCGCCCAAGGAGGAAATGCTCATGGATAAAATCAAAACAGGGCCGGTAAAGCAGCCCTTGCCGAAAGAAGTCACCATCACCCAGCCTGTAGCCCACCACATGCACAAACCCGTAAAGCAGCCGGAGGCCAAGAAGGTAACCAAATCCTTCTGCGAATCCCATATGCACCGGTATGTAGAAATTCAAGCAGCTGATGGTTATTGCTATGATGGTATCGTGGAGCATGTAGACGACGAATGGATATGTATCGCGGTTCCCGGGTCTGTGGATGAGATGCGCGGTTTTTTCCCGCCCCCCCCTCTCTATCCTCCATATTCACCTTTTGGTCCCTATTATCCGTTCCGTCCACGGCGATTCAGTCGGCTTGTGCTTCCGTTGGCCGGATTGCTCGCATTATCTTTGCTGCCTTATTATTGGTGAGCATCAAACAGTCCCAAGGGGCTTGCAGCGGTTGCTGCAGGTCTCTTTTTCATTGGACGAAGCAAGAAGGAATACGATATGATGGAAGCAAATGACGTTAAGGGGTGCATACATTGTCTGATTGCCTTTTCTGCAAAATCGTCCAAGGAACGATTCCCGCGCGCAAAGTATATGAAGATGACCAAGTCGTGGCATTCCATGACATCCAACCTCAAGCTCCCGTTCACTTGCTCGTCATACCTAAGAAACATATCGCAACGATGAACGACTGCGAGGCGGATGATGCTCTTCTGTTGGGACATACTTTATTGGCAGCAAAGCAGGTTGCGCGCGAAGCAGGTCTCGCGGATAACGGATATCGGCTCGTCAACAATTGCGGCAGCGACGCCGGACAACTCGTGTTTCACATTCATTGGCATATTCTCGGCGGCGAAAAATTATCGTCCCTGAATCCCAAGTATGAGCCGGATCCGGAATCAAGCTGCCATAATTGAGCAAAGGAAAAACTTAGCGTCGGTTTAGTCGGAATTTTCCGGCAGACTCAAGTTGACACTCCCTTTCCTAATCACATATAATGTAGTTTGATAACCGTGTGTTGTGGTCTGTTGCGGAGGGAGGGAAAACAGGTGTCCGAAACGAAAGTACGCAAAAACGAAACAATCGACGCTGCACTCCGCCGCTTTAAGCGCTCCATCGCCAAAGACGGCGTTCTCGCAGAAGTGAAAAAACGTAAACATTATGAAAAACCGAGCGTTAAGCGGAAGAAGAAATCCGAAGCCGCTCGTAAACGGAAGTTCTAGGAGGAATCCGCACTTATGAACCTCGCGGAGCGTCTGAACGAAGACATGAAACAAGCGATGAGAGACGGGAATAAATTCCGCCTTTCGACCATTCGCATGGTTCGTGCATCGATCAAAAACCAAGAAATCGAGCTGCGCCGCCCGCTTGAAGATAACGATACGCTTAATATATTGAGCCGTGAACTCAAGCAGCGCCGCGATTCCCTCCTTGACTTTGAAAGAGGCGGGCGGGAAGACCTCGTGAGCAATGTTAAAGCAGAAATTGAGATCATCTCCGAATATCTTCCACGACAGCTGACGGAAGAAGAAGTCAAAGCCATTGTTGTACAGACCATGCAAGAAACCGGTGCTTCTTCTAAAGCGGATTTGGGGAAATTGATGGGCGCCCTAATGCCCAAGGTGAAAGGACTTGCCGACGGAAAGTTAGTCAACGCAATCGTCCAACAATCTCTGCAATAATTCCGATGTGAACGACAGGCACTCCCTTTACAGGGGGTGCTTTTTGCTTTGCAAGACTTCATCAGCAGTATTTTCAATGCAGGGAATGAAACTATAAAGAGAATCGTACCGTAGTATATCTTAATCTTGAAAAAAGTTGTGACGGCAAATCGTAACCTTGAAGTTACGCAATTTGTCGCACGGGGGAGGAAATGGATTTGATTCGAAGTGATCCAAACCGCAAGAAAAATACCGGTTGGACCAAATTAATGCGAATGGCTTGGCTGCTCATGCTTACCGGAATCCCGTTATTGGGAGCGCTCTCGGCAACCGTTAGCGCGGCGGATGTAACATCAGCGGGTTCCGTGTACGTGATACCGGTTCAGCAGACGGTGCAAAGCGGCCTGGCGTCCTTTCTGGATCGCGCGCTGCAGGAAGCGGAAGAAGCGAAAGCATCGCTGGTCGTGCTCGATATCGACACTCCGGGAGGCAGATTGGATACTGCCGAGGAGATTGGTAAGCGTATCAGGGAGGCAACCGTTCCGACGGTTGCGTTCGTCAGCGGAAAGGCAGCATCGGCAGGCGCGTATATCGCCTTGAACGCGGGAGACATCGCCATGGCTCCGGGAACGACGATCGGAGCGGCCATGATCGTGGACGCGGCGGGAAATGCAGTGGATAATCCGAAGCTGGTATCGTTCTGGAGCGAGGAGATGGCCTCGGCAGCGCAGATGAACGAACGCAATCCTGCGATTGCGGTTAAGATGGTCGATCCGAGCCGCGAGCTCGAGCTTAAGGAAATCGGAGAGAAGTACAGCAAAGGCCAAATCCTGTCTTTGTCAGCGGATAAGGCTTTGAAAGTCGGTTACGCCGATACGATTGCCAGGACGGCGGAGGAGGTTATTGGATGGAAAGGCTTATCCGATCGGACGATCGTTGATCTGAAGCCTTCGTTTGCTGAAAGAGTGTCCGAATTCGTAACGAGTCCCGGCATTGCGACTCTGCTGCTTATCGTCGGGATTGCGGGCATTGCCATTGAAATGCTCGTGCCGGGATTCGGCGCGCCGGGAATTACGGGGCTGGCCGCATTCGGGCTGTACTTCTTCGGACAATCGATCGCGGGTTTCGCGGGAATGGAATCCATCGTTCTTTTCGTGATCGGCATTGGCCTTCTAGTGTTAGAGATATTCATTCCGAGCTTCGGCATTCTGGGCATACTCGGGATAGCTGCGCTTATCTTCGGAATTACGATGGGTGCTTACGATACCGGCAATGCTCTGCAATCGTTGGGTATCGCGGTTATGATCGCTGCGGTCATCGTTATCGTATTCGGTTACGTGTTCCGCAAGCGGGGAATTTGGAACCGATTTATTCTCACAGAACAACTCTCTACGGATAAAGGCTTCATCCCCCAGCTTTCCCGCGATCAGTGGATCGGTCAAGAGGGTATAACGCTGTCTATGTTACGTCCTTCGGGTTTGGCTAATATTAAGGGGGAACGGCTTGATGTCGTATCCTCCGGCGAATTCGTAGAGAAAGGCAAGACGGTTCGTGTCTTAGCTGTGGATGGAACCCGTATCGTCGTAGAGGAAATCGGGGACACGGAAACGAATTAATAAGGGTAACAATTGAAATGACCAATAAACTGTCGGAGGTACTCAATGGATAACATGGACATTCAGCTTTTGGTAATCGTAGCGCTGGCTATAATTGCGATTATGGTGTTTATGAGCTTTTTCCCTTTCATGCTCTGGATCGCGGCTTTGTCTTCGGGCGTTCGGATCGGCATCATCACTTTAGTTGCCATGAGATTGCGCCGGGTCGTTCCCAGCCGCATCGTTAATCCGATGATCAAGGCTACGAAAGCGGGTCTGGGGTTAAATATTAACCAGCTGGAAAGCCACTTCCTGGCCGGAGGTAACGTAGATCGCGTCGTGAACGCATTGATCGCGGCGCAGCGGGCCGACATTCCTCTTCCATTCGAACGGGCTGCGGCGATTGATCTGGCGGGTCGCGACGTTCTGCAAGCGGTTCAGATGAGCGTTAACCCGAAAGTGATCGAAACTCCCGTTGTCTCCGCAGTTGCCAAAGACGGGATCGAAGTTAAGGTAAGGGCGAGAATCACGGTTCGCGCGAATATTGACCGCCTCGTCGGCGGTGCCGGGGAAGAAACGATTCTGGCGCGTGTCGGAGAAGGAATTGTAAGCACGAACGGCAGCTCGGAATCGCACAAGGTAGTCTTGGAAAATCCCGACCTGATTTCTAAAACCGTTCTCAGCAAAGGGTTGGACGCGGGTACGGCATTCGAAATTCTGTCCATCGATATTGCAGACGTTGATATAGGCAAGAACATCGGCGCCCACCTGCAGATGGAACAAGCCGAAGCCGATAAGCGCATCGCGCAAGCGAAAGCGGAAGAGCGCCGCGCCATGGCCGTAGCGCAAGAGCAAGAGATGAAAGCGCGAGTTGTGGAAATGAGAGCGAAGGTCGTCGAAGCGGAATCCGAGGTCCCTCTTGCTTTGGCGGAAGCGTTGAAAGCGGGCAAACTCGGCGTTATGGATTATATGAATCTGAAAAACCTCGAAGCCGACACACAAATGAGGGGCTCCATCGGCCGTCAATCCGATTCGTCGAATCCGAACGGTGAAGACAAACGCTAAGTCGCTTTAGCGTGGTTGATCCGGACGCATAGTGCACATCGGAAGGAGGTTGAAGCGTGGAGCAATTGATTTCTTTCGTCATGGATAATTTGGGTATCGTAGTCATTGTGGTCGGTATTATTTACGCCATGTTCTTCCGGAAATCGCCGCTCGAGCGCCCTCCGAATCGAATGCCGGACTTCGGAGGAGGAGGGCAACGAAGACCCGGGCAGCCTGGCGAGGGCAGACCGCCAGTCGCGCAATCAACCCGGCCTGCTCCAGAGGAACCCCGGTTCCCTCCGCCGCAGCGCCAGGAGCTGCCGCCTGTTACGCGGCAGCAGCCGGTTCGGGTAGAAACACGCGAACCTGGGCCAAAGCCGGCTAGCCCGCGTCCTGTGGCGCTGGCATACGGCGAAATGGATGAAAGGCCTACTGGAGAAGAGCGAACCAGCCAGGTGACGGAGCGTGTTGGAGCCGAGGTGTTAAACCGCGACGATCTATCACGCGCCGTGATGTGGGCGGAGATTTTAGGTCCTCCCCGGGCGCGTCGGCCTCATCGGCGTTAATTGAAGAGGAAGCTCACTTAAATCAAAAATCATGATTATAAAAGAGAAGCGGTAGTACAGGGGATTATTCCTGTACCACCGCTTCTCTCTTTCGGTCAAAACCCCGATTATTCTTTATTTATCCAAACACACTTTCCGCTCAATCATACGTCGAACAGAAAGCGCGTATCCATCTTCACTTCGAAGATTCTCCCTAGCTTGCTTCTTCAGACGTATGTACTTCAGACTTACTTTCACTTCTATATTTCCATTTTTTCCTTCGTGCAAGTAGGTTTCATTTGACACCCTTCACAGCTGGTATTGCGATAATGACGATAATCGATCTCATAGCCGCTTTCGGTTTTATCTTATCGGTTGCGATCTACACATTGTAGCCAGGCTTGAGCTGGCCGTTTCCGCGTTTTCCTTTGAATCGTGAAATTTCCTTGCTAAGAGCTTAGGCGAATCAGATTTCACGATTTCAACCCGGAGTCCCCGCAAAGTAATTGGAATCAGCTAGGAATCGCTCTAAAAATGGAGTTGACTCTAAAAGTAAGTAATCAAAAACGGGATGGAGCAGGGTGTTATTCTGCTCTGTCCCGTTCCTGTTAGGTCAACTGCCGCTTTCTTGAGCAATATTTCCCCTTGTGTTGACGGTTTGCTAGCGCTAGAGCAACCTTAACGGTCCTTACGCCTTACGCAAACAGATAGATGGAAATGTGCAGCTATTTAACCACTCTAAGCTTGAAAAAAGAGGAATAAAGGTAAAAAGTACAGTTATTTCGAACGGATTTCTGCATTCTGACTTTAATCATGCGAAATAGATGTACTTATACATTAATTGTTTAATCAAAATAAGTATGGAGCAGAACAGATGTACTTTTACATTTATTTCGAGAAATTGGACGGTCTTGCATCGTAAAGGGATGGCTTACAACGAGTAGATATGAGGCTTGGCAGAAGTTGAGCTCGTTCGGAAACACTGATATTCGACCTTTTGAGTCAGCCTTTTTTTACATTTATTAAAGGGTGACGGGGCTTGACCGGCCTTCGCTTCATAAAGAACGAATGTGATGCATATGTTGTACCGTATAGGAGGGAGGACCGCCCTATGATGCGTGTAAGTCGGAAGCTGCGCAAATGGACCGCAACGATTCTCGACCTGCCGCAGGACGTGGTGCTCGACTTGCCTCGCATCACGATGATCGGCGGCCTTCAGTTAACGGTGGAAAATCATCGCGGAGTGCTCCATTTCTCCCCGCAACTGCTCCGATTGGCTATGGATAACGGAGAAATGGAAGTAACGGGTCAAGATTTGATTATTCGGAATATCGGCGCGGAGGAAGTTTTCGTCGAAGGGAAAATATGGAGCGTTCATTTGCGCTCCAAAGAGAAGAACTAAGATACATAAGTCCGTTTTCGATTGAAAAGCGGGCTTTCGTCTTATGCGGGGACAAGCTCCAAGCCGGGAGGAGAGCAAGGATGAAAGGAACATGGGTGGCTATGCTGCATGGGTTCGTTTGGGTCAAGCTGATCGGGGGAGAGCCTGAGAGGTTCCTGAATGCGGTGACGGCAGAGAAAATCACGCTTTGGAATATTTCTTTCACGCCGGAGGGGAAATTGACCTTCGGGGTTTCGATCCCCGATTTTTTTCGCCTTCGCCCGTTATTGCGGAGAAATGGAAGCCGGACACGGATTATATCCCGGCACGGGTTGCCCTTCCGGATGGCGCGTTTATCGAGGAGAAAGACTTTTGCCGGGGGAATGCTCGCATTCGTAGCCGCCCTTTTTGTTCTGTCTACGCTCGTATGGAACGTCAAGGTCGAAGGGAATTCGGCGATCCCGGAAGAGAAAATTCGCCAAGCGGCGCGAGCGGAAGGTATATACGCTTATCAATGGTCATTCCGGCTGCAGGACGCGGCATCCTTATCGCAACGATTGGCGCGTCATTTGCCCGAAGCGGCTTGGATCGGAGTGGACAAACAGGGGACCTCCATTACGATAACGGTTATCGATTCCACCAAACCTGAGGAAAAACCGCTTGAAGGTCCCATGCATCTGGTCGCCAAGACAGATGCCGTCATTACCCGTGTGGTCGCGGAGAACGGCCGTCCGAAAGTAGAACGGAACGATCGTGTTCGCAAGGGGGACGTTCTGATTTCCGGAATATTGGGGGACGGGGCGCACAGCAAGCTTGTCGCATCCAAGGGGAAGGTCATGGGACTCGTGTGGCATGAATACCGCATTGCCTCTCCGCTATTGACCAAAACTAAAAACTTAACCGGCGACTCCCAAGACCGTAAATACCTAACGATCGGTAATCGGGCTTTGCAAATATCGGGATATCGCGGCCAAACTTACGCAAAATCCCAAACCCGCACGACCTTGCATCGGGCGAAAATCGGAAATAGGTTTCTTCCGTTTGGCACGATGAGAGAGCATGAGTTGGAAGTGTTGGAGACGGAACGAAAGCTCTCTCCGGCTGAAGCCAAGGAAGCGGGATTGGCGCAAGCCCGCGCCGAGTTGCTTACCAGCAGCGGCAGGGACGCGACGATTAAAGCCGAAAAGATTTTGCATGAACATACCGAGAATGGTAAAGTGTTGTTAACCGTTCTTTTTGAAGTGGAACAATCTATCGAGATCGAACGTCCTATACTATAAGCATATATCGATTAGGGGGAATGAGGCTTTTTGACGGATCTGAAAGAGTACACGACGATCACGTTACGCAATGCGGCCGAAGGCTTGGCTCTGTTCGGTCCGCAGGACAAGTTCCTGCGCATAATCGAGAAGGAAACCGTCTCTCATATCCATTCCAGGGACGCGGAAATATACATTGAAGGCCCGGCTGAAGAAGTACGTTCCCTGCAGCAATTGTTCGATACGCTGCTTCAGCTCATCCAAGGCGGTTTGCAGCTTAATGAACGCGACGTCCGTTATGCCCTGGAGCTTTCGCGCGAGATGAAGGCGGATGAGTTGCTCTCCTTGTTCAAGGGCGAGATCACTTCGACCTTCCGCGGCAAACCGGTCGTTCCCAAGACGCTCGGACAGCGGCATTACGTGACTACCATACGGAAGAAAGACATCGTATTCGGAATAGGACCGGCCGGCACGGGAAAGACCTACTTGGCAGTCATGTGTGCGGTCGCAGCCTTGAAAGAAGGTAAAGTCAAACGCATTTTGCTGACGCGTCCCGCGGTTGAAGCCGGAGAGAGCCTCGGCTTTCTGCCCGGCGACTTGCAGGAGAAGGTCGATCCTTACCTGCGTCCTCTGTATGATGCGCTGAACGATGCGCTAGGATTGGAAGGCGTAGCTAAGGCGTTGGAGCGCGGACAAATCGAAATCGCGCCGCTCGCCTACATGAGAGGGCGGACGCTCGACGATTCATTCGTCATCTTGGACGAGGCGCAGAATACGACACCCGAGCAAATGAAAATGTTTTTGACGCGTTTGGGCTTCGGGTCCCGCATGGTCATTACGGGTGACGTTACCCAGATCGACTTGCCGAAGGGCAAAAAATCCGGATTAATTGAAGCCGAGCGCATATTGCGCGACATCGAGGAAATCGGGATGGTGTTTTTCACCGATCAGGATGTCGTCCGTCATGCTCTCGTGCAGAAGATCATTTTAGCCTATAACGCATATAGCGACTAACAACTAATAACCATAAGGGAGGGGAGTGCCGGAATGAGTCGGAAAAACAGCGGCCCGCCTAGCAATCCGCTTACCTTACCCGGGGCAGCGGCAGGATGGAAGCACAGCGCGGCGATGCGCTGGCTCCTGCTCCTGCTTTTTGTATTTTTGTTTTATTTCAGCATCTCTCCGCGGCTAGTTCCGGAAACCTATGATATTACGCTAAACGGCAAAAGCGACAAGGATATTAAGGCTCCGCGCCAAGTGCCGGACGACAAGGCGACATTGCAGGCACAGGAAGAAGCCGCGGACAAAGTCGGTCCCATTTTCTCCATAGTCGCGCTAAGGAACGAACAGCTTATCAACGAAATATTCACCCGAATCGAGCAATTAAACCTGGACGACCAGATAACAGAGTCGGATAAGGTAGATATATTCCGGCGCGTTATTCCCGAGCGCGTGGATCAATATATCGCTAACTTCCTGGTTGCGAACAACGGATCCGCAACGTATTCGGCCGGATTGCTGGCGGAAATGCAACGGGTTACGTTAGAGCAGAGATATCAGATTCCAGAGGAAACGTTCTACAAGATGCCAAGGTTAACGACGGAGCAATTGCTAGAGATGCGCACGGTTGGTCGGGAAGTTGTGCGAAAGCTGACCGGCGAATCTCTTACGGAAGCGGAGACTGCCCGCACGAAAGTCGCGGAGCTCGTTAACGCGAGCTCCCTCTCGCTGAAGACGGAGCGGGAAATCGTGCAGGAGTTGGCGCGTCTGGCCATTCTGCCGAATAAGTTCTATGACAAGCAGGCGACGGAAGAAGCTAAAGTCGAGGCGAAACAGAATACGCCTCTTGTCCTGATCAAGCAGGGAGACGTTGTCGTTAAATCCGGGCAAGTGATAACGGAAGATATATACGAGCGCCTTAATTCCCTAGGCTTGCTCCAGGAACGCAAATCGTATTTGCCCCAGTTGGGCGTGCTGTTGTTTTCCGTTATGTTCACATTAGCGCTATATGGTTACGGGGAGATGACCGCGGGAGCTTCCTCCGCCCAGAAGCGGACTAACGTTCACTGGGTTATGATGCTTCTTATATTCGCGTTGAACATGCTGTTCATGCATCTCGTCGCTCTAACGTTTAGCGAGCAATGGCCGTTTATCGGTTATATAGCCCCAATTGCGATGGGCAGTATGATGGTGACGCTGCTCCTTGATATGCATCTGGGCTTGGTAAGCTCCTTTTTGTTCACTTTGCTGGCGAGTATTATTCTGAACGTAGAGCAAAAGCATATTTTCGATTTTCACTACGGATTCGTAGCGGCCGTTGTCGGCTTTACCGCCGTGCTTGCCATTCATCGCGCGAGTCAACGGTCTTCTATACTGAAAGCTGGCATTATGGTAAGCCTGTTCGGCTCCGTTGCCGTGCTCGCTCTAATGCTCGTGGATCCGGAACCGAACACACGCATACAACTCGTGCAAGCGGTTATTTTCATGCTTTCGAGCGGGTTGCTGACGGCGGTACTCGTCATCGGGCTCATGCCCTTCTTCGAGGTTACGTTCGGAATATTGTCCGCGTTGAAGCTCGTAGAGCTCTCCAATCCGAACCATCCTTTGCTGCGCAAGCTGCTTACCGAAACCCCCGGTACGTATCATCATAGCCTAATGGTGGGAAACCTGTCGGAAGCGGCAGCGGAATCGGTAGGCGCGAACGGGCTGCTATGCCGGGTAGGATCGTTCTACCATGACGTCGGTAAGACGAAAAGGCCGCTTTATTTTATCGAGAACCAGAATGGGGCCGGTAATCCCCATGATAAGCTGGATCCGAAGGTTAGTGCCTCTATTATCATCGCGCATGCGAAGGATGGCGCGGATATGCTGAAGGCGCATAAGCTGCCCAAGCCGATTCGAGACATCGCGGAGCAGCATCACGGGACGACGCTGCTGAAGTATTTTTATTACAAAGCCGTTAAACAAGTCCAGGAACAAGGTTTGGAGAACGAGTGGACGGAGGATGAATACCGATATCCGGGTCCAAAAGCGCAATCAAAGGAGGCGGCAATCGTCGGAATCGCCGATTGCGTGGAAGCGGCTGTACGGTCGCTTAATCATCCGACGGTAGGGCAAATCGAAGAGATTATAGGCAAAATCATCAAAGACCGATTGGATGACAATCAATTCAACGAATGCGACTTGACGTTGCGGGAATTGGACAAAATCGCTGAGACGCTCAAGGAAACGGTCATCGGGATGTTCCATTCCCGGATCGAATATCCGGACGACAAGGAATTGAAGAAAATGAAAGCGGCAAAGGAGACCAAAGAATGACTCTCAGTCTGGAATGGATCGACGAACGGGAAGGCGGAGCCGGATCCCGGGAGGAGCAGTGGATTGATCAACTGGAGAAGCTGCTTCGCATAGCGGGAAGCAAGGAAGAGGTGACGAAGGGAATCGTCACGCTTACTTTAACGGATGATGAAGGAATTCGCGAGTTAAATCGGCAATATCGCGGACTTGACAAGCCGACTGACGTATTGTCGTTTTCCCTCCTGGAAGGCGAAGAGCCGGACATTCATTACAACGATGAATACGAGGCATCGGAAGAAGGGACGGAGGATTGGAAGGACGAAGAGAAGATGGGAGATCCGTTCGCGGATTTGTTGGGCGATATCGTCATTTCCGTAGAAAGGGCCGAAGCTCAGGCACAAGAATACGGACATAGCTTGGAACGCGAGCTCGGATTTCTATTCGTCCACGGCTTCCTTCATTTGCTCGGTTACGACCACGGCGATGAAGAGCAAGAGAAGGAAATGTTCGCCAAGCAAGAAGAGGTATTGCGGGAAGCGGGGTTGACCCGGTGAGCGGCGGGCGTTCGCGCTGGATTCAATCGTTCCTTCACGCCGTTGACGGCATCATTGAGGCACTGAGGCGCGAACGCCATATGCGGTTTCATTTAACTGCCGCAATCGTTGTCATCGTCCTGGCTGTGTGGCTGCGTGTGGCGCTGCAAGAGTGGCTGTGGCTGCTTGCGGCAATTACCGGCGTATGGGTGTCGGAGCTCTTTAATTCGGCGGTAGAACGAACCGTAGACCTCTTTTCTCCTAATGTCCATCCTCTCGCCAAAGCAGCGAAAGATACCGCGGCAGGCGCCGTACTCGTTGCGGCGCTTTTTGCGGCAACGGTCGGAGTGATCGTGCTTGGCCCGCCATTATGGGAAGCTGTTTTTAAATAGATTGTTGATTCGGAGGGAATCTTAGTGAGCATTAACGATCTTTCTCTTAACGTAGAGCAGTTATTGGAAGCGGCTAAACAAGCCCGAGGACATGCCTATATTCCTTATTCCGGATTTGCGGTCGGCGCAGTGGCGCTTGATTCCGATGGACAGCTTCACCATGGCTGCAACGTGGAAAATGCCGCATACGGGCCTACAAATTGCGCGGAGCGCACCGCTTTGTTCCGTGCGATCGCAGACGGTCGAAAAGCGGGCGAGTTTCAAGCCGTTGCCGTTATTGGCGACACGGAACGACCGATTACTCCGTGCGGCGTTTGCCGCCAGGTACTGGCGGAACTGTGCGAGCCGGATATGCCGGTTATTCTTGGGAATTTGCATGGCTCTTATCGGGTGACTACGGTGTCGGAGCTTCTTCCGGGGGCTTTCACCTCGCGTGATTTGAACAATTGATTTAAGTTGAAGGAGATCAGTTTATGCAGAAAAAAGGTTTCAAATCAGGGTTTGTAGCTATCGTCGGCCGACCGAACGTTGGCAAGTCGACGTTAATGAACCAAGTGATCGGCCAGAAGATCGCCATCATGTCGGATAAACCCCAAACCACGCGCAACAAAATCCATGGCGTCTATACGACTGACGACGTGCAGATCGTGTTTCTAGATACGCCGGGTATCCATAAGCCGAATTCCAAGCTCGGAAATTATATGCTGAGGGCTGCGGAAAGCGCCCTTAACGAAGTGGACGCGATCCTCTTCTTGACTGACGTTACGGAAGCGATAGGCGGCGGCGACCGCTATATTATCGAACAGCTCAAGAAGGTGCAGACAACGCCGGTGTTTCTCGTACTGAACAAAATCGATAAGATCCATCCCGATGAGATGCTGCCTGTCATCGATAAATTCCGGAAACTGATGAATTTCTCGGAAATCGTTCCCGTGTCGGCGCTTCAAGGCAACAATGTAAACTCCTTGTTAGAGCAAGTATCCAAATATTTGAACGAAGGCCCGATGTATTATCCGGCCGATCAAATCACGGATCATCCGGAGCAATTCGTTTGCGCGGAATTAATCCGGGAGAAGCTGCTGCATCTTACCCGCGAGGAAGTTCCTCATTCCATTGCCGTAGAAATCGAGAGCATGAGCGTTCAGGATAATGGTCTTGTTAACATCGGTGCCGTTATTTTTGTCGAAAGGGATTCCCAGAAAGGGATCATTATCGGCAAAAGCGGAGCTCTTCTGAAGGAAGTGGGCAAGCTCGCGCGTCTGGATATCGAGAAATTGCTCGGTTCCAAAATATTTCTGGAGCTATGGGTAAAAGTGAACAAAGATTGGCGCAACCGCGAATCCATGTTGAAATCGTTGGGTTATCGCAACGAATAACATAACTCGCAAAAAGTGTCAGGCATATCCCGGCAGTCCTCGTGACATCCTAATCCTTGAAATTCATTTTCGCCCGGAGAGGATGAGGCGCGGTGCGGGATTTCACGTGGCACGTGTTTACGCAAACCGGCGATATCGAAGCTTATTTGCTTTATAAGGAAGTGCGCAATTTAGGAACGTCCGAGCTGGGGACGGATCTCGGGTTTGAAGAAGACGAGGGCAATGTCGGGGACGAGGAATGAGAGCCGATGTTATATCGGGTAGAAGGGTTAGTCATTCGCAGCAACGATTACGGGGAAGGAAATAAAATCATTACCCTGCTTACGCCAACTCATGGGAAGCAGGGCGTTGTCGTGCGCGGAGCCAAGAAGCCGAAAAGCCGGCATGGCTCATTGGCTCAGCTTTTTACATACGGTGATTATTCTTATTACAAGGCAGGTACGCTTGGATCCCTGAACAGCGGGGAAATCATCGAGTCCTTTCGCGAGCTTCGGGAGGGATTGGAAGGACCCGCGTACGCAGCCTATGCCGCCGAATTGACGGATCGGGCTATTAATGACGACGAAGCCGCCGCTTATTTGTTCCATCAGCTTAAAGCGTGCCAGATGGCTTTAGCGGAAGGCAAAGATCCTCAGATCGTGCTTCGCCTGTACGAGATGAAGGTCGCCGGCTCGGCGGGTTACGCGCCCGTATTGGACGAATGCGTTAACTGCGGAGGACAGGAAGGACCTTTCCGGTTCAGCGCCGCTGCAGGCGGAGCGCTGTGCTCACTATGCAGGCATCGGGATCCAACGGCGCTTGAGCTTGAGGAAACGGTCTGGAAGCTGCTGCGCGTGTTCTCGGCATTGGACATGCGCCGCCTAGGAAACATTACGGTGAAGGATAGTTCCAAACGGCAATTGCAGCTTGCGCTTAGGAGATGGCTCGACACCCACTTGAACTTGAACCTGAAGTCCCGCAACTTCTTGGACCAGTGGGAGAAATACGGAGATCTATTAGGCGAGCGCATGAAACGGCCTGAATCGGCACCGGAAACCGAGGCGGGGGACGGAACGGTTTGACAGCCCGCGCCGCGGTAGTTTAGAATGACTACATAATCGATTTTGTCTCAGTGAAGGAGAAAGTAGCCGAATTCCGTTAGGAGCAGCAGCGAGCCGGGGATAGTGAAAGCCCGGAGATACGGACCGGCGAAGGGCGCTCTGGAGAGATCGTGTACGAATGAGGAGGGTTATCCTTACTGATGACTCGGTGTATTTAACCGAAGCAGCAAGGACAGCCAAGTAGGGTGGAACCGCGGGAATCTACAGCTCCCGTCCCTATGTCTGCCAAGGCGGACGTGGGACGGGGGCTTTTTATTATGATCAGAAGAATGTATGAAGGAGCGAATAAGGAATGAACTTTCAGCAAATGACATTGACGCTGCAGCAATTCTGGGCAGAGCAGAACTGTCTCGTTGTTCAGCCGTATGACACGGAGAAAGGCGCAGGGACATTGAACCCGATGACCTTCTTGAGATCAATCGGACCTGAACCATGGAACGTGGCTTATGTTGAACCTTCAAGAAGGCCGGCAGACGGTCGCTACGGAGAAAATCCAAACAGGCTGTATCAGCATCATCAATTCCAGGTCATTATGAAGCCGTCTCCCGACAACATTCAGGAGCTTTATCTGGAAAGCTTGAAACGGCTTGGCTTGGACCCTCTTCACCATGATATTCGTTTTGTTGAAGATAATTGGGAGCATCCAGGGCTTGGCGCTTGGGGCCTCGGTTGGGAAGTTTGGCTGGATGGAATGGAAATTACCCAGTTTACTTATTTCCAACAGGTCGGCGGTATCGATTGCCACCCCGTAGCCGTGGAAATCACGTACGGGATGGAACGGTTGGCGTCTTATATCCAGGACAAGGAAAACGTGTTTGACTTGGAATGGGTTAACGGCGTCTCTTACGGAGACGTGTTCAAACATGCGGAATATGAGCATTCCAAATATACGTTCGAGGTATCGGATACGGCGATGCTGTTCCAATTGTTCTCCACGTATGAGAACGAGGCAAAGAGGGCGATGGATGTTAATCTTGTTTTCCCCGCTTACGATTACGTGCTGAAATGCTCCCATACGTTTAACTTGCTGGACGCAAGGGGGGCGATCAGCGTGACGGAACGGACAGGTTATATTACGCGGGTTCGTAACCTGTCTCGCCAGGTAGCGGCAACTTATTTGCAGGAACGTGAGCGGCTTGAATTCCCGCTGCTTAAGAAGGGGGCGGTGAGCAATGGCTAAGGATCTGCTGCTTGAGATCGGCTTGGAAGAGGTGCCTGCCCGTTTCGTACGCGGAGCGATGGAGCAATTAAAGGAAAAGACGGAGAAATGGCTGACGGAAAGCCGCTTAAGGTATACGGACGTGGTTGCCTATGCCACACCGCGTCGATTGACGGTGCTCGTAACCGAATTGGCCGACAAGCAAGAGGACGTGAGCGAAGAAGTCAAAGGTCCGTCCCGTAAAATAGCATATGAAGAGAGCGGAGCTTGGAGCAAGCCTGCGCTTGGATTTGCCCGCAGCCAGGGAGTTGAGCCCGATTCCTTATTCATTCGCGAAATAGCTAACGTCGAATATGTATTCGCCAAGAAAAGCAGCTTGGGCGTAGATACGGCCGGCTTGCTGCCCGAAGCGTTGCCGGCGCTTATCACCTCGCTCACGTTCCCTAAGAATATGAGATGGGGAAATTATGAGCTTCGCTATGTTCGTCCGATCCGTTGGCTTCTTGCACTTCACGGAACGGAAGTTATCCCGTTCGAGATTACGGGCGTGAAGTCCGCAAACGTAACGCGCGGACACCGTTTTCTGGGTTCGGATACCGTCGTGGAGGAGCCGAGAGCATACGTCGAACGGTTGCTGGCCCAGCATGTAATCGTCGATGTGGAGGAGCGCCGGAAAGCAATCCTGGCAGGAATTCAAAGCATTTCTGATGAGCGAGGCTGGAATATCGCAGTCAAGGACGATTTGCTGGAAGAGGTATTGTTCCTAGTCGAGACGCCTACCGTCCTTACGGGCTCCTTTGATCCTTCGTTTCTGGAAATTCCCCAAGAGGTATTGATTACGTCCATGCGGGAGCATCAGCGGTATTTTCCGGTGTTAGACGACGAAGGCCGCCTGCTGCCGAATTTCGTAACGGTCCGCAACGGTGATCGTTTGTCGCTGGATGTCGTTTCCAGAGGGAACGAGAAGGTGCTGCGGGCTCGCCTGTCCGATGCCAAGTTTTTCTACGAGGAAGACAAAAAACTGGTCATCCAAGATGCGCTCTCCAAGCTCGAGAATATCGTGTACCACGAAGAGCTAGGCACTGTTGGGGATAAGGTACGCCGCATTCGCAACGTTGCCGATCGCATTTCGCGGCATTTGCGGTTGGACCAAGCCGTACTCGAGGACGTAAGCCGTACGGCGGATATTTGCAAATTCGATCTGGTTTCGCAAATGGTATACGAATTCCCTGAGCTCCAAGGCATTATGGGCGAAGATTACGCTCGCAAAGCCGGCGAGCGGGAAAGCGTTGCTCGGGGCATCAACGAACATTACTCTCCGCGGAATGCCGGCGACAAGCCCGCAGCTTCGTTAGTCGGAGCGATTGTCGGCATAGCGGATAAGATCGATACGATTGCCGGATGCTTCTCCGTCGGCATCATTCCGACAGGTTCGCAAGATCCTTATGCGCTTCGTCGCCAAGCGGCCGGTATCGTTGGCACGATGCTCGCGCATGAACTGGAAATTTCGTTGCCGGAATTGTTCCAAATCGCTTTGGACGTTCATGCCGCAAGAGGCCTCAAACGCGAAGCTTACGAGATCAGCAAGGAAATGCAGGAGTTTTTCTCTCTGCGGGTCAAGAATGTGCTATCCGACCAATCGATTCGTTACGATGTCGTTGATGCCGTTCTTGGCGCAGGCGTAAAAGATGTTCGCCGCGCTGTCCTGAGAGCCCAGGCGCTGCAAGCCGTTACCTCGGAAAGCAACAAAGCGGGGTTCCGTCCTGCGGCAGAAGCCTTTAACCGGGTATGCAATCTGGCAGCCAAAGCGGATTCCAAGATTGTGGACGCGTATCTGTTCGCGGATCCCGCGGAAGGCCGGCTTTATGAAGCTTGGCAAACGGCGCATGGAGAATTCGTTGCCGCCGATGCGCAAGCGAATATGGCGGAAGCATTGTCGGCGCTAGCTTCCTTAAGCGGTCCTGTGGCTGAATTTTTCGAAGCGGTAATGGTCATGGCGGAGGATGAGGCGCTGCGGCGCAACCGTCTGGCGATCTTGGCGCTTGTAGCCGATGATATTAAGCAATTTGCGGATTTCGCTAAGCTATCGGGTTGAATGACATTCGGAAGGAGCAGAGCCTATGTCACAAGTTAGCGTGACCGTTTATGTGGTTTCCGACTCCGCGGGGGATACGGGAGAGCTGGCGGTGCGAGCTGCCGCCGCTCAATTCCATCCTTTGTCCGTGCACATTCGAAGGGCGGCGTTTATTCAGACGAGGGAAGGCATAGATGCGATTCTCGTCGCGGCGCAGGCAGAGAACAGCGTTGTCCTTTACACGTTGGTCATTCCTTTCCTGCGCGATTATATGGTCGAGCAAGCGAGTAAGATCGACCTTACCGCCATTGATCTGCTCGGCCCGCTAATCGATAATCTCGAGCGTACGCTCGGCCGTGAATCACGTCACGAACCCGGTTTGAACCATGTGCTTAACGCGGATTATTTCCGTAAGGTGGAGGCGGTGGAGTTTGCCGTCAGATACGACGATGCCCGGGATGTGACCGGCATTCTTAAAGCGGATATCATTCTCGTAGGGGTGTCGCGAACGTCCAAAACTCCGCTGTCGATGGTGCTCGCGCACAAAACCTTGAAGGTCGCCAATGTACCCCTCGTTCCGGAGCTTGTACCTCCCAAGGAGCTGTACATGGCATCTCCGTTCAAGGTGATCGGGCTTACTATTAATCCCGATTCCTTGAACGCAATACGCAAAGAGCGCCTCAAGGCGCTAGGGTTACCGGATTCGGCGCCCTATGCGACGTCTGAGCGCATCGTGAGGGAGTTGGAGCATGCCAGGCAGGTCATGGAGAAGATCGGCTGCATCGTCATCGACGTATCTAACAAAGCGGTAGAAGAAACGGCTAGCATGATTTTGGAACATTTTCAGCGGTAACAAAAAAACAACAATTTATATGGAGAACCGACGCGGTTCTCTCTTTTCTTGTTAAACAATAGATGAATAAGCAGGTTTATTCCCGTGCTGTCACCGAGCTGGAACGAGAAAATTGCATAAAAACTACAAATGTTGTAGTTCTATTAGACTGTTTTATGGTAAAATCATGAGACTTTAGCATCATATTATTCCGATTCGGCTATAATCGAAGACAGTTCGTAAGGAAGTCATTGAGATTGATTTCCCTGATTTTTGCTAATGTTGCGTTGACTTTCATTCCAAGAAGGGGTATCATGTTAAAATTTGATACCATCAATGCAGGATTTTGAATCCCGTTAGCGTATATAATATTACGGCAAACTTTGGGTGAACGTGTGGTGAAGTCGATGATTGTCCCACGTCAACGGGTAGTGGTAGATGGCGATGCTTGTCCGGTAAAGGCGGAAATTGCCAGAACGGTGAGGCACAACGGAGCGACAGCGCTTCTCGTATCCAGTCACGCACATGTTTTGGTGCCGGAGCCGTCCGTGGAAGTCGTAACCGTCGACGCCAGCGATCAATCCGCAGATCTGTATATCGCCAACGTATTGACAAAACGCGATATTCTGGTTACCGGTGATTATGGGTTGGCGGCTTTAGGACTTGCTCGCGGGTCGGCCGTGCTGACGCCGAGAGGCAAAGAAATTCGTGAGTCCGATATCGAAGGTTTGTTGGAGCAGCGTCATTTCTCGGCGCGTCAACGCCGCGGAGGCATGCGTACCAAGGGGCCGCGGGCATTCACGGATGATGATCGCGACCGGTTTCAACAAAAACTGACAACTCTATTGCGGGGGATGCAGGAGAATCCCGACCTTTAGCGAATTGTATTACGTGCAAGAAATCGACCGACAGGGTAACTACTGTATGAATTTCGGTCGGCTGCACCGGGAAGATAAGGTGGATCGTTATGAATTACGGAATGATACCCCAGACGGTTATCGATGAAGTGTTGCGCCGCCATGAAATTTCAGAAACCGTAGGCAAATATGTTCATCTAACCAAGAACGGTAAATACTTGAAGGGTTTGTGTCCCTTTCATTCCGAGAAAACGCCATCCTTTACGGTCACGCCGGAGAAACAAATTTTTCACTGCTATGGCTGTGGAAAAGGCGGTAACGTCATCAAGTTCGTTATGGAAATGGATGGGGAATCGTTTCCTGAAGCGGTCAAAGCGCTAGCCGAAGATGCTGGCATTCCCGTTACGTGGACAACCGCGAGTACAGAGGAGCCCTCCGCCTTCCAGAAGGAAAAGCAAATCCTTCACGAAGCCCATGACTACAGCTCGAAATTGTATCATTACCTTCTGCGTAATACGGAAGTGGCCAAGCCGGCAATGGAGTACTTGTCGTCTCGCGGATTTAATGACACATTGATCGAGCATTTCGGACTCGGTTATGCACCCGCAAGATGGGACACGCTGACACAAGCGTTGGAACGCAAAGGTTATTCCCTTGGAGAGATGGAAGCAGGAGGGTTGTTGTCCCGAAGGCAGGAAGCCGAAGGTTACGTCGACCGCTTTCGGGATCGGATCATTTTTCCCATTCATGATGCGAGCGGGCAAATTATCGCTTTCGCAGGAAGACTTTTATCTGACGGACAGCCGAAGTATCTTAATTCACCCGAAACCGCTCTCTTCAATAAGAGCCGTACGCTGTACCGATTGCATGAAGCTCGCCCAGCCATTCGGCGTGCAAGGCAGGCAGTCCTTTTCGAAGGCTACGTTGATGTCATTAAGGCTTGGTCAGCGGGCGTTCATAATGGCGTGGCAACTATGGGAACGGCGCTGACCGGCGAGCATGCGGCAGTGCTTAAGAGGTTCGCGGATGAGGTAATCTTATGTTATGACGGAGATGATGCTGGACAAGCCGCGGCACACAAAAGCATTCCCTTGTTGGAAGAGGCAGGTTTCCGCGTTCGAGTGGGCGTGCTTCCTAACCGAATGGATCCGGATGAGTACATTTCGTCCCATGGACCGGAGCCTTTCGTTCGGGAATTCATTGAAGGAGCGGTCTCCGCGGTCAAATTTCAGCTTATATATTTAAGGAAATCCCATATACTCCTAGAAGAAGATGGGAAAATCCGGTATTTGCGCGATGCGGTTCGAATCGTGGCGCGGCGGGATTCACCAACGGAACGGGAGCTGCTGTTGAAGGAGCTTGCCCAAGAGTTCGGCGTATCCTTGGATACACTGAAGCAGGAAAGCCTTGAAGTCAGGCAGCAAGAGAAATTGGGAAACACAGGGGATATTCCAGCCGGATCGTGGAATAATGTATGGAATGAAAAGAGATCTGCATCCAAGCTTCCCCCGCTTGCAGCTTCTAATGTAAATGCGGAACGCCAATTATTGTCTTGGATGCTCCAAGACAAAGAAACGGCATCTCTAGTAGAACGACGGCTAGGAGACCGATTTCAAAACGAGGATCACGCGGCTTTGGCTGCTTATTTATATTCTTATTACGCTCAAGGTAACGATCCTGATATAGGCCGATTTGTTACAGTCTTGCAAGATGACCGTCTAGAACGCGTCGCCAGTTCTATCGCGTTAATTGAAGTTCCGTTTGGCGAGAAGGAACTGGAAGATTTCCTGCGTGCTATCGAGAAAGCTTCTGAATCGAGCGATATTATTGAACAGAAGTACGAAGAAATGCGTCGCGCAGACCGAGCTGGAGACAAATTATTGGCGGCACAAATTTTGAAAGAGATCATTGCCCTGGGAAAGCGACGTAAGTAATTTCGTTACGGTGGCTGCTCAGGGAGGAGGGAGTCAGCAATGGCAAACGATCAACACACCGGGTTGGAGACGGAATTGACTTTAGAACAGGTCAAAGCTCAGCTTATGGAACAAGGCAAGAAAAAATCTTCCTTGACCTATAAAGACATCATGGAGAAGTTATCTCCTTTTGATCAGGATCCCGAGCAAATTGACGAGTTCTTCGAGCAGTTGGCTGATATAGGCATCGAGGTCTCGAATGATCACGATGAATTAGGCCGTGAACGACATGGTGCTCACGGAGAAGAGGAAGAGCGCGACGAATTTAACTTCGACGACGATCTGTCGCTTCCACCCGGCATCAAGATTAACGACCCCGTCCGGATGTACCTGAAGGAAATCGGCCGAGTGCCGTTACTCGGCGCGGATGACGAGGTTGAATTGGCCAAGAAGATCGAAATCGGCGGACCGGACGGAGAAGAAGCCAAAAAAAGGCTGGCGGAAGCCAACCTTCGTCTAGTCGTCAGTATTGCGAAGCGCTATGTCGGACGCGGAATGCTGTTCCTTGACCTCATCCAAGAAGGCAACATGGGCCTCTTGAAGGCAGTCGAGAAATTCGATCACGACAAAGGCTTTAAATTCAGCACCTACGCGACATGGTGGATCAGACAGGCGATTACTCGGGCGATCGCGGATCAAGCCCGGACCATTCGTATCCCTGTCCACATGGTCGAGACGATCAACAAGCTTATTCGCGTATCTCGCCAGTTGCTGCAAGAATTGGGAAGAGAGCCGACACCGGAAGAAATTGCCGATCAGATGGAACTGAGCGTGGATAAAGTCAGGGAAATTATGAAGATTGCGCAAGAGCCGGTTTCTCTGGAGACGCCGATCGGCGAGGAAGATGATTCCCACTTAGGGGATTTTATCGAAGATCAGGAAGCATTGGCGCCGGCAGATGCCGCAGCCTATGAGCTACTCAAGGAGCAATTGGAAGATGTTCTTGACACGCTGACCGAACGGGAAGAAAATGTTCTTCGTTTGCGTTTCGGATTAGATGATGGACGTACCCGTACGCTCGAAGAGGTCGGGAAAGTGTTCGGAGTCACCCGTGAGCGTATTCGCCAAATCGAGGCCAAAGCCCTTCGTAAGCTGCGTCATCCAAGCCGCAGCAAGCGGTTGAAAGACTTTTTAGAATAAAAACATAATACTTGTTCATGGAGACCTTTGCCGTAACGGTTGAAGGTCTTTTTCTTCCAACCGTGTAAGGGGGCACCGACTTAATGGCTGCTTTGGATGAAGAAAAGCGTAATTTGGTCGTTAAAGAAATTGAAGCATGGCGTCGCAGCAAGCTGTTGCCCGAGCAGTATTGCGACTTCCTGCAAAACTTGTATCTGGATGATTTGAATGAGCGTCCGTTAGGCTTCATGGGTAATGCGATAAAGAAAATCGGGCAAGCAACAGGCAAGCAATGGTTTCTTGCATTTGGAATTTTTACCTTGATTTGTTTTGTTGTACTTTATTTTAGCGCGTTTCCGCTGGCATTGCAAATAGGGCTAACGGGAGTCGTTACGGCGGTATTTATCGGAGTCGGCAGCAAGATCAGGAACGAATATCCTTTACGCGGACAACTCTCGGTAGGTGCAGGAATAGCGTTCCTCTTAGGTACCGGGTTCGGAATCGTGCAGCTCAACGGTTGGATGGAAGGGGCCGGGCCGCTATGGCTGCTAGGTATATGTGCGGTAGCGTGGATTGGCAGCGGAATTTTGCTGCGAATTGCCGTACTTCATTGGTCCGGGTGGATGGCCGTCGTGGCGCTGTACGCATTGTTGCTGTCACGACATGCTCCCGATCCTTCTTTGTTCGGAGTTCAATTATTCTGGATTCCCGCTGCGTTATTGTTCGGTTGGTTGAGTTGGTTTCTTCATGTCCGATACAAGTCGGCAGGAGGGGTATTATTCGCCACGGCATTGATTTTATGGTTTATGCCGGAAGTGTATTCAGCCTTATATGTCATCCATCCCGAATGGATTCAAGTTGAAATACTCGTCAAGATCATCGTTGCTGGCGTTGGCATGTTTCGGTTGCGAAAACAATGGATGGAATGGGTTGCTTAAGGATGAAAAATAAGGAACATATCGGAGCAGGGCTGAAGCTGTCCAGGCGATTGTCGGCATTAGCGCAATGGGTTCCGCAAGGAGCCCGGTTCGCCGACATCGGGACGGATCATGCACTGCTCCCGGTTTATCTGGCATCTAGCGGTAAAATAAGCTGTGCGGTAGCAGGAGACGTTCACGATGGGCCCGTGGAAGCTGCCAGGCGTCAGGTGTTAGAGGCGGGATTAGAGGCCGTCGTGTCCGTCAGGCTCGGTGACGGAATGTCGGTACTAACGCCCGGAGAAGTGGATACGGTGACGATTGCGGGCATGGGCGGTAGCCTTATGGCAAGAATTCTCGATCAAGCAGGAGATCGGTTAAGCGGAGTCAGCACGCTAATTCTATCGCCTCACGTGGCGGAAGAAGCAGTAAGGCGCTGGCTTGTCCTGCATGATTACGTTATGGATCAGGAAATGCTGCTTGAGGAAGATGGGGTCATCTATACATTGATGCGCGCGGTTGCGGTGACCAATAGAACGGAAGCGCAGGCCAGACAAGATAGGCTGTACGACGAGGAATTGCTTGCTCCCAAGCTTTCTAAAGTATCGATGGCGCTGTTATATGAAATGAGTCCTCTGCTTCTGCGGAATCCCACCGACGTTTTTCACCGGAAATGGGAGCAGGAAATCGCCAAAAGAGAAAGAGTCATTTTACAAATGAGCCACTCTTCCGCTTCGGGTGCCGCGGAGAAAGCCAGGGAATGGGAAGAGGATGTGCGAGAAATCCGGGAGGTGCTGTCATGTTTGCCCGTGGAGAAACAATCATCCAATTGATGGAGCGGCTTGCTCCTAAGCATTACGCGGTTCCGGACGATAAAATAGGCCTGCAGGTCGGTTCCGCAGCTAAAGAAGTGCGCCGCGTTCTCGTTACTTTAGACGTTACGCCCGCGGTCGTGGAAGAGGCCGCTGCCTTGGGAGCCGAGCTCATCATCGCTCACCATGCAGTCATATATCGGCCATTGGCGCATTTGCGTACGGATACTCCTGCCGGAGCATTGGCGGCCAGCTTGCTCCGCAAAGACATTGCCGTATACATTTCCCATACGAACTTGGATACCGCGGAAGGCGGCATCAACGATTGGATGGCAGAAGCGCTCGAGCTTACGGGCCGCGACGTGTTGGAGGAGGTCCACGCCGATAAGCTGTTTAAACTTGTCGTATTCGTTCCCGAATCGCATCACGAAGCCGTTCGGACGGCGATGTTCTCCGCAGGGGCAGGGTGGATCGGCAATTACAGCCATTGCAGCTTTAATATCGAGGGAACCGGTACTTTTTTGCCTCGCGAAGGAAGCGACCCATTCATCGGGAAACAGGGAAAGTTGAAGCAAACGCGGGAAGTCCGATTGGAAACCGTCGTTCCGTTCAGCGCGAGGAAAAAAGTTATTTCGGCTATGTTGAAGGCGCATCCTTACGAGGAGGTTGCCTACGATTTATACAGCATGGATATAAAGGGACGATCATTCGGATTAGGCAGGGTAGGCGTACTGCCGGCGCCGGAAAGCTTGGATCGATTCGCCGAGCGGGTAAAAACGGCTCTTAACGTTCCTTTCGTGCGGATGGTCGGGGATGGCTCTAAGCTTGTTCGCAAAGTCGCCGTTCTCGGCGGATCGGGTGCCAAGTATATTCGTCATGCGACATTCGCCGGTGCGGACGTGCTCGTAACCGGAGATATCGATTTTCATTCCGCTCAGGACGCCGAGGCTGCGGGATTAGCTATTATCGATCCCGGGCATCACGCCGAGAAAATCATGAAACCCAAAGCCGCTCAATGGCTTACCGGGCAATTGAAGGAAAAGGGTTACGAAACGGAAGTATTTGCTTCTCAAGTCGATACCGAACCTTTTCAACTGCGATAATTTCGAAATTATTAAAGTCTGGCACATCGTCCATTCATTGCCGTTGTCAGAGCGGCCGATTCGCGTTATACTAATCGTTACAAACCGGAAAGTTTGACAGACAATCGCTGGTGGCTTCGCGCCACGAGAGGAAAGTCCGGGCTCCACAGGGCAGAATGCTGGATAACGTCCAGTCAGCGCGAGCTGAAGGATCGGGCCACAGAAATGGACCGCCGATGGCTGCTAACGCAGATCAGGCAAGGATGGAACCGTGGTGTAAGAGACCACGAGGAACACTGGCGACTTTGTTCCTGGTAAACCCCATTTGGAGCAAGACCGAGGAGAACGCGGAGGCTCGTAAGAGCCTCAGCCCTAGCCCGGGGTGCGTTCGGGTTGGTCGCTTGAGCCGTATAGCAATGTACGGCCTAGAAAGATGATTGTCGCTTCCATCGCGGGAGGGCTGGCGCAAGCTGCCCGATATTACCGCCGGAAGTACAGAACCCGGCTTACGACAAGCTTTCCGGCTCTTATGATTTGCAATTAGAAGGGGCCGTCCCAAAAGGGGTTTAGTTTACTCCAAAAGACAGCTCACTTTATCAGAAAAATGATTTGAACGAAAAAATGGTGGTGTA
>FWWL01000253.1_pt1 | contig 86744 bp, 76 predicted proteins | sample 2228331 | NCBI WGS metagenome assembly FWWL01 (sample SAMEA103939775, study PRJEB20133) | metagenome | reverse complement strand
ACGAATTGAAGCCCCGCGCCCAGCCGGCCCCAGCCGGCGCCGCCGGATGAGCGGCGAAGGCCCCTTCGACATGATCGGCATTGTCGGTGCCGGCGCCTATGGCGCGGCGCTGGCCCTGGCCGCGGCCCGGGCGGGGCGCCGCGTCCTGCTCTGGGCCCGCGACGCGGCGGCCGTCGACGCCATCGCCCGCACCCGGCAGGCGCCGCGGCTCCCCGGCATCGCGCTGCCGGGGGCGGTGCGGGCGACCGTGGATCTGGCGGCTCTCGCCGGTTGCGATGCGCTCCTGATCACCGTGCCGACGCAGAGCCTGCGGGAGGTCTGCCGGGCGCTGGCGCCGCTGCTGCCGGTGGGCGTCCCGGTGATTTCCGCCGCCAAGGGCATCGAGCGCGGGAGCGGGCTCTTCACGACGCAGATCATCGCGCAAGAACTCCCCGCCGCCCAGCCCGCCATCCTGTCGGGCCCGAGTTTCGCGGCCGATATCGGCAAGGGCCTGCCGACCGCGGTGACGCTGGCCGCGGCCGACGCGTCACTGGCGCAGGCGCTCGCCGAGGCGCTGAGTTCGCCGGCCTTCCGGATCTATCACAGCGCCGACCCCCGCGGCGTCGAGATCGGCGGCGCCGCCAAGAACGTGCTCGCCATCGCGGCGGGCATCGCGATCGGCCTCGGCTATGGCGAGAGCGCGCGCGCGGCGCTGGTCGCACGCGGCTTCGCGGAACTGCGCCGCTTCGGCCAGGCTCATGGCGCGCAAGGCGAGACGCTGATGGGGCTGTCGGGGCTCGGCGACGTCGTGCTGAGCTGCGCCTCGCCGCAATCGCGCAACTTCGCCTTCGGACTCGCCCTCGGCCAGGGCCGCAGCCTCACAGAGGCGACCGGGGGCGCTCTGGCGGAAGGCGCCTTCACCGCCCAGATACTGGCGCAGATGGCGCAGGCCGGCGGCGTCGACATGCCGATCGCCGACGCGGTCGCCGGCATCATCGACGGCCGGATCGGCGTGCGCGAGGCTGTGACCGGGCTGCTGGCCCGACCGCTGCGGGCCGAAGGCGAAGGGGAGACCATGTAATGGCGGGCGACTGGTCGGATCTGACGAAGCGGGTGGCGCGCGGCATCGCCGAGGTGCGCAAGACGACCGGCTCGGAGCTCGTGGCCGAGAGCGAGCCCGTGCCGCTGGCCGGACGCATCGCGCAGCCGGTGATCCAGCATCGCCGCCGCCGCGCGGAGGGGACGCATCGCTTCGTGCTGATCCTGCCCTTCGGCGAGGCCGAGGTCCGCGTCGAGCTCGATCCGAAGGACTACGCCGCCCTGACCCGCGAGATGGTGCGCTTCTGGAACGTGCAGGGGCCGGAGGCCTCGAAGCCGCCGGTGCCTCAGCCGCAGGAGGCGGAGGGGGACGACTGAGCGGGCAGCCATAGGCAGCCGGCGCGGATTTCGCTATCGACGTTTCTCGTCCACGCCACTCCGCGAGAGCACGCCATGGCCCATTGGCTCGTCAAATCCGAACCCTCGAAATGGTCCTGGGACCAGCAGGTCGCGGCCGGCGCGGCCGGCACCCATTGGGACGGCGTCAAGAACCACACCGCCAAGCTGAACCTGATGGGCATGAAGCTGGGCGAGCAGGTCTTCTTCTACCATTCCAACGAGGGGCTCGAGGTCGTCGGCATCGTCGAGGTCATCAAGGAGGCCTATATCTGGATCCCCGGCGAACCCTGGGTGCTGGTCGATTTCAAGGCGGTCAAGCCGCTGCCGAAGCCGGTCAGCCTCGCCCAGGTCAAGGCCGAGCCAAAGCTCGCGAATATGTCGCTGGTGAAATCCTTCCGCCTCTCGGTGCAGCCGGTCACCGACGCGGAGTGGGACATCGTCTGCAAGATGGGCGGGCTTTAGCGGCGCGCAACGACCGGGTTTTCCCGGAGCCGGCCTGCCTAAGGGTAGTGATGCCCGTAGTCCGGATGCGCCCGCAGCGCCTGCGGACGATAGGGCCGCTGCTCGTCGAGGATCGGCACGGCCGGAGCCTCGAAACGCGGCGGCACCGTGCCGAACACCGGCCGTCCCGCCTGCGAGGGCCTGTGCGGGATAAAGGCCTCGCGTGTGCCGGGCGTGAACGGAATCCAGCCGCTGCGGAGCTGGTCGTGCTGCTTTCCGAGCGCATTCGGCGCGAGCGAGGCGGGCAAAGCGGGGTCGACGATGAGCGGCTGCGGGATCGCGGTCGCCTCGGTCAGCATCCAGTCCAGCGTGATGTCGGAGAGGCCCATCTTCAGCCCGTAGCCGCCGCCGACATCGGTATGGACGCCGGCGAACCAGACCTGCTTGATTCGGTCGGGGTTCGCCTCGTCCTCCTCCCAGAGTTCCGGCGCGAAGGTCTTGCGGTTTTCGTCGATGGCGAGCGCCTGGCGGCCATAGGGCACGCGCGGGTTCAACCGATTGTTGTTGAAGCTGTGCCGGCCGAGGGTGAAGCTGTTCAACCCCTTGACGCCCAGCGCCCGGACCGTGTCCCAGACGCCGACAAAGGTGGGCGGCAGCTCCTGCGAGCCATGCTTGTCCCGGAACGCCGCCGCGGCCGCGTGCCGCTTCGTCTCGTCGCGCTCCTGATAGACGGTCTTCACCGCCTCGGTGGCGATGGCCCGGACCTCGTGCTCCAGGCTGCGCTGTAGTTCGCCCCAGTGCGAGAGCTTGGGCAGGCCGGGCGGCACGCCGCACAGGCCGATGGCGCCGCCGAGGCTGCGGACGGTGTAGGCGCCCCGGCTGAAGCCGAAGAGGAAGACCTGGTCGCCCGGCTGGTAACTCAGCAGCAGCGCCGTGTAGCAGTCGATGATGTTGGTGGTGATGCCGTAGCCCGTGGCCTGCGACAGGATGTTGAGCGCACGCCGGGCCAGCCCCGGCTTCTCGCCATCGGGATGGGCGCCCAGCCCCGGATCGTAGAAGCAGATCTGGCGCGCCGGATCGGCGTCGCGGGTGTGCTTGTAGAGCCGGTAGACATTGGTCCAGTTGATCGGATTGTCGCCGCCGGCCTGCCCCGTGCCGTCCGAGAAGATGCAGATGTTTCGCGTCATGATCGCCCCCCAGCCAACAAACGGAACGCTATCGCATTCTCACCAACACGCAATCATAGGTTGCAATCGATCGGGCGGGGACAAGTCGCTCTCCCCCGAAAGTGCGAGGCCGCGCGGCTTGCTGCAGCGCGCCATGGACCCCTATGATGCCGGCAGCGAACAAGAGGCCCGGCCGCGACCGTTCGTACCGTCGCAAGGCCAAAGTCGATCGCAAGGCCCAAGTCTGGGGAGGCGCCTGCCATGACCGAGATCATCTATGACGTGCCGGCTGCCTGGTCGAAGAAGGCCTGGGCAAGCGACGCCAAGTACAAGAAGCTCTATGCCGCCTCGATCAAGGACCCGGACGCCTTCTGGGGCGAGCAGGGCAAGCGGATCGACTGGTTCAAGCCTTACAGCAAGGTGCGCAACGCCAGCTACAAGCCGGGCAAGGTCTCGATCAAATGGTACGAGGACGGCACCACCAACGTCGCCTATAACTGCATCGACCGGCACCTTGCGACGCGCGCCAAGCAGACCGCGATCATCTGGGAGGGCGACGACCCGTCCGAGTCGAAGAAGATCTCCTACGGGCAGCTCTACACCGAGGTCTGCAAGTTCGCGAACGTGCTGAAGGCGCAGGGCGTCAAGAAGGGCGACCGCGTCACCATCTATCTGCCGATGATCCCGGAAGCGGCTTACGCGATGCTGGCCTGCGCCCGCATCGGCGCGATCCATTCGGTTGTGTTCGGCGGCTTCTCGCCGGATTCATTGGCCAGCCGCATCGAGGATTCGGATTCGAAGATCGTCATCACCGCCGATGAGGGGCTGCGCGGCGGCCGCTCCGTGCCGCTGAAGAAGAATGTCGACGCCGCCAACGACAAGGTGAAGGGCGGCATCGGCACGGTGCTGGTGGTGAAGCGCACCGGCGGCCAGGTCTCGATGCAGGAAGGCCGCGATCTCTGGTATCACGAGGAGGCCGCCAAGGCCTCGGGCCACTGTCCCCCGGCCGAGATGAAGGCGGAGGACCCGCTCTTCCTGCTCTACACCTCGGGCTCGACCGGCAAGCCCAAGGGCGTGCTGCACACGACCGCCGGCTATCTGGTCTACACCTCGATCACCCATCAGTACGTCTTCGACTACCATGACGGCGACATCTACTGGTGCACGGCCGATGTCGGCTGGGTGACCGGCCACAGCTACATCCTCTACGGGCCGCTCGCGAACGGTGCGACGACCCTGATGTTCGAGGGCATCCCGACCTATCCGACGATCTCGCGTTTCTGGGAGGTCATCGACAAGCACAAGGTCAACACCTTCTACACCGCGCCGACGGCGATCCGCTCGCTCATGGGCGCCGGCGAGGAGCCGGTGAAGAAGACCAAGCGCAAGTCGCTGCGGCTGCTCGGCTCGGTCGGCGAGCCGATCAATCCGGAAGCCTGGGAGTGGTATCACCGCGTCGTCGGCGACCGGCGCTGCCCGATCGTCGACACCTGGTGGCAGACCGAGACCGGCGGCATCCTGATCACGCCGCTGCCGGGCGCGACCAAGCTGAAGCCGGGCTCGGCGACGCGCCCCTTCTTCGGCGTGAAGCCGGAGATCGTCGATGCCGAAGGCAAGGTGCTGGAGGGGGCCTGCGAGGGCAATCTCGTCATCGCCGAGAGCTGGCCGGGCCAGATGCGCACGGTCTATGGCGACCACAAGCGCTTCGAGGAAACCTATTTCGCGACCTATCCGAACAAGTATTTCACCGGCGACGGCTGCCGGCGTGATGCCGATGGCTATTACTGGATCACCGGCCGCGTCGACGACGTCATCAACGTCTCCGGCCACCGCATGGGCACGGCCGAGGTGGAATCGGCGCTGGTCGCGCACCCGTCGGTGTCGGAGGCCGCGGTCGTCGGCTATCCGCACGACATCAAGGGCCAAGGCATCTACGCCTATGTCACGCTGATGGCGGGGGAAAAGCCAAGCGAGGCGCTGCGCAAGGACCTCGTCGCCTATGTCCGCAAGGAGATCGGCCCGATCGCCTCGCCCGACCTGATCCAGTTCGCGCCCGGCCTGCCCAAGACCCGCTCCGGCAAGATCATGCGCCGCATCCTGCGCAAGATCGCCGAGGACGAGTTCGGCGCGCTCGGCGACACCTCGACGCTCGCCGACCCGACGGTGGTCGACGATCTGATCGAGAACCGCCAGAACAAGCGCAAGGCGGGCTGAGCGAAGGGGCAGGCCGGCTACCGATCCGGGCCGGGCCGAAAGGTCGGAGCCCGGAACCCCGGCCCGTCTTCCGCATTGCCTCGCAGGGCGCCGGACGTCATCCTGAGCGCCGGGAATGGCGAGGTGACGCATGGTGCGCGGCTTGGTTTTGGCGGCGGTTCTGGTTCTGGCGCCGCCAGCGGAAGCGGCAGGGCCCTTTGGCAAGATCGTCGTCGGCAACTGGACGGGTGGCGCCTATACCAACGACGCGACGGGCGCCTTTTCGCATTGCGCCGTCAACGCGCCCTATCGCAACGGCACACGGATGTTCACCTCGATCACCGCCGACTTGAAGTGGCTGATCGGGTTCGCCCACCCCGCCTGGAAGCTGAAGCCCGGCAGCCGGCTCAATTTGCAGCTCGTCTTCGACCGGACCTCCCGGATCGACGTGACCGCCGAAGCCAAGACGCCGACCTTGCTGGCAATTGCGATGCCCGCCGAGTCGCAGTTGATCGGCGCCTTCCGACAGGGGCGCATTCTCGAACTGGTCGCCAACGACCAGCGCCTGACCTTTGCCCTCACCTCGACCAGCGAGATGCTGCCGGCGCTGGTCGAATGCGCCAAGCAGAGCGCGAGCCTGCGCGGGCCGGTCAATCCTGCCACACCCTCCGCTCCCGCCGCGCCCACCGAGGCGGAGCGGCAAGCCAGGGCCGAAAAGCGGGTCGTGCTGGAAAAGACGCGGGATCTCATCCGCGCCCGCATGCTGGCCTGCATCGGCCGCGAGGGCGGCCCCATGCTCGCCACCGACGAGAAGGCGGAGGTGGTGGCCAAGGCGGCGATGATCTTCTGCAAGGCCGATGTCGACGCGCTCGCTCAGGCGATCATCGAGATCCAGGAGCATGACGGCGCCCGCCCGGTCGATCGCGAAGCGGTGCGTCGCGCCGCGACCCAGAGCGTGCAGGACGTCGTCGTCGCCCAGATCGTCAAGTCGCGCGGCGAGATGCTCAACCGCCGCAACCAGCCGCCGGCAACGTCTTCACCGAGCAGCGAGAAGGCGATCTAGAGCGGGCGGGCGCTGGGGCGCCGGCGGCGCTGGCGCCTGCTGCGGCCGCTTATCCCCGCATCGCCGAACCCGTTGACAATGGCGCCTTTCCGCCGAGGAGGCCGCCATGTCGATCCACCCATCCGCGTCGTTCCGGCCGGCTGAAGCGGCCGGGATCACGCGCCTGCGCCGCAGCCTGATCCGCCTGCAGGACGAAACGCGGCTGCTGCGCCGCGATCTCCTGCGTCGCAGATACGACCCCTCCCAGCCGCGCGTCCCGGCCGGCAGCAGCGGTGGCGGGCAGTGGACCAGTGACGCGGGCGGCGGCGGTGGCAGCCACAGTCCCATGCTCGGCTTCGGCCCGGAGGGCGGGCTGGCGGAAGCCGGCCCCGGAGACGGGTTCGTCGTCGACGAGACCGGCGAGGAAACCTGGGCCTTCTACGAGGAAAGTCGCGACGAGGCGGGCGATGTCGCGGAACAAGCGATCGTAAACCGCGACGGCAGCACGATCCATTCCGAATATGCCGCCTCCCGCCAGGCTGGCTTCGACGAGCGCCACACGGTCACGACGTCCGAGGGCGACAAGGTCACCTTCGAGACGATCGAGCGCACCCAGACGATGCGGATTGGAGGGCCCGACGGCGAGATCGTCGGCCGGACGGTCTGGACTCCTGGCGGGCCGGAGCCGGACGCCACGATCCAGCCGGCTTTTGCGCCGCTTGCCGTCGCTCCCGCGCTCATTATCGGCGGCGCGATCCTGTTCAACTGGCAGTCGTCCCAGAACGGCGATGGCCAGCAGGCCGTCACGGCGTTCGAGGCCAATGAGTATCGCCCGAGTTCGCCAAATCTGCTCGATCTACGTTTTGCCGGCCGTGTGAGCCAGGAAGAAGCTGAGGCCGCCTGCAAGTACCTGCCCGACCTGCAGGTGCGGCTCGACGATGTGGTGGCAAGGGCGGGGTCCGTCAAAGACTACCCCTCGGCTGCAGTCTACGGGACCTATGTTCACCAGCGTCTCAGAGAGCAGATCGACGCGATGGGCCGCGTGGACTTGCGTGCTGAAGTGTCCGCTTACAAAATCGCCGCTGAAACCAGCGGCGATACGACGCCGCGTTACGGATATCCCAGAACCATACGCATTGATGCGGTCGAGTATCGGGAGGATGGCACTGTGTGCGTCTACGACTTCAAGACGGGTCGGGCTGGGATGACGCAGCAGCGATTTCTGGAATTGGGAGGCGCCGGCTATGTGCGGCGCCGCCAGTCGACAAGAGCCATCGTCATTCAGGTGCGGCCGACGAGACGATGACGACGAAGCGGCAAATCCTGTCCCTCTACCGCCCTCTGCTCGAGCGGCATTCCGATCTCGCCCTGATCCAGGCGAAGTTTGGGCCCCTCGTGGTTCTGAAGCCGATCCATCATCTGATCCGTGGATTCCGTGTCCAGCGGACGGCCTATGCGGATTATCCCGAGTATCACTGGGATGTCGGCTTCACGTTCTGGCACAAGGCATCAGTCTATGGTGTCGCCGGAACCAATTTCGTCACGCCGGACATCAAGACGATGTACTGGTCCCATCCCCATCACGAAGCTGCTTTCATCGACAGCATCGAGACAGAGATCCTGCCCATCCTGCGCTCGGTCGGGACAATTCAGGCCCTTCTCTCGTTCAGCCATCCGATGGAGCCCCGCTGGCGATGGCGTCTCGAACTCCCGGTCAACCAGATGTGCCTGCAGGCCGCCCTGGGCGACTTCGCGGCCGTTGCAAGGGCCTCAGCCGAAATGCGGGCGAAAGGCCCCCTGCAATTGCCCTGGTGGGGTGAGGAAACCTATGGCGACATGATGGAGGGACTCTTGCCGTTTTGCGAGGCGGGGGATCGGGCGGGCGTCGCGGCGCTTCTGCATCACTGGGAAGACAACTTCATCGCGACACATGGCCTGCAGGCTCTGCACGAGAAGACGCCATTTCCGGTTGAACATCGGAGTGAGTGATGCCCGTCGCGCCCTGTTTCATCGACGTCAGGCCGAGACAATGACAACGAAGAAGCAGGTCAAATCGCTATGGTCTGAACTGCTCGCACGGCAGGACGACCTCTTCCTCGCGGATCGGTTCGTGATTCTGAAGCCGCAACGGCATGTCACGCGATCGATTTCGATCGACCGCAGTTGGGATGCGGACTACCCGCGCTTCTGCTGGCATATCGGGCCTGCCTTCGATCCCGTTGGAGGCCTGGGCGGGCTGGGTCAGCAACCGATCTTCCTGGAGCGTGGCAAGCCGAACCGCTGGTCGCAGCAAGGGTTCGTCGACACGGTGTTCGATGCGCTCGAACGCCGCATTCTGCCCATGCTGCGGGGTGTTCACGACATCGATGACATGATGCAGCTCGAGGGCGACGACTTCGAGTACATGCGGTGGCTCAACCACGATCAGCCCTGTCGGATCGCGGTCCTCGCTGCGCAGGGACGCTTCGAAGACGTTCTCCCCATCTATGGGACCATCAAGGACTGGCACCTGACGATGACGGATGCCTGGCAGCCCCGTTTCGAGCGGGCCAGCCGACTGGGCGCGTTCGTGGCGGCCGGGGATCGGGCGGGCGTCGCCGGCCTCCTCCATCAATGGGAAGAGGCGTTTGTCGCCCGCAACAGACTCGAGCCCATCTATGAGAAGACGCCTTTCCCCTGTGAAGCCGGCCTTATCGTCTGATCACTCCGCCGCCAGCCGGGGCGGCGGCAACGGCAGCTTCATCTGGGCGGCGGCCTCGGGCCGGGCGTGGCCTTCCTCCGGTATCGCCTCCCACAGGCTCTCATCCTCCGCCTTGCTGAAGAAGCGGCCGAAGATGCGGCCCGTCAGCTTCGAGAGGTCGTCCATCACCGCGTAGAAGGACGGCACGAAGACGAGGGAGAGGACGGTCGAGACGAGCAAGCCGCCGATCACCGCGATCGCCATCGGCGCGCGGAACTCGCCGCCATCGCCGACGCCGTAAGCCGAGGGCAGCATGCCGGCGGCCATGGCGATCGTCGTCATCACGATCGGGCGGGCGCGCTTGCGGCCGGCCTCGAGCAGGGCGGTGCGGCGGTCCTTGCCGCGGCCCTCCTCCTCCACCGCGAAATCGACCAGCATGATCGCGTTCTTGGTGACGATGCCCATCAGCATCAGCAGGCCGATATAGACCGGCATCGAGACCGGCTTGGCGGTCGCCAGCAGGGCGATGACCACGCCGCCGAAGGAGAGCGGCAGCGAGAGCAGGATGGTGATCGGCTGGAAGACCGAGCCGAAGAGCAGGATGAGCACCGCCAGCACCAGCATCAGCCCGGTCGTCATCGCCTGGATGAAGCCGGCGACGACCTCGCCCTGGATTTCGGCATCGCCGGTGGCGGCGATCCAGACGCCATCGGGCAGGCCGACCTCCTTGACGATCTGGTGGAAGGTCTCCTGCGCGGTGCCCAGTTCGAAGCCGCGCTTGAGATCGGCGCCGATGGCGGCGCGACGGACGCGGTCATAGCGGTCGATCGATGACGGCCCCTCGCCGAAACCGATCTCGGCCACGGCGGTCAGCGGCACCGAGACGCCGCTCGTGGTGGTGACGCGCAGCGCCGCGATGTTGCGGATATCGGCGCGGGCGGCCTCGTCCAGTTGCACGCGGATCGGCACCAGCCGGTCGCCGGCGTTGAACTTGGCGAGATTGGCGCCGACATCGCCGATGGTGGCGACGCGCACGGCCTCCGAGATCGCCTCGGGCGTGACGCCGAGGCTGGCGGCCGCTTCGAGCTTGGGCCGCACGGTCAGTTCGGGGCGCGAGAGCGAGCCCGAGGTCGCGACGTTGAGATAGCCGTCGATCTTGCGCATCCGGCTCTCGATGCGGGCCACCGCCTCGTCGAGGGCCGCCCCATCCTTGGAGAGGATCGAGAAGGCCATTTCGCGCTCGCCGCGCTCGTTGACATACCAGGCGCGGACATCCGGCACGCTGGCGAGCTTTTCGGCGATAACGACCTTGAGGTCTTTCTGGCGCGCCGTGCGCTCGGATTTGGGCTTGAGCTTGATGGTCACGGCGGCACGGCGCACCTCGCGCTGGCCGGTCGGCGAGGCACCGCCGAGCACGAAAACCTGCGTCACCTCGGGAATGGTGCGCAGCGCATCCACGATCTGGTCGGTGGTGACGCGGGTGTCCTCCAGCGTCGAGCCCGGCGGCAATTCCACCGAGGCGACGACGCGCGAGGTATCCTCGTCCGGGATGAAGCCGGTCGGCAGCAGCGCGGTGGCGTGGATCGAGCCCCAGAGGAAAGCGAAGCCCACCACCAGCGTGAGATAGGACATGTTGAAGGGCATGGAGCGCCAGCGCCCCGTCCCGTCGAAGCGCGGCACGAGCGGGATGCGGCGCGAGGCGGTCGTCGCCCTGAGCAAGCCGACATAGCCGCGCATGACGACCCCGTCCTTGGGGTCCTCATGCTTGACCGGCTTCATCAGATAGGCCGCCATCATCGGCGTGATCAGCCGCGCGACCAGCAGCGAGAACAGCACCGCCACCGCGACCGTGAGCCCGAACTGGCGGAAATACTGGCCCGCCACGCCGCCCATGAAGGAGACGGGTGCGAAGATCGCGACGATGGTGAGCGTGATCGCGATGACGGCCAGGCCGATCTCGTCGGCGGCCTCCATCGCGGCGCGATAGGGCGATTTCCCCATCCGCATGTGCCGGACGATGTTCTCGATCTCGACGATGGCGTCGTCGACCAGGATGCCGGTGACGAGGGTGATGCCGAGCAGGCTGACGAGGTTGAGCGAAAAGCCCATCAGCTCCATCGCCCAGAAGGTCGGGATCGCCGAGAGCGGCAGCGCGATTGCGGTGATCAGCGTCGCGCGCCAGTTCTTCAGGAAGAGGAAGACGACGAGCACGGCGAGCGCCGCGCCTTCCAGCAGCGTCATCATCGCCGCCTTGTAGTTGCCGTAGGTGTAGGCGACGGCGTCGTCGATCGGCTTCAGCGTGATGTCGGGATAGCGCTTGTTCAGCTCGGCGATGCGGGCGGCGACGACCTCCTTGACCGAGAGCTCGCTGGAGCCCTTCGAGCGGAACACGGCGAAGGAGACCACCGGGCTCTTGTCGAGCCGGCCGAAGGAGCGCGGCTCGGAATTGCTGTCCTCGACGCGGCCGAGTTCCTTGAGGCGTACCTCGCGCCCGCCCGAGAGCGTGATCTTGGTCTCGGCCAGCTCGGCGACCGTGCGCGCGCCGGCGAGCGTGCGGATCGCCTGTTCCTGCCCGCCGACCTCGCCGCGCCCGCCGGCAAGATCGACATTGGTCGCGCGGATCTGGCGGTTGACCTCGCCCGCCGTGGTGCCGAGCGCCAGCAGCCGGTCGGGATCGAGCGAGATGCGGATTTCCCGGTCGACGCCGCCATAGCGGTCGACCCGGCCCACCCCCTTCAGCCCCTGCAATTCGCGCGCGACGACATCGTCGACATGCCAGGAGAGCTGTTCCAGCGTCATCCCGGCCGAGAAGGCGCCATAGCTCAGGATCGACTGCCCCTCGACATCTATGCGCTGGATGATCGGCTCGTCGATGGTGCGCGGCAGGTCGGCGCGGATCTTGGCGATGGCGTCCTTGACGTCGTTGACGGCGCGGTCGGTGTTCACCTCCAGCCGGAACTCGATCACCGTCTGGGACTGGCCGTCGGTCAGCGTCGACATGACGTGCTTGACGCCGGTGATGTTGGCCACCGCGTCCTCGACGCGCTTGGAAACCTGGCTTTCCAGCTCGGAGGGCGCGGCGCCGGACTGGGTCACCGTCACCGAGACCAGCGGCACGTCGATGTTCGGAAAGCGCGTGACCGGCAGCTTCGAGAAGGACAGCAGCCCGAGCACGCAGAGCACGACGAAGAGCAGGATCGAGGGGACCGGCTTGCGGATCGACCAGGCGGAGAAGTTGATGTTCACCGGGTGCTCCCGTCAGTTCGTCGGGACAGGGGTGATGACGTCGCCGTCGCGCACGAAGGTGCCGGCGCGCGCCACCACCGTCTCGCCCTCGGCGATGCCGGAGACGATTTCGGCGCGCCCGCCGCCGATGAGCCCGAGCTTGACCGGCTTGGTCGTGACCTTGCCGTCCGTGACGCTCTGCACCGTCGCGCCCGAGCGGGCATAGGTGATCGCCGAGAGCGGCAGTGTGACGGCGGTCTTGCGCCCGGTCTCGATGACGCCGCGGGCGAAGGAGCCGATCGCGACCGGCGGGTTGCCGGTGAGCTCGACGCGGACCCGGCCGAGCCGCGAGGCCTTGTCGACCTCGGGGGCGATCAGCCGGATGGTGCCGGCGAGCGCCTGCGACGCTCCGGCCGGGGTCACCGCCACCGGCTGGCCGACCTTCAACCCCGGCAGCTCGACCTCGGCGACTTCGGCCTCCAGTTCGACCGCGCCGTCGGCGATGATCCTGAACAGCGGCTCCGACGCGGCCATGGCGGCGGTGCCGCCGAGCTTGGCGTTGCGGCGGCTGACGATGCCGCCCCGCGGCGCCTTGATCTCGGTGCGGCCGAGCTTGACCTCGATGTCGCGGCCCTGCGCCTTCGCCAAGGCGAGATCGGCCGTGGCGATGGCCAGCGCCTGATTGGCGGAGTTGACCCGGGCCCGTGCGGCACGTGCCGCGGCGGCGCGCTGGTCGAAGGTCTCGTTCGAGACGTTGCCGCTGCTGCGCAGTGTCTGGGTCCGCTCGAAATTGTTCTCGGCAGCGACGAGATTGGCCTGCGCCTCGCCGATCTGGGCATTGGCCTGGGCGATCGCCGCCTCCGCGCGGGCGATCTGCGCGTCGTTCTGGGTCTTCTGGACCTCGAGCGTGGTGCGCGAGAGCCGGGCGAGCACCTGGCCGGCCGACACCCGGTCCCCCTCCTCGGCCAGCAGCGCGACGATGGCGAGACCGTCGACCTCCGGCTGCACCAGAACCTCGTCGCGGGCGATCATCGAGCCCGAGACGACGACGCTCTGCACGATCTCGGACAGGCCGGCCTTGGTGACGGTGACCGAAGGCCCTGCCGAGGGAGCGGCAGCGGGGGCCGGCGTCTGAGCCTGGGCGGGTGCGAGGCCGGCGACCAGCAGCGACAGGGCGGCGATGCGCGCGAGCCTGGCGGACATGCGGAAGAGTTCCTGTTGAACGGGTGCGGTTGGTCGATGGGAGGCGGCAGCGCTCATGATACGTCGCCCGCATCGGAACGGAGCAGCACGCGGGCGAGGCCGCGCATCGCGACGAACAAGGTATCGGCCGCCCCGGCGGCGTCGAAGCCGGGATCGGTGGCGCGCCGGCAGAAAAAGCCGTCCGCCATCATGAAGATGGCCTGCAGGAAGCGGGCCTCGTCCAGATCGGCCGGCAGTTCCCCGTTGGCCTTGGCGCCGGCGATGGCTTCGGCCAGGCCGCCGACCACCGTCCCGTCGATGGCGGCGCACATGCTGGCCATTGCGGGATTGCGTGCGGCCTCCGCCCAGATCTGGATGCAGAGGATGGCCCGCTCGCGCGGCTCCTCGACGAGATGTCGGCGGCCGAGCGCCTCGAGCTGGTCGAGCACCGGCCCTTTCGCGGCATCAAGCGCTGCAAAATCGGCTGCGATCTGTTGCCGGTCGCGCTCCGCCATGGCCGCAATGATGGCGTCCTTGGAGGCGAAGTAGCGGTAGAGATTGCCAGGGCTCATGCCGGCCTCGGCCGCGACATCCTGCATGGTGGCAGCGTGGAAACCGGCGCGCGCGAAGACGCTCTCGGCCGCATCCAGAATGCGGGTTTGGCGCTCGTTGGGTGGGCGCTCGGCGGGCAGGGGACTGACAGTGGGCGGCACAGGCGATCCCGGAAATGAGAATGAACGTTCATTCTCATGCCATTCACGGCTTCATGAGTCAAGATTGGAAGGGATCGGGAAGGGAACGGGACTGTCCCGCCAGGCGCGATATGCGGCCGGGGCAGTCGGGCCATGCCGCCGCCGGCTCACAAATTGCTTGCGCCGGAAGTCGGTCCCTCACAGTCTCCATCGGCCCGACATCTCCGACCTGTCCGCTTTCTCCCGCCCATGGCCGCTGCCGAATCCGCGATGACCGCTGACGCCCCGACCGCGCGATCGCCCCGCCGCTCCGTGCCGCGGCGACGCCCTCCGAGACCCGCTCCGAGGCCCGTCCTGATCGTCCTGCATCAAGAGCATTCGACGCCCGGGCGTGTCGGACGGCTGCTGCAGGCGCGAGGCCATGCGCTCGACATCCGCAAGCCGCGCTATGGCGATCCGCTGCCGGAGACGATGCGCGACCATGCCGGCGCGGTGATCTTCGGCGGGCCGATGTCGGCCAATGACCCGGATGATTTCGTCAAGGCCGAGATCGACTGGATCAATGTCTGCCTGAAGGAGGAGGCGCCCTATCTCGGGATCTGCCTGGGCGCACAGATGCTGGCGCGGACGCTGGGCGGGCGCGTCTACACCCACCCCGAAGGGCGGGCCGAGGTCGGCTATTACGGGCTGGAGCTGACCGAGGAGGGGCGCAGCCATGCGACGGAAGCCGGCTTCGCCTGGCCCGCCACCGTCTATCAGTGGCATCGCGAGGGCTTCGATTGCCCGCCCGGTGCGGAGTGTCTCGCGACAGGTGGGGATTTTCCGATCCAAGCGATCCGCTCGGGGCCACGCGCCTATGGCGTGCAGTTCCACCCCGAGGTGACGCCGGCGATGATGTGCCGCTGGTCGGTGCGCGGGCATGAGCGGACCCTGATGCCGGGCGCGCAGCTGCGCCATCTGCATCTCGAGGGCTGGTATCAGCACGATCCGGCGATCCGCCGCTGGCTCGACGGCTTCCTCGACCATTGGCTCGCCGCAGAAACGGACCCCGCGTGACCCGTACAGCCCTCGTTCTCGGCGCCGGTATGGTCGGTGTCTCCTGCGCGCTCTCGCTCCAGAAGCGCGGCTTCGACGTCACCCTGATCGACCGGCGCGAGCCCGGCCAGGAGACGTCCTATGGCAATGCGGGGGTGCTCGCGCGCTCTTCGATCGTGCCGCTCAACAGTCCGGGTCTCTACGGCAAGATCACCAGCTATCTCGGCAACCGCCATCCGGCGCTGAACCTCGACTGGTCGCGCGCGCTCACCCGCCCCGGCTGGCTGCTGCGCTTCCTCTGGGAGGCGCGCCCCTCGAAGGCGGCAGCCCGCATCGCCGCGCTGGGATCGCTCACCGGCAGCACGGTGGAGCGGCACCGCGCGCTGATGGCGGAGGCGGGGGTGTCGCACCGCCTGCGCGAGACCGGCACGCTCAAGCTCTGGCGCACGGAAGCCGGCCATGCGGCGGCGCAGGCCGAGCATGACTTCCTGAAGGCCCATGGCATCGCCGCGCAGGTGCTCGACCGGCAGGGCATTTCGGGCGTCGAACCGGCGCTGAAGCCGATCTTCCATGCCGGGCTGCTCTGCCTGGAGAATGCCTCGGTGGATTCGCCGGGCGCCGTGACGCAGGCCTATGCCGAGCTCTTCCGGCAGCGCGGCGGCCGCATCGAGAAGGCGGACGTGCAGCGGCTCGAGCGCGGCGCGGCCGGCTGGCGGGTGGTGACGGCGCAGGGCGGCTTCGAGGCCGACATCGCCGTCGTCGCGCTCGGGCCGTGGAGCATGGATCTGCTGGCGCCGCTGGGCCTCGACCCGAAGCTCGATGTCGAGCGCGGCTATCACCGGCATTTCCGGGCGGCGCCGGGAGCCAGGCTGTCGCGGCCGGTCTACGACGTCGACGCCGCCTATTTCATGGCGCCGATGGAGGAGGGCTACCGCGTCACCAGCGGCGTCGATCTCAGCCGCCGCGACGCGCCCGACAACCACCGCCAGATCGACCAGGTGACAGTGAGTGCACAGGAAGCATTTCCGCTGGAGGAGGGCTTCGCGACCACGTGGCGCGGCGCGCGGCCGACCTTGCCGGATTCACTGCCGATGATCGGCGAGGCGCCGCGCCATCCCGGCCTCTGGCTCGCCTTCGGCAACCAGCATCTCGGCTTCTCGACCGGGCCGATCACGGGCGAGATCGTCGCCGCGCTGGTCTGCGGCGAGACGCCGCCGGTGGACCCGACGCCGTTCGCGCCGGGGCGTTATATCGGCTGAGCGGGACGACACGCGTCATGGTCGGGCTTGACCCGACCATCTCGGAAACCAGCGACATCTGGTCACGAGATTCTCGGGTCTGCGCTTCGCTTCGCCCGAGAATGACGCTGTTGTCGCGTCGCCTCAGACCTGGCGCGCCACCATCATCTTCTTGACCTCCGCGATCGCCTTGGCCGGGTTGAGACCCTTGGGGCAGGCGTTGGCGCAGTTCATGATGGTGTGGCAGCGATAGAGCCGGAAGGGGTCCTCGAGATTGTCGAGGCGCTCGCCGGTCTGCTCGTCGCGGCTATCGATCAGCCAGCGATAGGCCTGCAGCAGGGCGGCCGGGCCGAGATAGCGGTCGCCATTCCACCAATAGCTCGGGCAGGAGGTGGTGCAGCAGGCGCAGAGGATGCACTCATAGAGCCCGTCGAGCTTCTCACGGTCCTCGCGGCCCTGTTTCCACTCTTTCTCGGGCGCCGGCGTCGTGGTCTGCAGCCAGGGCTCGATCGAGGCGTGCTGGGCGTAGAACTGGGTCAGGTCCGGCACCAGATCCTTGATCACCGGCATATGCGGCAGCGGGTAGATCGCGACCTTGCCCTTGGAGCCGCATTCGTCGATGCCGGTGGTGCAGGCGAGCCCGTTCTTGCCGTCCATGTTCATGGCGCAGGACCCGCAGATGCCCTCGCGGCAGGAGCGGCGGAAGGTCAGCGTCGGGTCGATTTTGGACTTGATCCAGATCAGCGCGTCCAGAACCATCGGCCCGCAATCCTCGCGGTCGACGAAATAGGTGTCGGTGCGCGGATTCTCGGTATCGTCGGGGCTCCAGCGATAGACCTTGAACTCGGTCAGCTTGGCGGCTCCGGCCGGCTTCGGCCAGGTCTTGCCCTCGACGAGGCGGGAGTTCTGCGGGAGCTTGAATTCAGCCATCTGTCAAATCGTCCTCAGTACACCCGCGCCTTGGGCTTGATGTACTCGATGTCGTTCGAGAGCGTGTAGGTGTGGACCGGGCGGTCATCGAGCGAGACGGTGCGCTTCTCGTCGTCGATCCAGGCGAGCGTGTGCTTCATCCAGTCCTTGTCGTCGCGGTTCGGATAATCCTCGCGGGCATGGGCGCCGCGGCTTTCCGGACGCTGCAGCGCCGAGTCCATGGTGACGACGGCCTGGGTGATCAGGTTGTCGAACTCCAGCGTCTCGATCAGGTCCGAATTCCAGATCAGCGAGCGGTCCTTGGTGCCGATGTCGGTGATGCCGGCCCAGACCTCGTGGATGAGCTTGTGGCCCTCTTCCAGCGTCTCGCCGGTGCGGTAGACGGCGCAGTTGTCCTGCATCGTGCGCTGCATCCGGCCGCGCAGGTCGGCGGTCGGCGTACCGCCCGAGGCATTACGGTACTTGTCGAGGCGCGACAGCGCGAGATCGGCCGAGTTCTTCGGCAGTTCGGGCTGCTTCTCGCCCGCCGTCACCGTGTCGGCGCAGCGCAGGCCGGCGGCGCGGCCGAAGACGACGAGGTCGATCAGCGAGTTCGAGCCGAGGCGGTTGGCGCCGTGGACGGAGACGCAGGCCGCCTCGCCGATCGCCATCAGGCCGGGCACCACGGTGTCCGGGTTGCCGTCGACCTTGGTCAGCACCTCGCCGTGGAAGTTCGTCGGGATGCCGCCCATGTTGTAATGGACCGTCGGCAGCACCGGGATCGGCTCGCGGGTCACGTCGACGCCGGCGAAGATCTTGGCGCTCTCGGAGATGCCGGGCAGGCGCTCGTGCAGGATCTTCGGGTCGAGATGGTCGAGATGCAGGTAGATGTGGTCCTTGTTCTTGCCGACGCCACGGCCGCCGCGGATCTCCATCGTCATCGAGCGTGAGACGACGTCGCGCGAGGCGAGGTCCTTGGCGCTAGGGGCATAGCGCTCCATGAAGCGCTCGCCTTCCGAATTGGTCAGGTAGCCGCCCTCGCCGCGGGCGCCTTCGGTGATCAGGCAGCCGGCGCCGTAGATGCCGGTCGGGTGGAACTGCACGAACTCCATGTCCTGCAGCGGCAGGCCGGCGCGCAGCACCATGCCGCCGCCATCGCCGGTGCAGGTATGGGCCGAGGTCGCCGAGAAATAGGCGCGGCCATAGCCGCCGGTCGCCAGGATCGTCTGCTGCGAGCGGAAGCGGTGGATCGTGCCGTCATCCATCTTCAGCGCGACGACGCCGCGGCAGTGCCCGTCCTCATCCATGATGAGGTCGATGGCGAAATACTCGATGAAGAACTCGGTGTTGTAGCGCAGCGCCTGGCCATAGAGCGTGTGCAGCATGGCGTGGCCGGTGCGGTCGGCGGCGGCGCAGGTGCGCTGGGCCGGCGGGCCCTCGCCGAATTCGGTGGTCATGCCGCCGAAGGGGCGCTGGTAGATCTTGCCGTCCTCGGTGCGCGAGAAGGGCACGCCCCAATGCTCGAGTTCATAGACGGCGGCCGGCGCGTTGCGGACGAGATACTCGATCGCGTCCTGGTCGCCGAGCCAGTCCGACCCCTTGACGGTGTCGTACATGTGCCACTGCCAGGTGTCCTTGCCCATGTTGCCGAGCGAGGCGGCGACGCCGCCCTGGGCCGCGACGGTGTGCGAGCGCGTCGGGAACACCTTGGAGATGCAGGCGGTGCGCAAGCCGGCCTGCGAGCAGCCGACGGTGGCGCGCAGGCCGGCGCCGCCGGCGCCCACCACGACGACGTCGAAGGTGTGGTCGGTGATCGGATAGGCCTGGCCGGTATAGGCCGGGGCCTGTCGGGACTTGGTGATCGCCATCGGATCAGCCTCCAAAGGACAGCTTCAGCACCGCATAGGCGCAGGCGGCGCCGATCGCGATCGCGAAGAAGGTATTGGCCATCACGGCCGCGATCTTGGCGCCCTCACCATGGACATAGTCCTCGATGACGACCTGCATGCCGATGCGCATGTGCACGCAACCGGATACGACGAAGAGCAGCATCAGGATCGCCACCAGCGGGTGCGACAGAATGGCGAGCGCCGCAGGGTAGGGCTTGCCCGCGAGCGCGATGACGATGCCGAGAAAGATCAGCGTCAGGACGAGGTTCGACACCGCCGTCATGCGCTGCAGCCAGAAATGGCCGGTGCCGGATTTGGCCGAGCCGAGGCCGCGGACGCGCGAAAGCGGGGTGCGGAGCGAGGAGTTGGACTGCATCGGCTCTCTCCTCAGCGCACGGCCAAAGCGACGATCCAGACGAGCAGGGTCAGCCCGCCCGAGAAGACCACGCTGTACTTCGCCAGGTTCATCCGGGTCTGCGGGTCGTAGCCCTTGCCCATGTCCCAGATGAAATGACGCACGCCGCCGGCCATGTGGTGCAGCAGCACGAAGGAATAGCCGAACAGGACGAGGCGGCCGAACCAGGAGCCCGCGATCGCCTGCGCCGTGTCGAAGGCGGCCGGGCCCGAGGCGGCGGCGACCAGCCAGGCCGCGATCAGCACCGTGCCGGCATAGAGCGCGACACCGGTGGCGCGATGGGCGATCGACATCGCCATCGTCCAGGACCAGCGATAGATCTGCAGATGCGGCGAGAGCGGACGCGCCGCCTGTTTGATCTCGGCCAAGATCGTTCTCCGTGGGAAACGCCCGGGGACGGGCCTATCCATTTGGGATCATTCTAGAGTGTCTGGCTGTCTATCGAAACCGCTCCGCCGCTGCAATGCGGCATGACGACAGCGCGGTGACAGAATACAGAATCTGTCAGCGGTTACCGAATCGCTAACGCGGCAGCAGGGCCCAGTAGTCGAGATCGAGGATGACGTCGGGATCGTAGGCCTCGCCGGCCTTCAGCGGATGGTCGGCGCAGGGGCGGTTCTTGGTCGCGACCAGGCGCAGCCGCAGCGCGCCGACATCCTCCCGGTCTGGCAGTTCGGCCGCCTCCAGCACCTCGCTCCAGGCGAAGACGGTGTCGCCGGCGAAGAGCGGCGCGACATGGCGGCCGCCGTTCAGCGCTGCGATGTGGAAGGCGTTGCCGAGCCCGTTGAAGGAGAGCGCCCGCGCCAGGCTGATGACGTGCCCGCCATAGATCAGGCGCTTGCCGAAGCGGGTGGAGCGGGCGCCGTGCCCGTCGAAATGGACCTTGGCGGTGTTCTGGTAGAGCCGCGTCGCGATCTGGTGCTCGGCTTCCTCCACCGTCATGCCGTCGACATGGTCGATGCGCTCGCCCGCCGCATAATCGCCCCAGCGGAAGGGGCTGCCGGCGAGCGCGTCGTCATAGGCCGAGAGATCGAGCAGCGGGCAGCCCTCGCCGAGTTCCTCCGGCAGCACCGCCTTGGGCAGCTCCGGCACCTGCTCGGCATGGGCCGGCGTTCCGGGCTTTCGCTTGCGCACCAGCACCCAGCGCGCATAGCTCAGCACGATCTCGCCATGCTGGTTGCGGCCGATCGAGCGAACATAGACGATGCCGGCATCGCCGGCCGAGGTCTGCTTCAACCCGATCACCTCCGAGGTGGTCGAGAGCGTGTCTCCGGGGAAGACCGGCTTCAGGAAGCGTCCGTCGGCATAGCCGAGATTGGCGACCGCATTCACCGAGACGTCCGGCACCGTCTTGCCGAAGACGATGTGGAAGACGAGGAGGTCGTCGACCGGTGCGGTGGGATAGCCGATCGCCTGGGCGAAGGCGTCCGAGGACTGGACAGTGAAACGCGGGCCGTAGAGGGCGGTGTAGAGCGAGACGTCGCCGGCCGTGACCGTGCGCGGCGTCGCATGGACGATCACGTCACCGAGGTGGAAATCCTCGAAGAAGCGCCCGGCGCTGGTCTTCGGGACGGGGTTCTGGGTCGATCCGGGCATGGGCTCGCTCGCTGGCTGCGCGCGATTGTGCGCTGCGATGGGCGGCGCCGTCCAGCCCGCGCGGATGCGACGAAGGGCGGGGCACGGTCGTTCAAGCCCCTGGCCCTTATCCTGAGGAGCCGCGTCAGCGGCGTCTCGAAGGATGCGTCAGCAGGCTCCGGAACGATCTGGAGCATCCTTCGAGACGCGCTCTGCGAGCGCTCCTCAGGATGAGGGCTGAGCGAAACGCTGGCTCGGGCCTGCAGCGCGCCCCGGAAAGGACGGCAGAGGCGCACCGGGCGCCTCAGATATACTGCCCGTGGCAGTGCTTGTACTTCTTGCCCGAGCCGCAGGGGCAGGGCTCGTTGCGGCCGACCTTGCCCCAGCTCGCGGGATCGGCCGGATTGCGCTCGAGCACGGCCGTGTCGGCCTCCAGCGCGGCGAACTGCATCCCGCCCGAGCCATAGCCGCCGAAGGGCGGGGGCAGCGTGTCCTGCGCCGGCGGGGCGGTGTCCTCGGGCTGCTCGAAGCGCACCTCGATGCGCATCAGATTGCCGGTGACCTGCTCGCGCAGGCGGCCGATCAGCCCGTCGAACAGCTCGAAGGCCTCCTGCTTGTACTCGTTCAGCGGGTCGCGCTGGGCATAGCCGCGCCAGCCGATGACCTGGCGCAGATGGTCGAGCGTGACCAGATGCTCGCGCCAGAGCGTGTCGAGCGTCTGCAGCAGCACCTGCTTCTCGACATAGGTCATGACCTCGTCGGTGTTGCGGGCGATGCGGGCGGCGTAGTCCTCATCGGCGATCTTGCGGATGCGCTCGCGCAGCTCGGCGTCGGCGATGCCCTCTTCCTTGGCCCAGTCCTCGATCGGCAGATCGAGATTGAGGAACTGCAGCACGCCCTCCTTGAGGGCGGCGGTGTCCCACTGCTCGGGATAGGCCTCCTCGGGAATGTGGCGCGTCACCAGATCATCCGCCACGCCCTGGCGCATATCGTCGATGGTTTCGCGCACGCTGGCCTGGCGCATGAAATCGCGGCGCTGCTCGAAGACGACCTTGCGCTGGTCGTTCATGACGTCGTCGTATTTCAAGATGTTCTTGCGGATGTCGAAGTTGCGCGCCTCGACCTTTCCTTGCGCCTTCTCGACCGCCTTGTTGATCCAGGGATGGACGATCGCCTCGTCCTCCTTGAGGCCGAGCTTGGTCAGCATGCCGTCCATGCGGTCGGAGCCGAAGATCCGCATCAGGTCGTCCTGCAGCGACAGGAAGAACTTGGAGCGGCCGGGGTCGCCCTGGCGGCCGGCGCGGCCGCGCAGCTGGTTGTCGATGCGGCGGCTCTCATGACGCTCGGTGCCGACGATGTAGAGCCCGCCGGCCTTGAGCACGCGCTGCTTGAAATCGGCGACTTCGGCGCGGATGCGGGCGGCCTGCGCCTCGCGCTCGGGCCCTTCCTCCATGCCGGCGAGATCATGGGCGATCCGCATCTCAGCATTGCCGCCGAGCTGGATGTCGGTGCCGCGGCCGGCCATGTTGGTGGCGATGGTGATCGCGCCGGGCACGCCGGCCTGGGCGACGATATAGGCCTCCTGCTCGTGGAAGCGGGCGTTCAGCACGGCGAAGGCGCGCGAAGGCTTGCCCTGGCGGGCCGCCTCGTAGATCGGCTCCAGCGCCTTGGGATCGGTGAAGTCGATCAGCTTGAAGCCGTCCTTCTCCAGCATCTCGGCGATCAGCTCGGAACGCTCGATCGAGGTCGTGCCGACGAGCAGCGGCTGGCCGGCCTCCTGCGCCGCCTTGATCTCGCGGATGACGCCGCGGACCTTCTCCTCGAAGGTGCGGTAGACCTCGTCATCCTCGTCCTTGCGTGCGACCGGGACGTTGGTCGGGATCTCGACCACCTCGAGCTTGTAGATCTGGAAGAACTCGTCTGCCTCGGTCGCGGCCGTGCCGGTCATGCCGGCTAGCTTGGAATAGAGCCGGAAATAGTTCTGGAAGGTGATCGAGGCCAGCGTCGCGTTCTCGGGCTGGACGGTGACCCGCTCCTTGGCCTCGAGCGCCTGGTGGAGGCCTTCCGAATAGCGCCGCCCCGGCATCATGCGGCCGGTGAACTCGTCGATGATGACGACCTCGTCGCCGCGGACGATGTAGTCCTTGTCGCGCGTGAACAGGGCGTGGGCGCGCAGCGCCTGGTTGACGTGGTGGACGAGGGTGACGTTCTGGGCGTCGTAGAGATCGCCCTCCTTGAGCAGCCCTGCCTCGCGCAGGAGCTCCTCGATATGCTCGTTGCCGGCCTCCGTCAGCGAGACGGTGCGCTGCTTCTCGTCGACCTCGTAGTCGCCCTTCACCAGACCGGGCAGGACCTTGTCGATCGAGACATAGAGGTCCGACTTGTCGTCGAGCGGGCCGGAGATGATCAGCGGCGTGCGCGCCTCGTCGACCAGGATCGAGTCGACCTCGTCGACGATGGCGAAGTGGTGGCCGCGCTGGCTCATCTGCGCGACGTCATACTTCATGTTGTCGCGGAGATAATCGAAGCCGAATTCGTTGTTGGTGCCGTAGGTGATGTCGCAGGCATAGGCGCGCTGGCGCTCCTCGTCGTCGATGCCGTGGACGATGATGCCGACGCTGAGGCCGAGGAAGTTGTAGAGCTTCGCCATCCATTCCGCGTCGCGGCGGGCCAGGTAGTCGTTGACGGTGACGACGTGGACGCCCTTGCCTTCCAGCGCGTTGAGATAGGTCGGCAGGGTGGCAACCAAGGTCTTGCCCTCGCCGGTCTTCATCTCGGCGATGGCGCCCTCGTGCAGCACCATGCCGCCGATGAGCTGGACGTCGTAGGGCCGCTGGCCGAGCACGCGTTTGGCCGCCTCGCGCACGGTCGCGAAGGCCGGAACCAGCAGATCGTCGAGCTTGGCGCCCTTGGCGAGCTGCTCGCGGAAGGCGGCGGTCCGGGCCTGGAGCGCCTCGTCGCTCAGCGCCGAGACCTCCTTCTCCAGCGCGTTGATCGCGGCCACGCGGGAGCCGTAGCCCTTGACGCGCCGATCGTTCGACGAGCCGAAGAGTTTCTTTGCGAGCGCGCCAAGCATGGTCGGCCTTTCGGTGGTGTGGCTCCGGCGCCGCGCCGGCCTTGCGCCGCGTCCAGCCGGAACCTGAATTCTCAATGCGACGGCGTGTTTAGACGCGCGCGAAGGCGGGGTCCAGCATTGCCTTGCGGCGCCGCACGCCGTTGGCGCGCAGCGCGGTACGAACCCGCGCGGACCGCCCGGATGTAGGGTTGGCTGCGGGATCTTCCAAGTCCGGGCTCCGGCAGCCGGGGGAGTGCCGCAGCAAAGCTTCGTGAAGCGACGATGATGGCGCCTTTCGTGCCTTGCCTTTGCCGCGTTCAACTGGCAGTGCACCGGCGAACGCAAGGTTCGCTCTCATCCCCGCAAGAAGGCAGTTCCCATGAAGGTGTCTCGTCTCGGCATGGTTTCGCTCGGCCTCGTGCTGCTCGCGACGCCGGTCTTCGCGCAGGCGGACAAGGTCGTCGCCAAGGTCGACGGTATCGCCATCACCGAGCGCGAGATCGGACTCGCCACCGAGGATCTGGGCGAGCGCCTCGCGCAGCTCCCCGAGGAGCGCAAGCGCGACGAGGTCATCAACTATCTCGTCGATCTGAAGCTCGGCGCCCGCGCCGCGATCGCGGCCAAGACGGCCGAAGGGCCGGATTTCGCCGCCCGCCTCGCCTATTTCCGCGAGAAGGTGCTGCTCGACCAGTACCTGACCGCCGAGGGCAAGAAGGCCGCGACGCCGGAGGCGGCCAAGAAGCTCTATGACGAGACCACCAAGGCGATGGCTCCCGAAGAGGAGATCAATGCCCGCCATATCCTCGTCGAGGACGAGGCCCAGGCGAAGGCGGTGGCCGAGCGGCTGAAGAAGGGCGAGGATTTCGCCAAGGTCGCCGCCGAGCTCTCCAAGGATCCGGGCTCCGGCAAGGAGGGCGGTTCCCTCGGTTGGTTCACCAAGGACCGGATGGTGCCGGAATTCGCCGAGGCCGCCTTCAAGCTGAACAAGGGTCAGGTCTCGGAGCCGGTGAAGAGCCAGTTCGGCTGGCACGTCATCAAGCTCGAGGACAAGCGGACCAAGCCGCTGCCCGATTTCGCGATGGTGAAGCCGCAGATCGACCAGTATCTCGAGCGCAAGGCGCAGCAGGACATCATCCTGGCGCTGCGCGAGAAGGCCAAGGTCGAGCGTCTCGACCAGCCGGCCGCACCCGCGACCCCGACGCCGGCCGAGCCGAAGAAGCCCTGAGGCCGGCTTCGGCCTTCTGATCGAGACCAATCAGGCCCGCGCCGCCGCGCGGGCCTTTTTCATGGCCTGGGGCACGCTCAGACCAGATCGTCGAGCTTCACGCGCAGCGCCCCGGCGATCTTCTTCATCGTCTGCAGCGTGCCCTCGCGCTTCCCGGTCTCGATCTGCGAGAGATAGGGCTGGGCGATGCCCGCCATCTCCGCCAGCGCGCTGACGGTCAGCCCGCGATGCTCTCGCCAGACCCGCACGAGGTTCTCGCCCGCGAGAATGCGATCGACCATGGCGGAGGGGACGAACTCCTCCTCGCCCGCGGCGAGACGGCGTTTGGCCTCGTCATAGGCCAGCACATCCTCGGCCATTTCGGCAGCGTCGCGCAGCCGCTCGAACGTCGCTTCCGGAACCACGATCATCCGCTCTCCGCCAGGTCGGACGATGACCTCGAATCCCTCATCCATATGCTGTCCTCCTCAGTCGTAGATGCGGCTTCGATGGCCGATATCGAGGATGTCGAGGACGGCGCCGTCCTCATCGAAGATGACGCGATAATCGCCGATCCGCAGGCGATAGCCGTCACGCCCCTGAAGCTTTCGGACATTCGTAGCCAGACTTGCGGGAGCCTCCGCATATTGTTCGATCTTGCCTCGGATGCGCGCCGCCGTCCCCATCGGTAGGGCGCGCAAGGCCCTCAATGCCTTCGTCTGGTAGACGATCCGCCGCATGTTGGAGACTATAGCATATCGCTATGGGCAAAGAAACAGGTTGTGGGCCCACCTTGCCTTCGCGCCGCCCCTGCGGCACACGGGCCTCCCGCACAGGAGACGCCACCATGGCCGGCAAGGATGTTCCCGTTTCCCCGCTCGCGCCGAAGCGCCAGCCCAAGGTTCCGCCGGTCCCGGGCGTGCGCTTCGCCACCGCCGAGGCGGGCATCAAGTACAAGGGCCGCACCGATGTCTGGCTTGCTCTGCTCGACGAGGGCACGCAGGTCGCCGGCGTCTTCACCCGCTCGAAATGCCCCTCCGCGCCGGTCGACTGGTGCCGCGAGAACCTGAAGCAGGGCTCGGCGCGTGCCATTGTCGTCAACTCCGGCAATGCCAACGCCTTCACCGGCCTCAAAGGCCGCGATTCCGTGGCACTGACGGCGAAGATCGCGGCCAAGGCGGCCGGCTGCAAGCCGCAGGAGGTCTTCATCGCCTCGACCGGCGTGATCGGCGAGCCGCTCGACGCGACGAAGTTCGAGGGCGTGCTCGAGGCCTGCGCCAAGCGCGTGGCGGACGGCCCCTGGATCGACGCCGCCAAGGCGATCATGACGACCGACACCTTCCCAAAGGCGCTCTCGCGCAAGACGAAGATCGACGGCCACGAGGTCGTTCTCGCCGGCATCGCCAAGGGCGCCGGCATGATCGCGCCAGACATGGCGACGATGCTCTCCTTCGTCTTCACCGATGCGCCGATCGCCGCGCCCGTGCTGCAGGCGCTGCTCTCCAAGGGCGTCAAGGGCTCCTTCAATGCCGTCACCGTCGACAGCGACACCTCGACATCGGACACGCTGATGCTGTTCGCGACGGGCAAGGCGGCGGCGCGCGGCGTGCCGGCGATCACCGAGATCGGCGATGCCCGGTTGTCCGGCTTCAAGCGCGCGCTGAATTCGCTGCTGCTCGAGCTCGCCCATCTCGTCTGCAAGGATGGCGAGGGCGCGCGCAAATTCGTCGAGGTGCGCGTCGCGGGCGCGGCCTCCTCGCGCTCGGCCAAGCGGGTCGCGCTCTCGATCGCCAATTCGCCGCTGGTCAAGACCGCCATCGCCGGCGAGGACGCCAATTGGGGCCGCGTGGTCATGGCCGTCGGCAAGGCCGGCGAGCCGGCCGACCGCGACCGGCTCGACATTTCCTTCGGCGAGATCAAGGTGGCGCAGCAGGGGGCTCGCGCGCCGTCCTATGACGAGGCCGCCGTCTCCGCCTATATGAAGGGCGAGCACATCGTCATCACCGCCGATCTCGGCCTCGGTCGCGGCAAGGCCACGGTCTGGACCTGCGACCTGACCAAGGCCTATGTCGAGATCAACGGCGACTACCGGTCCTGATTGCCGGGATTGCAGCTCAAGCCCTCATCCTGAGGGGCCGCGAAGCGGCTTCTCGAAGGATGCTCCAGGAGGCGCCGGTGACATCTGGACCATCCTTCGAGACGGCCCTGCGGGCCTCCTCGGGATGAGGGCTCACATATCATGACGCCGGGGCTCGCGGGTTCACCCACCACCCCCAGCCGCGCCTTCGTCCTCGGGCATCTGCTGGTCTGCTCCTGCTTCTGGGGCTCGAGCTTCCTGTTCATCAAGCTGACGGGCGGCGCGATCTCGCCGCTCGCGCTCGCGGCCGGGCGCGGGCTGATCGGGGCGGCGGCGCTCGCCGCCTATGTCGCCTGGCTCGGCCAGAGCCCGATCCCGCGGCGCGACGAGATCCGCCACTGGCTGGTGCTGGGCACGACTAATGGCTGGGTGCCGAACGTCCTCGTCGCCTATGCGCTGGTGAAACTCGCCAGCGGCCCCGCCGCGATGATCCAGGCCGGCGGGCCGCTGGTGACGGCGATCTTCGCGCATTTCCTCTTCGCCGAGGAGCGGATGGGCCTGCGACGGCTGGCCGGCATCGGGCTCGGCATGGCCGGGGTCGCGCTGCTGATCGGCCCGCGCCTGATCGAGGGCGGCGGCACGGCGCTCGGCGTGCTCGCCATGGTCGGCGTCATGCTGGGCTACAGCATCGGCAATCTCTATGCCCGCGCCATCCCCGCCTCGGCCGGCGATCCGGCGCGGCTGGCGCTCGGGCAGCAGGTCGTCTCCGGCCTCGTCGCGCTCGTGTTGACGCTGGTCTTCGCCGGTCCTGCCACCTTCGCCCCGATGGCCGATCATGTCCCGGCCATGCTGGCGCTCGGCCTGCTCGCCACGGCCGTGCCGATGGCGGTGTTCATGCGGCTGATCCGGGCTGCGGGACCGACGCGGGCGGCGATGACCGGCTATCTCGTGCCGACGGTGGCGACGATCCTCGGCATCGTCGTGCTCGGGGAAACGCTGGAGTTGCGGCAGATCCTCGGCGGTTGCATCATCCTTGCCGGCGTCTTCCTGGTGACGACGTCGCAGCGTGCGGCGAGGTCTGCCTGAGGGGGCGAGCGGCATGAGGATCGGGCTGGGGATCGTTCTCGCCTTGGCGCTTTCGGCTTGCGTCGAGCGCAAGCCCGCGACCGTCGCCTTCTCCGTCGAGGAAGCGTCCTTCATCAGAAGGACAGGCACGACCACGATCACCGGCCATGCCTTCCGCACCAAGCCGAGCGGCGTCGTCGTCAATGCGGCCGGGCAGCTGGTCCGCCTCGTGCCGGCCACGGCCTATGCCCGCGAGCGCTTCGCCAACTTTTACGGCACGCGCAAATTCGTGCCCCATCGCGACTATCCCCGCGACGACAACCCCGACCCCGCCTATGGCGAGTACACCCGCACCACCAAGGCCGAGTCGAACGGGCGCTTCGTCTTCGAGAAGGTCGCGCCGGGCGACTATTTCGTGACGACGCAGGTGATCTGGGGCGACGAGGATGCGCTCTCGCGCGAGGGCGGCTCGGTCTATGACAGCGTCACCGTGACGGGTAAGGAGACGCAACCCCTGCACCTCATCCTCTCCGGCTACTGAGTCCTTCCGTGAAGCTTCTTCTCGTCGTCGCCTGCGCCCTGATCGATTCCGACAACCGCGTGCTGGTAGCCCAGCGGCCCGAGGGCAAGGCGCTGGCCGGGATGTGGGAGTTTCCGGGCGGCAAGCTGGAGGCGGGCGAGCGGCCGGAGCCGGCGCTGATCCGCGAGCTGTCCGAGGAACTCGGCATCACGGTCAAGGAGGAGTGCTTGGCGCCGCTGACCTTCGCCAGCTTCGCCTATCCCGAGTTCCACCTGCTGATGCCGCTCTATATCTGCCGGCGCTGGGAGGGGCAGGTCGCTTCGCGCGAGGCGCAGGCGCTGAAATGGGTCCGTCCGGCCAAGCTGCGGGAGCTGGCCATGCCGCCCGCCGACGAGCCGCTGATCCCGCATCTGATCGATCTGCTGGGGGCGTGAGCGGGCCTCAATAGCGTTCGGGCAGGCCGAGTTTCGCCCATTGGCTCTTCGGCACGGGCTCGCCGACGCGGAACGCGAAGGCGACGACCGCCGCCTGATCGGGGTTGAGTTCGCAGCGAAAGCTCAGATCGTACCAGCGGCGCTTGCTGCGGAAGGCTGCGCCGTCGGCGATGAGGGCGCGGCCCACCAGCTTCGTCGCTCCCCTTGCATAGGCCGTCACCCGGTCCGGCTCGAAGTCGCTCTTCCAGGCCTGGATCTGGCTCATCGCCTCCAGGCCGCAGAGCTGTTCGGCGCGCTCATCCGCCGCCAGGAGCGGCAGCGTTTCCCGGGCCTGGCGGCTCAGGGGATGGGCGAGCGCCTCCGCCGCCATCATCCGGCTGGCCTTGACCATGCCTCCCGGCTCGCTAAGTGGGGCGGCTTCGATGGCCTGAGGCTGGGAGGGTGGCTCGCTTCGCGGCGCAGCGGCGGGGCCCTGCCGGATCATCGACGCAAACTCGCTCGGCGTCAGCAATTCGACATCGACGCTCGTCTCGGCCTGAGGCGCCACCTCGAGCAAGGGCCGGATCGACAGTGACCCGAGCGCGGCCAGAGGCAGGAGATGCAGCAGGGCCGCTCCGGCCAGAGCCGGGCGCAAACTCGCGACGCGTGCCTCCAGCGCCCGCATTCACCCTGCCGACGAGGTGAGGACGACCACCTTCGCGAGATCATGCGTCGTCACCGGACGGCTCCGTCGTGCTTGCCGTTCGGCCAGGCGAGAAGCGCTGCAGAAATGGACGAATTTGCGGCGGGCGTGTCGGAACGGGGGCTTCTCCGTCATTGCGAGCGCAGCGAAGCAATCCAGAGCCGCGCGCGCGACGTCCCCCTGGATTGCTTTGCTGCGCTCGCAATGACGATCAGGCATCGTCTGACCCGACGGGAACGGCCACGTCCCTCGCCAGCTGAAACCGCTCGAACCGCTCCAGCTCCGCCTCGATCAGCGCCTTGCGCTCCGGGCTTTCCTGCCCTTCCAGCCAGGTCCATTGCTGGATCAGCAGCCGCCCCGCCTGGCGGTCGGTCTTGAGGTCGAGCACCGCCACGACCCTGTCGCCGATCAGCACGGGCAGGCCGAAATAGCCGAAGACGCGCTTCTCCTTCGGCAGATAGGCCTCGAAAGCATGGGCGTAGCCGAAGACCAGCTTCAGCCGTTTGCGCTGGATGATCAGCGGGTCGAAGGGCGAGAGGATGTGGACGAGCTCGGGCTGCGGCGCCCCTGCTTCCGGCGCCTCGCGCGGCATCCAGTGCGGCATGGTCGAGTCTTCGATTTCGACCGGCATCAGCTCGCGCCGCTTCACGCGGGCCTCGATCAGTTCCGCCACCGCCGCCTTGGCGGGCGCATCGAGATGGCAGATCGAATCGAGGCTGACCACGCCTTGCGCCCGCAGCGCCCGGTCGAGCCTGTAGGCCGTGACCTGCCGTTCCGAGGCCGGCGTCGGGCGCCTGTCCCAGCCGAAATGCCGGTCGGTCAGCTCATAGGTCTTGAGCATGCCGGCGCGGGCCGAAATCACCAGGTCGCCATCGTAGAAGGCGCGCTCCAGCAGCCCCTTGGAGGGCTTCTTGCTCGCCCAGAGATGCGCCTTCTCGACCAGCACGTCGCTGTCGATGTCGCGGATGGTCAGCGGCCCGTCCTTGCGAATGCGGGCGAGCAGCTTGCGCGCCTCGTCGCGCCCGCCCACGGCCGACCAGCGCCGCGGCTCGGCGCGGTGCGCCTTCATCGCCCCGAGAAAGAAGCGGATGTCGCGCACCGGCACATAGGAGAGCGCATGGGTCCAGTATTCGAAGACGCTTCTGTCGAGCGACTGGGCCTGCGCCAGATGCCCCCGCTCATAGGCGGGGATGCGGCTGAACAGGATGTGGTGGTGGCAGCGCTCGATGACGTTGATCGTGTCGATCTGTACATAGCCCAGATGCTCGACCGCCGCCTTCGTGGCCTGCGCCCCCGCACCGAAGGGCTCGCGGCTGTCGAGCCGCTGCGCCCGCAGCCAGAGGCGTCGTGCCTGTTGGCGCGAGAGGGTGATCGTCCTTGGCGAGCGTGGCGGCATGGGCGGGGTCCGGAGCTGCGAAGAAGGCTGCCGGAGTTTAGGGCGTGCCGTCCAGCCTTGTGTCAGCAGACGGGGGGCTGCGGCGGTCACTTCACGTCATCCTGGACCAGCGGCGAAGCCGCGCAGGCTGGGATCCATCATAGGACCCGACGGTGCCCTATGATGGATCCCGGTCGACCTTCGGTCGCCCAGGATGACGTCGCCGTTGTGCGAGATGCTCAGATGGATGCCGTCACCGCATCAAGCGCCGCTCGACAGCGCCTTCCGCAGCGCCTCGGGCGTCACCTCAGCCATCGCCATCGCCAGCTTGAAGGCTTTCGTCTTCTCGCCCGGGTTCATCACGAGGATCACCGTCTCGGTGCCGGGGCAGGCGGGGTCGGCGCAGAGGATCTCGTTGACCGCGATGGCGGCAGCCTCCGGCAGGTCGGCGATCTCCCGCAGCAGCCCCTTGACGCGGTTGGCCTGTGCCGCTGCTTCGCTCTTGTCGGGGCCACCCTTGCCGAAGAGCCCGAAGCGCATCGCCGGAGCCTCAGGCGGTGGGCAGGGTCAGAACGCCGGCCGCGCCGTCTTCCGTGCCGAAGGCGAGGCGCTTGCCGCCCTTGTCCCAGGCGAAGGCGGTGATGCCGCTGCCGCGCAGGGCCGGGCGCACCAGCAGTTCCGAGGCGTCGGTCAGGCGGATCATCAGGATGCAACCATCGTCATAGCCGACCGCGAGGACCAGCGCCTTGGGGTGGAAGGCGACGCGGGTGACCTTGGCGTGGCGGGCGCCGCATTCGCGCGGCGCCTTGCCCTGTGGGCCGTCGCCCTGGAAGGGCCAGACGATGGCGGCGTCCGCCCCGCTCGAGGCCAGCCAGAGCCCGTCATGCGACCAGGACAGCGAGCGCGGCTTGGCCGGATAGCCGGTCATCCGCATATGGCTCGGCTTCTCGCCCAGGCGCCAGCCATGCAGCGCGTTCTCCTGCATCGAGGAGACGACGAAGCGCCCGTCCGGCGACCAGACGACGTCGAGATGCGAGCCCTTCCAGTCGAGGAATTCAGGCTTGGTCTGCGTCGCCGGATACCAGAGCGAGACGCCGTTCATCTGGCCGATGGCCAGGCGATAGCCCTTGGGCGCGAAGACCAGCCCCTGCGGGGTCGAAGCGAGGTCGAGCGAGGTGACGCGGCCCTTGTCGTCGCGGGCATGGACGGTGCGGCCGGTGTTCCAGGCGAGGCTGCCGGAGGGTGAGAGCGTCACCGCATCGATCCAGCGCCGCTTCTCGTCGCGGGCGAGTTCGGCGGGGCCGCCGTCTGCCGTCAGCGCGACCACCCGTCCGTCATCGCCACCGGTCATCAGGCGCTCGGCGTCGCCGCAGGCGCAGAGGATGCCGCCGGCATGGGCCTCGACTTGGTCGCTCACGCCGTCGGTCCAGCGCAGCACGCGGCCATCGGCGAGGGCGAGGGCGAGCGTCGATCCCAGCCAATGGGCGCCGACGACATGCGCCCCGGCCTCGACGGGGACGACATGCTCGCGCAGCGAGACGGGGGCGGTGGTCGTGTTCATGGCTGAGGCTTTAGAACGTTTTCGACGTGGCTTGAACCGTCATTGCGAGCGGAGCGAAGCAATCCAGGAGGCGTAGCGCACGCGGCTCTGGATTGCTTCGTCGCTGCGCTCCTCGCAATGACGGGAGAGCGCTCCGACTGCGGACGGATCAGGCCGCGCAGGCCTCGAAGCCTTTGCGCAGCTCGTTCTCGTTCAGGTCGCGGCCGATGAAGACGAGACGGCTTTCGCGCGTTTCGCCGGCCTTCCAGTCGCGCTGGAGATCGCCGTCCAGGATCATGTGGACACCCTGGAAGACGAAGCGGCGCGGCTCGCCCTTGAAGGCGAGGATGCCCTTGGAACGCAGGATGTTGGGGCCCTGCGCCTGGCTGACATCGTTGATCCAGGGCATGAACTTCTCGGGGTCGACATCGCCGGGGATCGTGAAGGACATCGAGCGGACCTCGTCCGAATGATGATGGTGATGGCCGGATTCGAGAAAATCCGGCTCGATGTCGAGAATGCGGTCGAGATCGAAGGCGTTGCGGTCGAGCAGCTGGTCGATCGGCAGGGCGCAGCGCTCGGTCCTGTGCAGCTTGGCATAGGGGTTGATGGCGCGGATCGCGGCCTCGACCGAGGCGAGCTCTTCGGGCGTCACCAGATCGGTCTTGTTGAGCACGATCACGTCGGCGAAGGCGATCTGGTTCTTGGCCTCCGGCGCATCCTTGAGCCGCTCCTTGAGCCATTTCGCGTCGGTCACGGTGATCACTGCGTCGAGCTTGGTGGCGTCACCGACATCCTGGTCGACGAAGAAGGTCTGGGCGACGGGGGCAGGATCGGCGAGGCCCGTCGTCTCGACGATGATCGCGTCGAACTTGCCCTTGCGCTTCATCAGCCCGTCGAGAATGCGGATCAGGTCGCCGCGCACGGTGCAGCAGATGCAGCCGTTGTTCATCTCGAAGACTTCCTCGTCGGCGCCGACGACGAGGTCGCCATCGATGCCGGCCTCGCCGAACTCGTTGACGATGACGGCGAATTTCTTGCCGTGGTCCTCGGTGAGGATGCGGTTCAGAAGCGTGGTCTTGCCGGCGCCCAGATAGCCGGTGAGCACCGTGACGGGAATTTTCTCGGACATGGTCGATCCTGCTTCAACGAGGCGGTCCAGTGACACCGTCGGATCCAACATCCTCGCGGGTCATCCCGGCCGAAGCGAAGCGTAGAGCCGGGATCCATTCCGGAACGGGTCAGGAATGGATCCCGGCTCGGCGCCGCTGCGCGGCTTGTCCGGGATGACGTCGCGGTTGGGGTCCAGATGCCTCTCAGGCCGGGCCGGCGGCGAGCGCCTTTTCGATCTGGCTTATATTGTGTTTCATCATCGCGATGTAAGTCCCGGCCGGGCCGTCGGCCTCGGAGAGTGCGTCCGAGAAGATGCGCCCGCCGATCCGGGCGCCGCTCTCCTTGGCGATCCGCTCGACGAGGCGCGGATTGGTGACGTTCTCGAGGAAGACGGCGGGAATCTTCTCCGCCTTGATCTGCCGGATGATGCGGCCGACATCCTTGGCCGAGGCCTCGGCCTCGGTCGAGACGCCCTGCGGCGCGATGAATTCGATGCCATAGGCCTTCACGAAATAGCCGAAGGCGTCGTGCGAGGTGATCGCTTTGCGGCGATCGGCCGGAATGCGCGCGATCGCCGCCTTGACCTCGGCCTCGACCGCATCGAGCTGGGCGAGATAGCGCGTCGCATTGGCCTCGTAGACCGCCTGGCCCGCCGGATCGGCCTTCACCAGCGCGTCGCGGACATTGGCGACGTAGATCTTCGCGTTGGCGACGCTCTGCCAGGCATGAGGATCGACCCCGCCATGGTCGTGGCCATGGGCATGACCCTTCTTGCCGTGGTCGTGATCGTCGTCGGCCTCGAGGGGCGTGATGCCCGTGGTGGCCGTCGCGATCGTCGCCTTGGTGCCGGAAGACTTGATCAGCCGGGTGATCCAGCCCTCGAATTTCAGGCCGTTGACGACGACGAGCTTCGCCCCGGCCATCGCCTTCGCATCGGCCGGCGTGGGTGAATAGACATGGGCGTCGCCATTGGGGCCGACGAGCGTGGTCAGCGCGACGCGATCGCCGCCGACCTCCTTCACGAAGTCGCCGAGGATCGAGAAGCTCGCGACGACGGGCAGCTTCTCCTGGGCGGTGGCGGCCAGCGGCGCCTGGGCGAGGATGAGCCCGGCAGCGAAGGCGCCGAGCAGGGCGCGACGGTTCGGCATGAATGCCTCCAGTGAGTGATGCAACACTATAACATCACTACGCCCGGAGGTGCCGGCGCGGCAAGAGCCGCCGGGCGAGCCCGCCCTGCGTGCCGAGCAGGAGCGAGCCGAGATAGAGCGCGCCCGCCGCCAGGATGATCGCCGGTCCCGCCGGCAGATTGCTGCCGGCCGAATAGGACAGGACCAGCCCAGCATAGCCCGCGACCATGCCGAATCCGCTGGCGAGCAGGATCAGCCGCGTGATGTCGGCGGTCCAGAAGCGCGCGGCCGCCGCCGGCAGCATCATCAGCCCGACCGCCAGCAATGTGCCCAGTGCATGGAAGCCGGCCACCAGATTGAGCACGACGAGGCCGAGAAAGGTGAGATGGACGAGGCCGCCGGAGCGGCTGACCGAGCGCAGGAAGCCGGGATCGACGCATTCCATCACCAGCGGGCGATAGAGCGCCGCCAGGGTCATCAGCGAGACCGTCGCCACCCCCGAGAGCAGCATCAGCACGTCGTCGTCGAGCGCCAGCACATTGCCGAACAGGACATGGAAGAGGTCGACCGCCGAGCCGCGCAGCGAGACGATGGTGACGCCGAGCGCCAGCGAGATCAGGTAGAAGGCGGCGAGCGAGGCGTCCTCCTTGATCACCGTGACGCGGGCTACGGCTCCCGCCGCGAGCGCCACCGCAAAGCCGGCCGCGAGCCCGCCCAGCGTCATCGCCGGCAGCGAGAAGCCGGCGACGAGATAGCCGATCGCGGCACCGGGCAGGATGGCATGGGCCATGGCGTCGCCGGTCAGGCTCATCCGGCGCAGCATCAGGAACACGCCGATCGCGCCGCCCGACACCGACAGCGCGACGACGCCGACCAGCGCCCGGCGCATGAAGTCGAACTCGGCGAAGGGGCCGATGAAAAGGTCGTAGAGCATGCAAACCTGTGGTCCGTTCAAGCGCGCCGTCGTCCCGGGCGGAGCGAAGCGCAGACCCGGGACCCATTCCGGAGCGCATGCCGGAGAGGTTCCGGAGTGGATCCCGGGTCTCCCTTCGGTCGCCCGGGATGACCCGGCAGGCAATCTCTCAGAGGTGACGGACGTGAACCGGGCTCACGCCGCGTCGCGCTCGCACGGTTCCGCGTGGCTGTCGAAGGTCTCGACCATGCGGCGCGCCTTCAGCAGGTTGGCGGCGGTCAGCACCTCCGCCGTTGCGCCCCAGGCGACGCTCTCGCGCGCCAGCAGCAGCGTCTGCGGAAAGGCGCGGCGCACCGTCTCGATGTCGTGGAGGACCGCGACGACGGTCCGGCTCTCGCCATGCCAGCGCTGCACCAGCGCCAGCAGATCGGCGGTGGTGCGGGCGTCGATGGCGGTGAAGGGCTCGTCGAGCAGAATGATGTCGGCGTCCTGCAGCAGCAGCCGCGCGAAGAGGGCGCGCTGCATCTGGCCGCCGGAAAGCGCACCGATCGGCCGGCGCTCGAAGCCGGCGAGCCCGACGGCGGCGATCGCCGCCTCGATCTTGGCGGCGGCTCCGCCCCCGATGCGTCCGAAGATGCCGGCCCGGTTCCACAGCCCCATCGCGACGAGATCGTAGACATGGATCGGGAAGGAGCGGTCGAGCTCCGCCTGCTGCGGCAGATAGGCCAGGCGCCGGCCGCGGGCCACGGCGATATCGCCGCCCAGCGGAGACAGCGCACCGGCGATGCCCTTGAGCAGGGTCGATTTCCCGGCGCCGTTGGGGCCGACGATGGCCGTCAGGCTCCCGGACAAGATATCGCCCGAGAGATGATGCACGGCCGGATGCCGGTCATAGCCCAGCGTCAGATCGGTCAGGCGGATGGCGGACATGGCTGAGCTTCCCGTCATCACGCGATCACCGCGAAGGTCGCGATCCAGAGCAGGGCGACGACGCCGGCCGCCAGGCCCATGCGCCCCGGCGCCGAGAGTCGCAGCAGCGACCAGCCCGGAGCCTGCGGGACGGCGTGGGTAACAGGATGGGCGTGCCGGTCAGCCATGTGCGATGATATAATGTTACAGCACAGCAGAGGCAAGGTTGGTCGTCGGCCCGGCCGATCGCAGGCGGTCTCAGCGGCTGCCGCCTCAGAACGGCAGATACTGATACAGCCAGGTCTCGGTGAGCACCTTGTCGCCGGCCTTCAGGAAGCAGCGCATTTCGACCGGGTCCTGGCCTTCGACCGTCAGGTCGAACTGGGCGCGCCAGTGGCCGGGGACATCATTGGGTACGGCCTCGGCGAAGATGTAGGAATAGCTGCCGCGCGAGGCCGAGAGCACGACCTCGGGCTTCACGCCGAAGGGGATGGACTCCAGCGCCGGCCCCTTGAACTCGACCATGAACTTGCGCACGCCCTTGGGCCGGGTCGTGCCGGGCTGGCCGCCATTGCCGAGCCGCGTGGCGACGACGCGACCGAGATCGCTCTGGAAGGGCTCGTCGGCGAGCCAGTGCAGCTTGTAGCGCAGCGCGTAGGTGGCGCCGGCCTTCGCGGGGCCGGCCGGCACCCACATGGCGACGATGTTGTCGTGGATCTCGTCGTCGGTCGGGATCTCGATGAGCTGGACCGCGCCCTTGCCCCACGAACCTTGCGTCTCGACCCAGAGGCTCGGCCGGCGCTCGTAGAAGACGCCGTCGAGATAATGCCCGACCTCGCGGTCGCGCTGCACCAGCCCGAAGCCGCGCGGATTCTCGTCCATGAAGGACGACGCCATCGTGCGCGGCGGGTTGTTCAGCGGGCGCAGCGCCCGCTCGCCCGCGCCGGTCCAGAGTGCGAGGCCGTCGGAATCATGGACCTCGGGGCGCCAGTCGACGGCGGTGGCCTTGGCCTTCTCGGAGTACCAGTACATCGAGGTCAGCGGCGCGATGCCGAGCCGTTCGACATCCTTGCGCAGATGGATCTCGCTCTCGATCTCCATCGTCACGCCCTTGCCGCGATGCATCCGGAAGCGATAGGCGCCCGCCACACTGGGGCCGGACAAAAGAGCGTAGACGACGACGAATTCGGCGCCGGGCTGCGGCGTCTCGAGCCAGATATGGGTGAAGTCGGGGAATTCCTCGGCCTTGCCGGCCACGGCGGGGTCGATGGCGAGGCCCCGCGCCGACAGGCCGTACTGGTAGAGCTCGCCGATGGCGCGGAAATAGGAGGCTCCGAGAAAGGCGACCCAGTCGTTTTTCTGCCACTCCAGCTTCTCGCCCTTGCGGCCGGGATGACCGGTGCGGCTCTCCTGGAAGCGGAAGCCGGCAAAGCCCGCCCCGCGCGGCAGTTCGCGCGCCGGCGAATCCGCCGGCATCTCGAAATAGCTCTCGTCATAGACGATCTCGCGGGCGCGGCCGCCCTCGACGACATGCATCCGGACCGGCTTCTGGAAGTAGCGGCCGAGATGGAAGAAGGTCACGGGCCAGGCCGAGGGACCGTTCGCCCAGAGGGCCATCTCGGGCTTGAAGCGGATCTTGCCGTGGGCGTCGTAGTCGATCCGCTCCAGCACGTCGGGGCGCGGGCTCGGTGGCGCCTGATAGGGCTTGGCCGCCATCTCGCGGGCGCGCTGTTTGAGCGCCTCGAAGCCGAAGCTCTCCGCCTCGCCCAGCCGCAGCCCCTGCTGGGCCAACGCTTCCGGCGCAAAGCCGAGCGCGGCGAGTGCCGCGGTCGCACTGGCTCCGGCCAACAGCATGCGGCGGTCGGGACGGGGCGGACGGGCGCTCTCGGGCATGGCGGGCAGGCTCGCGGGGCTGGAGGAACGATGGATGCAGGTGGGGCTAGCCGGTCCCGGCCGCAAGGGCAACCGGGGCTTGCGCCCCTTTGCGAATGCCGGCCAATCATGGCGAAAACATCGCCCGTCGGCGGCAAAGAGCCATTGGGCAGAGCGTCCCGCCTTTCAATTTGCCGTGCGGCTGATCTACAAGAAGACGAGACCGGCATCCGGCCGGCAATCGATCGGGAGGTTAGTATGCAACGGATCATGTCCCGCCGGCGACTCGCTGGCCTTGCCACCGCCGCCCTCATTGCGCTCGCGCCCGCCGGTGCGCGCGCCCAGGACTTCATCAACGTCCTGACCGGCGGCACCTCGGGCGTCTATTACCCGCTCGGCGTCGCGCTCTCGAAGATCTATGGCGACAAGATCAAGAACGTCCGCCCGACGGTTCAAGCCACCAAGGCTTCGGTCGAGAACCTGCAACTGCTGCAGCAGGCCAAGGGCGAAATCGCCTTCACGCTCGGCGACTCGCTCGCCGCCGCCTGGAAGGGCGACGAGGAGGCGGGCTTCAAGTCCCCGCTCAAGAAGCTGCGCGGCGTCACCGCGATCTATCCGAACTATGTCCAGATCGTCGCCTCCAAGGACAGTGGCATCAAGACCCTCGCCGATCTGAAGGGCAAGCGCCTCTCGGTCGGCGCTCCGAAATCCGGCACCGAACTCAACGCCCGCGCGATCCTCGCCGCGGCCGGCATGAGCTATAAGGACCTCGCCAAGGTCGAATACCTGCCCTTCGCCGAGTCCGTCGAGCTGATGAAGAACCGCCAGCTCGACGCCACGCTGCAGTCGGCCGGGCTCGGTGTCGCCTCGCTGCGCGACCTCGCTACCTCGGTCGAAATCACGGTGGTCGAGGTTCCGGCCGCGGTGGTCGAGAAGGCCGGAGCGCCTTTCGTCAAGGCGAACATCCCCGCCAACACCTATACCGGCCAGACAGCCGCTGTGCCCGCCGCCGCGGTGATGAACTATCTCGTGACCCATGAGGGCATGAAGGAAGAGACCGTCTACGAGATGACCAAGGCGATCTACGAGAACCTTGGCGATCTCGGCGCCGCCCATGCCGCCGCGCGCTCGATCAAGCTCGAGGGCGCGCTCGAGGGCATGCCGATCCCGCTGCATCCGGGTGCGGCGCGCTACTTCAAGGAAAAGGGCCTGAAGGTCGGCTCCTGAGCCGCGCCTGAAGTCGAATAATGGGCGGGGCCGGCATGTCTGGCCCCGCCTTTTCTCTGAGCGGATGACGACGATGAGCAAAGACGAGACGCAGCCTCTGGCCGTGCCGGATATCGGCGGCATCCATGCACAGACGCCGGCCGTGCCGGTCGATCCCGAACATGGTCTGCCGCCCGGCTTCGGCCCCGGCTGGCAGGGGCGCCTGTTGTTCTGGATCGCCGTCGCCTTCTCGCTGTTCCAGATCGCCACGGCCTTCAACGTCCCGCTCGATCATCGCCTCGCAGGGGTGAGCCTGGTCGACGGGCTGCGTCTCACCATGGCAGCCTGGCTGGTTGCGATCCTGATCCAGGCCGTCCGGTCACGGCCCTGGCTGGACATGCTGCTGGCCTTCCTGCCGATGCTGGTCGTCGTCGAACTGCTGGCCCGCTTCGGCGGCTCGCTGCCGAACCAGATCCTCCGGGCGTTGCATGTGGGATTTCTTTGCCTCGTCGCGGGCGGCCTGCTCGCCCAGCACAAGAGCCATGGCCGGCTTGCCGTTCTCTCGGCCTGGGCGCTGGCCGGCATCGGCTTCGCCATCGGCCTCTATCACTGGGTGCTCTACGAGGAGCTGGTGGCGCGCGCGGGTGAGGTCACGCCCGCCGATCTCGTCGTCGGCATTGCGGCCATCGCCGTTCTCTTCGTCATCTGCTGGCGCTTCATGGGGCCGGCCCTGCCGATCGTCTCCGGCCTCTTCCTCGCCTATTGCCTGTTCGGCCAATGGCTGCCCGCGCCGCTCAACCACCGCGGCTATTCGCTGGAGCAGGTGATCGAGCACATGTCCTTCGGCACGGAGGGCATCTACGCCACGCCGACGGGTGTCTCCGCCACCTTCATCTTCCTGTTCATCCTGTTCGGCTCCTTCCTGGAACGCGCAGGCATGATCCAGCTCTTCACCGACATCGCCATGGGGCTGTTCGGCAGCGCCCGCGGCGGTCCGGCCAAGGTCGCGGTGTTCTCCTCGGGCCTGATGGGCACGATCTCGGGCTCCGGCGTCGCCAATGTCGTCTCGACGGGCCAGTTCACGATTCCGCTGATGAAGCGCTTCGGCTACCGCCCTGCCTTCGCCGGCGGCGTCGAGGCCACAGCCTCGATGGGCGGCCAGATCATGCCGCCGGTGATGGGGGCGGTCGCCTTCATCATGGCCGAGACCATCGATGTGCCCTATGCCGACATCGTCCAGGCCGCGATCGTGCCCGCGATCCTCTACTATACGGCCGCCTTCCTCGCCGTGCATCTCGAGGCCGGCAAGCGCGGCCTCGTCGGCCTGCCGCGGGAGGAGCTTCCCAGTGCCGGCAAGGCGCTGGCGACGAAATGGTATCTGATCGCCCCGCTGGCGGTGCTGGTCTATCTGCTGTTCTCCGGCTACACGCCGCTCTTCTCGGGTTCGGTCGGGCTCGCGCTGACCGTGGTGCTGATCCTCGGCGGCTCGCTCGCGCTGGGGATCGGCTCGATCGCGCTGCGCGTGCTGTTTTGGGTCGGCCTCGGGCTGCTCTGCGCCTTCTTCTTCTGGTACGGCATCCTGGTGATGGTCGGGGTCGTGCTGCTGCTCGTCCTGGCCAGCCTCGCCACCCGCGGCGGCGCGGAGACGGTCGCGGCCTGCCGCGAGGCGCTGGCCGACGGCGCGCGCCAGGCCATCCCCGTCGGCATCGCCTGCGCGGTGGTCGGTCTGGTGATCGGCACGATGACGCTGACCGGCGTCGGCACGATCTTCGGCAATGCCGTGGTGGCGGTCGGCGAGAAATCGCTGTTCCTGGCGCTTGTGCTGACCATGGTCGTCAGCCTGATCCTCGGCATGGGCATCCCGACGATCCCGAACTACATCATCACCTCGTCGATCGCCGCGCCGATCCTGCTGAAGCTCGGCGTGCCGCTGATCGTCAGCCACATGTTCGTGTTCTATTTCGGCATCATGGCGGATCTGACGCCGCCGGTGGCGCTCGCGGCCTTTGCGGCCGCGCCGATCGCCAAGGAATCGGGGTTCAGGATCTCGTTCCAGGCCGTGAAGATCGCGATGGCGGGCTTCGTCATCCCCTTCATGGCGGTCTATGATCCGGCCCTGATGCTGCAGCCCGTGCAGGGCGTGACCGGCTTTTCCTATGCGCTCGGTGCCGCCTACATCATCGGCAAGGCCTTGCTCGCCGTCACGCTGTGGGGCGCGGCGACGATCGGCTATCTGAAGCGCGACATGGCGCTGTGGGAGCGGGCTCTCGCCGCCGCCGCCGCGGCTGCGCTGGTGCTGGCGCTTCCGGTGACCGACGAAATCGGTTTCGCCCTCGCCGCCCTGCTGATCGGCGTGCATCTCTGGCGCGCCCGGACGGCCGAGCGCGCTGCCGCGGCCTGATGACGCCGCGATGAGCCTCTGCCTTGCGGCGGGAGCCGTTGCGGTCTCGCTCGGGACGAGCGAGATCACCCTGTCCTGGCGGCATTCGGTCCAGAAGACGCTGTGGGAGGAGGTCTGGCGCGCCGGTCCCGACGGCGTGACGCTGGTCGAGGCGCGGATCCAGGGCTCGGGCGCCGGCATGGAGGCGCCACCGGACGCGAGGCTGGTCGACGGATTCTGGCGCTGGACGCCGCAACTGCCGCCACAGCGGGAGGTCGTGATGCGTCGATCCGGCGCGACGGCGGACTGGCAGGTCTGCATCGCGGGGAGCTGCCGGGCGATGTCGGAACTCGTGCCGCCTGAGGCGGACCCGGTGAGGCTGACCGCCTGTGATTGAAGCGGCTTCAGCCGCCCTCGGTCAGCCGCTCGATCTTCAGCACGCGGCGCATCAGATTGACCATGGCGTAGCCGGCCAGAAGCGAGAACAGCGCCATCAGCACATAGCTGACGATGGCACCGAGTTCGAACAGGCCCGCCAGCGCCCAGCCGGAGGCCAGCGCCACGCCAAACAGCTCGACCGCGATCAGGATGCCAAGCGAGATCACCATGATCAGGTTGCGCCAGTTGGTGCGCCTTGCGGCCATGTCGTCCGGTCCTCGGTCATGGCGCGCGGACGGCGCCGGTTTTCGGGCGCAAGCTCTAGCGAAGCCGGCTCTAGCATGCAACAAAATCGCGCCCCCGGCCCAGATGGTCAGTCCCGCCACGTTTGAAAAGACCCTGATGATCGATACGCCTGTCTTCGGTTCGGCCGCAGCCGCCGCGCCGCACCACCTCGCTTCCGACGCCGGCCGCGCCATTCTCGCCGAAGGCGGCAACGCCATCGAGGCGATGGTCGCGATGGCCGCGACGATCTCGGTCGTCTATCCGCATATGAACGCGATCGGCGGCGACGGCTTCTGGCTGATCCATGAGCCCGGCGGCAAGGTCCATGCGGTCGAGGCCTGCGGGCCGGCCGGCGCGCTCGCCACCATCGCGCGCTATCGCGATAAGGGCCATGACGTCATTCCCCCGCGCGGGCCCGATTCCGCCGTCACGGTCGCGGGCGCGATCGGCGGCTGGGAGGCGGCGCTCTCGCTGTCGAAGAGCCTCGGCGGCAAGATGCCGCTGAAGGACCTGCTGGCGGACGCGATCCGCCATTGCAGCGAAGGCTACGAGATCTCGGCCTCCGAACTGCGGACCTGGCCGCAGCAGGTCGAGGCCGTGAAGGATGCGATCGGCTTCAGCGATTTCTTCTGGCCGGGCGGCGAGCAGCCCAAGGCCGGGGCGCGGCGCAAGCCCGAGGCGCTGGGCGAGACCTTCCGCCAGCTCGCCTCGGCGGGGCTGTCGGATTTCTACCGTGGCGATGTCGGCCGCGAGATCGCCAGCGACCTGGAGCGCATCGGCGCCCCCGTCACCCGCGCCGATCTCGAAGCCTATAAGGCCCGCTTTGTCGCGCCGCTCTCCGTCAAGCTGCCGGGGCTGACCGTCTACAACTGCGCGCCGCCGACGCAGGGCGTCGCCTCGCTGATGATCCTCGGCATCTTCGAGCAGCTCGGCGTTACGCGGCCCGACGGCTTCGACTATCATCACGGGCTGGTCGAGGCGACCAAGCGGGCGTTTGCGATCCGCGACCGCATCGTCACCGACCCTGCCTTCGCCACGGTCGATCCCGCGAGCGTGCTGACCGAGACGGTCTTCGCCCGCGAGGCGGCGGCGATCGACAAGCGCCGTGCCGCCGCCTGGCCGTTCAAGGCCGGCGATGGCGACACCGTCTGGATGGGCGCGATCGACGGCTCGGGGCTGGCCGTCTCCTACATCCAGTCGATCTACTGGGAGTACGGTTCGGGCTGCATCCTGCCGCGCACCGGCATCAACTGGCAGAACCGCGGCGTCTCCTTCTCGCTCGACGCCAAGGCGGTGAACCCGCTGCAGCCGGGCCGCAAGCCGTTCCACACGCTGAACCCCGCCTTCGCCCGCTTCGACGACGGGCGGATCAATGCCTATGGCGCGATGGGCGGGGACGGCCAGCCGCAGTTCCAGGCGCAGATCCTCACGCGCTACCGCTTCGGCGCTGGCGCAGCGGCGGCGGTCGATGCGCCGCGCTGGCTCTTCGGCCGGACCTGGGGGGCGGGGTCGATCTCGCTCAAGCTGGAAAGCCGTTTCGACCCGATGCTGCTGGCGCGGCTGACCGGCGCCGGCCATCCGGTCGAGGAGTATTCGGAGGCCTATTCGGACCAGTTCGGCCATGCCGGCATGCTGGTGAAGCACCCGAAGGGCCATGTCGAGGCGGCGCATGATCCCCGCTCCGACGGTGATGCCAGGGGCTGCTAGGGGGTGACCACGATGCTCTTCGACGATCCGTTCCGCTGCTTCGTTCCCTATCCGCAGGCGCCCGTGAAACACGCGCCGACCGGGCCGCTCGCAGGCCTGACGCTGGCGGTGAAGGACCTCTACGACGTCAAGGGCTACCCGACCGGTGCGGGCTCGCCGCTGGTGCTGGCGCAGTCCGGCATCAAGGCCAAGACAGCGCCGGTGGTGAAGGCGCTGCTCGAGGCCGGCGCCCGCTTCGTCGGCAAGACGCATACCGACGAACTCGCCTTCTCGCTCAACGGCAAGAACGCGCATTTCGGCTCTCCCATCAACCCGGCGGCGCCGGAGCGCATCACCGGCGGCTCTTCGTCGGGTTCGGCGGCTGCGGTCGCGGGGCGGCTCGCCGATATCGGGCTCGGCTCCGACACGGGCGGCTCGGTGCGGGCGCCGGCGAGCTATTGCGGGCTCTTCGGCATCCGCCCCAGCCATGGCCGGATCTCGCTGAAGCGCACCTGGCCGCTGGCAGACTCCTTCGACACCGCCGGCTGGTTCGCGCGCGACGGCGAGGTCTTCGCCCGCGTCGGCGAGGTGCTGCTGGGGGCGGACAAGGTCTCCCTGCCGCTGGCCCCGCGCCTGCTGCTCGCCGACGACCTCTTCGCCCAGGCGGTGCCGGAGGCGGAGACGATCCTGCGCAATGTCGTCCAGCGCATCGTGCCGCAGCTCGGCGAGCCCGAGACGGTGAAGGCGGTGCGCGATCTCGATGCGCTCTACTGGGCCTTCCGCTGGCTGCAGGGCCGCGAGGCCTGGGCCGCCGACGGGGCCCTGATCGAGCGCCTCGCCCTGCCGCTGGGGCCCGGCGTCGCCGAGCGCTTCGCCTTCTCCAAGGCGATATCGGACGCCGACCATGCCAAGGGCGAGGCCGTGCGCAAGGCCTTCCGGACGCGGCTGTCCAAGCTGCTCGGCCAGGACGGCGTGCTGATCCTGCCGACGGTGCCCGACATCGCCCCGCTTGTCAGCGCGCCGGAAGACCAGCTCGACGATTTCCGCAACCGGGCGCTGCGCCTGCTCTGCCTCGGCGGCCTCTCCGGCTTCCCGCAGGTGAGCGTGCCGGTGGCGCGGCGCGAGGGCGCTCCGCTCGGCCTGTCGCTGCTCGGGCCGAAGGGCTCCGACAAGTCGCTGATCGCCTTCGCGACGCGTTTCGAACGTGCGGCGCGGGTGCGGATCGCGTGAACGCGGCGCTGGCCTGAAGGGGAGATGCCGATGAGCGGCCACCACCATCACGACCACGATCACGACAACCACTTCACGCCGATCGAGGCGCGGGTGAAGGCGCTGGAATCGCTGATGGTCGGCAAGGGCTATGTCGATCCGGCCGCGCTCGACGCCATTATCGACACCTATGAGACCAAGATCGGCCCGCGCAACGGTGCTCGCGTCGTCGCACGCGCCTGGGTCGATCCGGATTTCGCGGCGCGGCTGAAGGCGGATGGCACGGCCGCCGTCGCCGAACTCGGCTTCGGCGGGCGCGGCGGCGAGCACACCGTCGCCTGCTTCAACACGCCGGAAGAGCACAACCTGATCGTCTGTACGCTGTGCTCCTGCTATCCATGGCCGCTGCTCGGCCTGCCGCCGGTCTGGTACAAATCCCCGCCCTATCGCGCCAAGGCGGTGATCGATCCGCGCGGGACGCTCGCCGATTTCGGCCTGACCCTGCCGGAGGGCCAGCGCATCCGCGTCTGGGATTCGACCGCCGAGACTCGCTTCCTCGTCATCCCGATGCGCCCCGCCGGAACGGAAGGCTGGTCCGAGGACAAGCTCGCTACAATCGTCAACCGCGACGCGATGATCGGCACCGGCCTGCCGCGCGTGGAGGATGCCGACAGGGGAGCTGCGTCATGAACGGCGCTCAGGATCTCGGCGGGCAGATGGGCTTCGGCCCCGTCCAGCCCGAGCCGAACGAGCCGATCTTCCACGCCGAGTGGGAGAAGCGCGTGCTCGCGATCAATGTCGCGGCCGGCGCCATGGGCGGCTGGACGATCGACGGCATCCGCGCGGCGCGCGAGAGCCTGCCGCCGGCGCAGTATCTCTCCTCCTCCTATTACGAGATCTGGCTGGCCGGGCTGCACAAGATCCTGGTCGAGAAGGGCTTCGTCACGCCCGAGGAACTCCAGCAGGGCAAGCCGCTCGCGCCGGCGAAGACGCCCAAGCGCGTCTTGAAGGGTGATGAGGTCGCCGGTGTCCTGCGCCGCGGCTTCCCTTACGAGCGCGAGGCGGAGGCGCCGGCCCGCTTCGCGGTGGGCGATGCGGTGCGGACGCGGGTGATGCACCCGCAGCACCACACCCGCCTGCCGCGCTATGCCCGCGGCAAGCGGGGCGTGATCGAGCGGATCACCGGCTGCCATGTCTTTCCCGACACCGGCGCGCAGGGACTGCCGGAGACGGCCCAATGGCTCTACACCGTCGTCTTCACCGGCCCGGAACTCTGGGGCCCCGACGCCGATCCGACATCGTCCGTCTCGATCGAGGCCTGGGAGAGCTATCTTGAACCCGCGTGACCTCGCGCTGCTCGCCGGCGACACCCCGATCCCGCGCGACGGCGGGGGCCCGGTCTTCGCCGAGCCCTGGCAGGCGATGGTCTTCGCGCTCGTCGTGCAGCTGCAGGAGCGCGGCGTCTTCACGGCGGAGGAATGGGCGCAGGCGCTGGGTGCCGAGATCCGCGAGGCGATCGCGGCCGGCGGCTGCCGCGACGGCTCTGACTATTACGAGCGCTGGTGCGATGCGCTGGAGCATCTTCTCATCGCGAAGGGGCTGGCCTCGCATGACGGCGTCGATGCGCTCGCCGCGTCCTGGGCGCGGGCCGCGGAGGCGACGCCGCACGGCACGCCGATCCGGCTCGAGAACGATCCTCAGCGGCTGATCGGCTGACGCTCGATCCGCCTCAGGCCCATTCGCCCTTGCGGAAGACCGGGACGCGGCGGCCGTCGGCGTGGACGCCGTCGATGTCGACGCGGTTCGAGCCGATCATCCAGTCGATATGGATGAAGCTCTTGTTGCCGCCCTGCGCCGCGACCTGCTCGGGCGTGAGCTTGCCGCCGTCGACGAAGCACTTCGAATAGCATTGTCCGAGCGCGATGTGGCAGGAGGCGTTCTCGTCGAAGAGCGTGTTCAGGAAGAGGATGCCGCTCTTCGAGATCGGCGAGGAATGCGGCACCAGCGCCACCTCGCCGAGGCGGCGCGCGCCCTCGTCGGTGTCGAGCACCTTGGCGAGCACATCGGCACCGCGGCTCGCCTTCGACTCGACGATGCGGCCGCCTTCGAAGCGCACCTGAATCTCGTCGATCAGCGAGCCCTGATAGGAGAGCGGCTTGGTTGAGGAGACGTAGCCCTCCACCCGCAGCGCATGCGGCGTGGTGAAGACCTCCTCGGTCGGGATGTTGGGGTTGCAGGTCACCCCGTTCTTGGCGGTCGAGGCGCCGCCCTGCCATTCATGGCCGTCGACGAGGCCGACGGTCAGGTCGGTGCCCGGCCCGGTGAAATGCAGGGCGTGGAAGCGCTGGCCGTTGAGCCATTGCGTGCGGCCGCGCAGCGCGGCGTTATGCGCGGCCCAGGCGGCGACGGGGTCGCCGCTCTCGACGCGCGAGGCGGCGAAGATCGCATCCGCGAGCTTGCCGACGGCGACCTCCTCGGCGTCGCCGGGGAAGACGCGCCGGGCCCAGGCGGCCGTCGGATAGGCCAGGATGTTCCAGTTGATGTCGAAGCCGGCGATCTTCTCCAGCGCCGGCTGATAGGCGACCGAGTTGGCCTTGCTGGCGCGCGAGACCTTGGCCGGGTCCTGCTCCGAGAGCAGCATTGGGTCGTCGCCGACGATGGCGAGACGCGCCGTGTTGTTGGCGAAGGCCTTGGCGACGCCCTCATGCAGCCAGCCGGCGGCGCGGTCGAAGCTCGCATCATTCGCATGGCGGTAGCGTGCCAGCGTCACCTCCTCGTCGGAGAGGATCGGCGTCACCAGCCCGGCGCCGGCCTTGTAGGCATGCTCGGCGATCTTCCGGACCAGTGGCAGCGCCGCGACCGGGGCGGTCAGGAACAGGTCCTGGCCCTCCTGAAGATTGAGCCCGACGCGCACGGCGGCCTGGGCCAGCCGGTCGAGCTTCTCGGGGTCGATCGAAACGGGGAGGCTGCGCTGATGAATGGTCATGGGGACGCCTGGTCTGGTGATGTCGGGCGAATCTAGTGCAGGGCCGCGCATCCGCCAATGGACCGGCCCGCCGCGCAGATGCAGGATGGCGCCGCACTGCCTTGCGTTCCCGCCCCAGAGATTCCGATGCTCCTGCTCAACACCCATCCCGACCATGGCCAGCCGCTCCTGCCGGAGGATGCGGAAACCCTCGGCGCGGCCGGCGCAGCCGCGGTCGAGGCCCAGATCCGCCACCGGGAGAATTACGCGGTGACGCCGCTGCACGATCTGCCCGGCCTCGCGGCGCAGCTCGGCCTCGGGGCGATCCAGGTCAAGGACGAGGGGCACCGGCTCGGTCTCGGCAGCTTCAAGGCGCTGGGCGGCTCCTATGTCGTGGTCAGGCTGGTGCTGGAGGAGGCGGCGCGCCGGCTCGGGCGCCCCGTCGAGATCGGCGAGCTGCAGTCCCCCGCTGTGAGGGAGGTCGCGGCCTCGCTGACCTTCTCCTGCGCCACCGACGGCAATCATGGCCGCTCGGTCGCGCAGGGCGCGCAACTCGTCGGGGCCAAGGCGGCGATCTTCGTCCATTCCGGCGTCAGCGAGGAGCGCATCGCGGCGATTGCCCGTTTCGGCGCGACGATGATCCGGGCCGAGGGCACCTATGATGATTCGGTCGCGGAAGCCGCCCGTGTCTCGGCCGAGAAGGGCTGGACGGTGGTGTCCGACACCTCCTGGCCTGGCTATGAGCGCATCCCCGGGCTGGTGATGCAGGGCTATACGGCGCTCGTCGCGGAGTCGCTGCGCCAGATGAAGGAGCCGCCGACGCATGTCTTCGTGCAGGTCGGCGTGGGCGGAATCGCGGCGGCGGTGGCGGCGCATTTCGCGCTGGTGCTGGGCGAGACACGGCCGGTCTTCGTGGCGGTCGATCCGGCGCGGGCGGCCTGCATGTTTGCGAGCGCGCAGGCGGGCGGCCCGGTGAAGGCGGAGGTCGGCGAACCGACCGTGATGGCGATGCTCGACTGCTACGAGCCCTCGCTGGTCGCCTGGCGCATCCTGTCGCGGGTGGCGGACGCCTTCATGACCGTCGAGGACGAGGATGCCGTGGCGGTGATGAACCGGCTGGCGCGGCCTGTCGGCGACGATCCGGTGGTGGTTGCCGGCGAGAGCGGCGGGGCGGGGCTCGCAGGGCTGATCCGCGCGGCGGGTGATCCGGCGATGCGGGCGCAGCTGAAGCTCTGCGCGACCTCGCGCGTCTTCGTCGTCAACACCGAGGGCGCGACCGATCCGGCGCGCTATGCCGAACTCGTCCATGGCAAGGCGGCCTGACCTCCTTGATCCGGCATGCCTCGCCGGCATGGCGCCCGCACGATCGGCGCACGGGGCGGCGTCAGCGCCTCTGGCCTAAGCTCCCCCCGCGCGCCGGCCGGATTGGCGGGCGCAGCCTGGCCTTCGAGGGGAATTCACAGATGACCGTTGCCGCAGAGGTGCCCTACCGCACGCAGAACTGGACGCTCGGCAAGCCGATGGCGAGCGGGCGCAACGGCGTCGTCGTTTCGCAGAACCGCGAGGCGGCCGAGGCCGGCGCCGCGATCCTCGAGGCCGGCGGCAATGCGGCCGATGCGGCGGTGGCGGCCTGTTTCGCGCTCGCTGCCGTCGAGCCCTGGAACAGCGGGCTCGGCGGCATCGGCTTCGCGGTCGTGCTCAAGGCGGGCGAGACCCAAGCCAAGGTCGTCGATTTCGGGCCCGTGGCGCCGCGCCGCGCCGATCCGTCCGCCTATCCGCTGACGGGGGCGATGAAGAAGGACCTGTTCACCTGGCCCGAGGTGGTCGGCGACGTGAACATCCATGGCCCGCTCTCCTTCGTGATCCCGTCCTCCGTCGCCGGCTACGCCAAGCTGAAGGAGAGCTTCGGGACGGCGATGCCGGTCGCCGATCTGCTGGCGCCGGCGATCAGGCTGGCCAACCGCGGGCTGGCGCAGGACTGGTACACGACGCTCAAGGTCGCTTCGTCAGCGTCGGTGCTGCGGCTCTACGAGGAGAGCGCGCGGATCTATCTGCCGAACGGCCTGCCGCCGGTGCCGCCCTATCAGGGCAAGCCTGGCTTCTTCACGCTCGGACAACTGGCCTCGACGCTGGAGCGCCTGGCCTCGGCCGGGCTCGACGATTTCTACACGGGCGAGATCGCCGGCCGGCTCGTTGCCGACATCAAGGCGCTGGGCGGCGTCGTCGATGCGGAGGATCTCGCCGGCTGCCGGGCGATCGTGCGCGACGCACCGACGATCGACTGGCGCGGCACCCATCTCGTCCATACCGCGGGCGGGCTGACCGCCGCGCCGACGCTGGAGGCGGTGGTCGAGGGCATGGATGCGACGCGGCCCGGTCCTGAGGGGCCGGATGCGGCTTGGTTCGCCAGCCTGTCGCGGGTGATGCGTGAGGCCTATGCCAGCCGGCTCGAGGGGCTCGGCGCCGCGAAGGCGGCGACGGAGCCGGGCGACACCTGCACCACCCATCTCACGGTGGTCGATGGCGAGGGCACGCTGGTCACGGTCACGACGACGCTGCTCTCCTCGATGGGCAGCCGCGTCGTACTGCCCGACACCGGCGTGCTGATGAACAACGGCATGATGTGGTTCGATCCGCGCCCCGGCAGCGCCAATGCGATCGCGCCCGGCGCCCGGCCGCTCTGCAACATGTGCCCGGTGATCGTGACGCCGAAGACGGGCCATGGCCCGCGCTTCGCCGGCGGTGCCTCGGGCGGGCGGCGGATTCTCGCCAGCGTCTACCAGATGCTGGCCTGGACGGTGGATTTCGGCATGGGGCTGGAGGACGCCGCGCACTGGCCGCGCATCGACGTCTCGGGGCCTGACCAGACCAGCGCCGATCTGCGGCTGCCGGCGGAGGTTCTCGCCGCGCTGGAGGCGGCGGGCCCGACGGTTGTGGTCGAGCACGGCGTGCTGCCGATCAACTTCGCCTGCCCCAACCTCATCCGCGTCGATGCGGACGGCGCGCAGGGCATCAGCGACGTGATCTCGCCCTGGTCGGCGGCGGTCGCGGCGAAGGGGTAGGGCTTTTCGGTTCAGCGACGAACCACGCCGTCATCCTGGGCGACCGAAGGTCGTCCCGGGATCCATCCCGGAGCACCGACAGCGCCCTGTGATGGATCCCGGCCTGCGCCGCTTCGCGGCTTGTCCAGGATGACGGCGCGTTTGCGTTCGCGCGTACTGCCTCAAACCCGCTTCAAACCCCAGGGATAGGGTGCCGAGCCTTTCTGCATGCCGGTCAGGCTCTTGCGATAGGCGGTGCGGATCATGAAGACGCCGAGCGGGATCGTGGCGGTCTCCTCAAGCGCGAGGCGGCCCAGCGCAGCGGCAGCCTTTTTCTGGCCTGCCTCGTCGGGCGCGTAGAGCCACTCTTCCGCCAGCGCCTCCGCCTTGGCGCTGTCATACCAGCCGAACCAGCCCTTCGCGCCCTGGCCGCGGACGAGATAGGACAAGGCCGGATTGCTCCAGCCCATCGCCGAGCCGGTGGTGTGGAAGATGCTCCAGCCGCCCTTCTCGACCGGCTCGCGGCTGTTGCGGCGCTGGATCACCGTCCCCCAGTCGCTGGCCACGAACTCGACATTCATGCCGAGGCTCTTGAGCAGCTCGTAGGTGACGTCGCCGAGCGGGCCGATATCGGGAAAGTCGGTCGGGCTGATGATGACGACCTTCTCGCCATTGTAGCCGGACTCCTTCAGCGCCGCCTTCGCCTTCTCGACGCTTTGCGGCATCAGGTCTTCCAGCTCGCCGTCGTAGTACGGCGTGCCGCGGAACCAGAGATTGCGCGAAGTCTTCCAGATCGAGGTGTCGTCGCCCTGGGTGGCGCGCATATAGTCTTCCTGGTTCACCGCCATGCGCACGGCCGCGCGCACCTTCGGATTGTTGAAGGGCGGCTGCAGGTGGTTCAGCCGCATGATCGCGCCGCGGCCGGATTCGTCGGTGACCTCGCGGGTGATGTCGGCGCTGCGGGCCAGCATGGGCTGGAGATCGCTGAGCGGGCGCTCCCACCAGTCGACCTCGCCCTTGATCAGGGCGTTCGCCGCCGTCGCGGGGTCGGGCAGGATCTGCCATTCGATGCGCTTGAAATTGGCCACCTTGCCGCCGGCATTGCGGCTGGGCGGTTCGGCGCGCGGCTTGTAGGCCTCGAACTTCTCATAGGCGACCTTGCTGCCCGAGACGTACTCGGCCGGCAGGAAACGGTAGGGGCCGGAGCCGATGACCTCGGTGATCTGCTTGGTCGCCTCGGTCGTCGCCAGGCGCTCCGGCATGATGAAGAGCGGCGAATCCGCCTTGGCGAGCACGTCCAGCATCATCGGGAAGGCGCGGGTCAGCTTGATCTCGAAGGTCTTGTCGTCGATCGCGGACGAGGACTCGATCACCTTCGCCAAGAGCTGCCCGTAGGGGTCGCGCTGGACCCAGCGCTTAAGGCTCTGGAGACAATCCGCCGGCTTGACCGGGCTGCCGTCATGGAAGGACAACCCGTCGCGCAGCGTGAAACGCCAGCTCTTGCCATCCGCCGCAACCTCGTGGCGCTCGACCATCTGAGGCTGCGGCTTGCCGGCCAGATCGAGCCCGTAGAGCGTGTCGTAGACATAGTAGCCGTGATTGCTGGTCACCGTCGCCGTCGTCCAGACCGGATCGAGCGCCGTCAGATTGGCCTGGGGCACGAATTTCAGCGTGGTGGCCGACTGGGCCGCGGCGCGGCCGATAGCGGCGGGGCCGGCGAGCGTCAGGGCGGTGGCGCCCTTGAGAAATGTGCGGCGTTTCATGGAAATCCCCCTCGGTCGATGGGTCGGTGGCGGCATCGGACACGGGCGTGGCGAGGCCTGTCTTGGACGTTCCTGCCCCTGAGCGGGGCAGGCCCTTTCAGATGAAGACCACGGCTCAGTCGAAGCCGAGGAAGCCCGGCGTGTCGGCGATGCGCGGCGCGGCGGTGAGTTTCGCGATGTCGGGCACGGGGCGCGCCGTCAGCGCGTCGCCGGCGAGCGCCGCCTCGAGCGCGGCCGCTACCGCCAGCACCTTGGCGTCGCCGCCACGCGGACCGACGATCTGCAGCCCGAAGGGCATGCCCGCATCGTCCAGCCCGACCGGCAGCGAGATCGCCGGATGGCCGACGGTGGTGACGGCGTAGGCCAGCGCCAGCCAGTGGAAATAGGTCCGGGTCGGCTGGCCGTCGATCTCGGCAGGGTAGAGCTCCGCCCAGGGACGCGGGCTCAGCGTCACAGCCGGCGAGAGGATGACGTCGTAATCCTCGAAGAAGCCCTGCCAGCGCTGGTAGATCGCGGTCTGCTGCTTGAGCGCGCGGGTGATGTCGAGCGCGCCGTAGCGCAGGCCTTCCTCGACATTGACGCGGACATTGGGGCCGACCATCTCGGGCGTATCGCGGACTTTTTCGTACATGCCGGCGAGGAAGGCGAGCGAGCGCAGCACCTCGAAGGTCTCGTCCATGCCGGCACAGTCCGGCGTCGCCTCCTCGGTCGCGGCGAAGAGCGAGGAGAAAGCGCCAACCTTCTCGGCGAAGACCTTGCGGATGTGCTTCTCGGTCGGCGCGAAGCCGAAATCGGGCGTGATCGCGACCTTGAGCGAGGCGAGGTCGATCATGGCGGGCCTGGCGAAATCCTCAGGCCGGCGGATCGTCTGGCCGTGAATGGTGGTGGCGAGCGGGTCGGCGGCGTCGTCCCCGACCATGGTCGAGAGTAGCAGGCAGAGATCGGGAACGGTGCGCGCCATCGGCCCCAGCACGGGCAGCGGGTTCCAGCCGATCGGCCGCTTCTCGCTCGGCACCAACCCGGGCGTCGGGCGGAAGCCGACGATGCCGTTGAAGGCGGCGGGGTTGCGCAGCGAGCCGCCGGTGTCCGAACCGGTGGCGATCGGCACCATGCCGGTGGCGAGCGCGACACCCGAGCCGCCCGAGGAGCCGGCGGCGGATTTCGTCGGGTCGAAGGGGTTGCCAGTGGCGCCGTAGACGGCGTTGCGGGTGTTGGCGCCGGCGCCCCATTCCGGAGTGTTGGTCTTGCCGAGCACGATCGCGCCGGCCGCGCGGGTCTTCGCGACGATGAGCTGGTCTTCCTCGGGAACGTGGTCGCGATAGAGCTGGCTGCCATAGGTGGTGCGCAGGCCGGCGACGTTCTCGAGATCCTTCACGCCGAGGGGAAGGCCGTGGAGTGCGGGCAGGGCGTCGCCGCGCATCGTTGCGGCATCCGCGGCTTTCGCCGCAGCGCGGGCGCGCTCGTCGTCGCGGGCGACCATGGCGTTGACGGCGGGATCGACGGCGTCGATGCGGGCGATGCAGCTTTCGAGCAATTCGGTCGCCGAGAGCTTCTTGGCGCCGATCAGGGCACGCGCCTCGACGGCGCTGAGGTCGCAGGGATTGGTCAAGTGGTCAGGCCTCTCGTTGAGGACCGCGCGACGCAAAAGGCGTGCCTGAGGTCCGGCGAGGCGCAGTCTAGGGCAAAGGCGCCGGGCGTGAAGTGCAGGTGGCGCAGGGCGCGGGCCGCGCCCGCGGAGGGCCGCGTCAGCCGGCGCCGCCCGCGGCCAGGCCGAGATAGAGCGCCGCCCCCAGGACGGCGACGAAGGCGGCGGCCAGCAACTCCAGCACCGCCAGGGCCCGAGCAGCGCGCAACGACCCGCCGCCGGCGAATTTCAGCGCGGCGAACTTGAAGAAGACGGCGAGCGCGGCCAATGCACCCGTCGTCAGGGCCGTGCCGAGTGCCATGGCGAAGGTTGCGGCGATGCCGGCCCAGAACAGCCCGGCCGAGGCGGCGAAGACGAGGATGATGATGCCGCCGGCGCAGGGCCGCAGCCCCGCCGCGAGCACGACGCCGGCCATCTCGCGCCAGTTGCGCAGCCGGGCGATCTCATCCGGCGTCGGCATATGGACATGGTCGCAGGCTGCGTCATGTACCTGTGCGCCGCGCCCGAGCGCCAGCAGCGCGCCCGCCTTGCGCCAGAGGACATAGGCCCCGACCAGCGCCACCAGGGCATAGCTCGCACGTTCGACCCAATCGGTCGCGACGGCCATGGTCTGGGCCGTCTGCCGCAGCGCGACGGTCAGAAGGCCGACGAGCGCGATCGCCACCAGCGCCTGCAGCAGCGCCGCGGCAAAGCTGAGGCCCAGACCGCGCCGCAGACTGCGGTCATCGGCGACGATGTAGCCGGAAATGACCGCCTTGCCGTGGCCGGGGCCGGCGGCGTGGAAGACGCCGTAGCCGAAGGCGAGGCCGAGCAGCCCCCAAAGGGCGGCGGGGCTCTTCGCCACGGCGCCCAGCGCCGCCGTCAGCTCGCGATAGAAGGCCGATTGCCAGGCCAGGATCAGGCCGAAGAGCCCGGTTGTCACGGGAGGCGCCTCGCGTGGCAGGGGCACGCCGAAAGGGTTGCGCGGCGGCGGGGGCGGCGGGGGGCTCCAGGCCGAGAGCAGGGCGGCCAGCAGGGCGAGGCCTCCGGCGACGACAGCGAGCGCCAGCACCATGATGACCAGGCGCCGCGACAGGGCGGGCCAGGGCATGAGTGCGAGGCGCGGAGCGTCGAGCGACATCGGCCGGTCAGGGGCAGGCGACGAGGGCGCGGGTCGTGACCTGAAGCCCGGTCATGTCGGGTGTGGCGGTGATGTCTTCCTGCGCCAGCTTCTGCTGGATCGCGGGATCGAGCTTGGGCGGGCGGGCGACACGCACGATGCAGCCCTTCGGCGCGTCGCGGGTGATCACGGCGTCGGGCGCATCGACGATCTCGAAGGCGACGAAATAGGTCGGGTCACCGATCTCGATGCCGAAGGAGCGGTTGGCGTGGGTCGGCGTCTTCAGCGGCAGGGTATAGGTCAGCGTCAGGATCTTGTTTTCGAAGACGAGACCGGCGCCGGTCGGCGTCCCGAATTCCTGCGGCTTGCCATTGGCCTTGGCGGTGGTGAAAAAGCCGACATCGGGCAGCGATTCGACATTGACCTTGGCGAGCTCGGCAAGCTCGTCCGGCGTCAGCTTGCCGTCGCCGTTCTTGTCCAAGCCTTGCGTGATATAGGCCGAATAGGCCTCGTCGAAGCTCCAGATGTGCTTGAGCGCGCGCACCGCGCCGTCGGGCGCGTAGAGGATCTCGGCGCGGGCCGTGACGAAGACATGCGGATGCGCCAGAGCCGGAGCGCCCGCGCCCGCACAGGCGGCGATGGCGAGCAAGACGGCGAAAGCGGATCGGCGTGCCACGGGCGATGTCCTCGGAATGGCCGCAAGCTGGCGCAGCATGGTTAACGATGCGTGAATCCGGCAGGGGCGTCCAGCCGCCACATCCGCAGCGGATCGCCCAAAAAGGCGGCCGAATCGCGGCGCACGCGCCTGTTGAGGCAGACGGGCCGCGCTTGAGTTCACCGGCCCGCCCGCCCCATAGTGCGGCTGCCCGCCATTAGGGAGAGCCGGCCCCGTGATCCTGCCCGACGAGCTGAAGCGCATCGCCGCCTGGTCGCGCGACCTGCGCGAGGAGGAGTTCGAGGAGGCGCGGCGCGGCATCTCGTTTCGCAGCTATGGCAAGGGCGCCCATATCTGCCATGTCGGCGACCGGCTCGAGGCCTGGACCGGCGTCGCCGACGGGCTCGTGAAGATGTCGACGACCTCGAAGACGGGGAAGGCCGCGACCCTGGCCGGGATGCGGGCCGGCGCCTGGTTCGGCGAGGGCACGGTGATCAAGGGCGAGCTGCGGCGCTACGAGCTGGTGGCGCTGCGCGAGACCAGGCTCGCCCTGATGCGACGCCAGACCTTCCTCTGGCTGTTCGAGCATTCGGCCGCGTTCAACCGCTTCCTCGTCCACCAGTTCAACGAGCGCCTGGCCCAGTTCATCGCGCTGGCGGAGACGGAGCGGACGCTCGATTCGACCGGGCGGCTGGCGCGCAACCTGGCCTGGCTGTTCAACCCGACGCTTTATCCCGACGAGGACCGCACGCTCGAGGTGAGCCAGGAGGAGCTCGGCCTGCTGGCCGGCATGTCGCGACAGGTGGCCAACCAGGGTCTGTCCCGCCTCGCCGCGCTCGGCCTGCTCGAGATCGGGCATGGCAGCATCACCATCCGCGATGTCGAGGGGCTGGCGCGTTACGAAGGGTAAGCGGCCTGAAGCCTGCCTGAAAGCAAAGTCGTTCTGCGGCCCGGGAACAGGCGGCGCGCTGCCGAATCCGCGCCGACAACGGCACAAAGTTGGGAGAGCGCTGAGTCATCTTCCGCGCGGGCAGAGCGACTGCCCTGAAGAGGACTCACCATGAAAATCGCCCTCGCAGCCTTGCTCGCCTGTGCGGCCACCGCCCTGGCGCCCGCCGCCAATGCCCAGACCCCGCTGCTCACGACCGTGAAGAATCGCGGCCATCTGATCTGCGGCGTCAGCCCCGGCCTCGCCGGCTTCGGCCTGCCGGACGCGCAGGGTCAGTGGTCCGGTCTCGACGTCGACCTGTGCCGCGGCATCGCTGCCGCCATCTTCGACGACCCCATGAAGGTAAAGTTCACGCCGCTCTCGTCGAAGGACCGCTTCACGGCGCTGCAGTCTGGCGAGGTCGATCTTCTGTCGCGCACCAGCACCTGGACGATGGCGCGCGACACGTCACTCGGTTTGAGCTTCGCAGGCGTGAACTACTATGACGGCCAGGCTTTCCTGGTGAAGAAGACGCTCGGCGTCGACAGCGCGCTCAAGCTCAACGGCGCCTCGATCTGCCTGCAGCAGGGCACGACGACGGAGCTCAACGTCGCCGATTACTTCCGCAAGAACGGGATCAAGTACGAGCCGGTGACCTTCGACAAGGGCGACGAGGCGATCACGGCCTTCCAGTCCGGTCGCTGTGATGCGCTGACCGACGATTCCTCGGCGCTCTATGCGCTGCGGCTGAAGCTGGTGAAGCCCGACGAGGCCGTCGTCCTGCCCGAGATCATTTCCAAAGAACCGCTCGGCCCGGTCGTCCGCAGCAACGACATGCCCTGGTTCAACCTGGTCAAATGGGTGCATTTCGCCATGCTGAACGCGGAGGAACTCGGCGTGACCCAAACCAATGTCGAGCAGCAGAAGTCCTCGACCAATCCGGAGATCCGGCGCCTGCTCGGCGTCGAGGGCAAGTTCGGCGAGGCCATCGGCCTGACGCCGGACTGGGCCTACCGGATCGTCAGGCATGTCGGGAACTACGGCGAGGCGTTCGAGCGCAATGTCGGTGCCGGCTCGGTGCTGAAGATCGCCCGCGGCAAGAACGACCTCTGGACCAAGGGCGGCCTGCAATACGCCCCGCCGATCCGCTGATCCGCCTCCGAGCGGGAACCGATACCGTCATTGCGTCCGCGCCGGTCCCACCGGCGCGGCTTTGTCGTTCTTGAGGGTCGAAACCGGAGTGAAAGTGGCGCATCAGGGCGCCCATTAGGGGCCATCGGCGGCACGCTCGACCGTCGAATGCGACTCGCGCAAACAATCGCCCAAGACAATAGCGACCAAAACGCGATCCGTCTGTCAAGCCTCCCCTTGCAAAGCGCATGCGCCGCTGCGAGGCTTGCATCCAACGAGGCCGAACGCGGCCCGAACGAAGGCCGGTGCAATGTACGCCGGCCTGCTCAGGGTGGAGACGGACGATGGCAAGCGCGAGCGCCGGCCAGGCGGATACCTTTCCGAAATTGCTGCTGCGCAATGCGCGCGAGCGGGGCGGGCGCGTCGCGTTCCGCCACAAGGACCTCGGCATCTGGCAATCCTGGACCTGGGCCGAGGTCACCGAGCAGGTCCGCGGCTTCGCGCGGGGCCTGCAGGCGCTCGGGCTGAAGCGCGGCGAGAAGGTCGCGATCGTCGGCTACAATCGGCCGCGGCTCTATTGGGCGATGGCGGCGGCGCAATGGCTGGGCGCCGTGCCGGTGCCGGTCTACGCCGACAGCGTCGCCGACGAGATGGCCTATGTGCTGGACCATGCCGAGGCGGTGTTCGCCGTGGTGCAGGACCAGGAGCAGGTCGACAAGATCCTCTCCATCGCCGAGCGCCTGCCGAGCCTGAGGCACATGCTCTATGACGAGCCGCGTGGCTTGCGCGACTACGACCACAGCACGCTGCATCCGATCGACGAGGTGATCGCCAGCGGGCTGAAGGACCTCGCCAACAGCACCGAGGCGGCCGCGGCGCTGGAGCGCGAGATGCAGGCCGGTTCGGGCGCCGATCTCGGCATCATCCTCTACACCTCTGGTACGACCGGGCGCCCCAAGGGCGTGATGCTCAGCCATACCAACGTGATCGCGGCGGCCGAGATCGGCTGCCAGTTCGACGGGCTGAACGAGAGCGACGAGATCATCGCCTATCTGCCGATCGCCTGGGTCGGCGACCACATCTTCTCCTATGCGCAGGCGATCGTCGCCGGCTTCTGCGTCAACTGCCCGGAAGGGCCGGAGACGGTTATCGAGGACCGCCGAGAGGTCGGCACCACCTATGCCTTCGCGCCGCCGCGCGTCTTCGAGACGATGCTGACCCTGACCATGGTGCGGATGGAGGATGCAGGCAGCCTGAAGCGGAAAATGTTCCACTACTTCCTCGGCGTGGCCAAGGAGCATGGCGAGAAGATCCTGAACGGCGAGAGCGTGCCGCTGGGCGCGCGGCTGCTCTACGGGCTCGGCGACGTGCTGGTCTACGGCCCCTTGCGCAACCGTTTCGGCCTGACCCGCATCAAGGTCGGCTATACGGCCGGCGAGGCGATCGGCCCGGAGCTGTTCCGGTTCTACCGCTCGATCGGCGTCAACCTGAAGCAGCTCTACGGACAGACGGAAGCCGGCGTCTACATCACCATGCAGCCCAATGGCGAGATTCGCGCCGATACGGTCGGGCGGCCGGCGCCGCTGGTCGAGATCCGGATCGACGACAATGGCGAGGTGCTCTACCGCTCGCCTTCGATCTTCGGCGGGTACTACAAGGACCCCGAGAAGACCGCCGAGACGATGACGGCGGACGGCTATGTCCGCTCCGGCGATGCCGGCTTCTTCGACGAGGAAGGCCACCTCAAGATCATCGACCGGGCGAAGGATGTCGGCAAGCTCCGGACCGGCGAGCTGTTCCCGCCGAAATACATCGAGAACAAGCTGAAGTTCTTCCCCAACATCAAGGAGGCGGTCGCCTTCGGGCAGGGGCGCGACTACGCGACCGTGGCGGTGAACATCGATCTCACGGCGGTGGGCAACTGGGCCGAGCGCAACAACGTCGTCTACGCCTCCTATCAGGAGCTCGCCGGGCACGATCTGGTCTACGACATGATCGCGAGCCATGTGGACGAGGTGAACCGCTCGCTCGCGGCCGAGCCGCTGATGGGCGGCGCGCAGATCAAGCGCTTCCTGATCCTGCACAAGGAGCTCGACGCCGACGATGGCGAGCTGACGCGGACCCAGAAGGTCCGGCGCGGCTTCATCGCCGATCGCTACGCGCCGCTGGTCAACGCACTCTATGACGGCTCGCAGGAGGCGGACATCTCCACCGAAGTCACCTTCGAGGATGGCCGCAAGGGCGTGATCTCGGCCCGGGTCAAGGTGCGCGACGCGACGATCTATCCCTCGACCGCCGCCGAGCGGCCGGCGCAGGCGAGGGCCGCGGCATGAATGCGGAACCGATGACCATGACGGGTGCGCCGGTGCGCGAGGTGCTGCTCTCGGTCGAGAACGTGTCGCTGCGCTTCGGCGGGGTCAAGGCGATCTCGGATGTCTCCTTCGACATCCGCAAGGGCGAGGTGCGCGCGATCATTGGCCCCAACGGCGCCGGCAAGACCTCGATGCTGAACTGCATCAACGGCTTCTACCAGCCACAGGAGGGGCAGATCACCTTCAAGGGCGAGCGCCGCCACAAGATGCGGCCGCATCGCGCCGCTGCCGCCGGCATCGCCCGCACCTTCCAGAACGTCGCCCTGTTTAAGGGCATGTCGACGCTCGACAACATCATGACCGGGCGCACGCTGAAGATGAAGCGCGGCTTCTTCTGGCAGGCGCTGCGGCACGGGCCGGCGATGACCGAGGAGATCGAGCATCGCAAGGTCGTCGAGGACATCATCGACTTCCTGCAGATCGAGCACATCCGCAAGCTGCCCGTCGGCAAGCTGCCCTACGGCCTGCAGAAGCGCGTCGAGCTCGGCCGGGCGCTGGCGATGGAGCCCGACCTGCTGCTGCTGGACGAGCCGATGGCCGGCATGAATCTCGAGGAGAAGGAGGACATGTGCCGCTTCATCCTCGACGTGAACCAGCAGTTCGGCACGACGATCGCCCTGATCGAACACGACATGGGCGTGGTGATGGACCTCTCCGACCGCGTCGTCGTCCTGGAATATGGCCGCAAGATCGCCGACGGCACGCCGGCCGAGGTCAAGGCCGACCAGAAGGTGATCGATGCCTATCTGGGAGTGGCGCACTGATGGGTATCGCTCAGCCACGTTCGTCCACCCGCGCCGTCATCCCGTGCGGAGCGAAGCGCAGACCCTGGATCCATTCCGGAGCATTTCCGGAGAGGCTCCGGAATGGATCCCGGATCGGCGCCACTTCGTGGCTAGTCCGGGATGACGGCGCGGTTGGTTCAAGGGGCAAGGGGTCGAACTCATGAGCGACGTCGCCGCACGGCCCGCGCCGAACCTTCTCGCCAATGGCTGGGTCAAGGCCGCCCTGATCCTGGCCGCGATCGTCGTGGCCGCCATCCTGGGCGCGCGCCTCGATGGTTCGGGCACGCTCTACAAGATCTTCATCGACCCCTTCCAGCAGATGGTCTCGGCGCCCGACCTGCTGGTCCAGACCGTCTGGGAGGGACTGGTCTCCGGCGTGCTCTACGCGCTGATCGCGCTCGGCTTCGTGCTGATCTTCAAGGCGTCCGGCGTCTTCAACTTCGCCCAGGGCATCATGGTGGTGTTCTCGGCGCTGACGCTGGTCGGGCTCTACGAGATGGGCGTGCCGGCTTTCCTCGCCGTGATCCTGACGCTGGGCGTGATGTTCGTGCTGGCGGTGGCGATCGAGCGCGTGGTGCTGCGGCCGCTGGTGAACCAGCCCGACATCATCCTGTTCATGGCCACCTTCGGGATCACCTATTTCCTGATCGGGCTGGGTGAATCCGTCTTCGGCGGCAATCCCAAGCAGATGATCGCCGAGCAACTCTACCTGCCGCGCGGCTCGGTCGATCTGAAGATCCTGGGCGGCTTCGTGTCCCTGCAGAAGATCGACATCGCGGCGGCGATCATCGCCTCTGTCATGATCGCGGTGCTGGCGCTGTTCTTCCAGTACACCCGCATCGGCCGGGCGCTGCGGGCCGTCGCCGACAGCCACAAGGCGGCGCTCTCGGTCGGCATCTCGCTGAACCAGATCTGGGTCATCGTCTGGTTCACCGCCGGCATCGTCGCGCTGATCACCGGCATCATGTGGGGGGCGCGCTCGGACGTGTCCTTCGCGCTGGAGATCGTGGCGCTGAAGGCGCTGCCGGTGCTGATTCTCGGCGGCTTCACCTCGATCCCCGGCGCGATCATCGGCGGTCTGATCATCGGCATCGGCGAGAAGCTGGGCGAGTTCTACTGGGGCCCGCTGATCGGCGGCGGCATCGAGAGCTGGCTGGCCTATTTCATCGCGCTGGGCTTCCTGCTGTTCAGGCCGCAGGGCCTGTTCGGCGACAAGATCATCGAGCGGATCTGAAGATGGGCGAATGGCGAATGGCGAGTAGCGAAATGGTTTCGCGCACGGTCAGGCTTGGGCGAACCACGCGCCATTCGCCACTCGCCACTCGCCCTCCAAGCGGAGCTTGAAAGATGTTCTACCGCGAGGCCGGCCAGTTCAAATCCACCTACCAGGCCGACATGGCCGTGTTCCCGATCCGGCAGGACCGGATCGGCCTGGCGATCATTCTCGCCATCGCCTTCGTCGTGATCCCCTATTTCGGGGACGACTTCTTCATCACCTCGGTGATGATCCCCTTCCTCGTTTTCTCCATGGCGGCGATCGGGCTCAACATCCTCACCGGCTATACCGGGCTGATCTCGCTGGGCACGGCCGCCTTCATGGGTGTGGGCGCCTATGCCTGCTACAAGCTGACGACCTATTTCCCGGACGTGAACATCATCGTCCTGATCCTGGTCTCGGGCCTGTTCTCGGCGGCGATCGGGGTGCTGTTCGGCCTGCCCTCGCTGCGGATCAAGGGCTTCTATCTCGCGGTGGCTACGCTTGCCGCGCAGTTCTTCCTGCAATGGGCCTTCGTGCGGGTGCCCTGGCTCTACAACTACAACGCCTCGGGCGCGATCGAGGTGCCGCAGCGCCTGGTCTTCGGCGTGCCGGTTACCGGCGCGCTGGCCGCGCCGGAGACGCGCTATTTCGTCTGCCTCGGCCTCGTCGTGGTGCTGACCTGGTTCGCCTCCAACCTCGTGCATGGCCGGATTGGCCGCTCCTGGATGGCGGTGCGCGACATGGACATCGCGGCCGAGCTGATGGGCATCAAGCTGCTCAACGCCAAGCTGCTCGCCTTCGCGGTGTCGTCCTTCTATGCCGGCGTCGCCGGCGCGATGATGATCTTCCTCTGGTATGGCGGCGGCGAAGCGGCGGACGCGTTCTCGATCCGCCTCTCCTTCAACATTCTGTTCATGGTCATCATCGGTGGGCTGGGCTCGCTGATCGGCTCCTTCTTCGGCGCCGCCTTCCTCTCGATCCTGCCGACGGCGATGAAGTTCGGCCTGCCGGCGCTGGGCGTGCCCATGGCCGGCGCCACCGCCGAGCACGTCACCTTCATGCTGATCGGCGGGCTGATCATCCTGTTCCTGATCGTCGAGCCGCATGGGCTCGCGCGGCTCTGGCAGATCGGGAAGCAGAAACTGCGGACATGGCCGTTCCCCTATTGAGGGATCGGACCGGACGACGACCCGCATCGGCCTTCAAGGATGCGGGCGCAAAGACGACCGGCGGGGTCTCGACACCACCGCCGGAGGGAAACGAACGGAGGACGACCGATGAAGACACAGCATCTGATGAAGGGCGCGGCGATCGGCGCCTTGCTGGCCGCCGCCGGCTTCGCGGCTCCTGCCGCCGCGCAGGAGACGATCTACGTCTCCAACAACGCCTATCGCACCGGGCCCTTCGCCGGCTCGGGCATCCCGATCGGCGACGGCATGCGCGACTACATGACGATGATCAACGAGCGCGACGGCGGCGTGAACGGCGTCAGAATCGTCTATGAGGAGTGCGAGACCGGCTACGACACCAAGAAGTCGATCGAGTGCTACGAGCAGGCGAAGGCGAAGAACACGGTCGTCTATTCGCCCTGGTCGACGGGCGCGACACTGGCGGCGATCCCGCGCGCCCATATCGACAAGATCCCGATCCTCTCGATGGCCTATGGCCTCTCGGCCTCGGCCGACGGCAACGCCTTCCCCTGGGTCTTCATCCCGCCCTTCACCTATTGGGACGGCGCGTCCCTGATGGTGAAGCACATGGCGGCCGAACTCGGCGGCATGGACAAGCTCAAGGGCAAGAAGCTCGGCCTGATCCATCTCGACGCGCCCTTCGGCAAGGAGCCGATCCCGGTGCTCGAGAACCTCGCCAAGAAGTATGGCTTCGAGGTTAAGCTCTATCCGGTCGCCGCGGCCGACATGCAGAACCAGGGCTCGCTCTGGCTCTCGATCCGGCGCGACCGGCCCGATTATCTCTACAACCAGGGCTGGGGCGCGATGAACCCGACCGCGGTGAAGGAGGCGATCAAGAACAACTTCCCGATCAACAAGCTGGTCGGCGTCTGGTGGGCGGGCGGTGACGACGACGCGCGCGCCGGCGGGCCGGAGGCGAAAGGCTATAAGTCGCTCAACCTGAATGCGGCCGGCACCAACTTTCCGGTGATCCAGGACATCCAGAAATACGTCGTCGACAAGGGCAAGAGCCTCGCGCCAAAGGAGAAGGTCGGCGAGAATCTCTACAACCGTGGCGTCTACAACTCGATGCTGCTGGTCGAGGGCATTCGCAACGCGCAGCGCATCACCGGCAAGAAGGTCATCAACGGCGAGGACATGCGCCGTGGCCTGGAAGCGCTGAACATCACCGAGGCGCGTCTGAAGGAGATCGGCATGGAAGGCTTCGCCACGCCGACCACGATTTCCTGCACCGACCATTCCGGCCACAGCAAGGCCTATGTGGCCGAGTGGGACGGCACGAAATGGACCAAGAAGGGCGACTGGCTCGAGCCGATGAAGGAAGAGGTCCGGCCGCTGATCGAGGCCGCGGCCAAGGACTACACCGAGAAGGCCGGCAACTGGCCGAAGCGGACGGAGTCCTGCGAGAAGTCGTCGTGAGCTGAAGCGGCGGCCGGAGCGATCCGGCCGCCGCCTCCTCGCCGTCATGCCGGTTTCGGGCCGGGATGGGGCGGGGCTTGTCCAGGCCAGCATTCTGGCCGCCGCCGGGAGACCGACATGTCCACCGCCACCCTCGCCCAGCCGACCGCCGCGGCCCCCGCAGCCGACACGATCCTGTCGCTGAACAACATCGAGGTCATCTACGACCACGTCATCCTCGTGCTGAAGGGGGTGTCGCTGCAGGTGCCGCGCCAGGGCATCGTCGCGATCCTCGGCGCCAATGGCGCCGGCAAGACGACGACGCTGAAGGCGATCTCGAACCTGCTCAAGGCCGAGCGCGGCGAGGTCACCAAGGGCTCGATCACCTTCGAGGGCGAGCGCGTCGACAGGATGTCGCCGAACGAGCTGGTGCGGCGCGGCTGCATTCAGGTGATGGAGGGGCGCCACTGCTTCGGCCATCTCTCGATCGAGGAAAACCTGCTGACCGGCGCCTTCACCCGCCGGGACGGCAACGCCGCAATCAAGCGCGACCTCGAGAAGATCTACGAGCTGTTCCCCCGGCTGAAGCAGCGGCGCAATTCGCAGGCCGGCTACACCTCGGGCGGCGAGCAGCAGATGTGCGCGGTCGGCCGGGCGATGATGTCGAAGCCCAAGATGATCCTGCTCGACGAGCCCTCGATGGGGCTGGCGCCGCAGATCGTCGAGGAGATCTTCGAGATCGTGCGCCGCCTCAACACGGAGGAGGGCGTCTCCTTCCTCGTCGCCGAGCAGAACACCAACATGGCCCTGCGCTATGCGACCTATGGCTACATCATGGAGACGGGTCGCATCGTCATGGACGGCGAGGCAAAAATGCTGCGCGAGAACGAGGATGTGAAGGAGTTCTATCTCGGCGTTTCCGAGGGCGACAAGAAGTCCTTCCGCGAGGTGAAGAGCTACAAGCGCCGCAAGCGGTGGCTGTCGTGAGGCCTGCCGAACCGGGACGGCACCCGCGCCGTCATCGCGGGCGGAGCGCAGCGAAGACCCGGGATCCATTCCGGAGCCTCTCCTGTTGGCGTTCCGGGATGGATCCCGGATCGGCGCCGCTGCGCGGCTTGTCCGGGATGACCCTGGATGAAGGTTGCCAGATGTCCCGAGGACGAAGCCGATGACCGAGCATCACGACGCTCTCGAGATCCGCGCACCCGAGACCCGCGAGGCGGAGCTGTTCGCGCGGCTGCCGGCCGTGCTCGCGGCGGCGCTGCAGGCGCCCGCCTATGGGCGGCATCTCGGCGCGATCGATCCCGCTGCGATCACCGACCGCAACGCGCTGTCGACGCTGCCGGTGCTGCGCAAGGCGGATCTGCCGGCGCTGCAGAAGGAGGCCTGGCCCTTCGGCGGCTTGGTGCCGGCCGCGCCGGGCGGTTTCGGCCGGCTGTTTACCTCGCCCGGGCCGATCTTCGAGCCGGAGGGGACGGGGATCGATCCGTGGGGCGCGGCGCGGGGGCTGTTCGCGGCGGGCTACCGGCCCGGCGACATCGTGCTCAACACCTTCGGCTATCACCTGACGCCGGGCGGCTTCATCATGGATTCCGGCGCGCGCGCGCTGGGCTGTGCCGTCATCCCCGCCGGACCCGGCAATACCGAGCAGCAGATGGAGGTGATCGCCGCCTACCGGCCGACGGCTTACGCCGGCACACCCGACTTTTTGAAGATCCTGGTCGAGGCCGCCGAGAGCAGGGGCGTCGACATCTCCTGCATCAAGCGCGCGGTCGTGTCGGGTGCTGCCTTCCCGCCCTCGCTGCAGGCCTGGGTGCGCGAGCGCGGCATCGACGCCTACCAGCTCTACGCCACCGCCGATGTCGGCATCATCGCCTATGAGACCTCGGCCCGCGAGGGCATGGTGCTGAACGAGAACCTGATCGTCGAGATCGTCCGCCCGGGCACGGGCAATCCTGTGGCGGAAGGCGAGGTTGGCGAGATCGTCGTCACCAATCTCGACCCGCACCACCCCCAGATCCGCCTCGCGGTCGGCGACCTCACGGCGCTGATGCCGGGCGCCAGTGCCTGCGGGCGCACGAATGCGCGCATCAAGGGCTGGATGGGTCGCGCCGACCAGACCGCCAAGATCAAAGGCATGTTCGTGCGCCCCGAGCAGATCGCCGAGATCGCGCGGCGGCACAGCGAGGTGCACAAGCTGCGCCTCGTCGTCGGCCGCGCCAATGAGGCCGACACGATGACGCTGAAGGCGGAGATCTATGCCCAGCCAGCCGGGCTGGTCGACGCGATGTCGTCGACCCTGCAACAGGTGACGAAGCTGAGGGGCGCCGTCGAAATCCTGCCGCTGGGCTCGCTGCCGAATGACGGCAAGGTGATCGCGGACGAGCGGCCCGTCGGCTGACGCCGGGCCGCTCCGCTCACTGCTGGGGCGCGGGCGGCGGCGGCGCGCCTGTCGGCGGCTTGGTGGGGTCCGGCTGGATCAGATCGGTGCGGGCCTTGTGCTGCAGCTCCGGTTCGTCGGCGGCGAACATGGCCGCTGCGAGCGGCGAGAGCATCATCACCGCGATCAGGCCGATCGCGACATATTCCTTGATATCCAGACGCATGACGTCCTCCCGAAGGTGCGACATCCCCTGCCGTTCCAGCGTGCAACGTCGCCGCGCGCACGGTTGTTCCGCCGTCGGAAGGACCGTCTACCAGCGGATCGGTGTCTCTCCCTGGCGCTCCAGCCAGGCATTGGCGCGGGAGAAGGGCCGGGAGCCGAAGAAGCCGCGGCTGGCCGAGAGCGGCGAGGGGTGCGGGCTTTCCAGGACATGGTGGCGGCCCTCGTCGACGAGCGCGCGCTTGGTCTGGGCCGGCTTGCCCCAGAGGATGAAGACGACGGAAGGCCGCCCGGCGGAGACGGCGGCGATGATCGCGTCGGTCACCGCGCCCCAGCCGAGCAGCAGATGGGAGCCCGCCTTCGAGGCGCCCTCGCGCACGGTGAGCGCCGTGTTCAGCAGCAACACGCCCTGGCGGGCCCAGGGTGTCAGGTCGCCATCAAGCGCCGGCGGGAGTCCGAGGTCGGCCTGGCGTTCGCGGAAGATGTTGACCAGTGAGCGCGGCAGCGGCGGCGGGCCGAGATAGGAGAAGGCGAGGCCATTGGCGTGGCCCGGCGTCGGATAGGGATCCTGGCCCAGGATGACGACGCGGACGCTCTCCAGCGGCGTCAGAGACAGCGCCGCGAAGACGCGCTCCGGTGCCGGCGCCACGACATGGCCGGCCGCGCGCTCTGCATCGGCGGCGGCGCAGGCCTGCTCCGCCGCTCCGCCAGGGGCGAAGACCGGCAGCGCACCCCAGCCCGCCGCTCCGGTCTGCGACCGGAAGGCGGCGAGCGCCGCAAGGCAGCTCACTTCAGGACGACCCGTCCCTCGACCTTGGCGTCGATCGTCCCGAGCTTGCGCAGATAGACCATCACCTCATTGGCCATCAGCTTGCCGTCGGTGAGGCCGATCAGCGTCCTGCCGCGCCCGAGCGCGGTGTAGCCGTCGCCGCCCTCGAGCATGAAGTTGTTCGAGGCGACGGTGTATTTGCCGGCTGGGTCGATTGGCTGGCCATCGACGGTGATCGAGAGCACGCGCGAGCCCTGCGGCTGCTTGAGGTCGGCCTCGAATTTGAAGCCGGAGATGACCGGGAAGCGGCCGGCGCCCTGCGGCGCATCGCGCAGGCCGTTCTCGAGCGCGTCCTTGACGTCCTTGCCGGTGATCTCGACCATCACCGTCGCATTGCCAAAGGGCAGTTCGCTCAGCACGTCGCGGCGGGTCAGCTTGTGGCCGGCCGGATATTGCTTGTTGGCGCGGATGCCGCCGGCATTGGTGATGGCGAGCTTGGCGCCGGTGGCGGCGCGGATCGCGTCGGCGATGAGGTTGCCGATCGCGGCTTCCTGGGTCCGGATGACGCCGGTGCGGGAATCGAGCGGCGCGGCCAGAACGGCGACATCGATGTCGAGCTCCTTCGAAAGCTCGGATTCGTAGCCCTTCACCAGCGCGGCGACCTCGGGGTCGGGCGTGGCCGCGCGGGAATCGTTGACGCGGAAGGTCGGCGTCCAGGAGACCTGACGGGCCGCGCCCTCGCCGCGCACGCTGACGGCGATGTCGATCGCGGTAACGTAGTTGCCCTCCTCGTTCGACTCCACCATCACCACCTTGCCGTCATAGGCGATGGCGAGATCGTGGTCGTGGCCGGTGAGCAGGATGTCGACGACGCGCGAGCGCACGATCTCGTTGTCCATGGCGCGATCGGCATGGACGACGGCGACGAGGATGTCCGCGCCCTGGCTCTTCAGCACCTTCGCCTCGCGGCGGAGCGCCTCCATCGTCGAGGAAAACTTCAGGTCGCCGGTGTTCGAGATCTGGGGCGTGGGGTCGTAGGTCGTGCCGATGACGCCGACCTTGAAGCCGCCGAGTTCGAAGATCTGCGAGTCCTTGTGGCCGGGCAGCGGCTGGCCGGCGGCGTCGCGCAGATTGGCGGCGAAGGTCGGATAGGTTTGGGCGGCGGTGAGCTTGAGATAATTCTCCTTGCCGAAGTCGAATTCGTGATTGCCCGGCACGAAGACGTCGAGCCCCATCTTGTTCTGCATCGCGACGATATGGGCGCCCTGGTCGAAGCCCGACATCAGCGAGGGCGAGTAGCAGTCGCCGGCATGGCAGAAGAGCACCGGCACGCCCTTGGCGCGCTCGGCCCTGGCGATGCCAGCCGCCCGGGCGAAGCCGCCGCGACCCTTGTCGTCGCTCATCTTGTAGATGTCGTTGACCAGCAACAGGGTGAAGGCCGGCGCCGGGGTCTGGGCGATCGCGGCCGGGGCGGTGGCGGCGAGCGCGGCCGGTGCGGCAAGGACGCCGAGCGCGTTGCGGCGGGTGAGCTTGGTCATGCGAGGGAGCCTCTGCTTGAGAACGGCTCCAGAGTAGCAAAGCCTGCGCCATGCTGACCAGCGGAACCACGGGCCCTGCCGCCTCCGCCGTGGCGTCATGCGATGTCGCACCCCTTTGCGTGACACTGGACGAAACTGGTAACTCGTCTAAATCACGGCTGCGGCAGGGGCTTCGCCGCAAGCCGCGTTTCCGGTCCCTGGCCGGTGCCTGAAGGACATCCGCATCATGACAGTCCAGACCAAGCCGGCCGCCGATATGAGGGCCGTGATGCTCCCGCCCGACCATCCGCCGGTCCGCACCGGGCGCATCGGGGTGCTGCTGATGAATCTCGGCACGCCCGAAGGTACGACCTATTGGCCGATGCGGGCCTATCTCAAGGAATTCCTCTCGGACCGGCGCGTCATCGAGACCTCGCGCTGGCTCTGGTGGCCGCTGCTCAACCTCGTGATCCTGACGACCCGGCCGAGCCGCAAGGGCAAGGATTACGCCTCGGTCTGGAACAACGAGCGCGACGAGGGGCCGCTGAAGACGATCACCCGCTCGCAGACCGAGCAACTCGCGGCGCGGCTCACGGCCGAGCATGGCGAGCGGCTCGTCTTCGACTGGGCGATGCGCTACGGCCTGCCGGATGTGAAGAGCCGGCTGGAGGCGCTGCTGGCCCAGGGCTGCGACCGCATCCTGATGGTGCCGCTCTACCCGCAATATGCGGCGCCGACCTCGGCGACCGCCTGCGACCAGGCCTTCCGCGCGCTGATGACGATGCGCTGGCAGCCTGCGGTGCGCGTGGCGCCGCCCTATCATGACGACCCGGCCTACATCAAAGCCTTGGCCGATTCGATGCGCGCCTCGCTGGCGAAGCTCGATTTCGACCCCGAGGTCATCCTCTGCTCCTTCCACGGCATGCCGAAGGACTACCTGCTGAAGGGCGACCCCTATCACTGCCACTGCGCCAAGACCTGGCGGCTGCTGCGCGAGGAACTCGGCTACAGCCGCGAGCGCTTCCGCATGACCTTCCAGTCCCGCTTCGGGCCCGACGAGTGGCTGAAGCCCTATACCGACGAGACGGTGAAGAGCCTGGCCTCGTCGGGCGTGAAGTCGATGGCGATCGTGGCGCCGGGCTTCTCGGCGGATTGCCTGGAGACGCTCGAGGAGCTCGACGTCGAGAACCGCGAGATCTTCCTGCACAATGGCGGGCAGCAGTTCGCCTACCTGCCCTGCCTGAACGATTCGCCCGAAGGCGTCGACGCGATCGAGGCCGTGGTGCGCCGCGAACTGATGGGCTGGGTCTGAGCCGGGGCAGGTTCCGCACGGCCCGCCACGAAATCCGCGACCAGCGCCGCAACCCGCGGCGCCGTCAGGATGCGCCGGTGTCCGAGACCGCTCTGGGCCTCGAGCCGGACGAAGGGGCCGGCATCCGCCAGCGCCTGGGCATGGGCGAAGGGGACCTCGCGGTCGTCCCGGCAATGCAGCAGCAGCGTCGGCCCGCCGTAACGCTGCAACTGGGCGGCGCCGGCGAAGGCGGTGACCGGCACGCCTGCGACCGCATGGATCCGCGCCTCCAGCGCCCGCAGGCCACGCGGGCCGAGCCCGATGCGATCGGCGAACCAGCGCGCGACCTCCTGCATTGAAGAGGGCGGCGCGATCAGCACCAGGCGCTTCGTGGTGACACGAGGTTGGGCCGGCAGCGTTCCCGCGAGCGCTGCGAGCGCGATCGAGCCGCCGAAGGAATGGGCGACGATCGCCTCGAGCGGGCCGATGGCGCGCGCCACCGCGGCGAGGCTCGCGACGCCCGTGGGCAGATCGAGCGTCGTGCCGGTCGAAGCACCATGGCCTGGCAGATCGAGGGCGACGACCCTGAAGCCCGCATCGAGCAGAGGCCGAACCAGGGCGCTCATCACCGCTGCACGCCCGGTCCAGCCATGGAGCAGAAGGACGCAAGGAGCCGCATCGCCATCCGACCGCGGGGCGGGCTCGAACCGATGCGCGGTGACCGAGCCGCAGGGAAAGGGCACCGAAAATACGGTTCCGCCGTCGAGCCGTGCCGCAGGGGTCTTGACCGCGGCCGCGCGATGGCGGCCCTGCTTGGGGCGAGGCGGCGTGCAGAAGAGGCGGAAGGCAACCCGTCCGGTCGGGCCCGGCGCCAGGGATTCACTGATGCGTGCCAGAGGCCGCATGAGACGCAGGAGCAAGTCCGACATGACGCTGACCTCGATTTGTTCAATGCTGAACGAGTATGTTCAATGGTGAACAAAAAGCAAGAGGCTGCGGCGCCGGGGCCGGTGGCTCCCGTGCGGCCCTGGGATCTGCCGCGCTTCCGCAACTGGCTGGCCGTCGCGCGCGTGCACCAGCTCTGGAAGAAGGTGTTCGGCGAGGCGCTGGCGCCGCTCGGCATCCAGGTCGCGCATTACGACGTGCTGGCCAACATCGCCCATGTCCCGGGCCTGACGCAGCAGGCGCTGGCGGAGAAGCTGCTGGTCGGGCGCAGCGCGATGAGCATGCTCCTGCCGGAGCTGGAACGGCGCGGGCTGATCGAGCGGCGAGCGGACGAGTCGGACCGTCGGCTGCGCCGGCTCTGGCTGACGCCGGACGGGCAGGCGCTGACCGAGCGCGCCATGGCGATCCATGTCGAGCGGCTCGAGGCGATGATGACCGTCCTCAGCGACGCCGAATGCGACGCGGTCGGCGAGATGATGCGCCGGATCGCGGCCTCAATGGCCCGCTAGTTTGGACGATGGGCACGAAAAAGGGCCGCTCTCGCGAGCGGCCCATCCGAAGAGACTAGGTGAGGCGGGCTACTTCGCCGGGGCGAAGATGCCGAGGCTGCTCGCCGTGATGTCGAAGGAGAGCGTGCCGACGACGGCCGGGCCGCACCATTTCGAGCTGGCCGAGCCGCTGATGATGCCGCGCGGGTCGGAGGTGTTCAGGAAGCATTCGCGCTTCGACAGGTTGGTGTCGTGGTAGCGGAGGTCGGCCGTCAGGTTCTTGTAGGTGTAGGAGACGCCCGCGTTCCAGTAGAGATAGTCGGGCAGGTTGGTCGGCGGCGTCGTCGACCAGATCGCCTGGTTGGTGCGACCGAGCCAGTAATGGCCGAATTCGCCGGAGACCGAGAGGCCCTCAAGGAAGGGCAGGGCGTATTTCGCGGTGATCGAGGCGTAGGTGCCGGTGGCGCCGGTGCCGAGCCAGTCCCAGGCGTAGAAGACGTTGGCGCCGACGGTCAGGCTGTCCTTGTAGGTGTAGGAGACCTTGCCGTAGACCTCGGTATAATCGGTGTTCTTCGGCGTCCAGAACACGCCGGCGGGGAAGATGAACTGCTTCTCACCGGGATAGTAATACTGCCAGATGCCGATATCGAAGGTCAGGTCGCCGAACTTCGGACGGATGCCGGCGTAGAAGTCGATCTCGGCGTCCGGACGGGTCACCAAATCGAGATTCGAGGCATAGACGCCAGCATAGACCAGGTTGTTGTAGAACTGCAGCTCGACGCCACCCTGGATGGCGGGCTTGCGGTCGGTCTGCGAAATGCCGCGGAAGTTGTAATCTGTCATTGCTTTCACGCTGACGGCGGCGTCGATCCAGGTGATGCTCGGCGGGATCGGCGCGACGGGCGCGAGCTTCTTGCTCGGCAGGTCGGCCGCCTGCGCAGCGCCAGCGAAGGCGGCGAGGGAGAGTGACAGGCCCGCCACCGAAGACCTCAGGAAATCGAAGACCATCATCTGCTCCGTGCGCGTCGACGCGCCCTTTTGCGCGTTTTCGTCACAATGAAGCCGCTAGCTCGCCATTTTGGGCAAGACGAGCTTTTCGTCATGCTGCCCGCCAAATAAGCAGAAGCCCCGCAAAGCGGGGCTTTCATGCCTTCAAAATCGACGAAGCCGACGAAGCATCGGCCTGTGTGTCTTTCAGGCCACGCTGGCGGCGCCGCTCAGCGGGTGGCCGGCTGGCTCGCGAAGGCGGCGGCTGGTTCGTCGACCCGGCTTGTCCGCAACCGGTCCGCGCGGCGCGGCGGCAGGGGCGCGACGACCTCGGTCGGGGATGTCGGAACGACGGAGGCGACGGGGGCGGAGGCATTCTGCTCGGCGGGCCGCGTGCCGATCACCGGCACGAAGCTCAGGGCCCGGCGGTAGAAGGGTTCACTCTCCGCCGAGGCGGTGCCGAAGGAACCGGTGGCAACGGGCTCCTGCGTGCCGGTGCCCGGCTGGACGCGGGCGAGCTGGGTCGTGGCGGTCGCCGCCGGGGCGGCGCGAGGCGCCTCGGCGCGGGCCGGCTCGGAGCGAGAGGCTTCCGGCTTGGCGGCGGGCTCGGTCGCGGCAGCGGCGACGGCGGCCAGAACGACCTCGTTATCGGCCGACTCAGCCCGGATCGTGGTCTTCGCCCTGCCCTTGTCGTCGAGCACGACGACGCGGGGGCCGCTCGTCAGCGCGTCCGGCCGGCTGACGCCGACATCGCGCGAGCCCCAGGAGGCGGTGCGGTTCAGGCTGTCGGAGCCATTCGCGACGAGGGTGCGCTTGAAGGAACCGTGCTGGTCGCCGTCGTCATAGATCAGCTTGATCGCGGGCGTGCCCTTGGCAACCAGGGCCGCGACCTGCGTCTCGTCCTGCTGGCGCTTGCGCTGCACGGCCTGTACGACACTCGCATCGCCATTGCCGTTGAAGACGTAACGGCCGCCATTCACCGCGACCTGCGGCTCGTCGCCGGTGACGTCGAAATAGTCCGTGCCTTCCTTCAGATTCTTCCAGAAGGCGATGTTGGGATCGAGGCGATGCTTGGCGAGATTCTCCGGTGTCATCCGGAAGGGCAGCGCCTGCATCTGCACCGCCCGCTGGCCGCCGTTATGGGCCTCGCGGACGAGCGCGTAAATCTCGCCCATCTGGTCGTCGGTCATCGAATAGCAGCCGGCCGACGAGCAGGCGCCATGCACCATCAGATGCGAGCCGGTGCGACCATGGGCCCGGTCGAAGGCGTTCGGGTAGCCCATGTTGAAGGAGACATAATAGGACGAGTTCGGGTTCATCTGCGCCGGGGAGATGGCGTAGAACCCTTCCGGGGCCATGCGATCGCCCTCGCGGACCTTCGGGCCGAGCTGGCCGGACCAGCGGCACATCGGATAGGTCTTCAGCAGGGCGTACTGGCCGTTGGCCTTGCGCTTCCAGATCTCGAGCTCCGACTCCTTCTTGTAGGAGCGGATCAGGATCGGCTGATCCTTGCTCATGCCCTTTTCGGACATCAGCGCGTAGGTCGCGGCCGGGATCGGGATGTTGTGGCGGGCGGAACCGCGATACCGGTCCTCCTCGCAGGCCGCCAGGGACAATGCAACGAAAGCCACGAGCGCGAATTGCTTCAATGCCACGTCGTCATATCCTCGAAGGGCCGGCCAAGGCACGACCTCTGACTTCGCAAGACGGCCAAATTGTGCCCGTCGCTGCGTTGTAGAAGCGTTAGCCTTGAAGCTTTCTTACCACGACCGCGCGCCGGATGGCCATGGTCAAGACGGAGTTAAGCGTCGAAAGCCGGTCGGGATCAAAGCGATCGGCCGATGGCTAGGAACTTTTCGGCGCGCCGATCGACCAGTTCATCCGGAGAAAGCCCCGCCATCTCGCTCAGCGCGGACGCCAACGCATCGCCGGCCCGTGCGATCACGGCCTCGCGGTCGCGATGGGCGCCGCCGGTCGGCTCGCTGACGATCCGGTCGATGATGCCGAACTTCAGGAGGTCCTGCGCGGTGATCTTCATGCCTGTCGCGGCGTCCTGGGCACGAGCGGTGTCGCGCCAGAGGATCGAGGCCGCGCCTTCCGGCGAGATCACCGAGTAGATCGCATGCTCCAGCATCATCACGCGGCTGGCTGCGGCGATGGCGATGGCGCCGCCCGAGCCACCCTCGCCGATGACCAGCGCGATGCTCGGCGTGCGCAGGCCGAGCCAGGTCTCGGTCGAGCGGGCGATGGCCTCGGCCTGGCCGCGCTCTTCCGCCTCGATGCCGGGATAAGCGCCGGCAGTGTCGACAAAGCTCAGCACCGGCAGGCCGAAACGGTCCGCCATCTCGACCAGCCGGACCGCCTTGCGATAGCCCTCGGGCTTGGCCATGCCGAAATTGTGCCGGATGCGCGTCTCGGTCGAATCACCCTTTTCCTGGCCGATGACGCAGACCGGCTCGCCGCGGAAACGGCCGAAGCCGCCGACGATGGCCTCGTCCTCGCCAAAGGCGCGGTCGCCGGCGAGCGGCGTGAATTCCTCGATCAGTGCGGCGCAGTAGTCCTTGAAATGCGGGCGCTGCGGATGGCGGGCCACCAGCGTCTTCTGCCACGGCGTCAGGGCGGTGTAGAGTTCCTTCAGCGCCTGGGCGGCCTTGGCGTCGAGCCGGCCGATCTCGTCGGCAAGCGCATAGCCCTCGCCCTTGGCCTGGAGGGCCCGCAATTCGTCGGCCTTCGCCTCCAGTTCGGCGACCGGTTTTTCGAAATCGAGATAGCTTCGCATCGTGGTCCAGTTCAGGTTCCGCGCCGGGAGGTCCCTGCGCATCGAGCGTCATGCGGAACCGGGCTCGCGAAAAGCGGCGGACCTTGGTCGCGCGGCGGGTTCTTTGTCAACCCGGCGGGGGGAGGTCGGGATCCCTCCCGATCCGGGGGGCGGGGGTCGGTTGCGGCAGCAGGATCGGCCGGAAGGCGAAGCTGCGCCGCGTCGCCCGCAGCGGCACGCGGCGATAGACCTGCTTGGTCGCGTCGATGACGTGGACGCCGGCGAAGGGCAGCGAGAGGCCGGCGCCCATGCGTTCCCAGGCGGCGGCCGAGCGCATCAGCAGGCGCCGGCGCAGCGGCGGGACGTAGAGCGCCTCGCGCCAGCCCTCGGGCGAGAACTCGGCCGAGCGCATCAGCGCCTCGAGCTGGCTGCGGCTGAACGGACGGCCCTGGCCGAAGGGCGTGCCGTCCATCCGGGCCCAGAGGCCGCGGCGGTTCGGCACGACGAGGATCATCCGTCCGCCCGGCGAGAGCACGCGGCCGACCTCCTCGATCAGATCGTCCGGGCTTTCGGTCTCCTCGAGCGCATGGACGAGGACGACGCGGTCGATCGAGGCGGTCGGCAGGGGCAGCAGCGTCGGCTCGACCAGCGCGGAGGCGGACAGGCCCTGATGGGGCCAGTTCACCACGCCCTGCGCGGCGGGCATGAAGGCAATCACCCGCTCTGCATCCATCCCGAGAACGGAGAGATAGGGGGTGGCGTAGCCGAGACCGAGCACGCGCTGACGAGTGCAGTCGGGCCAGAAGCGCAGCATCGCCGTGCCGATGAAGCGCCGCGCGACATGGCCGAGCGGGCTTGCGTAGAAACTGCGCAGATCGGCGACGTCGAGCGGCATGCCTCAGGGAGATGTGATGCCGCCGCGGGCTCCGCAAGGGCAGCAGCCCGCTCGCGCGCCAGCGGGCTGGCGTCGGCGGGCGGCATTGGCTATGCGCGACGGGAAACGCTTTTCCGGAGGCCCCGATGGCGCTCGATCTCCACGTCTTCCGCACGCTCTCCGACAATGCGGGCGCGCTGCTTCATGATCCAGCCAGCGGTACTTGTGCCGCCATCGACGTGCCCGATGCCGGCCAGGTCATGGCCGAGGCGAAGGCGCAGGGCTGGACGATCAGCGAGATCTTCGTCACCCATGCCCATGGCGACCACACGCAAGGCGTCGCCGCGGTGAAGCAGGCCACCGGCGCGAAGGTCTGCGGGCCCGCCGATGCCGCCGGCCAGGCGCCGCTCGACCGCATTCTGGCCGAGGGTGACACCGTCTCCTTCGGCGGGGCGAGCTTCGAGATCTGGCACACGCCCGGCCATTCGGACGGGCATCTGAGCTTCGTCTCGCGCGGCGAGAAGCTCGCCTTCGTCGGCGACGTCGTCTTCGTGATGGGCTGCGGGCGCGTCCAGCCCGGCCAGATGGCGGCGATGTGGACCTCGCTGTCGCGGCTGATGGCGCTCCCGGGCGACACCCGCCTGCTCGGCGGCCATGACTACACGCTCTCCAACGCGCGCTTCGCCGTCGCTATGGAGCCGGCCAATGCCGCGCTGACGGCGCGCTTCGCGGAGGCCGAGGCGGCGAAGGCGGAGGGCCGCTTCTGGGCATTGACGACAGTGGCGCAGGAGGCTGCGACCAACCCCTTCTTCCGCGCCGGCGAAGGCGCGCTGGCGGCTGCGGTCGGGCTCGTCGGCGCGCCGACAGGAGAGATCTTCGCCGCGCTGCGTGAAGCCAAGAACCGGTTCTAGGGAGCACGCGATGACGCTGAACGGCCTGACGGCAGCCGAGGTGATCCGGCTGCTCGAGCTGAAGCCGCATCCCGAGGGCGGACATTACCGCGAGACCTTTCGGGACCCCAAGGAGATCGACGGCCGCAGCACCGGCACCGCGATCTACTATCTGCTCGATATCGGCGAGACCTCGGAATGGCACCGCTGCGACGCGGCCGAGATCTGGCACCACTATGCCGGGGCGCCGCTGGTGATCAGCGTCTCGCCCAACGGGCACGATGCCTCGGTCCATCATCTCGGCAGCGACCTCGCGGCCGGGCAGCGGCCGCAATTCGTGGTACCGGCCGGCTGGTGGCAGAGCGCGACGTCGCTCGGCGCCTGGACGCTGGTCGGTTGCACGGTGGCGCCGGGCTTCTCCTTCGAGGGTTTCGAGATGGCGCCACCCGGCTGGCGGCCGACGCCGCGCAAGGCGGGGCAGGGCTGACGGCGATGGCGACGAACATGGTGCAGGGCGCAGATATGGATCTCGTGCTCGCTTGCGAGCGGCGCATCGTCAACGCCTGGCCATCGCCGGCGACGCTGCTGATCGACGACTGGGTGGTGCGCTTCGCGGGCGGCTATTCCGGCCGGGCCAACTCCGCCTCACCGCTGAAGCCGGGCGCCGAGCTCGACGAGGAAACGCTGTCGCTGATCGAGGAGCTGTTCCGGTCCGACGGGCTGCCGCCCTGCATCCGGCTGACGCCGCTCGTCGGCGCGGCGACGCTGGCGATGGTGAAGGAGCGCGGCTATGTCGTGCGCGACGCCTCCTTCGGGCTGATCCGTCCGCTGGACGACGTCACGGCCGAAATCGAGCCCGACCTGCAGATAGAGGCGCGGCCGAGCGCCGACTGGATCGCCGGCGTGGCGGCGCGTCAGACCGGCATCAAGGCGGATGCCGGCAAGCTGGCGGCGATCGTCGAGGGCGTGCGGCTCCCGGCGGCCTTTGCGACCTGGCTGATCGCGGGCGAGCCGGTGGCCTATGGCATGAGCGTCGCCGAGCGCGGCATGGCCGAGATCGGCAGCGTCGTGGTCGATCCCGCCCATCGCGGCCAGGGCCTCGGCCGGCGCCTGATCGCGGGGCTGATGGGCTGGGCCCGCGCCATGGAGTGCCGGCAGTCCTATCTCCAGGTCGATCAGACCAACGCCGTCGCCAACGGGCTCTATCGGTCGATGGGGTTCCAGCACCTCTACGCCTATGAGACGCGGGTGCTCGATCTGGCGGGATGACAGGGCGTCATTCTCGGGCGAAGCGAAGCGCAGACCCGAGAATCTCTGGCAGGATGAGGCGCCGGAGACATCCGGTCACGAGATGCTCGGGTCTTCGCCCGAGCATGACGCGGTTGCCTTCAACCCAGGCTGGCGCGCTTCATGAAGGCGCCGCCCTTCATGATCAGCGGCATGTGCTTGCCCTGGCGGGTGAGAAGCGAGAGATCCTTCAGCGGATCGCCGTCAACGACGATCAGGTCGGCATGGGCGCCGGGCGCGATCGTGCCGATCTTGCCCTCGAGCCTGAGCAGCTTGGCCGCGACATGGGTCGCCGAGGCAATGACCTCATGGGCCGGCAAGGCCCGGCCGCGGATGACGAATTCCTCGGACTGGTATTTGTGCATGTCGCCCAGCAGGTCCGAACCATAGGCCATGGCGAGGCCGGCCTTCTTCATGATCGCGAGCGAGTTCATGCCGGCCGAGCGGACGACATCGACCTTGGCGACGGAATCCGGCGGGAAGCCGAGCTTGGGGCCGTCGGAGACGAGCTTGTCATAGGTGACGAGGGTCGGCACCGCGACCGCGCCCTTCGCAGCCGCGAGCTTCGCCGTCTCGGCCTCGATCAGGTTGCAATGTTCGAGCGAGTGGACGCCGGCCTCGACGCAGCGGCGGATCGCCTCGTCGGTGTAGACATGGGCGGAGACGTAGGTTCCCGCCATCCGCGCCTCCTCGACGATCGCCTCCAGCTCGCTGACCGAAAAGCCGAGGAAGTGGATCGGGTCGGTCGGCGAGGCGCAGCCGCCATTCGCCATGATCTTGATGAAGTCGGCGCCGCCCTTCATTTCCTCGCGGGCGGCGCGGCGGACCTGGTCGAGCCCGTCGCAGACGCGCCCGAGCGCACCGAGGCGGTGGCGGGTCAGCGGCGTCGCCGTGTCATCGTAGCGGCCGCGGAAATCGGCATGGCCGCCGGTCTGGCTCAGCGCCTTGCCGGAGATGACGAGGCGCGGCGTCGGGAAATGGCCTTCCTCGGTCGCCTGCTTGAGGCCGAAATCGGCACCGCCGACATCGCGCACCGTGGTGAAGCCGCGCAGCAGCATCTCGCGCATGATCACGAAGGAGCGGGCCGTCACCAGCGAATCCGGCAGCTGCGCGTTGCGGCCGAGATCGGCGACACCGGCGACGACATGGACATGCGCGTCGATCAGGCCGGGCATCAGGGTCTTGCCCTTGAGATCGACGACCTTGGCCTTGGCGGAGGCGATGGCCTTGCCGACCTCGCGGATGGTGCCGCCCTCGACGAGGACGCTGACGGGGGCGCCGGCCTCCGGCGCGGTGCCGTCGACGATGCGGGCATTGGTGAAGAGCGTGCTGGCCATGATGTCAGTCTCGACAGGAGGAAAGTGGAACTCAGCGGATCAGAAGGGCGGTGCCCCAGAGGCCGACCGCGAAGACGGTGTGGCCGACGATGTTCAGGGCCCGCACCGTGTTGGCATTGGCGCGTTTCGAAGCGGCGATGCCAGCGCCCATGCCAGGCTGGAGGATGAACCAGCCGCAGCCGACCGTGGCGAGGCCGACGATCAGGGCCGGCAGGAAGGCCGGGTTGCGGAGCCAGCCAGCCCCCCAGATCGCGACGACGATGCCCGCGAACAGGATGCCGACCGCGTAATGCGCGATCCAGCCGATGGCGAGTTCGTTGCGGACCGGTTCCGACCGGGCGATGTCCTCATGCAGGACGCGCCCGCGGGGCAGATGTGCGAACCAGCGACCGACCAGGGCCCAGTTCGGGAGGGGAAAGCCGAAGAGGCGGTTGAGCAGGAGCGCCCAGACGTCCAGCAGCGCAGTGGCTCCGATGCCGACAAGCACCGTCCTGACCAAAGAATCCATCCGATCATCCCCCCCTGCGGGCCCGAGGCCGCCCCGCTCGCGCCGGTTCGTGGCGTCGTCTGCGACGGCAGCCATGGAGCGGAGAACCGGCCGTCGGGTCAACCGCGCAAGCGGCGCCGGGCGCCGCGGCCGGTGCAGGCAGGCCATGCGCGCCACGCCGCCCTGCATCCGCGGAACCGGGCGTCTCGTCTTGGGTTGCCCTCCCGAAGCAAATCGGGGGGACCGACATGGGGACAGCCACGGCGGGGACGAGCCGGAGGACGGAAGCGCGGCCGCAGGGACCGCATGGTTCGCTCGAACTGCCGTCCGTCACCATCACCGGCTACAATGTCGAGATCCGCGACGAGGATGGCTTCGTCGGCGACAAGGCGAGCCGGGGCGCGTTCGTCGCGCATCTCGACGCGTTGCGCCGGCACTTGCGCGAGCAGAATAATGATCCGCTCGAGGGCAAGTCGGCCGAGATCAGCAAGAGCGATCTGGACGCCCTGCTGAAGGACGGCGACCCGCGTGAGGCGGCCCTCGTTCTCAGTGCGATCGAGCGCTTCGCGCAGTCGCTCGCCTTCGTGATCCGCCGCTTCGTGCGGCTGAAGAGCTGGGCCACGGTCGAGCGCATCGTGGTTGGGGGCGGCTTCCGCGAAAGCCGGGTGGGCGAGCTGGCGATCGGGCGCGCCGGCATCATCCTCAGCACCGACGGGCACAGCATCGATCTCGTGCCGGTCAGCCACCATCCCGACGAGGCCGGGCTGGTCGGCAGCGCCCATCTGGCGCCGAAATGGATCTTCGAAGCCTTCGACAGCCTGGTGGCGGTCGATATCGGAGGCTCCAACATCCGCGCCGGCATCGTTGAGCTGCGTCAGGGCAAGGCGCCCGACCTCAGCAGGGCGCGGGTGTCCTCCTCCGAGCTGTGGCGCCATGCCGATGAGGAGGTCAGCCGGGACAAGGCGATCGCGCGGCTGGGCGAGATGCTGAAGGATCAGATCAAGCAGGCGAAGAAGGATGGGTTGAGGGTCGCTCCCTTCATCGGCATCGGCTGCCCGGGAATGATCGAGCCGGACGGGACGATCGACCGCGGGGCCCAGAACCTGCCGGGCAATTGGGAGAGCAGCCGGTTCAATCTCGTCGAGTGCGTGCGGGAGATGGTGCCGACCATCGGCGAGCACGAGACGCTGGTGACGATGCACAACGACGCCGTGATCCAGGGCCTCAGCGAGATGCCGGCCATGCAGGACGTCGAGCACTGGGCCGTGCTGACGATCGGCACCGGGCTCGGCAATGCGACCTACCGCAACCGCGCGAAGCCCCAGCGCGGCGGCAAGAAGGATGAGGGCAAGGGCGGCACGGGGAAGAACTCCCGCAAGGACTGATGCGGGCCCGGGCCTGCCATTGATCCAGTCCTGCCATGATGATGTCCGGTTTGGCATGGAAGGAAGCGTCGCTGCCCGGCGCTTCCGCCCGGCGGCACCTTCCCCCCTACCGGATGACCGCCGCTTGCCGTTCGACGCTTCTCACCGCCTTTGCCCGTCGGGGCCAGCCCTGGCCGCGCTTGCCTTGCGGACGAAGCTGTGGCGACGGTCAAGCCAGCAGCGAATCATCCTTCCGAGCGAGGCCCGACCGTGATGGCAGCGCGCAACGGGGCCATTCCCGTTCCTCAGCCGGCGCCGGGGCGCGGCATCCTCCTGCTGTTGGCCATGCTGCTGGCGCTGTTCGGCGCTTTCCAGGCTTTCGCCCAGCAGCCCGCGGCCGATCCTTCCTCGCCACGGGCGCGGCTGGATGCGATCCGCTATGAGCTGACCCAGATCGAAGCGACGCTGGCCGCGCCGACAGCCAGCGAGGCCGAGTTGCAACGCCAGCGCATGCGGCTGCAGCCTTCGCTCGACCAGCTGCGCCAGCTCATCGAGGAGCAGGCCCCGCGCGTCGAGCAAGCCAAGATCCGCCTCGAACAGCTGGGGCCGAAGCCCGATGCGTCCGCGCCGCCCGAGAGCGCCGAGGTTCTGCGCGAGCGCGAAGCGCGGACCAAGGCCTTCGCCGATGCCGACGAGACGATGAAGATCGCTCGCGCCGCCTTTCTCCAGGCCGAGCAGCTGCAGACTGCGATCGGCGATCGTCGTCGCGCGCTCTTCACGCAGGCGTTGTTCGCCGCCGGGCCGAGTGTGCTCAGCCCGGACATGTGGGGCAATGCGCTGTCGACTGTGCCGGAGGATTTACGGGCCTCGGGCTACATCTTCGGCGGCTGGCTCTCGGGTTTCAGCGATGCGATGTCCAGTGTCCGAGGCGGGCTCATCCTCCTCGCTTTCGGTGGAGCGCTGCTGCTCTACTATCTGCGCCGGCGTTATCTGCCGCGCTTCAAGGCGCGCTTCAGCAATGCGCAGTCCGGCGACAGCCTGCATTGCCTCTATATCGCACTCGCCCATGTCGTTGCGGGCGCTGCGCCGCCGGCCCTGGCGAGCTGGCTGATCTACGCCGCCCTGAATACGGCGGGGCTGCTGCCGCCGCGCATCCAGCCTGTCGTTGCGGCCATCGTCGCCGGCCTCGCCGTCGTCGCCTTCATCCAGGCCCTGCTGGATGCGCTGTTCGCGCCCAGCCAGCCCCATCGCCGCCTCGTCAGCGTGATGGACCGGACCGCGTTCACCGTCGTCTGGCTCGGAACCTCGCTGGCAGCCGTGCTGGCGGTGAGCAAGGTGCTCGAGGCCTGGCTGACTGCGATCGCGGCGGGCCTCGCGGTCTCCATCATCCTGCGGAGCATCCTCGTCGTCGTTTTTGCGGTGACGCTCGTCGTCGGGCTCTACCGGCTGCGTGACAATGAAGAGATCGAGGAGGAGGCCTGTCTCGGCCCCTACGTCGCCGTCGAGGGGGCGAGCCTCGGGCCGATCCGCATCCTGGGCTGGATCATCGGCCTGACGCTCTCCCTCGCCGTCCTCGGCGGCTATGTGATCTTCGCCTCGTTCCTGATGGAGCAGGTGATCTGGATCGCCATGGTCGCCTGCAGTGTTCTGCTGACCTACCAGCTCGTCGACCAGGGCATCCCCCACGCCATGACCGGCAAGGGCCGCCTCGCCCTGACGCTGAAGGCCGGCCTCGGCATCCGTGCCCACACGCTCGAGAAGATCGCGGTGATCACCGCCGGCGTGCTGAAGCTGATGCTGGTGGTGATCGCCTTCCTGCTGGTTCTGGCGCCCTGGGGGCTCGAATCGACGGATTTCTTCACCTCGCTGCGGGCCGCCTTCTTCGGCTTCCAGGTCGGCGGGGTGACGATCTCTCTGTCGTCGATCATCTTCTCCGGCCTGCTCTTCGCCGCCGGCCTGACCGCGACCCGCTCGATGCAGGGCTGGCTCGAGGTCAAGTTCCTGCCGACGACGCAGCTCGATACGGGCCTGCGGAACTCGATCACCACGGCAGCCGGCTATGTCGGCTATCTCGCGGCGGTGGCGCTGGCGGTCTCGGCGCTCGGACTCAGCTTCGAGCGGCTGACGCTGGTGGCGAGCGCGCTTTCGGTCGGCATCGGCTTCGGCCTGCAATCCGTGGTGTCGAACTTCGTCTCGGGGCTGATCCTGCTCTGGGAGCGGCCGATCCGGGTCGGCGACCAGGTCGTGGTCGGGGATGCCGAGGGTATCGTCAAGAAGATCAATGTCCGCTCGACCGAGATCGCCACCTTCGACCGCTCATCGGTGATCGTGCCGAACTCCAACCTCGTCTCCGGCGTGGTGCGCAACCGCGTCCGCAACGACCGCACCGGGCGCATCCTGATTTCGCTCTCGGTGCCGCGCAGCCTCGATGCCGGCGAGGTCCGGGCGATGCTGAACGAGGTCGCCAACGCTCATGGCGACGTCATGCAGAAGCCGCCTCCGGCGATCCTGTTCAAGAAGATCGGCACGGCGACGATGGATTTCGACCTCGTCTGCGTGGTGGCGGATGTCGACATCGTCGGGCGCGTGACCAGCGATCTCAACTTCGCCATCCACAAGCGCCTCACCGAGATGGAGCCGGCTGCCGGCACGCCGGAGCTGCTCGTGAAGGGGCTGGAGGGCGTCGAGCAGTCGCTCGGCAGCATCGCCGCCGCGGTGACGCGCGAGACAGCGCCGCCGCGCCTGCCGGCGGAGGCGAAGCCGGCGCCCGCGCGTTCGCGCCGCCGCCCA
>FWWL01000744.1_pt1 | contig 86775 bp, 77 predicted proteins | sample 2228331 | NCBI WGS metagenome assembly FWWL01 (sample SAMEA103939775, study PRJEB20133) | metagenome | reverse complement strand
CCGCTGTCAGGGCGCTGGGTCCGGGTACGGGAACTATTCTAATATTCCTCCTGATGGCCTCCCGGATAAGTGGATATCCCGGGTCAGAAATTCCCGGAGTGCCGGCGTCGCTGACCAGAGCCACATCATGTCCGGACTCAAGCCAGGAAAGGATTTCAGGCAATTTCTGATTTTCTCTCGGATGAAAATAGGATATGAGCCTTTTCTTTATACCGTAGGCGTTGAGCAATTTCAAAGTTTGCCGGGTATCCTCACAGGCTATTACTTCAACCTCTTTCAGGATTCTTAAAGCCCTGAGCGTAATATCTTCAAGGTTGCCGATCGGCGTGCCTACCACATAAAGGGTGCCTTTTTTCTGCATGAGGTTATCTTTTCAAGCGAATTTTCTTTTGCTATTTATCCCAGTCATACGGATAAAGAAAATCGTGCCCGACGGTCCTGGTGGAAATCTTGACTATTGGAGGCATTCTTCTCTTAAATTCCGACCTTTTTATCATCTCGACGATACGTTTTACCTTTTTCTCCTCGAAGCCGCTTCTGATGATTTCTTCCGCGCTCTGGCGCAGGTCCACCAGACGGTAAAGAATCTGATCGAGTTCTTCATAGCTTAAGCCGATTTCTTCTTCATCGGTCTGACCGTGCCAGAGGCCGGCGGTCGGTTTTTTCTTCAGAATTTCTTCGGGGATCTGCAGATAACGGCCAAGCTCCCTCACCTGAGTCTTGTAGAGGTCGCCCATCGGGTTTATGCCGCAGGCCATATCCCCGTGGATCGTTCCATATCCAATCAACAGTTCGGTTTTGTTGCTGGTGCCGAGTATCAGAGCTTTTTCCCGGGCGGAAAAATCATAAAGAATGGACATCCTTTCCCGGGCCATTTTATTTCCTTTCAGAACCTGACTGTCTGTCGGGTATTTCTCAAAATAGAGGTCGATCTGTGGAGAAATGTCTATTTTTCTGGCTTTTATCTTTAATAGCGAAGCCACTTTTTCCGCGTGAGCCACTCCCTCTTCATCCAGGTTTTTGTAGGGCATAATCAACGCCAGGACTTTATCGTGGCCCAGAGCTCTGACGGCCAGGCAGGCGCAGACGGTTGAGTCGAGCCCGCCGGAAAGCCCCAGAATTACTTTTTTGAACCCGGCTCTGGCGGTTTCTGCTTTTATGAAGGCGGTTATCGCTCTGGTGACCAGCTCTGGATTAATCTTCATGGTTTCCCCTGACAATTCTTTCCAGAGACCGCCAGACCACTTCCGGGCGTTCGTCGCGCTGGAAGGGCCAGCTTCTCCTGGCTTTTTTAATTTCGGACAGGTCCACTTCCACTATTTTGAAAGCTTCATCCAGGTAGGGGAGACGGGCTATCATTTTCCCGAAAGGAGAATAGACGAAAGAACCGCCCGCAAATACCATTCCATCCTCGTAACCTGCCCGATTGCAGTAGATGACCACCGCGCTGGAAAAGAAAGAAATTGTTTCGCCCATAAGTTCCCACATCCGGCTGGTTTCAAAACCCTGTCCGGAGGTTTCAGCGGCTCCCCGGCCGGGCGCAGCCGAAATGATGATGAATAAACCGGCACCCCCGGCCATCAGGCAGTAACTCGAACCGTAATGAAGGAAATCGCGGCAGATGAGCAGGCCGGTTCTGCCAAATCGGGTGCTGAAGGTTCGAAATTCCCCTCCCCGAGCAAAAAACCGCCCTTCTTCAAACATTCCGGAGGTGGGCAGGTACACTTTGCGATGAATATGTAACAGATTTCCTCTGGAAAAATAAGCGGCTGAATTGTAAATCAAACCGGGCTGGTGTTCGCTTTCTTCCGCAAAGCCAACCACCAGGTCTATCCGGCGCGAAGCTTCCCGCAGTTTTTTGAACAGGGGGGAACTCGTAGGGGAGAGAGCAACTTCGGTCGTAAGGTCCTTGAGGTTGTAGCCGGTAAGACTAAGCTCTGGAAACACCAGCAGGTCAGCCCCGGCAGCCGTCGCTTTTTTGACGAGCTTCAGGTGCTTATCGAGATTTTTCTCTGTATTGCCAAGAACCGTGGAAATTTGGGCCAGCGCGATTTTCATATTTTGAAAATAGCACAAAACCCGCCTGTCTGTCCAATAAAGGGAAGCTCATTTTCAGGGTTGAAAATAATTTTCCGATTGTATAAATTATTAAATGCTTTTCACGGGGACAGCGGTGAGCTCAATAAATCATATCGGGGTTTACCTGAAAGAAATTTTTTTCAACAACCGGAGCGGTCGTCTGTCGTTCAAAAGGCAGGAAGTGGAAAAGCATTTTTTCTTCCACCAGGGGAAGCCGATCCAGGTTAAGACCAACGTCAGGTCAGAGCGCCTGGGGGAAATCCTCTTCAAGCTTCAAAAAATTCAGGAACAGACTTTTAACCAAATTGAGGATTATATCCAGCCGGCTCAACCGCTGGGAGAATCCTTAAAGCGAAGCGGGATCATCAGGGAAGCCGACCTCAGTGAAGCCCTGGCTTTTCAGATTCGCGAATCTCTGCTGGCCACCTTTCCCTTTTTTGACGGTGAATTTAACTTTCAGGAAAAGGAAGTTCAACCACCGGAAGAAGAACTGCCGGCGATCGATATCCCCTTTATCATCGATTACGGCGTAAGGCGGATGAAATATGATGTCTTTTTGCAGAGGTTTTTCAGCGGCAGGAAAGTTTCTCTTAAAAATATCAGATACAGCTATTTTTTGACCGATGATGAAAAAAATCTGCTCGAAAGGTTCTCCACCGCCCAGGTCATAGACCGGATGGCCGTGCCGGCCCGTTTTAGCACTGAGAGTTTTTACCGGTGCTTATATCTTTTCTACTGTCTCGATATGATTGAAGTTTCCACAGTGGATTCCAGTTACAGAAAGGATGATTTCAGTACTGAAGGACGGAAAAAGCTCGAACTCGACGAACTTGAAGCCAGAATTGAGGAGCTTAAAGAAATCAGATCCCGCCTGAAGAAACGGAGTTATTATGAGCTGCTCGGCGTTTCCAGGATGGCCACAGAGAAGGAAATAAAGGATGCCTATTTTAACCTGGCCAAAAAATACCATCCTGACCGTTTTAATTCTCTTCCTGTTGATGCCGGACTGGTGAATGAAGTTTTTAATGCCATAACCACCGCGTACCGGACGCTGAGCGATCCGGAGTTGCGCAAGAAATACGATATTCAGTTGAGCTCCGCTTCCCAGGAAGCCCCGGAAGATCTGGCCAAGAAGGCAGAAATCAAATTCCGGCAGGGTAGGACGCTTTACAACCAGGGAATGTATGAAGAGGCGATCATTTTCCTGGAAGAAGCCATCAGGTTGAAGCGAGCCAGAGCCGACTATTTTCTGGTGCTGGCCATGGCCGAATCAAAATTGCCGGCCTACAAGAAGAAGGCTGAAGAAGATTTTCTTCGAGCCATAGAAATGGAGCCCTGGAATCCCGAGGGGTATGTCGGTCTGGGATTGCTCTACCTGAATGAAGGACTCAAGATTAAGGCAAAGAAACAGCTGCAGAGAGCTCTGGAACTTGACCCTGACCATCATCAGGCGAAAACGGCGCTGGAAGAACTGGAAAAAGGAGAGAAAAAAACAGGGCTCAAGTCGCTGTTAAATTTAAACCTTTCTAATCTTTTCAAGAAAAAGAAATAGGTCAGGCTTTGCCGATCAGTTTCAGGAATTCCTGTTCGTTTAGAGTTCTAACTCCAAGCTCCCTGGCTTTATCCAGCTTTGATCCGGGGTCCTCTCCAACAATCAGGTAATCGGTTTTTCTGCTGACGGAGGAGCCCACGGAACCACCGAGTTTTTCGATTATCTCTTTAGCCTGATCTCTGGTCATTGAAGAAAGCGTTCCGGTCAGGACGAAGGTTAATCCTTCAAGAGGCTTTGGTCCGGCCTTTTCTTCTTTCTCCTTGAAGTTCAACCCGGCCGCTTTCAGCCGTGCCAGCATCTTTTTGTTTTCTGGCTGCTTGAAGAAAAAGACGATGCTCCGGGCAACCTTCGGGCCGACATCCTCGATTTCCATCAGTTCTTCCTCGCTGGCAGCAGCCAGCCTGTCCAGGTCTCTGAATTTACGAGCAAGAGCCTGAGCCATTTTTTCTCCGACGTGTCTGATGCCCAGGGCAAAAATCAATCTCCAGAGCTCGCGCGATTTTGAATCTTCAATCTGCGACAGCAGGTTCTGAGCGCTTTTCGGACCCATTCTTTCCAGACGAACCAGGTCCTCGTATTTCAGGCTGTACAGGTCAGGAATCTGTTTCACCAGGACGGCATTAAGAAGCTGATCGACCAGAGCTTCACCGAGTCCTTCGATGTTCATCGCCCGGCGAGAAGCAAAGTGCAGAATGGATTCTCTTATCCTGGCCGGACAGGAAGGGTTGATGCAGCGGGATATTGCTTCACCTTCTTCTTTGTAAATGGCGGAATGACAGACCGGGCAGTGCTTCGGCCAGATGACCGGCTTTTCCTGGCCGGTTCGCCTTTCCTTCATCACTGAGACCACATGAGGTATAACGTCGCCGCTTCGCTCAATCAGCACATAGTCTCCGATTCTGATGTCTTTTCTTTTTAGTTCTTCTTCGTTGTGCAGGGTGCAGCGGCTGATGGTCGTGCCGGAAATCTGGACCGGTTCCAGTATGGCCACCGGCGTCAGCGCTCCGGTTCGCCCGACCTGAATTATTATGTCTTTAATTCTGGTCGTCGCCTGACGGGCCGGGAATTTAAAAGCAATGGCCCAGCGGGGCGATTTTGCCGTGCTTCCAAGAAGCTCCCTCTGCCTGGTAGAATTGACCTTGACCACTACTCCATCAACATCGTACTCGAGCTTATCGCGTTTTTCCGTCCACTCCCGGTAATAATCAATCACCTCGTCGAGCGAGCGGCACAGACGGTTGTGTGGATTAGTCTTGAAACCGAATTTTTTCAGCTGCTGCAAATTTTCCCACTGGCTGGGGAATTCTTCTCCGTTTACAAAAATATAATAGAGATACAGGTCTAAGTTGCGCCGGGCAACTTCCTTAGGGTCGAGCAGCCGGATCGACCCGGCTGCTGCATTTCTGGGATTGGCAAAAAGAGATTCTCCGTTTTTCTCCCTTTCCTGGTTTATCTTCCGGAAGGCTTCGTAGGAAAGATAAACTTCTCCTCTTACTTCGACTTCCCCTTTCGCCGGAATGATTAAGGGCAGGCTACGGATAGTCTTCACCTGGGCGGTGACGTCATCGCCGCGAAAGCCATCACCCCTGGTGACTGCCTGATGATAGCGTCCGTCGAGATAGGATATAGAGATGCTTAGGCCATCGATTTTCAGTTCACAGACGTATTCAATTTTCTCTCCCGGCAGCAGTTTGCGGATGCGCTCGTCAAATTCTTTGAGTTCCTCCACATCATAACAGTTATCCAGGCTCAGCATCGGCCGCCGGTGTTCAACCGTGGGGAAGCCTTCTACGGGTTTTTCACCGACTCTCTGGGTAGGGGAATCCGGCGTTATGAACTCCGGATAAGCTTCTTCCAGCCGGTGGAGCTCAGCCATCAACTGGTCGAATTCATAATCTGAAATCTGGGGATCGTTGTCGACGTAGTATTTTTTTTCGTGGTAGGCAATCTGTTCCCGGAGCTCGGCAATCCTTTTCTTGGCTTCTTCCCTGGTAAGCTTTGTGTCCATCCTGCCCCTCCTTACGGCCGGGTTATGTTAATATTTTAGGAAAAAAGGCGGATGGTGTTAAGTCAGACCTGCGCTCTTTTATTTCAGTTAATGGCCGATTCAGGGAAAAAGCCTGTTATCTGCCCAGCCGGCGTTTGGTCTCTTCCACCAGCCGGTTGAATTTATCTATCGCTTCCTGTTGCTGTTTTTTCAGCTTTTCTATTTCAACCTGCATTGTTTCTATTTCGGCCTGCAGTTCTTTCATTCTTTTCTTGTCACGCTCGCTGAGCTCTTCTTCGCTTTTGCCGCCGAAACGTTCATTAAAAATTTTGGTCAATTCTTCCAGCTCCTTAGCCTTATTCTGAAGGGCCAGCACGGTTTCGTTGTATTTCAGCTCGGGATTCATCGTAAAGAACATGCTTTCGGCCATCTTCATCGCCTGCTGGGAATTGGCATTTGGCAGGAAAGCAGCTTCCAGCGAATAGCGTACGGCTTCATTTACCAGCGAGGGGTTGGTTTTCGCTTTGTTGGCCAGGATAACGGCAATGGAGAAAGCCAGCTCTCCGGCTCTCTTTTTAGCGTATGCTTCTTTGAGAACAGCCACGGCTTCATCAGCTTTCCCGGCCTTGTTGAGTGTCTGGCCAAGCAGAATGGCATCGTTGGAGTCTTTCGTTTGATTGTAAATCGAGCGATAGACTTTTTCCGCTTCAACCAGATTGCCGGCGTCAGCGAAAGCTTTTCCCATTTTCCGGACAGAAGCTAACAGCTTCGGGTCTTTGCTGAGGGCGTAAGCCTGAAAATAAGCTTCCACGGCGGCGGTTGTGTCCTTAGCCTTTTCGGCCGCGCTGCCGATTATGTAATAACCGGCGGCCGCCACGCTATTCCACTTCTTAGGGTCAGCGCCCTCTTTGGCTTTTTCGCTGTTAGCCAGGTCTATCAGTTGCTTGCCGTAATTTCTGGCTTTGTCCAGGTCCTGGCCCTGATTAATGTATCCATTTGCTATAACCACGAGAAGGGAAGTTCTGGTGTCAGCGTCAATGCCACCTGAGCTCAGGGCTTTTTCACCATAACTGATAGATTCCTGAAGACTCTTCGTGGGGCATTGCAGCAGGCAGAGATAAGCGTAGGCATAACCTTCATACTGGGAACCTTTCCCGGCATACTTATCTATGAATTCTTTCAAGAGGCGGACCTTTTCGCAGTTGTCCTGGGCAGTCATGGCTTTGATGTAAGCCTCGTCAGCCGGGCTCTGGGCTATGGCCAGGCCAGAAAGTATCAAAATCAGTAAGAACACATGTAAAGTTTTTTTCATCTGCAACCTCGCTCAAAAAATAATTTGCTCAATATCTTGCCCGTTAAAGGCAAAAATGTCAATACCCAAAATTCTTTGCCCTTAATATTGGAGCAATTTATGTGCCAGCACCCGATTAGATTTATATATTTTTATCATTTATAATTAATATGAAAGAAATGAAAGAGTTTCAAGATTTTCCGGCTTTTTTTTCCAGTGAAACCGGTCTGGTGCTTTCCCGGGATGTGCTTCTTTCAGCCTATTCCAGCTTCAGGATCGGAGGGCCGGCCGATTACTTTATCGAAGTCAAAAGTGTGGCCGAGCTGACGGCCGCCGTGCAGGCTGCTAGAAAGTTCCATTTCCCTTTTTATGTGATTGGCGGAGGATACAATCTTCTTTTTGACGATACCGGTTATCGTGGTCTTATGATAAGAAATCGCGCCTCCGCCCTCAAGTTTATTGAGGAAAAAGGTATTCTTGAAGTGGCCTCGGGCACCAGGCTGGCAGAAGTCGTGAATCTTGCTGTCAGTGAAGGTCTGGGCGGACTGGAGTTCCTGGCTGGCATTCCCGGTACGGTCGGCGGAGCTATTTACGGCAATGCCGGGGCTTTCGGCCAGGCCATAGGCGACCGGATAGACGAAGTTAAACTCCTGACAGGAGAGGGGCAGGAAAAAAGCCTGAGACAGCCTGAACTCGGGTTCGGTTACCGGCATTCTTTTTTGAAGGATCACCCGGGAATCGTCCTTAAAGCCTGCCTCAGAGTTGAGAGAGAAGACAGAAACAGAATTCAGAAAAAAGTTGAGAATTATCTTAATCAAAGAGCGCAAAAACATCCGCCGGAAGGAACTGCCTGCGCTGGAAGTTATTTTATGAATCCGGTGCTCCCGGATGGAAGTAAAATACCGGCCGGACGATTGCTGGAGCAGGCCGGAGCCAGAGGGATGAGGGTCGGTCAGGCGGCTGTGTATCCCGGGCATTGCAATTTCATAGTAAATCTCGGCGGGGCCACCTGCCGGGAAGTTCTGGCGCTGGCGGCTGAATTGAAGGAGAAAGTTCAGCGCCAGACAGGGATATGGCTTCAGGAAGAAGTTATTTACGTTCGAGCAGACGCTTCAATGCTTTGATTTTTCCTTCCGGTAAGCCTCTTTCCCGCGCGATCTTCAGAGCTTCTGCAGCCATCGCCCGATATATTCTATCAAGGCCGGGATGCAGACGGGTTATCGAAAGATGTTTTTTCACTGTTACCAGATCGCCGCGAACCAGCGGACCGGTCAGACTGGAAACGGGTCCTTTGTTTTTAATGTTGAGCAGTGTTCTTTCCAGAAGCGGGTCCAGGATCTCGACGATAACTTTTTCTTCTAGGCCTACGGTTTTCAGAAGTTCTGCCACTTCGTAAAGAAGAACCACCAGAAAATTAGAAGCTATTGACAGAGAAAGGTGGTACAGAGGCTTTTCCGCCTGAGATAAAAGAAGAACCTGGGCTCCCAGATTTGCCGCCAGTTCCTGGCCGAGTTCAACTGCTTCAGCATCTCCTTCAAGACCTATGTAAATGCGCTCGAAAATTCCGGGATCAGCCAGGGGTTCGGAAAAGGTCTGAGCCGGATGGAACGAAGCCACCCGGGCACCTTTTCTGGCAAGCGGCTTGAGGATTTCCGACGACAGGGTGCCGCTTGTGTGAAAAACATATTTGCCTTCGAAATTAAGAGTGGAAATCTCTTCCACCACTGAGGGGATAAGATCGTCAGGGACGCAGATAAAAATTATTTCCGCCCGCGCGGCTGCCCGACGGTTGTTGTCGGTTACCCTTCCCTGGCCTGTTATTCTTCTGGTATTCTGGGCACGTTCGGGTATAACGTCGGAAATGTATTTAAGGTGGTATCCGGCATGACATAGGGCTCTAGCAAGAGTTGTGCCCAGACGTCCGGCTCCGAGGATCGAAAAGTTTCTCATTTTTTCCTGAAAAGATCGCTCCAGAGAGAAATTTCCAGCGGCGTCGGCTGTTCGGTTTCTTTTTCGAGTTCTCTTTCCTGGCGGTGTTCCTTCAAAACCTGTTTCAGCTGTTTCAGGAACTCCGGCGTGCTTATCGATCTGGTTCCATGAACGCGAGCGATTTCACGCAGGCCGCGGTCAGAGCTTACCAGGAGAAAATAGCGGCGGTCTTTTTTTTCTGAAAGAAGTTCCTCAATCAGACTGTCAGCCGTCTGCCCGGGTTCCGGGAAGAGCACGGTGAATTTCGGGTTGAGTTTTATTTCGTGCTCATCAAGAGGTGGACGACCGTCGAAAACCAGAAATATTCTTGACCTGGTTATTTTCTGGAACAGAAGCAGCCTGGCGATGATTTTGTTCCGGCTGAGCGGGTCGAACTTAAAGTAGGGATCCGCCTGTCCCATCAGGTTGTTGCCGTCAATCAGATAAGCCATATTTTTTATGTATATATTCGAAGGCGCTGTCCAGGCTATCTGTGAAACGCCCTCCCTTTTATCCCGGAGGCCAGCCAAGCTGGCGACCGCCGAGAAGATGAAAATGGATGTGAAACACTTCCTGCCCTGAATTCGGTCCGGTATTGAGCACCACCCGGTAACCTGTCGCGTCTATACCCTTCAGTCTGGCTATTTCCCTGGCCTGAATAAGTATTTTTCCCAGCAGTGCCGCCTGTTCAGGACTGGCTTCCTTCAGACTGGCCAGGTGTATCTTCGGGATTATCAGGGTGTGAACTGGAGCCTGCGGCCTGATGTCGTCGAAGGCCAGAATTTCTTCGTCCTCATATACGACGCTGGCAGAAATCTCCTTTTTGATGATTTTGCAGAAGATGCAATCGTTCATTTTTTCTCCCCCGTCCTGTGATTGTTGTTATTTTTAAGACGCTCGATTTTTACTCCAAGATTTCTCAATTTTTCTTCGATTCTTTCGTAACCCCGGTCGAGATGTTCGATGTCGTTGATGGTGGTCTGACCGGTGGCGATAAGACCGGCCAGCACCAGGCAGGCGGAAGCTCTGAGGTCGGTGGCCATAACTTCAGCCCCCGAGAGAGGCGTTCGCCCGCGGATGATGGCTTTGTCTCCCTGGATTTCGATGTTTGCGCCCAGCCTTATGAGCTCGTTGGCGTGGGCAAAACGACGGTCGAAAATGGTTTCGGTGATGATGGAAGTGCCGTTTGCCTGAGTCATCAGCACCATGAATTGCGCCTGCATATCAGTCGGGAATCCGGGATAGGGAGCGGTGGTTACATCCTGCGGCTTTATGTCAGGGCTGCCGATTACCCGGATCGAGCGACGGCCCAATTTTTCTATCCGGGCTCCGGATATGGTCAATTTATCAATCAGAGCTCCGAGATGGTCCGGTTCCACCTCTTTTAGGATCAAATCTCCCTGGGTGAGCGCGGCGGCCACCATGAAAGTTCCAGCTTCAATTCTGTCGGGTATGATTCTGAAATCTACCGGACCTAGTTCGTCAACTCCCTTGATGCGTATGGTTTCTTCCCCGATGCCATCAATTTTTGCTCCCATTTTTACCAGAAGTTCGCACAGGCTGCTGACTTCCGGCTCCAGCGCGCAGTTCTTCAGGATGGTTTCGCCCCTGGCCAGGGTGGCCGCCATCACCAGGTTCTCCGTTCCGGTGACTGTTTTTTTCTCGAATTCAAATTCAGCCCCCCGGAGCTTTTTGGCTTCAGCCACGATGTAGCCGTGTTCGATTTTGATGCTGGCTCCCAGTTTTTGCAGGCCGTTGATGTGCAGGTCTACCGGACGCGTGCCTATGGCGCAACCTCCAGGCAGGGCCACCACCGCCCTGCCCTTCCTGGCCAGCAGCGGACCGAGCACCAGAATTGAAGCTCTCATTGCCCGGACGAGCTGGTAGGGAGCCTGATCGGAGAGAATTTTCTCCACCTTTATTCTTAGGGATTTTTTCCCGAGCTCATATTCAGCTCCAAGGTCGGAGAGAAGGGTGAGCATCGTCCTGACGTCTTTTACCAGCGGGACGTTGCTCAGGTGGAGTTCTTCGGAAGTAAGAAGAGAGGCAGCCAGTGCCGGAAGGACGGCATTCTTCGCGCCGCTGATAACCACCTGGCCGCGCAGCCGGTAAGGTTTTTCGGTGTAAATCCTCAGAGATTCCATGCCCTGATTTTAGTCTACCACCGGGGAAAATTCAAATTGCCTGAATTTATCGAAAGTGGTGCCGTTTTTGTGAGTGCCAGGGAAGTAAAAGGATCCTGTCACGGCGCGCCCCCTCCCGTGCTCGCTCTACCCATCCCCCCGCGGGGAACCCCTTCCGCTGCGCGCGGTTCGGAGACACGCCGTGCCACCCTTCTCTAAAAGCCGAACCTTCCTGTCTCTCTATTGGGCCGGAATGAAATCGGAAGAAAAAAGGCAGGTGCGGAGAGCCGCCGTCAAGCCAATACGTTGTTGCCGACCCTCTGTCGGCTCATGTCCCCGGTCCTGTCACAGCGCGCCTCCCCGCGTCCTCTCATACCGATCCCGGGAAGAGGAAATGTATCTCTTTAATCCGCGGGAAACACGGGCATGGCAGATGCCCGCATGCCTCCATTGTTTACGATGAGAAATAGAGAGGCGTTAAAGAATTTATGACCGGTTCTGTTCGGCAGATTAATCAGAGCGAATTAAGAGCCTGGTTGAGGTCATCGATGATATCGTCAGGGTTTTCCGCTCCGACGCACAGACGGATCAGCTGCGGAGGAATGTCGGCCATTCTCCGGGCTTCTTCTCCCTGCTGCTGATGGGTTGAGATTGCCGGTATGGTGGCGACGGTTTTGATGCGTCCGAGGTCGGTTGCCCGAAAGATGATGCGGAAACGGTCGAAGACTTTTCTGGCATTTTCGGGCGGACCGTCAACCCGGAAACTCATCAGGTGTCCGTAACGGTTTACTTCCTGGCCGGTTCCGTCATCCGAATCTACCAGCTTCATGTATTTTTTAGCGAGAGGATGAAGCTTATAGCTCGGCAGCCCTAGATAATCAACCTGATAAACACGTGGATGTTTCTCCAGGAATTCGGCCACTTTCTGGCAGTTCTGGCTGAGAATGTCCATTCTCATGCGCAGCGTGCGCAGGTCATTCAGCGCCATCAGTGCGTTGAAGGGAGAGGCTGCTGGTCCATTATCTCTGTAAGGCCAGAATTTTACGTATTCGGCAAAGTTTTCTTTAAAGTTGGGATCATCGTTCTTAATTTTTGTGACTATCGGCCTCTTGCTTATCAGGGCGCCTCCGATGGCCAGACCGCCGGCAGTGATTGATTTAGTAAGCGAATGCACCACGATGTCAGCGCCGTAGGCAATCGGCCGGAGAAGCGCCGGTGTGGCGCAGGTGGCGTCAAAGATCAGGGGAATTTCCCAGGAATGGGCCAGGTCGGCCAGGGCTTTCACGTCGCAGAAAGATTGCTGGGGATTGCTCGGGGCTTCGACATACAGGAAGCGGGTATTTTCATCGATTTTTTCCTTCCATTCATCCAGGTCTTCCGGATGCAGGACCCAGCGAACTTCGATGCCCCTTTCCTTCATTTTGCGCACGGAAAAATGCTGGAAGGTTCCGCCGTAAACCTGGATGGAGGAGACAAAATTGATTTTTTCCGGACCTTCTTTCTGTTTTACCAGAAACGGGTCTACGGCCATCATGATCGCTGCCATCCCGGAAGCGGTAACTACGCAGGAGGTGTCGTATCCTGTTCTGTAACCTTCAAGCAAGGCAAGCACATATTCCAGGTAATAAGTGGTCGGGTTGGCTATTCTGGTATAACACCAGGTGGGAATGAGATAGGCCAGGGCAGCTTCGAGCTCGTCGGCGTCGCGATAGCCCTGCGAGGTGGCTAAGTAAAGCGGTTCGATGATCGCTCCCTGATTTCGGTCGAGGGCTTCTTCCAGAGAATAAAGCCCGTGAACAGCGATCGTGTCGAATTTCATGCTCTTCATGCGAGCTTTAATTTCTTCCCGGTGGGCCATAAAAACCCGGGCTTCCTGGATGTACTTTTCGACTCCAGGGGAATATTTCTTTTCTTCAGCCATGATGCCTCCTTTGATGAAAAAGGTTTATAAAGATCCTGTTGCGATAGGCTTCAACAGGGAAGGCGGCGGCCGCGGGCCGCATCAGATAGTCAAGGCTGGAACTCATGCAGAAATTAGCATATCACAGGGTCGGTATACTCAGTCAAGCCAGATTTTAATCCTGCTCTATAATATAGGGGGTTAAAGCATGAGAAATTATTTGAATGTCAGGAAAAATTGGCTGTTTAATGGGAAGCAGTTTCTCGTAGGTTTGAAAAGTTTGATTTCCGTTTTCCTCTTCTTCTCCCTCCAAAAATTGCCTCTAATAACACGATGGTGGCTCGCCCCTTTCCCATTGTAAATATGTGAATGCCAGGGGAACCCGAGACAAGAATTCTTTCTACCAGGGTTGCCATATATTTTATCCCTGTTTTAAATTCCTGCTCGGGAGAACGCGCCTCTTGCATTTTTTTCATGAGTTCTTCAGGAATAGTCACGTGGAATTTGCCGGGTAAGTTGCAAATGGTTTTTAAGCTTGTTACAGGTTTTATACCTGGAATGATGGGTACATTAATGCCAAATTCTTGAGTTTTTTCTAGAAAGTTTTTATATTTCTCGAAGTCAAAAACCATCTGTGTAAAGACAAATTCAGCGCCAGCTTGTACTTTCTTTTTAAGATTATTAAGGTCTTCATGAAAAGTTGGTGCTTGAAAGTGCTTCTCTGGATAACCGGCCACACCTATGCAGAAATTGGTCGGTCTGGTGTGCGGACACGGGAATAAATATTTACCGCGGTTTAGATCGCTAATTTGCCGGACAAGATCTAAACTATATTTGTACCCGGCCGGGGCAGTAAATACCTTTGGCCCGCGGAGATCACCTCTGATAACAAAAACATTCCTGACGCCCATCAGGTCAAGGTCGATCAGCGTGTTCTCGATTTCGTATTTACTCATTCCATAACAAAGTATGTGGGGGATTACATCAATATCGTATCTTTTCATTAAAGCAGCTGTTATCCCTATTGTGCCAGGCCTTCTTATCATTGCAAACCAGGTCTTTTCTTTTCCTTTTGTGGGGTTGTGGTTGGAAAGTTCAAGTTCAGTTATCTCTGGTGGATGTTTGGTAACACTTATAAAGTCAAGCGGGTAATTTAACAGGCTGTCTATCAAACGGAAAATTTCACTTAAATCCTGCCCTCTCTCCGGTGGAAGTATTTCGACAGATAAAATTTGTCCAGATTTTATTTTTTCAATTACTTTCATTTATTCCCTCCTTCTTCAAGAGCAATTCTTTGCAGATCTTGAGGCCTTCAACTGCATCTTTTGCATAAAGGACGCCAAAACGCTGAGCCAGTTCACTGTTCATTGATGCCCCCCCGGCTACTATCGGTATATTCAACTTGCATGATCTTAGAAGATCGGCTGTTTCTTCAATTTTCCCGACGGTAGTCGTCATCATGGCAGAGAGGCCAAGAATGTCTGGTTTTATTTTTTGACAGGCCTTAAGTATAGTTTTAGAGGGAACATTTTTCCCCAGATCCTGAACAGCAAAACCTGAGCTTTTAAGAACTGCGGCAACAATGTTTTTTCCAATATCATGGATGTCCCCTTCAACCGTGGCCAGGAGTATTAAGCCTTTACAGGTGGTTTGAGAAGCTGTTATCTGATTGTTGAGCAAATTAAACCCGGCTATTGCTGTTTCCGCAGCCAGAAGCAGCTGGGGCAAAAAAATTTTATTTTCAGCATAAAGGGAGCCTATCTTTTCCATTGCCGGGGCAAGAATTTCCTGGCCTATTTCGATTGCCTCTTTTTGCTTTAAGTTTTCCCGGATTAACTCAAGTAATTCTTCCTTTTTTCCCTTCAACAGGAAGTTTAAGAGAGGGTTTTCTAGGTTCAAATCTGGTTCGATTCTTTGTCGGTTATTAAGAATCAATGCCCCTTCGAGTATTTGTAGGGTGACTTTCTGAGCGGTATTCATAATGCATGCTTTCAATCCAGAATTAACAGCCAGGCTGAGGAAGGCAGCATTGATTATTTCCCGTTTTGGAAGCCTATAACTGAGGTTAGAAAGTCCGATAACTGAAGCCCATCCTTTATTGGTAATACCCTCAAGGGTTTTGAGGGTGATACGATAATCGTGAGCAGTTCCATGCGGAAGAACCAGAGGGTCAAAAAAGACTCTGTTTATGTTGATGTTATGTTCGCTGATAATCTTGCTGGCTTTCTCAATAATCTTCAATCTCTCTTCCGCCGACTCAGGGATTTTATCCTCCATCGCCAGAACAATGAGCATTCCACCAAATCTCTTCATAATGTTAAGGCGACTTCTTAAATTTTCTTCACTGGCAGTGGCGGAGTTGATAAGAGGTCTTCCAGCATATTCCTTGAGGGCTACCTCTAATAGTTCATCTTCCTGAATGTCGAGAGATAGGGGTAGGCTTGAGTACCTATCAAGCAAATTTATCAATCCACTTATGTGTTCCGGGGTCAATAACTTTTCTATTCCCGGGTTAATGTCAAGGATGTCAGCGCCTTCTTCTTCCTGTAATCGGGCGAGAGTCAGAATCTCCGTAAAATCCATGTTTTGAATAAGGTGCTGAAGTTTTTTCCGGGTGCTGGCATTTATTCTTTCTCCGATAATCAGGAAGGGTTCAATTGGTTTTAGAATGGTTCTTGAAGTTAAATATTGGTTAGTTATGCATCTCCTTCTGACTGGCTGACATTTTCCGATTAATCTGACTGCGGCTTTCAGGTGTTCTGGCCCGATTCCGCAGCAGCCTCCTATTAGGTTGGCTCCGAGGTTGACAAATTCACGAGCATAAATGGCAAACTCCTCAGGTTTTAATCGATATGTCAGCTGGCCTGAGGATAAGTCGGGTTGTCCGCCATTGGGTTCTGCCGAGAGTGGCAAACGACAGTTTTTTGTTAATTCCCCCAGGACAGGAATCATTTTTTCTGGAGTGAGATAACAATTTACGCCAGCAACGTCAATATCCAGATCGTTGATAATAGAGGCAAAGATTTCCACGGAGGTGCCGGTGATCGTTTTTCCCTCATGATCAAATGCCATTTGAGCTATGACCGGTATGTCAGGAAAAGAATCCTTTATGGCCAGGATAGCAGCCTTTAGCTCTTTTATGTCTGAAAAAGTTTCTAAAATAAAACCATCGACGACGCTTTCAGCCAGCACCGAGGCTTGTTCATGGAAAATTTCATAAGCAGCCTTAAAACTTAATTCACCGAAAGGTTCGAGAAAGTGACCGGTGGGACCAATATCGCCAAAAACCAGGCAATGTTCAGCTGCAACCCTGCGGGCGAGCTTAACAGCAGCAGCGTTTATTTTTTCAAGCTGGTCATCCAGGTGGAATTGTCTCAGTTTCGCCCGATTAGCATTAAAAGTGTTGGTTAGAATGATATCCGCACCAGCCGCAATGTACTCTCGATGGAGATTCATAACAACTTCAGGTCTGGTCAGATTTAGTACTTCATTCAAGTTAGCTTCATAACCTTGCTTTAAAAATTCTGTGCCGAAAGCACCATCGAGAAATAAGACTCTCTGCTCTAATAAGCTCTTAAAAAGTTTTCTATTCATCGTACCACCCTATAAGGCAAATAGTAGATTTTCTCGGAAGCAGAATGCCGCTTTCCAGAACTTTAATCTCTTTAATCTGGAAAAGTTCTTCTATGACAAACCGATTCATTCTTATATCAATGCCCAAGTAACCCGGAGAAAATCTCTGAGTTCCTTGCCCCTTTTGCTGTCTTAATTGTTTGTCGAATTTTCGATTTAGTGTTTCGACTGCTTCTGATCCCCAGGCATCAAGCAGAAAGGCATTTAGTATATTTCCATTATCTAGAAGATTATTGAGATATTCATCAAAAGCCGGGCCGAGCGTTGATATAAAGATGGAAAAGGAAACAGCTAGGGAAAACTTTTCGGGAATTAGAGCAGCTGGCAGCCGGGAAGTCTTTTCTGTAAGATGAAATAATTCGGGTTTTATTATTTGTAGCCCCTGAGTGTAAACAAAGTTAAGCTTATTTAGAAGTTTACTGTCAGACTTGTACAATTCGGCTTTCTCTGGCAGCCCCGCTCTTCTCAAGAAATATTTTTTTTCTGGAACACAGAGGAATTTATCGGGATTATACTTCTTTATTCTCATCGGATTTATTTAACTTCCTTTGGTTTGATCTATACAAAAAGGAAAGTCGATCGGGTTTTCCAAGAAAACCAGTTCTGGAAGATGCCCTCCGAGTCCAATGTAACCTTCGTTTATAACCATTAACCCTTCTATTCCAGGCTTCAGAAATTCCAGGATGGCGTTTTCTATTTCAGTCGGGTCAACATTTTTTATGAAATTTCCCACGGCAGTAGCGGCTGCATCTGCCAGAGCTGGATCTGGAGAAATCACAGTAGCCAGGTCAGCCCGGCCAAGACTTAGTGAACGGCCCATTTTGCCCGATGAGCTGCATATTCCGATTATTGTATTACGCGGTTGGACTTTAAAAGCCAGATGGTCTGTTTTCCCTCCTGAATATATGCCGATAATCACCGGCTCTTCTGTATAAAGAGCTATATCTCCACCATTGTCAAAAACAATAAATTGAGCTCCCTGCCTTACAGCTGCTCTTACTGCTAAATAGGCAATAGCTCCGGCCACAGCAGCCATTGGACCAACTCCTACCTTGGTTGAGGCGGAAGCCATAAGTCTGATTATTTCCGGGGCATTGTAAGAAACGCTGTGCGGTTTTAAAGTCCACAGGAATAAAGGGTCTCTCTGGATATATTTTTCCAGGAGGAATCTTTGATGCTTTACTTCCTCTATTACCAAAGGAATAAATTTATCCTCTGTGATAATAGTGGCTTCTGTTTCTTTAATTTCCAACCGTAGTTTGACTCTTCCCATCTCAAATACTCCTTGTTATTGCCCTAACTGGACAAGCGTCAAGACAATAACCACAGGCAGTGCATTTTCCTTGGTTGAATACTATCTCTGCATTCTCTTTCATAAAGAGTGCACCAGAATGGCATAAGGATAGACATAAACCACAGCTAATACAGCGACCTTGGTCGAGAATTATTTTTCCTTTTTGATAGGTTTCTGTTTTTTTTATCGGTTGAATCTCTACAGGGATATTTTTTATCTCCAGCGGGTTTTGTTTTGATTGCCGCGGAAGTCTTTCCACAGGTAGGGTCAGAAGAAATTTGCCTTCTGCTATTAACTCCTTCAACCTGGCGGCAATCTTTCGAGCGAGAAACAGGCTGGAGAGGGGTGAAGTTCTAACTTTTTTCCCATTTACTTCCACCAATCCGGATTTAAGTTCGGCATAACTTACTTTCCTTACCACCGGTCGATTCCTGACAGGATGACCGTAATCAATAATGTTGGTGAATATATCTTTGTCTGAAATGCCAGTTTTCAGGGCTATTCCCGGGTTGAGAACAGGGATGGGAACACCTATTCCCAGGTAAAGGGTACAACCATAGCCTTCAAAAACCGCAGCTCTCAGATACTCGGCTGACATTTGCTTCAGGTTTCCTATGACCATAAGGGTTCCAAACCCGTTTTCAGGTGAATGTTGTGTGCCGGGTCCGATGATGAATCCTTCTGTTCCGCAAATAAAAATTTTTGTGCCTATGCCAATAGTTTCATAGTCAGGGTCGTTGCAAAGGGGTGAGAGTTCCCCCGCGCCTGAAAAGGTAACATTTCTCATTTCCGGCAGCAGCTTTCCCATATAAGTAAAAATGGTCTTTTTGCTGCTGTTTGTAGCGGCGTTGTATTTCTGGTATGCATTTCTCGGGTTAACCATTAGGGCCTGATTTATATCTTTCAGGGAGATGGTGGTGCGAATAGATTTTCTCGGGTAACAATCTGTTCCATAAGCTTCTGCTCTGAGTTGAACAAGTTTGCCACGAACCAGATCTTCAATCACGTGAGCGCCGCCATAATAAATATGATATTTTTCAGAAGGTTCAGTGGCACCCAGGTAAGCATCCACTGCAGCTATTCCGGTATAGGCAGGAACTTCGTTCAGCCATACCTTAGTCATTTTGATAGGTGGATCAGAATGACCGAAGTTAAGAAAAACGCCGGATGAACACATTGCGCCGAAAGTTGCTGTTGTCACCACATCAACTCTTTTGAATGCTTCCTTGGCGCCATGCTCTTTCACCAGGAGGGTCATCTCTTCAGCAGTGAGGACGATGGCTTTCCCTTTTTTTATTTTTTCATTAATTTCTTCAAGTGTCTTATATTTCATTTCCACCTCCGGCAAAAAATGGAAGTTGAAAAGAACTAAGCTTTAGATGGGCTTAAGAGGATAAAATGAAATCCGGGTGCAGGAACTAAGACTCTGAGTTTTATGTCCCGGGACAGGACTTTATACTCTGTCCTGCACCCGGGAGGGCATTATCATGGAGGTGGCTATTTCTTTAATTTTGAAATAAAGAGAGAAATACTTCCCCCCGCAAAATCTTATTTTCCCGAACTCTTCTCTCTTTATCATGAAGGTTCTATAACAAAATTTTTGCTTACCGTCAAGATACCAGGATATAAATCGGAGGCTGCATGCAATTCCATAGTTAATAATTGTGTGAAGTGGCAATTTTCTGCAGGTAGCAAATAAATCTCAAAATCACTTTAAGTTTTCTTGGATGGATGTATTGAAGGTGGTGAGTTTGTCTGTTAATATATAACCCTTTATAATTGAAAAATGCGGACCAAATGGATAGAAACAGAACGATTTATGGTAGTATTCTGGATTTAATCGGTCAGACGCCAATCGTTCGGTTGAATAAAATATGTGAAGGACTTAAGGCAGAGATTTATGCCAAGCTGGAATTCTTTAACCCCACAGGAAGCATAAAAGACCGAACAGCTTATCATATGATCCATAAGGCGCTGACCGATGGCAGGATCACACCTGGTAAAACTATCATAGAAAATTCTTCGGGGAATATGGCGCTGGGTCTAGCCCTTATTGCTATCCAGTTGGGATTCAACCTCAAGGTTGTTGTTAGAGATAGGCTTTCCAAGGAAAAAATGGATATGTTGGAAGCAATGGGGGCAGAATTAATAAAAGTGGATAGTTCACTTCCTCCCGAACATCCGGATTCATATAACAATATTACTCCCCGACTGGCTATGGAGATTCCAGATTGTTATTTTCCGGATCAGCACAATAACCGTGAAAATAATGAGGCACATTATTTCACAACCGGTCCAGAAATCTGGGAGCAGATGGAAGGCAGGATTGATTATTTTATTGCCGGGATGGGGACAGGTGGAACCATAGGAGGAGCTGGTAGGTTTTTAAAAGAAAAAGATCCGAATATAACTGTAATTGCTGTAGACCCTGCAGGCTCTGTTTTTTATGATTATTTCTACTCAGGCGTTAGACAGAAGCCGTCCCCTTATCTGATTGAAGGGTTGGGCGATGAATTTATAATCGGGTGTGCTGACTTTACTCCTATTGACAGGATCATCAGGGTTACAGATAAGGATGCTTTTTTAACCTGTCGGGAACTGGTTAAAAAGGAAGGCATACTGGCTGGCGGTTCGTCTGGTGCTGCTCTTTGGGCTGCACTTCAAGTTGCCAAGGAGATTGACAGACCAGCAAGAATAGTCACGATTTTTCCAGATAGCGCTTTCAGATACTTGACAACAATTTTTAACGATGAATGGATGAAGGAGAAAGGATTTTTATAAGAAAGCCGGGGAAGCGGCTTTTATGATTTAATTCATGTCATATTTTGAAATTAAGCACCGGTTTCTATTTTTTAGAACGAAGTGATTCTGCGCCCTCGACCGCGACTCCAGGCAGGGAAACCCCGGCGATCCCTCAGTGTAATTGTCTGGTTATTAATTCTGATTTCCCGGGCGACCACCACCTTTTTGCCGTCTTTTAGTTCTTCTGAAAGAGAGCCTGTCAACCTGATTTTTTCACCTTTATGGATGTCGGTTCTGAAAAACCAGGCCGGGGCGGTTTCTACTTCCAGCAGCTCCTGGCTGTTTTTATCCCTGACGAAAAGTACCAGAAATGCCCCCCTGCCCTCATACCTGTTTTCAAACCGGAGGTCTTCAATCTGACCTTCGACCGTGATTTCTCTGTCCACGTTGTAATAACGAGGTTGAGCCTGTTCAGCGTGGAGCCATCGATTCGGGGCAGAAATTATGCTGGCTCCGGATAGGAAAATAAATATAAAGAAAACAGAGAGAATGCCCGCAGACTTTGTCGCCCGCGGCCGGTTTGAGATGGTGTTTCCGGGAGCGTATTTCTCTTTTTTAGTTTTTAACAGAAAACCAGCCTTTTCCATCATTTTTCTCCCTTATTCAGACGGGGAGACCTGAAGGTTCCAGATCAATCCCCCGCTGATTGTATTGCCGCTCCACCTGAACCACGGGTCGGTGGAAGAATTCTTCAGGTATGTGTAATTTATAAAAAGGGAAACCCGGCGCAGGTCGAGTTGAATCCGGGCGCTGAACTGATGTCTTTTATCCTGCCTGACCAGACCAAGACTGTTGCCTTCCAGGTCCAGGCTGTCGATGCCAGGAAATTTTCTGGAAAAATAATCATACTGCACGACCCCGTTCAGGTTTTCAGACAGCTGGGCTGTCAATTTAGCGGACAGGGAATAACCTTCCCAGCTGAATTGATCGTAAGTGGGGTTTTCCACCATGAACAATTCATCGCTGGAAGCGAAAGGGTTTTCTCCCCTGAGATTCCACTGCTTCAGAGCGCTCAGGCTCAAACCGAGGCGGTCTCCGAGCCCCTGAGCCAGCAGGCCGCTAAGGGAAACGATCTGAATGTTCTGACTGCCGGTGTAATAGACTGTCTGGTAAGGGATGCCCCTGAGGCTGTAACTACCTCCCATTCCATAATTTTGCCCGGGCCCCCCGTTTCCACCGGGTCCGCCCTGGAGAGCGGCCTGAGGTAAAAGGATCGGTCTGTCGTCAGCCAGAACTCCCGGGCCGGTTCCGGAAAAAACTTCTGAAGCTGCAGCCAGAGTTTCTTCCCCGCCAGAGGAAATTATTCCCGGATGAAAATAAAGCTTGTAACCGTATCTGGCCTCGATTTTTATGGTAGTTTTTGAAGGAAAGAAATGGTCAAGGGAAAGGGTCAGGTTTTCAGAGAAATAATCAAATATGGAATACTTATAGTCCCTTAGCTGGCTGATGGTATCGAGCCGGAGAATGGTGGAGGCGTCAAGATAACTCTTAAAATTTGCCACCAACCTGATGGTGCCATTATTGAAGTAGTCGTAAAGGCTCCGGAACAGAACGCCCTCCCCTTCCAGGGCAAAATAAAAAGCGCTCCTCGACCCGACGGGGATCAGGTAATCGGCTCCGAGCTTTCCGGAAAACGAACTCAAACCTGAGTATTTATAAAGATAAATCAGGTTGAAATCTCCGTACAGGGATACGGATTTCGAATCACCGCCAAAGTAAAAAGAAGCGCTGGTCAGCTGGTCGGAAAGCGGCTGGTAAGATTGAAAGATGTTGCTGGTCGCGTTGTGCGTCAGGGAGAACTGAACTGTTGAAGCGGAAGCATAGCCGAATAGAAATAATATCAGAAACAGGCTGGTTACCCGCAGGCCCGGGTTTTTTCTCCGACTGATTTTCTTGAACATTTCTACTCCCTCAATTATAAGACTTTTCGACCGGATGGTTAATGCGGTCATCTCTGCTTCCTGTGTGCTTAAAGTCATCCACGTTATCAAATAATTTGCTGCGGCCGAACAAAACATTTAAAAGAAGGAAAGAACCGGGCTTCGCTTCCCGGTTCTCTCCTGACTTCGGACATCTTTTAACGGTTCCCTTTTTTGACCACCGCGCCTTTCGGGCCGGCTCCGTCGCAAATTCTCGCCGCCAGGCTGGTCTGGGTTCTGAAAGCCTGCCTGGAGATGATCATATTTCTGTTCGTCGACTTATTCATCACCTGACCGGAACCGGTGCCTTCAGGAGACCCTCTGTATCCGCTGCCGTCTTTAGGTGCGGTCCAGTCTGGGTCCTGACAGTTGGGAATCCCGTCTCCGTCGTGGTCACGGTAAAAGTCGTTGATACCGTCTCCATCTTCATCCACGAACGGTCCGCCTTTTTTCACTCTGTTCCTCGGCTGCTCTTTGACCTTATTCTGAACCCGGTTTCTTTCTTCGTTGCGGACCTGATTTTTGCTCTGGTTCTGCTCTTTAGCCCTGACCTGCAGATTATGCTCTATCACCGGCTTGCCTGCGCCTTCTTTATTAATGGAAATCTGATTTTCCACAGCCTGGTTCTGAACCTGGTGCTGGATCTGCAGCTGATGCTGCATTTCAACCTGACCCTGTTCGTTTTCCTGTGTTTCTACCCGGTTCTGGATTTCATTTCTCACCTGAGTCCGGGACCTGGAATTTTCGCTGGCCTGGTTCTCGATGGTCTTCTGAACCTCGGCCCTGACCTGTTCCTGTTCTCTGTTCTGTTCTCTCTGCTGAGTCTGAGGCTGCTCTTCTCCCTTATTCTGGACCTTGTTCTGGACCTGAGCCTGCTCCTGATTCTTAACCTGTTCCTTCTGTTCGGTCTTCGCTTTTTCTTTATTCTGCCCGGTGTTTTCCTGAGCAAACGAATAGGAAGACACAAGAGCAACTGCCAGCAACCCTATGGCCACGGCCATCAATATTTTTTTGATCCTCATTTTTTACCTCCTGTCATGAGTTTCACCTTTTTTAATGCAAACCGCGTGCCAGACGTTAAATACTTGATAATAAATAAAATACTGATGTTACAGGAATTATTTGCCAGACAAATTTGTTTGAAGTCCGACAATTTTGTAGGACCCCTTCAGGCATATGAATGGTAGATAAGTAAATATCTGATGGCTGAAAGTTAAACGTTATTAACGTGAATCATTATCGGCTTGAATCCGAAAAGAAGAGCTATCTGTTTTTGAAATTAAAGCCGATGAATTTAAGCGGCTGGAAGATAGTTTTGAAGCCTGATTTCTGCGGGTTTTTTAAGCAATAGCGGGAGCAGTTCTTAAAGTTGTTCTTGCTTTCTTTTTGGTTCTCTGCCAGGAATTTTGTGAATGAAAATAAGAATTCTTCTGTAATAAGGTCCGGTCAAGGGCACTTACCTGCAAAGCACAAAAGACGCCTTTTGCCTGAATCTTCCAATTTGCCGGAATTACTTAACTTACACTCTTTTTTTCGTAGACTATTCTCTTCTATCTGGCGGTGCAGCGAGCGATGGCCAGCATGTCTGAGAGGATGGAAAAGCCTGTTTCAATCCGACCGGCGCCAGCTCCCTGGATGGTAACTCTGCCCATCAGGTCGGTTTCAAAAGTCAAGGCGTTCTGAGCGCCCATCACCGCCGACAGGGGGTCAGAGAGAGGGAGTATTTCCGGAGCCACGCTGGCTGTGATTTTATCGCCATCTTTTTTTACGCTGGCTATCAACTTGTATCTCTGGCCTGCTTCTCTGGCTTCAAGAATATCTTTTTTTCGCAGGTGTGAGATACCCTGCCTTCTGACATCATCAGGCTTCACGCTTCCGCCCATCAGGGCATTGGCCAGGATGACCACCTTGGCCACCGCATCGTAGCCCTCGACATCGGCGGTGGGGTCGGCTTCGGCGTAACCGAGCTGCTGGGCCAGTTTCAGCGCTTCATCATATTCCAGGCCGTCGAGTTCCATTTTGGTCAGGATGAAGTTGGTGGTTCCGTTCAGAATCCCCCTTACCTGAAGAAGCTCATTTCCGGCCAGACCGTTTTCGAACAGGTGGAAAACCGGCGTCCCGCTCATCACCGTTCCCTCGATCCGGAAATGCCGGTTGTTCAGCCGGGCCAGTTCCCTGAGTTCGGCATAATGGAGAGCAGCCGGCCCTTTGTTTGAAGTAACCACATGCTTTCCAGTACGCAGGGCTTTTTTGATGTAGGAGGTAGCCGGTTCCCCGGTTTTGATGTCTGTGTAGGTCATTTCCGCCAGGATCTCCGCTTCCACTTTTTCAATCAGGTCGAGCGGGTCGACGAATTCATCGGTTTTTTCTCTGGGGCCGGGATAGTCGTTAAGTTTTTTCCCCTGTTTCAGGGTTTCCAGCAGCGGTTTAATCTGCAGTCCTTCCGGCCAGATGACAGTTCCTTTCAGCTTATCGGTAATGGCTACAATCCTTGGTTCAAAATCGTAAACGTCGCGGAGAAAGGCGGCTTTTTTCTCCAGGATTTCCAGCAAACCCTGGCCGACCGTTCCGCATCCTATCATGATGATTCTGTATTCCATGGTTGCCTCCCATCTTATCGACTATGTTAGCACAAATAGCGCCGGGCTTAAACTTAAATGATTTGATGGTGTTGGTGGTTTTGATTGAGTCGAAAATAATGGCTGAGGTGAAAATGGCTGACTCAACCCTGTCCTGAGATAGCCCAAAAAATCAGGTAGCAATCGCAAACGGTAATAAGAACTTTCTGGGCATTGATTAATGAAAAAAAATATTTTAGGAAAAAAACCTGATCTCTCTGATAGCTTGCGGCAGCGCTGACATTAAAGAGTCGGGAAGAAAACTGAAAATATGCCAGTTTAAGTTATTATGCATTATTTTTTTCGTTACCCTTCTATCCCTGCTGCACGCTCTCTGTTCACGCATAACAGGAGTGTTTAAATAAAAAAAGGGCTGTCCCGCAGGACAGCCCTTTTCCTTCGGTTTTTCAGCGTCTCAGGATTTGTTAGCCTGCTGCGAAGCGATGAACTGTTCAATCCATTCGGTTGTTACGCTCTTGGGTCTTTCGATCGGCAGTCCGAGTCCGCGGTCCCAGATCAACTGAGCCAGAACACCCAGAGCTCTGGAAACTCCGAAGAACACAGTATAGAAATCGTATTCGGTTACGCCGTAGTGCCAGAGCAGACAACCGGAGTGAGCGTCAACGTTCGGCCAGGGGTTCTTCGCCTTGCCGTGCTTCATCAGAATGTCCGGAGCGACTTCAAACACCTTGCTGACCACCTTGAAGATCGGGTCATCAGGCAGATGCTTCAGCGCGAACTCTCTCTGAGCCATGAATCTCGGGTCGGTCTTCCGCAGAACGGCATGGCCATACCCGGGAACGACCTTGCCGGCATTCAGAGTATCCCAGATGTACTGGCTGATCTGTTCTTTGGTCGGCTCCTGTCCGATCTTCTCCATCATTTCCATAATCCAGCGGAGAACTTCCTGATTGGCAAGACCGTGGAGCGGCCCGGCAAGTCCGTTCATGGCTGCTGACAGGGAATAATAGGCGTCCGAAAGGGCGGAACCCACCAGGTGGCAGGTATGAGCGGAAACGTTTCCGCCTTCGTGGTCGCAGTGCAGCACCAGATAGAGTCTCATCAAATCTTTGAAGGCCGGGTCGTCGGTCACGCCAAGCATATGGGCGAAATTGCCGCCCCAGTCGAGTTTCGGGTCAGCCGGGATGTGAACGTTGCCCTTATAAACGCGGCGGTAAATATAAGCGGCAATGGCCGGAAGCTTGGCCAGGATATTCATCACATCCTCGTACATCGGGTCCCAGTAATCCAGCTTGTGCATGCCTTTGCGGTATCTTTCGGCGAAGATCGAATCCTTCTGCAGCTGGAGAATGGCCAGGGAGAACTGTGTCATCGGATGGGTATCAACCGGAATAGCGTTCATAAAGTCGATCAGGTACTTAGGAAGCTCGCTTCTCTTGCGCCATTCTTCGGTGATGGCCACGCAGTCTTCATAAGTCGGGATATCGCCGGTCAGCAGCAGATAGAACATCCCTTCGGGCAGGGGCTCTTCAGTTCCAGGAGCTTTCGGAAGTTTTTCTCTGACTTCCGGAATGGTGTAGCCGCGAAAACGAATACCCTCTTCCGGGTCGAGAGCGGAGCATTCCCACATCATGCATTTGACTCCGCGCATGCCGCCATAACACTGGGCGATGGTCACGTCGGAGATTTTCAGCTCCCCGTGCTCTTTGAGAATCTTCTGGATTCTCTCTCTCATCGGGAGCATTTTGGAGACAAACTTTTCCTTTAATGTAGCCATTCAGACCTCCTTTAGGCTTAGATTGCGATTTGAATTATTAATTTTAGAGTTGAATATAACATGATTATCTGAGTGAAGTCAATTTATTTTTTGGCTAATCAAGGACTTGATTTTTCGTGTTGCTGCTTATATCCTTAAAACATCATGGTTTTGAAAAAAGCATTTTCTGAAAGGAGAAAAGGATGGGCGCGCTGGTGGTAATATTAATAATTATTGGCTTGCTTCTGATCATAGGTATCGCCATCTACAACAGCCTGGTGGTGCTCAGAAACCGCTGCGACAACGCCTGGGCTCAGGTGGATGTTCAGCTGCGACGACGGTATGATTTGATTCCTAATCTGGTGGAAACAGTTAAGGGTTATGCTAAACATGAAAGAGAAGTTTTTGAGAAGGTAACGGAAGCCAGAGCTAAGGCTATAAACGCTCAGACGGTTAAAGAACAGAGCGAAGCCGAAAATATGCTGACTGGAGCTCTGAAATCGCTGTTTGCCGTGGTGGAAAATTATCCCGAACTTAAAGCCAACCAGAACTTTTTGATGCTGCAGGAGGAACTGGCCGGAACCGAGAGCAAGATAGCTTTTGCCAGACAGTTTTATAATGACACCGTAATGAAGTACAACATGAAGCAGGAAGTTTTTCCTTCTAACATAATCGCCAGAATGTTCGGGTTTAAGAAACGCGATTACTTCGAGATTGAAGAGCCTGAAGCCAGAGGCCCGGTGAAAGTTTCTTTCTGAGCATCGCTGAATATATTCCATTGCTCAGCGAACTCAACTCATGTACGAACAGATTACCCGAAATAAAATTAAATCGTTTCTGCTGGTGCTGTTTTTTGTGGGTTTTGTTTTTCTGCTGGTCTGGATTTTTCAGGAGCTCACCGGATGGGGGAAGGGCGGCTTTATCCTCGCTCTGGTTATTGCCACCATGGCCGCTGCCGGAAGCTATTATTACAGCGATCGCATAGTGCTGGCCATCAGCCGGGCCAGGCCTGTCACCAGAGAAGAATTTCCTTATCTCTATCATACAGTGGAGGGGCTGGCCATTGCCGCTGGACTTCCCGCGCCGCGCTGTTACGTGATCGAGGACTCTGCTCCTAACGCTTTTGCCACCGGCAGGAATCCCAAAAATTCTGTTATCTGCGTGACCACCGGATTGCTTCAGAAATTGAACCGTCTCGAACTTGAGGGTGTTATCGCCCATGAGATGTCGCACATAAAGAATTACGATGTGCTTCTCCAGACGGTGGCCGTGGTCATGGTAGGAACCGTGGCCCTGCTGAGCGACTGGATGCTGCGGACTTTCTGGTGGGGAGGTGGCCGCCGGAAAAGCCGGGAGCGTCAGGGAAATGCCGGAGCGATTCTTCTACTGGTCGGGATTTTGCTGGCAATCCTTTCACCGATTATTGCCCGGCTGATACAGCTGGCTATTTCCCGGAGGCGAGAATTACTGGCTGATGCCAGCGCTGCGATGCTCACCAGGTATCCAGCGGGCCTGGCTTCAGCTCTGAGGAAGATTGCCGCTGACCCCGAGCCTCTGGAAGTAGCCAACAAAGCCACCGCCCATCTTTACATTGTGAATCCGCTGAAAAATGTCGGCGGGAAAATAAACAAATTGTTCAGCACCCATCCGCCCGTCGAGGAAAGAATTGCCGCTCTGGAAAAAATGGCCCTGGAGAGAGTGTAAGCTCCCCTGGTGAATGTAATTTCTTGAAGTTCAACACTCCCTCTTCCTGTCTTTTACGCCTCCAGACCACCAGAAAGCAATGGTTTTTCATTTAGGTTTTCTCGTGAGGCATCGAACCAGTTTCGTATAGATTTTAGGTGAGGCAATTCGCTCTCTTGCAACTTAAAGAGTCTTTGTCTATAATTTAGCTGCCCGTGGCGGGGTCGTAGTTCAGCTGGTTAGAACGCCGGCCTGTCACGCCGGAGGTCGCGAGTTCGAGTCTCGTCGGCCCCGCCATAATTTTTTTAATCAGCTATCCCGCTTTACAATCAGCTACCTGTTACTGCCTTAAAATTGCTGAGCACAGGACAGAAGTCATCAATCATTTTTTATCTTCTTTTAACCCGGTTCGTTTGTATGGTATAAATAAATCCTAAATATAAAGAGGAGGAGCTGATGTCTGAACAAACGAAAGTCCTGGTTATAGATGACGACCCAGCCATCTGCATTTCGGTGAAAGCCATTCTCGAAGCCAGTGGTTATCAGGCGTTTACGGCTCTGAGCGGCAAAGAAGGCCTTGAACTTTTCAGACAGGTCAATCCCGACATCGTGCTCTGCGATATGATGATGGAGGATATCGACGCCGGAGCCAGAGTGGCAAAAATCATCAAAGAAGAAAGACCGGAGCTGCCGGTTTTTCTGCTGAGCACCATCGGAGAAGCCACTGCCAGAACCATAGGTCTCGATGAGCTCGGGTTTAACGGAGTTTTTCAGAAGCCGGTAAATTTTGACCTGCTGTTGAACGTTCTCGATAAACACCGGAAGAAAAGCTGAGCTGAATTCATCCCGGAAAAAATTTATGAAAAGGTCTCTGGCTGAAATATTCCGTCTTTATCCCTGCTTTGACGATTTTGTACGTGAAGTTATGCAGCTTGACGGACAGTTTGATTTAACCCGCTCAGAAATGGAAGCCCTGGGGCAGGCTTATTTTGAGAAGCACCCCGAAAGATATGTCCAGAGAAACCTGGATGAAGTAAGACTCGGGTATCAGCTGACGAGATTCTGCCTGCTGGAAAGGGCCATGGCCGGCCTGCCGCCAGAAGTAAAAGATTTTTTCCGTCAGGCGTTTGACCGTCCGGATAGCATTTCTCATCTTCTGGAGGAGAAGTCCAGTGGCCTGTCGTCGCGGGAACTTTCAGCCTGGTTTGAAAGTCTTCAGTCGAAATTAAACGAACTGAAAGTGACGGTCGACGAGCTGCCGAAGGGAATGATAAAGGAACGTTTTCTCGGCGGCCTTTCGACCATTTTTAACGTTTGTTACTTGCTGAAGATTCTTCTCGAGAGAAGCGGCAGGGACAGTTTACAAGAATAAATATTTCTGGTATTTTGCCATCTAATAGCAGGGGAGAAAAGATTTCAAACTCTCCAGAAAAGAATAGCCAGGGAGCGAGAGGTGTCATACCAGCGCGGGTTGTGTAATTTCTGCGGCACCGGTTGTGGACATCTTCTGCTAGTCGAGGACAACCGGCCGAGAGGGGTCTATCCGTTGCCCGGCCATCCTTTAAGCCGCGGCCGTCTCTGCGTTCGGGGCTGGCATATCCATGAGCTTCTCCAGACTCCGGAGCGAATCACCGAACCGCTGGTTCGTGATGGAAACGGTTTCCGGCAGGTAACCTATCAGGAGGCGCTTGCCTTCACCGCTGAAAGATTGAGGAAATTTGCCGGCGAGGAAATAGCTTTTCTCGGCTCTCCCCGGGCTTCTAACGAAGAAAATTATCTTTTCGGCAAGTTTGCCCGGGCGGTGATGAAGAGCAATAACCTCAGTCTGTCTTCCGATGCCGGTCTGGAAGAGAGCGCCGAAGTTCTGCTGGCTGGATGCGGCTGGCCGGCGATGACCGCTTCGCTCTCAGGCTTGAGGGAGGCCGATTTTATTCTGGTGGTCGGAGGGGACCTGACCCGGCAGAACCCGATAATCGCCAGCGAAATCCATTTCGCCAGGAGGGCCGGGGCTTTTGTGGTCACCATTTCGCCCAGGAAAACCCAGATGGCTAAGTTGAGCCGGATGCACCTGCGGCCAGAGCCCGGGACGGCGTTTTATCTTATCCAGGGTATTGCCCGGATGATGCTGGATGAGGGCCTGGTAGATAGAGAATTCGTCGAGAGCCGGACAGAGAACGCTTCAGAGTATATGGATTATCTTCTTTCCCTGAATATTGGTGAAATCTTCGAGCTTACTGGAGTTGATTCGCAGGAAGCGGCCGCGGTTGCCAGAAAGCTGGCTGAAGCGAATTCGGCCTACGGCTTTTATGCGGTTGGCATTCAGAGTCTCGACCGACGGACGATCGCCGCGCTTTTCAACCTTTTTCTGCTGGCGGGGAAAATTGGCCGGAATAAAGGCGGTATCTGTCCGGTGACCGGGATCAGTAACCTTCTCGGAAGCCTGGATATGGGCATTTCACCGCGCTTTCTCCCGGGTTATCTTCCGGCTGATGATGAAAGCAGCTGGAAAAAGCTCGAGGAGCTCTGGCGGACGCCGCTTGTACCCCGGGAGGGGAAAAGCGTCGCCGGTTGCCTGCTGGACAACCCTGAATTAAAAGCTCTGGTGGTTGTGGACCACGACGAGGAGATTATACGGAATACGAACAGAATAAAACAGCTGGAGCTGGTGGTTTACTTCGGTTCTTATGAAAACGCTTTTTCCCGGTTAGCCCATGTAATATTTCCCAGAACCACCTACATCGAAGATGACGGCACTTTTACCAGTTCTGAAAGAAGAGTCCAGCTCAGCCAGAAAAAGGTGGAGCCTCCGGCTGGAGTCAGACCGCTCCGGGAAACATTGAGCTCGCTGGCTGTTTTGCTCGGGCACAAATGGAAATATCCATCCTCAGAAGAGGTTATGAAAGAGATTAACAGGGTTATTCCCTGGTATTCAGGAATTACCTACAGGAAACTCGAAGATCGCGCAGGAATTAAATGGCCGGTTGATGAACTTCATCCTGAGGGGTCTGATTTTCTGAAGCTGGAAGAACTTTCAGAAAAACTCAGGTTTGTTGTTGAACACCCTGGACCATCCTCCGATCTTCCTGATTTAACTTCCGACGAGAAGTTTCCTTTCAAACTGGTGGTCGGGCGAAGCAACTATTTCTGGCACCAGAATTCGATCATGAAGAGAACCTTTATTCCCCGGAGAGAATATAACGCTCTTCTGCTGCTGTATCCGAAGGGGTTTGTGGAAGTTTCTGAAGAAGACGCCAGAGCCTTAGGTTTAAGAGAGAAGCAGCAGGTGAAAATAGTTTCGGAGAAGGCGGAGGTGATTCTGGCCGTGCGCATTTCCGCTGAAATTCTGCCGGGCATGCTGTACATCCCTTATTTCTTCGATGAGATGATTCCGGAATTTTTGCACCGGCAGGTGACCGGGCTCGAAAAAAGCGAGGAATTCTTCCTGCCGGTCAATCTGGAGAAGGTGGTTTAAGCAATGTACTGGCTGGAAAAGAATCGAGTGCGGGAACTGGTTGAAAAGCTCTCCCGGGAATATGTTGTTTTCGGACCCAGGCATGATGAAGTTTCAGGAGAGGTGATCTTTGACCGGCTCGCCGATCCAGGTCAACTTGACCTGCAGGCGCCGATCCCTTACAATCCGCCAAAGTATATCCTGTTTCCTCATTATGAGGAGATTCTCAAATATACTTATGACCGGAAGTCAAAACAGGTAGCCATCGAGAAGTTCAGCAAGATTCAACCGAAAGCCCTGGTGGGAATTCGCTCCTGCGACCTGACGGGAATTCTTTGCCTCGATCGCTTTTTCCTCGGACAGGAATTTGTGGACGAATTTTACCTTGAACACAGGAAAAAATTATTTTTGATTTCCAGCACCTGCGTCCGGCCCTTCCCCCAGTGCTTCTGTGTATGTACTGACAGCGGCCCGGCGGCCAGTGAAGGGTTTGACCTCGACCTGACCTTCACCGGCGAAGGGTATCTGGTTCTGGCAGGCTCCAGAAAAGGCCAAAAACTGGTGGATGAACTGAAGCTGGAGCCGGCCGGGAAGGAGGCATTGTCGCTCAGAAAAAAGATCATAGACGAATCAATTTCTTCCTTTGATAAATTTGCTCTGGAAAATAAAGCCTGGATCTCCCGGGCTACCAACCGTCTGACGACCGGATTTATAAAACCTGAAGTCTGGGAATACATCGGAAATCAATGCTTTGAGTGCGGCGCCTGCTCTTTCGTCTGTCCGACCTGTTCCTGCTTCAACGTGGAAGACGTGAACAGAATTCCTCAAACTGACCGTGTCCGGACCTGGGATTCCTGTTCTTTTGAAGGATATACAAAAATGGCTGGCGACCATAATCCAAGAAAACCGGTTGAAGACCGACGGAATAAGAGATTTTTCTGCAAGCTTTCCTATTATCAAAAGAAAAAGTATCTCCGGCCCGGATGCGTCGGTTGCGGGCGCTGCGCCCGGGTCTGCCCCGGAGATATCGGGTTGCCGAATGTGGTTACTTATATCCGCAGAGAAATAACTGGAGAAGAGGACAGATGAACAGTCAGCTTCTGCCGATTGTGACCGTGCCGGAAGTGGCCACGGTGGTTGAAATCCGCGATGAAATACCGGAAGTGAAGACTTTTTTCTTTACTTTTGACCGTCCGGAAATCGAGGAGGCTTTCAGGATTCGTTCCGGCCAGTTTATCATGTGCACGGTTTTTGGAGCAGGAGAATTTGCTGTTTCGCTGCCTTTCAGTCCGGAAAATGACCGCAAGCATATCTCTGTCAGAAAGGTGGGGAAGGTAACCGCGGCATTACATGCGCTTGAGCCGGGGAATAAAATTGGCATACGTGGTCCGTTTGGCAACGGTTTTCCTTTCGAGGAAATAAAAGGGAAAAATGTAGTTTATGTGGCTGGCGGTATAGGTCTTATTCCGCTCCGCTCCTCAATCGTGCACGTGCTTCAGCACCGTCAAGAATTTGGCCGGGTGATATTGGTTTATGGCGCCAGAAGTTCCAGAGATCTGATGTATAAAGAATCGATCAGAGAGTGGAAAGCCACCAGCGGTTTTGAGACTTACTTTACCATCGACCGGCCGGAGCCCGGCTGGAGCGGAGAGGTCGGTTTCGTCAACCAGCTGGTGGCCAGGATAGATCTGCCGGTGGAGAACACCGTGGCCTTTGTCTGCGGCCCTCCGGTTATGTTCAATTCTGTGATCAGGGAATTAAAAATAAAAGGAATCAAAGAACAGAATATTTATTCCACCCTCGAGAGACATATGAAGTGCGGCATCGGAAAATGCCAGCACTGCGCCATCGGCCGGACTCTGGTTTGTGTTGACGGCCCGGTTTATACCTACAGACAGATTAAAACTCTGGGAGAACAAATCTGAAATGGATTCGCTCGAACTGTTGCGGAAATTGCTGGAGGAAAAAACCTGTTTTGCCGGCATCGGCAATCACCTGCGCGGAGACGACGGCTTCGGTCCTTATCTGATAGAAAAAATGAAAGAAAGAGCCATTCTACCGGAAGAACGTTTGCTGGCGGTCGAAGATGTGCCGGAGAATTTTGCCTTTCCCATTTCCCACCTCGATGTCAGCAACGTGATTTTTGTGGATGCCATCATCCTTGACGCTCCTCCCGGCACGGTGGTCTTCGGCCCGCTGGAAGAGCTGGAACAGGTGGGAGAAATCGCTTCCACTCACAAACTTTCTTTAAGGCTTACGGCCAGGGTAATCGAGGAAACCGGCAAAAAGGTCTATCTTCTGGGGATGGTTCCGGAGTCGATCGAGTTCGGACGAAGCCTGTCGCCATCGATAAGACAAGCGGCCGATGAGCTTATTTCGCTTCTGGAAGAATTAATCGGAGGTCAAACCGCCCCCGCGGATGAAAAAAAGAAAATCAGGCAGAAAGGGAGAGAAAGCGAATGATCGGTCCCGAAGGATTCTGGCTGAGCCTGTTGACTCTGGCCCTGTCATCTCTTATGGCTTTTCTGCTGAAAAAAAAGACCGCTCTGCTCCGAACCAACAGTACGCTTCTGGTCTCGTTGAGCTGTTTGTTCATAGCCTGGCAGGCGGTGGTAATTATCGGGGGCGGTCAGCAAATTGAACTTGAGTTGAAAATCGGGAAGGTTCATCTTCCTCTTCTGCTCGATGGTCTGTCGGCGCTCTTCCTGTTGTTATTTTCTGTCCTGACGCTGGCTGCCACGCTTTATGCTTACGGTTATTTTGAAAAAATCGGGGAGGAGAAGCTCTGGAAAATTTATCTGGCCTATCCGGTTTTCCTGGCCGGTCTGATCGGACTACTGACGGTGGATGACCTGGGACCGGGTTTTACCTTAGCCTGGCAGATGATGGCCCTTTCCTCCTTCTTCCTGATTAAATTCGGCAGAGCAGAAAAATTTTCTCTGAAGCCGGCTCTGACCTACCTTTTCTTCATGGAGCTGGCCTGGTTGCTGATTACCGGTTCGGCTTTTCTGGCTACCGGCTATCATCCTGGAGATACTCTGGCTGTAATCGGGCAAAAATTGAGCGGAAGCAGCCCGGTAGCCACGGCCATTTTCTTCGGATTTCTGCTGCTGGGTTTTGGGATTAAAACCGGCATTTTCCCGCTGGGACAGCTATGGATCCCCGGGGCTTATTCCACCTCGCCGCCTCCGGCTTCCGCTCTGCTGGCTGGAATTCTGGAAAAAACCGGGGTGTTTGGCTTGATTCGCATCTTCTTCTTTGTCTCGCGAGAAGCCGCCGCTGCTTTTGACGCAGGTCTGTGGGGCCGGGTGCTGTTAGTGGCTGGCACCCTGACGCTTTTCATCGGAACCGTTCAGGCCATAAAGCAGAGCGATTATCTGAAACTTCTGGCTTACAGTTCGATCGGCCAGGTTGGTTATATCGTGTTTGCTCTTGGGAGCAGCCTGGTGGCTCAGACTTCTAATTCAACCCTCGTTCGCTCGCTGGCTGCGGTCATTTTTGTCGGAGCGGTTTACCATTCCCTGAACCACGGCATTTTTAAGAGCCTCCTGTTTCTTGCCGGAGGCAACCTCCTTTACGCCACCGGAAGCCGCGACCTCAATCGGCTGGGAGGACTTCTGGCGGTCATGCCGGCCACGGGCATTCTGGCTGCCCTGGCTTCGTATTCTATTGCTGGAATGCCGGCTTCCAGCGGGTTTGTCAGCAAATGGTTGATGATTTCAGGAAATTTTCTCGCCGGCCGGAATGACCTTTTGCTAATTTTTTCCGGAATAGTGGCGCTGTTCACGGCCGCTTTCACGCTTGCCTGTTATGTGAAATTTTTCGGACTGGCTTTCACCTCGGCCGGCGCCCGCTGGAAATTAAAAAAAGAGGCGAGAGAGGTTCCCGCCGCGATGCTGGTCCCGATGATATTCCTGATGATCATCTGTCTGAGCCAGGCTTTTGCTCCGGCTTTTTATGTAAAGCTGATAGATAATTCTCTTCTCTGCTCGAGCGGTTTTCTGGTGGGGAGTTCTCCTTTTGAAGCGCTGGAAGCGAGCTGGTCCGGGTTGAGAATCGCAGACGGGTTCAACCTTCTGGCGGCGGTTTCTCCTCTGGTCATGCTTCTTCTGGTGGCGACGCTGGCTTTTCTCGCCCGCGAGCTGAGACAGGCCGGCGGCTCGGCCGAAGTCAGTGTTCCGGCCTGGCTGTGCGGTTATCAGGAGTTGAATCAGGATAATGTTTACGGTGACAGAAATATGTTTTCTGACCTTAAAAGGTTTTTCCGCTGGACTGGTGCTAATGATATTCGGGTGGCGGAAGATTCAGAAGAAGAAATGGTTTTAGAAGGACGGAAAGAGGTCGTTTCATGAGCCGCAGAGAAGAGCTCATTCGTGTTTTAAAAAACGAAATCGGAGACCTTTTGCTGGAGGCGGATGACAGCGCGACAGGAAGGCTGTTTGTTGACATAGCCAGGGAAGCGCTGGTTAAAGCCGGCAAACTGCTGATCGATCAGGGCGGCCGCTATCAGATGGCTGTGGGTTACGATGCCAGGAAAGCCGGCCGGGGATTCGGCCTGGTCCACACCTTTGCTTTTGACAGAGATTCCCTGCTGGTGGCCCTGAGAACTTTTGCTCCCGCTGACGATCCGGAATTTGATTCTCTCACTCCGGTGATTCCCGGAGCTGGCTGGTCCGAGAGAGAAGGCATGGATCTGCTCGGTCTTAAGTTCCGGAATCACCCTGAACCGAGAAGACTGGTGCTGGCTGACGACTGGCCGGAAGGTCTTCATCCGCTGCGGAAAGATGTGCCGCATGACCTCATGCCGCCTTCAGCGGAAGAAGTGGCTTTCAGGCTGGAAAGAGCGCCCGAAGGAACTTCGATCATTCCGTTCGGTCCATTTCATGCCAGCCTTCATGAGCCGGCACATTTTTCCGTCTATGTTGATGGCGAGGACATCAAAGGTTGCGAATACCGCGGGTTTATGGTTCACCGGGGAATAGAGAAGCTGGCACAGACCGAGCTTACCTACAACGATGTGCCGTTTGTGGCCGAGAGAATCTGCGGCATCTGCGGCTCAGTCCATTCAGTTAATTATGCCCAGGCGGTGGAGACAGCCGCCGGGCTGAAGATCCCGCGCCGGGCCGAATTCATCCGTACGATCATTCTGGAAATCGAAAGGCTGCATTCGCATCTTCTCTGGCTCGGAGTCGCCGGTCACCTGATTGGCTTTGACACCATTTTTATGCAGAGCTGGCGCATCAGGGAAAAAATAATGTGGCTGGCGGAAAGAATAACCGGAAACAGGAAAACTTACGGCATGGTAATCATAGGCGGCGTTCGGCGGAATATCGACCGGGAGAAAGCGGAGGAAATCAAAAAAACCCTGACTGAAGTCGAAAAAGATATGCTTTCGCTGGAAAAAGCCATAATCAGGGACAGAACAATCCACAGAAGGACAAAGGGAGTTGGCTATCTTTCGAAGGAAGAGGCTGTCAGATGGAACCTGATTGGACCGGTGGCCAGAGCTCGCGGGCTGGCCATCGATGTGAGAAAAGACCATCCTTACGCCGCTTATGACGAGGTTGAATTCGATGTGGTCACCTCCGACAGCTGCGATGTCTGGGGAACTCTGGTGGTAAGAATCAAAGAAGTCTATGAAGCCATAAAGATAATCAATCAGTGTCTGGATAAAATCGTCCGGATGCCTGAACATGAACCGATTTCGCTCATCCTGGAGGAGCCGATTCCTCCCGACCGTCAGGGACTTTCCGTGGTCGAAGCCCCGAGAGGAGAAGCCGTTCACTACGTGCTGACAGGCGATGGCCACCAGCCCGAGCGCTGGCGGGTGAGGGCGCCCACCTATGCTCATCTTCAGGCAGTTCCGCAGATGGCCCTGAACAACAAACTGGCTGATTTCCCGATCATAGTCGGGCAGATTGACCCCTGCATTTCCTGCACCGACCGGGTGGCCGTGGTGCAGCTGAAATCTGGCGAGAGACGCTTGCTGCGGAGGGAAGATCTTGAGCGGCTTTCGAGAAGCAGGAGGTGCCTCGAATGAAGGTAGCGGCGGTTTTCGTTAATTTAATTTATTTTCTTCTTCTGGCACCTTTTCTCGAAGGGGTGATGCGTAAGGTGACTGCCCGGATTCAGTCGAGACAGGGACCGCCTCTTTATCAGCCCTATCTCGACCTGGCCAAGCTTCTTTCAAAAGAAAACTTTAACGCTTCGGGCAGTTTTGTCTTCAGACTGGCTCCTCTGCTGGCTTTCGCCTCGGTTCTGTCGGCTGTAGCTATTCTGCCGGTCTGGGGGCAGGCGAATTTCCTGGCCCATTCTTCGGATCTAATGACCCTGATTTATTTTCTCACCCTGGCCGGATTTTCCTTGCTCCTCGGGGCTCTGGCCAGCGGCAATCCCTTTGCCAGCGTCGGAGCCAGCCGCGAGATGATGACCATCGTTATGCTGGAGCCGGTTCTGACCATGACGCTTGTACTGGGCGCCGTTCGCAGCGGAAGTTTCTCGCTGACGGGAGCGATAGAGGGAGTGGCGGCTTCAAGAGGAGTGTCTTATTTTCTGATGCTGGCTGTTTATGCTGTGGCCCTGCAGGCTTTCGTTTCCAGACAGCCCTTTGACATTCCGGAAGCGGAGGTGGAAATTCTTGAGGGTCCCTACGTGGAATACAGCGGTCCAAACTATGCGCTTTTCCGTTATGCTCTTAACATCAAGAGGATGTTTTACTGCTGGCTGCTGGCCAGCGCTTTTCTCGGTTTCTGGCTTCCTGACGGTTTCATTCTGCGGTTGCTGGCGCTAACGTTTTTTATCATTCTAATTTTTGTGGTTATTTCTCTGGTCGGGGCCACTCATCCCCGGTTCCGGATCGACCAGGCTTTGAAATATTATTCTCTGCTTCTGATTTTATCGCTGCTGGCAGTTGGCTTTGGCGTTAAGGGATGGTGAGATGAAGCAAAGTTTAAGCAAGGGGAAGGTTTAAGAAAATGTGGCTCTGGAATAAATTGAAACAGCTGGCGGTTTTTTTCGGCGCCGGGAAGGTTACCCTGCGCTATCCTTTCGAACCCCGACCGGCGCCTGATGGTTTCCGCGGCCAGCCGGTCTGGGATCATACCAGATGCATCGGCTGCGCCGGTTGCGCCAATCATTGTCCGGCCAGGACAATTTTCCTGAGGGATATCTGTCAGGAAATAAGGATACTTCTTTACGATTCATCCCGCTGCACCTATTGCGGTCGCTGCGCCGATCTGTGCCCGGAGAAGGCCATCGCCATGAGTAAGAGTTACGAGCTGGCCACCGATAACCGTCAGGACCTGACCCAGACACTGGAACTTTTCATGATGACCTGTCAGCGTTGCGGCCGCTGCTACGACCTGGAAATAAAGAATTACATAGATAAACTTACGCTTCTTGGTTATCGGTATGATTGTCTGGAATTCAGGAAGGTTATTCGCCGCTCGACGGCCGACTTTTCGCCGGAAATGCTCGAGCGCTACAGTTCTTATGAGCGTCCTGAAAAAATGGAGTGATGACCATGTGGAAGAAATGGCTGGATAGGGCTTTCAGACGTTCGGTCTGGGTGTATCATTGCAACAGCGGTGCCTGCAACGGCTGCGACATCGAGATTCTCAACGTGCTGACTCCGTATTACGATGTGGAAAGATTTGGTATCAGACTGGTGGCTTCTCCCCGCCATGCTGATGCCATCCTGCTGTCCGGAGCTGTAACCAGGCCGACGCTCCCGCTGGTGAAAAAGGTCTATCGGGCGGTTCCCGCGCCGAAGCTGGTTTTTGCCGTCGGTTCCTGCGCCATCGGAGGGGGGTGCTGGTATGACATGTACAACGTGACCGGCGGCGGGGAAAAAGCCATCCCGATTAACTATTTTATTCCCGGCTGTCCGCCTCGTCCTGAAGCTATCATCTACGGGATTGCTCTGGCCCTTGGTCTGGTCGATAAGAAGGTCGCTCCGGTAGAGCTCAAACAGATGGAATTTCCGGTCGACATGTACCGCTGGCAGCGTCTTCTCGAAACCAACAACGTGATTTATAAATTGCTGGGCGAAGAGGAGGACCGTCTGAATTTTGGAGGTGATAGAGATGGCCAGAATTCTTCTGGTTGACGACGACCGGGATCTGACCGAAAGCCTCAGTCAGGTTCTCAGGGTCGCAGGCCATCAGGTAGAGGTGGCTCACAGCGCTGCCGAGGGCCTTAATAAATTAGTGGAAGTGAAACCGGACCTTCTCGTTCTGGATGTCATGATGGAAACCGACACCGCCGGTTTTGAAGCGGTCTACAAAATTCGGAGCGAGCGGCCGGAATCGAAGTACCGGGAATTTCGTGATATTCCGATCATCATTCTCACGGCGATCGACCAGGTTACCAATTCCCGCTTTTCCCTCGACCAGGAAGAAAGTTTTCTTCCCGGCCACAACGAATTTCTGACCAAGCCGGTTGAGGTGGATGAACTTCTCGAAAAAATCAAAAGCGCGCTGGAGCGCAAAAAATGAGTTTTGAGGGATGGCTGAAAAAAATCGATTACCTCAGGTCGACTTTGAGGTTCAAGCTCATTTTCGGACTGCTGACGATCGTTTTTCTTATGGGCGCTCTTTCTGTCTACCTTGGAGTAAGCTCGATCAACCGTAATGTCATCAGGGAAGCTTATGACAACGTCAGAAACAGCCTTAAAGCCATCTCTGACCTCTACCAGGAGGAGATCAGGAACAGAGCGAGAATTATCGAATATCTTTCCCGCACTTCAGAAATAGTGAACGCCACTGCTGCCGGGCAGAGAGAATATCTTTATGAAAAGCTCGTTCAGATTAAAAAAGAATTCGACTTTGACATAGTCAACGTGGTCAATCCTGACGGCACGATACTGGTAAGAGCTAACAACTTTGAGGCTTACGGCGACAGTGTGCTTGATTACAAATACATAAGATGGGTTCTGACTCACCGGAAACCGGCGGCCGGCACCGGAATTCTCGGGTACGAGAACATAAAAAGAGAAGGTCCGGAACTGGCCGAAAGAACCATGATTCCGATCATTCCCACTCCGAAAGCTCGCGCTCAGAAACGGGAAGTGGAAGAAAGAGCTCTGGTGATGAAGACCGTCTCGCCCATTTTTCAGCGCGGTCGTCTGGTCGGGGTTCTTTATGCTGCAGTTTTGCTCAACAACAATGACCGGATTGTTGACCGTTTCAAGAAATTGATTTTCAAGGAAGAAAAAATAAAGAACAAAGATGTGGGCACGGTGACAATTTTCCTTGAAGATGTGCGGGTGGCCACGAATGTGGTGGATGAAACCGGACGGAGGGCGGTGGGCACGCTGATTTCTGAAGAAGTTTTCCGCAAAGTTTTTGAAGAAGGACAGGAGTGGCTCGGGCGAGCGTTTGTCGTCAATGATTACTATCTCTCAGGCTATACTCCCCTTATCGATATAGAAAATCGGCCGGTTGGCATCCTGTACGTCGGCATTCTGGAAGCGAAGTTTTCCAATCTTCTCCGGCGGACAGCCCTCCTTTATTTTCTTTTGATTTTTATGATGACAGCTCTGGCCATATACATTTCCACCTACCTGGTTAATCTTTATACCAGGCCGATAAACAGGCTGATTCAGGCCACCTCAGAAATTGCCCGCGGCAACTATCATCCGGTGGAACTGTCACCGGAGGAAAGCGCCGAGGTCCGAGAAATGGCTGAATATTTTAACCAGATGGTCAGGGCTGTGGAGGAGAGAGACCGACGTCTGCAGGAGATGGCTGAAAAAACTATATTAAGGTCGGAGAAGCTGGCTTCGATCGGGCGGCTGGCTTCGGGTATCGCCCATGAACTCAACAATCCGCTGACCGGCATTCTCACTTACAGCAGCCTGCTGCTGGAAGAATTGAAAGGTACCCCCTATGAAGAAGATCTTAAAGTTATAAAAGAAGAGACTATGCGCTGCAGAAAAATCATCAGGGGGCTGCTGGATTTCGCCAGGGATTACCGGCCGGAAAAAGTACCGGTGAACCTCAATAAACTGATTGAGGAGGTTTTGAGCATTTTAGAAAATCATGTTAATTTTCACAATATTAAAATAATAAGAAATTTTGACCCTGCACTTCCTGAAGTCAGGGTGGATGCTGACGAGTTTCGGTCAGTCGTCAACAATCTGGCGATGAATGCTGCTGACGCCATGCCCTCGGGAGGCGAGTTGACCATTACCACTTCCTTTGATCGTGAACAAAATCAGGTTATCATCAGGGTGGCTGATACCGGCGTGGGCATCAGCGAGGAAAACATGAAAAGGATTTTTGAACCCTTCTTTACCACCAAGGAGAAAGGAAAGGGAACCGGACTGGGTCTGGCCATGGTTTACGGAGTGATAAAGAGACACAACGGCACGATAGACGTCAAGAGTAAGGTGGGCGAAGGGACGGAATTTATAATAAAACTGCCGGTCGAATAAACGTCGACCAGGGGGAAACGATGAGCAAGCCAAAAATTTTATTCATTGACGATGAGGAGATAGTCCTGCGGAGTTGCCGCCGGATTTTTGCCGGTTCTGATTACGAAATCGACACCGCTCTGTCCGGCGAGGAAGGACTGAGCAAAGCGATAAATCAGGACTATGACATCGTGGTGACCGACCTTAAAATGCCGGGCATAGACGGGATGGAGGTGCTGAAGAGGCTGCGGAAAGTCAGGCCGGACACGACAGTTATCATTTTTACGGGATATGCCAGCGTCGACACGGCCAGGGAGGCGTTGAAAAACGGTGCATTTGACTACATCCCGAAGCCCTTTACTCCGGAAGAAATCAGGGAAGTTATAAAGAATGCTCTCGAAGCCAGGGCCGGCAAGCAGCGAACTATGCTGGACCTGATGGCCATCGTTTCGCATGAGCTGAAGAGTCCAGTCTCTGCCCTGCATACCACCGCTTCCACCCTTTACAAAGGTTATTTCGGGCAGCTTTCGCCCGAGCAGATGAAGCTGCTGGAGACGATAATACGCAATTGCGAATACCTTGAAGATATAATCCGCAGCTACCTTGACCTTTCCCGGATGGAGTTGAATCAGCTGGATTCTTTTAAAGAGGAAATTTATTTCGTCAGAGATGTGGTAGATGAAGTTCTGGACCTTCCGGAAGTCAGGGAGAACACCAGAAGTATGACGGTGGTCAAAGATTTTTCGGAAGATGTTAAGATAAGCGGTGACCCGAGGTTGTTGAGAATTCTCGTCAGGAATCTTATCAGCAACGCTATCAAATACGGTTATGAAGGGACCGAGATCCGTCTCGGTCTGGAAGTGAATAGCGAGGAAATGATTTTTTCGGTTTACAACCAGGGTGTGGGCATCAAGCCGGAAGACGGGCAGAGGCTTTTCCGGAAGTTCGAAAGGTTAAAACAGAAAGGAACTGAGGGGGTCAAAGGCTCCGGTCTCGGGCTTTATATCTGCAAGAAGATAGTTGAGAGTCATGGAGGCCGTATCTGGTATGAGTCGGAGCCGGGTAGCTGGGTGAAATTCTACGTCAGCCTGCCTTTATCCGGAGCTGAGAAAAAAGATGATAAAGAAAATCAGGAAGAAAAAGGCTGAAGCCCGACGGCCACAGCTTTTCCGAAGAACGTTTTCACCTTATTCCACCTTATTGTTGATTGACAACCGGACTGTATCTTACCTATAATCTAATTGTCGGGGGCGAACTGGACTCGACGGAGGTAGTGAAGCAGAAGCTGCAGGCCGAGGTCCCATCAACCTCGTAAAACAGGTGGGAAAAAATTAACTGCAGAACCTGTTGCAGTCGCTGCCTGATAGAAAGTGCAGCCGTCTCTTGAGGCCTTTCCTGCGGGCCTGAAGAGACGCCGACCAGCAGGATAGCCCGGCAGGCGTGCTCGGGGCCTTCCGGGTGAAACACCACCTGAGCTGGCTGAGTGGCGCTTTTCCTCTTCAGGTGCGCTCAGCGAGAACTTAAGAAGAGGATAAGCCTGTAGAGGCTAACTGTGGAATGCCTCCGGACGCGGGTTCGATTCCCGCCGCCTCCACCATTTTTTTATATGCGTACGGCGAAGTATAAGAAATGCCTCGAAAAATCAAGATAGCAACTCTGCTCGTTTCTGCAATAATTCTTTTAAGTTCCATCTTCCTGCCTCTCACTGGCCAGAAGAAGGTCGGCTCCGAACCGGTGGTTAAAATTGAAGTTCTCGATACCGGCGACGGGACTCTTATCAGTTTTACCTGCAGCACTTTCTTAAATTACAGTCTGAGGAAGAACAGCGCCATTCTGACCGTTTCCTTCCGGACTAAGAACCCCTTGAAGTTCGAGCGGAAACCTTTCTCCAGCCGTATAGTTAAGAGTGTCGACCTGGCTAAATCTCCTGAGGCCTATCTGGTTCTCCTTAAGCTGGAAACGACTGATTTCAACTACACTCAGTCGAGCCGGCGTGATCCATTTGAACTGCTGGTGGAAATAAAACCGAAAACGGAAGTCAGGCCTGATGAAAAGTCCAAGGTTAAAAAGACCGCTTCTCAGGAGACAGTAGCTCCAGGAACTGAAAGAACAGAAATTTCTCCTCAAACTCAAAAGGCCGAACCCGAGCGAACCGAAACTGTCAGGGTACCCTCAAAAAAGCTTATCAAAACCATCGTCATCGACCCGGGTCATGGGGGCAATGAAACCGGAGCCCGCGGAGTCTATGGAACCCTGGAAAAAGATGTTACCCTGTCGATAGCCAGAAAGCTGAAGGAGGTAATTGAACGCGAGCTCAAGTACCGCGTGGTCATGACCAGAGAGGCCGATGTGACCGTACCTCTCGAGAGGAGAGCGGCCATTGCCAATAATAATAAAGCTGACCTATTTATCAGCATTCACGTTAACGGTTCGCGTCGGGCACTGGCCACCGGCTCGGAAACTTTCTTTCTGAGTCTTAATGCTACCGATGAGGAATCAAGGCGACTGGCCTATTTTGAAAACAATTCGGAAGAACTGGAAAACCGTGTGCCGGAGAAAGATTTTGATGACCTGAAGCTGATCCTCTGGGATATGGCCCAGTCTGCCTACCTGAAACAGAGCAGCCAGCTGGCTGAGTTTGTCCAGCTTGAGCTTAATGAGCTTTTGAATACCAGAAATCGCGGAGTCAAACAGGCTCCTTTCAAGGTGCTGACCGGCGTTGCCTGCCCGGCTATTCTGGTGGAAGTGGCTTTTATCACCAACCCGGAAGAGGAAAAGAAATTGCAGTCAGAAGATTTTCAGATGACCGTGGCTGAAGCCATCTACCGCGGCCTGAATAAATTTCTGCAGCTTTACGAGAAACCATGAAGCGCAAGAAGAAAAAATTAACTACCACGATTATTTTGCTGGCAATTCTGGCAGTGGTGATCCTTATTTTCTTTTTCGGCATCGGTTACCGGGAAAAAATCAAACACCCGGAAAAACCCCCCGCCGTGACCACACCCGCCGGGCCGGTTAGAGAAGTTAAGATGAAGAAGGTTACCCTTTTCTTTTTATCGGAAGCGGATAACCTCCTTCATCCAGAAGAAAGGGAGATCCCGGCTTCCACATCCGGGGACGAGGCCAGAGCGCTCGTGGAAGAGCTTATCAGAGGTTCAAAAACAGGTTTGTTAAGTGTACTCCCGGAAAACACCAGGGTAAGGCAGGTTTTTATCACTGATGACGGAACCGCTTACGTGGACCTCAGCCGCCAGGTGCTTCAGGCCAGTTATTACGGCTCATCAGGAGAAATGGCGGCTGTTTATTCGATCGTGAATTCGCTCGCTTACAACTTTAAGAACATAAAAAGAGTGAGTTTATTGATTGAAGGCAGCGAAAGAGAAACTCTTGGCGGTCACGTCGACCTGTCGCGGCCTTTTAATCCGGATTATTCCCTGGTGAGCAGGTAAATTTCTGAAATTCGAAGATGAAAAAAGACAAATTACCCAGGGTAGTCATCATCGGCTATCCAAACGTCGGCAAATCCACTCTTTTCAACCGCTTGCTGGGGCAGCGGAAAGCTCTGGTCCATTCGCTACCCGGAATGACCAGGGATCTGATCACTGGAGTGGCTAAGGTAGACGACCGAAAATTTTTGCTGGTGGATACCGGCGGTTTTGCTGACAGTCTGGTGGATCCAATTTCAGCCAGGGTAAAAGAGAAAGCTCTGGAGGCGGCACAATCAGCCGACCTGCTGATTTTTTTGCTGGACGGCAAGAGGCTGCTTTCTCCCGGAGAAGAGGAACTCTTCCGGGAAATAAAAAAATACAATCGGCCGATGCTGGTGGTGCTGAACAAAATAGACACACCGGAACAGGAACCGGACCTTTCAGATTATTACCGTCTCGGGGTGGAGGAGCTGATAACCGTTTCTGCCGAACACAAACTCAACCTTGAGTACCTGAAAGAAAAAATTAAAGAAATGCTGCCGCCGGTTCCGGGGGAAGCAACCGAAGCCAGCGAAACAGAACCCCCCTTAAAAATTGCCATAGTTGGCAGGATAAACGTTGGCAAATCTTCGCTGGTGAACAGGCTTTGCGGAGAAGAGAGACTCCTGGTTTCAGAAATTCCAGGCACGACCAGGGATAGCGTAGATACTCTGATCGTCCGGAATAAAAAAACTTACTGTCTGATCGACACTGCCGGCATCAGAAAATTCAGCGGCACCAGGGATTCACGAGAAAAGGCAGGGATTATCCGCGCCCGGAAAAATATCAGGGAAGCGGACGTCATCTGCCTGGTTCTGGACATCCAGGAATTTCCCACCCGGCAGGATGCCCATATTGCCAGTCTGGCATATAAGTCGGGAAAGCCGATGCTGATAGCTCTTAATAAATGGGACCTGGCCGAGAAACAGAAAGTTAATCCTCTGGAAGTGCACAATCATGTGTTCAGCCGGCTGCATTTCGTCGATTATGCGCCCCTGATATTCGTTTCTGCTCTGACCGGACAGCGGGTGGTAAAGATACTTGACCTGGCTGAAGAAGTTTATGCTTCGGCTTCAAAAAAGGTTAGCACTTCGGAGCTTAATAAGTTCTGGGAGAAATTTTCGCGGGATTACCCGCCTAAAACCAGGGACGGACTTCCCCTCAAGATAAAATATGTAGTGCAGAGGGGGGTCAGACCTCCCACTTTTTTGTTTTTCGGACACAGGTTAGCGTTCCTCGAGCCATCCTATGAAAAATTCCTTGAGGATGCTTTTCGTCGGTATTTCGGTTTTGTCGGGACGCCCGTAAGGTTTATCATAAGGAAAGGTTAAAGCCTAAAGGAAAAATTAATTCCGCAAGGTTATCATGATTGGCTGCCTGTTGATTTCAGGCTCCGGAAAACGGCAAAATTTCATTTTTTCTTGACTTTACATGCTTAATCTTATATAAAATAACCTTACTTGAGACCAGAATTTTAAGGAGGTCGTTATGTCTCGCAAGAGGATAAACAGCCTGGCAGTTATCCTTCTGGCCTTAGCTGTTCTTGTAACCGCCACCAGTTGCGAGAAGCTAAAGGTTAGCAATTTAAAGGCAAACTATCACTTTAAAAGAGCTAACACCCTGTTCAAAGAGGGTAAATACCGTAATGCGGTGGCCGAATATGAACTGGCATTAAAGTACCGGCCTGACCTGGTTCAGGCGTATCGGTATATTGGCGAAAGTTACAAGCAGCTTTTTAAGCCCGGAGTCGACACTCCTCTTAACAAGGAGTTCGCTCAGAAAGCCATCGAGGCCCTGAACAAAGCTCTGGAAATTGATCCCAGAAACAAGGAAGTCGTGCTTTCCCTCGGTGATATGTACGATAAGCTGAGAATGTTTAAGGAAGCTGAAAAACTTTATCTTCGTGTTCTGGAGCTTGATCCGCAGAACATGGACAATTTCTACGTTGTAGCCGAATTTTACAGCCGTTATGCTGGAGAAATTCCTGAAGCGGCCAGACTGGCAGAGAGCATGTACCTGCGTCGTATAGAGGCGGACCCGGAAAACCCGATGGGTTATGCCTACGCTGCCAATTACTATGAACACCTCCCGGTTTCAGATCAGAATCCCGAGCAGGCTATGGAAAACTTCGATAAGGCAAATATGTTCTGGGAGATGAGGATAACCCTGGATCCGGAAAATCCCCAGGCCTGGCTGGCCAAGGGTGTTAACCGCTGGAGCCGGGCTTACCGTTTTCAGTTCAGTCCGGAGGCCGAGAGGCTGGCCATTGCTCGCGACGCCTTAAAGGCCATAGAAAAAGCTCGGGACCTGGATCCCAATTATCCGGAACCCTACAGCTGGCTGAGCGTTCTCTACAAGAGCGTGCTGGCCAAGCTCGAGCCTGACAAGGAAGCCCGGTACAATGCTGAAGCTGAAAGAAACCTGGAAAGGTTCCAGGAACTGAGAAAGAGAGCGGCCGAGAAGAAAAAACTTGAGGAAGAGCTCAAGGGAGTTAAATAATAGCCTGAATTTCATGAAGGGGCAGGGAACTTAACTCTGCCCCTTTTTATTTTATAAATGTTTATTCCGCTGAAAGACGAGAATCCCACCTCCAGGTTTCCGATCATTACGGTCATTCTGATTGCCATAAATTGCCTTGTGTTTTTTTACCAGGTGATTTCCCCCCAGGGCCCGGAATACTATGTCCTGAAATTTGGCATCATTCCCTATGAAATTACCCACTGGCAGCCGGCCGTGCCTGTTCCCAGAATATTCTGGCCGCTGAGCCTGATAACCGGGATGTTTCTCCACGGCAGCCTGCTGCATCTGGTAGGTAACATGCTGTATCTGTGGATTTTCGGAAATAATGTGGAGGATTTCCTGGGGCCGGTAAAATTTATTTTTTTCTATCTCGCCTGCGGGTTGCTCGCCTCTCTGATTCAGGTAGCCGTTTATCCTGGCTCTAAAATTCCGATGATCGGTGCCAGCGGAGCTATTGCGGGTCTTCTCGGAGCTTATTTTGTGCTTTTTCCGTCGGCCAGGGTTAAAACCCTGGTTTTCCTGTTTTTTTATTTTACTGTTGTATACGTGCCCGCTTGGATACTGCTTGGCTTATGGTTTATTCTTCAGGTTTCCAACATCGGGATGGGGGGCGGGGTGGCCTGGTTCGCCCATATAGGAGGCTTTCTGGCCGGGGCAGGGCTGATTCTCAGGAGCGTGAAAAGGCGGCGCCGTTTCTATTATGTTTAATCAGGGCTTGAATTTACGTGTGGATGAGAGTAAAATTATAAACCTCTGCCGGTTGACAATTTAGCCATTATTTAGTATCTTTATTCATCAAATTAGCCATATTTTTTTCTGTAAAGGCAAGGTTGAACAATGAAGACTTATCATCCTAAAAAAGACGAAGTTCAACGGAAGTGGTGGCTGATAAACGCCGAAGGCCAGGTTCTCGGTCGTCTGGCTACTCAGATCGCCGTTCTGTTGAGGGGAAAGAATAAACCCCAGTTTGCTCCCAATGTTGATGTCGGGGACTTTGTGGTGGTGATCAACGCCGAGAAAATCAAGGTTACCGGAAACAAGCTGGAAGATAAAATTTATTATCATCATTCACTCTATCCCGGCGGTCTTAAGGAGAAGAAGCTCAAGGAGCTGCTCGAAAGCAAACCGGAGGAAGTCATCAGGAAAGCGGTCTGGGGAATGATTCCGAAGAACAAGCTCGGCCGGGCGATTATCAAGAAATTGAAAGTTTATCGTGGTCCTGAGCATCCGCATCAGGCCCAGAATCCAGAAGAATTCAAGCTTGCTTAGGAGGCACCTTGAGTCTGATTCAATATTACGGAACCGGTAAAAGAAAAAACGCCATAGCCCGTGTTTATCTGAGACCGGGTAAAGGCGATATCACTCTGGTAGTCAACAAAAGGCTTCGCCCGTTTGCTGATTATTTCAGCCTTGAATCCCTGCGGTATGCTATCCGTCAGCCGTTGATGATAACCGAGATGGAGAATAAGTTCGATATCTTCGCCAGAGTTGAGGGCGGAGGGGTGAGAGGACAGGCAGAAGCGATCCGTCTGGGTATTGCCCGGGCGCTGGTTGAGTTCAACCGGGAGCTCAAAGGAGTTCTCCGGAAAGCTAACCTGATCACCAGGGATGCCCGCGTTAAAGAACGCAAGAAATACGGCCTGCTGGCTGCCAGAAAGGCACCGCAGTATCATAAGAGATAAAGTTCGGGAAAGGGAGGAAGTCCTTTGGTCTCAGTAACGATGAAAGAGCTTTTGGAAGCTGGTGTTCATTTCGGCCACCAGACCCGACGCTGGAATCCGAAGATGAAGGAGTACATCTTCGGGCAGAGAAACGGCATTTACATAATCGACCTGCAGAAAACAATCAAGAATTTCAAGGAAGCCCTGCAGTTTGTCCGGAGCGTGGCAGAAAGCGGCAAGCAGATTCTGTTTGTAGGCACCAAAAAACAGGCTCAGGACATTATCCGGGATTATGCTCTGAAGTGCGAAGCCTGCTATGTCAATCAACGCTGGCTGGGTGGACTCCTGACCAATTTTAAGGTAATCCGAAGGAGTGTGGAGAAACTGCTGGAACTCGAGGAGATGAGGGAAGACGGACGGTGGGAGCTTCTATCTAAGAAGGAACAATCCCGGAAAGAAAAGCTTTATAGAAAACTTCAGAAAAACCTCGGAGGAATTAAAAACCTGACTGAACTGCCCGGCGCCATTTTTGTCATAGACTCCTCCAAGGAAGAGATTGCCATCACCGAGGCGCAAAAAATGCGTATTCCGATAGTGGCAGTGGTGGATACCAACGGCGATCCCGAAGGTATAGATTATCCGATTCCCGGCAACGACGATGCGGTCAGAGCCATAGAACTTTTTGCCTCCAAAGTGGCGGAAGCCATCATCGAAGGCAAAAAAGCCCGGCTGGCGCAGGGAATGATGGAAGAGAAGAAGGAAGAGGCTGCTGGCGACGGGACAGCTCAGGAGACAGTCCTGGCAGATGATTCTGAAGAACAAAAAGAATAGACAGGTTGAATAAAGGAGATAAAAATGGTTGAGATTAAGGCTGAACAGGTCAAAGCATTGAGGGATAGAACCGGCATTGGCATGATGGAGTGCAAGGAAGCCCTCCAGGAAGCCGGCGGTGATATGGAGAAAGCGATAGAGATTCTCAGGAAAAAAGGATATGCCCGGGCTCAGGAAAAAGCCGAGCGCACCGCTGCCGACGGGATAATCGGAGCCTACGTTCATGCCACCAACAGAATCGGGGTTCTGATTGAGGTTAACTGCGAAACGGACTTTGTTGCCAGAAACGAAGAATTCAAAGAGCTGGTGAAGAACCTGGCCATGCAGGTGGCGGCCTCCAATCCAAAATACATATCCCCTGAAGACATTCCGGCTGAGGTGATCGAGAAAGAGAAAGAAATTATCAGAGCCCAGCTTCAGGATGCCAACAAACCGCCTCATATCATCGAGAAAATAGTCGAAGGCAAGCTGGCTAAATTTTATGAGGAAGTCTGTCTGCTTGACCAGCCCTACATCAGGGATGATAAAATGAAGGTAAAGGACCTGGTCAATATGCATATTTCCAAGTTTGGTGAGAATATCAGGATCAAACGTTTTGTCCGCTTTGAAATAGGCAAATATTGATAAGCGATAAAAATTATGGGCGAGGATAAGCCAGCCTACAGAAGGGTGTTAATCAAACTATCGGGGGAAGCTCTTCTTGGCGATTTGCCCTACGGTATCGATTTCAAGCGCACGAGAGAAATAGCCCGGGAGATCAAGGAAGTCCGCGAGCTCGGGGTTGATGTAGCCATCATGATTGGTGGCGGAAATATTTTCCGGGGAGCCCGCGGAGTTAACGAAGGAATGGACCGGGTTTCAGCCGATTACATCGGACTTCTTTCAACCGTTATCAACGGTATAGCCCTGCAGGATGCGCTGGAAAAAGAAGGGATTACCACCAGGCTGATCTCAGCCATCGAAATAAGATCCTTAGCGGAACCCTTTATCAGACGCCGGGTGCTCAGGCATCTGGAGAAGGGACGGGTGGTTATATTTACCGCAGGTCTGGGCAGCCCGTACTTCACCACAGATACGGCAGCTGTTCTCCGGGCTCTGGAAATAAAGGCTGAAGTAATTTTGAAGGCGACAAAAGTTGACGGGGTTTATTCGGCCGACCCGATGGTCGAAGCCGGAGCCACCCGATTTGATTCGATAAAATTCCTCGAAGTCATTCAACAGGAACTGAAGGTGATGGACAGCACCGCCATCACCCTCTGCAAGGAGAACAACCTGCCGATCATCGTTTTTAACCTTAATGTCCCGGGCAACATCAAGAGGGCGATTCTTGGCGAGAAAGTGGGGACTATGGTTTCCTGAGCTCTTTCATTTTGAACCAGGAGGGAAAACATGGTGAAAGAGGTTCTGAAAGAAACAGAAAAGAAGATGAAAAATTCCATCGAGCATTTCCGGAAGGAACTCAGCAAGCTCAGAACCGGACGTGCCAACATAAGCATTTTTGAAGATATTAAAGTCATGTATTACGGAACACCGACCCCAATCAATCAGGTAGCCACCATCGGTGTTCCTGACCCAACCCTGATAACCATTCAGCCGTGGGATCCCACCATCATGGAAGCGGTGGAAAAAGCGATCAGGTCCTCTGATTTCGGTTTCAACCCGATTAACGATGGCCGGGTGATCAAAGTGCCGATACCCCCTCTTGATGAGGAAAGACGGCGGGAGCTGGCCAGAAAGGTCGGCAAGATGCTGGAAGAGGAGAAGACCGTTCTCAGAAATATGAGACGCGAGAGCAAGGAATACATAGAAAAGCTGGAGAAGGACAAAAAAATAACTGAAGACGATAAGTTCCAGGGGCTGGAAAAACTCCAGGAATTGCTTGACCAGTACATTGAGCAGGCCGAAGAAATAGCTGCTGCGAAAGAAAAAGAGATAATGCAAGCCTGAGGCCTGTCACCTTATCAATCTCTCAACCTGATATTCGGGCTTTTATAAAATTTATAGCTGTTTTTCTGAAACACTCTTTTCAGCCTGCTTTTTAATCAGATTCTGCTTCCCTTTGAAGCAAACCAGTTGTCGAGAGTCCCAAAACGCGTTCTGATGGCCACACCCCATCCGGTCAGACTTACCGCCAGCGAGAAAATAAAGCCGAGCATCGGAATCAGGCTGAAAAAGGTGACGAGTACCAGCCCGATGACCGCTGTCCAGACTATGTGCGGCATCTTTTTCACTCCGAGAGCTTTCAGGAAAGACTCTCCAAAAAACAGGGAGAAGGCGGTCCCGCCAAAAATCTTCAGTACCAGGCCAACCATCAGGAGCAGGAAAAAGACGGGGATGCCTATTATCAGGAACATCAGGAGAGCGGAAAGAAGGATCAGTCCGCCGTATATTATCATGGCCAGAAAGCCGGTTCCCAGAACCGGCCAGAAGTCAGTTCTTATTTTTTCCGCCGCGAAATAGACCTGTCGGGGGAAAATGCCGGCGACAAAAATGGTCAGCAGGATCCCGAAGAAAAGCGAGATTAACTTGAGCGCCAGGAAAACTGCGCCCAGCGGGAAGAAAATTCCCTTTCGAAAAATTTCCGAGAAAAATTTTCCGCCGGTGGGCATATAGATTGTGTCCTGTCCGATGGTGCAGCCCGGCTCTTTTTCCAGGTTCCCGCCGATGACCACGAGGTCTTCCCTGATGATGGCCGTCGATTTTATGGTGACGCGGCTGCCCAGGCCGACCACTGACCGGCCGACTTCGCCGCTGACAATAATTTCCCCGCCAAAGACCACCACGCTTTCTTCAATTTTCCCTTCAACCACTACCCGGCTGCCAAAGGCCAGCACGTTTTTCTGGACCTGCCCGGCTGAAATTAAGATTTCCTTTTCAAAAGACGGACTGGCTTTGGAGTCGAGTTTCTGCCAGGTGGCCCGGGCAGTCATGGTCAACAGAAAAAGAAGGACAAATATTGTGATCAGCTTTATTAATTTCAGGGTTTTTTTATGATTCATGCTTTTTCTCCTCGATAGTAATTAGAGCCCCGGAGCAGGACCCAAATGAGGGCCAGGACCGGGACTGAAATCAGGACGAAGACTATAACCAGCAGGCCGGGAGGCGGGGCAATTTGAGATAGAATTTCGCCCGCCAGCTTGAGGAAAATTATGAAGGCTTTAAGCAATCCATAGATGGAGTGAATTATTCTAAAAATCAGAGTGCTCAGGTCGGAAGCCAGGTTAAAAGCATCCCGGAAAAGTTCGAAGCAAAACCGGAATAGAACACCGCCGGAACCAAGCACCAGTACAGTCACTGTAAGGGCGAAGAAAGCGTAAATTCCACCGGCCAGGAAGAACCATAATCTGGAGGGAGTGTCAAACCGCGGAAGAGAGGTCATTACCCTGGCTGTAAATTCTGATGGAAGTTCCGGCCCGGACAATTCTGAAATCACAGCCAGCAACTGTCTCCGGTCGGCCAGAAGCTTCTGGCAGCGCGGACACCGGGCGAGATGTTCTTCAAGGGCGGCCCGTTCCCCCGCCGACAATTCTTCCTCCAGGTAAGCATAGATTTCATAAATATACGGGCAGCTCATTTTTCCTCCAGTTTTGCTCGCAACCATTCCTTCGCCTGAAAAACGCGGTTTTTGACCGTGCCTACCGGCAGGGCTTTGATGACAGCAATCTCTTCATATGAAAAGTCATTCATATGTCGCAGGACAAACAATTCCCGCCAGGCATCGGGCAACTGGCTTATGGCCTGCTCTATTTTTTCTATCATTTGCTTTTTTTCAAGTACTTCGGCCGGGGAAGCCTTGTCGTCAGGGATCTGGATCGGCTGACGGTCTTCGGTCAGGGGGTCAATATCGATCGAAAGAGCCGGAATTTTCTTCTTCCTCCAGTGGTCTATAAGCAAGTTGGAAGCGATGCGGAAAAGCCAGGTGGAAAAGCGGTATTTTTCTTTGTAGGTATGCAGGGCAGCGTAAGCTCTGAGAAAAACTTCCTGAGTCATGTCCAGGCTCAATTCACGCTCCTGAATCAGGCGTATAAAATAATTGAAAACGGCCTGCTGATATCTCCTGACCAGCGTTTCAAAGGCGCCCCGGTCTCCTTTAAGACTCCGGACGACGAGTTCTTTTTCCTCATCGGCGTTCATATTCGGTTTCTGTTTATTCATACGAAAAAAACCGGGGAAGGTTTTGAAGTTTTACTTTATCTGACCGGCTTCGATAATTTCGCAATCGGGAGGGATTTTTAGTTCAAAAAGTTCCTCGGGAAAATTGAGGCCGGTTCTGACCCGATTGAAGCGGTATTCAAGTTTTCCCCCGTCCGGCTCGAAGAAAATGGCCCGGGTGATCAACCAGGTCTGGCCGTCTATTTCCAGAAGTATATGGGAAAACTGGCCTTCTTCCAGCGGTTCCAGCCGGAGCTGGTAAGCGTTTTTCCCTTCACCCGGGAATGAGCTGAACTCTATCCGGTAACGCTGCGAAAGGGAGAAATTTCCGGCGAGAAGACCAAGAATCTCGGATTCCTGAACTTCCCGGGTGTGCGCGTTTTTGATAAGCTGCCGGTCTTCGGGAAAGTAAAGCCAGAACTGGCCGTCTTTGAGCAGGAAGATTTGCTTTTCCGGTGAGGTGTATTCCCAGCGCATCCGGTCGGGCCTGCGTATAAAAACCTGCCCCCGTCCGGCTGCCGGTTCCCGGGTCAGCGGGGAGTAATAAAACTGCTGGAAATCTGCTCTCAGGGTGGATATCGATTTCAATCTGGTTTCGAGCTTCTGGACCACCTGTTCGGCCGGGATCTTGCTTCTGGTCTGAAGATTCTGCTGGCTCTCTAAGAGGCGGGGGAGGGTGAGGATCATAAAAAGCATAAATGAGATTAACAGGTGGAACCGAACCGCTTTGTTGGTTTTTACCTTAACCATTGCTTTGGTTTCCAGCATCTAAAAATCTTATTTTCGCAGAGCTTCCCTTATTTTTACCGAGAGTCCGGGTAATGTCAATCCCGCTTTCCGGGGGAGCACTGAGCATAGAACTTCCAGGGGCCGGTAGTTCAATTTTCTTGACAGTCATGGCGAAAGAGGATAAAAGATAATGGCATATTTATTTGAGTATTTTTCAGGAGGGAGGAAATGACTGGAAAGAACTTGAGGGCGCTGTGTTTAGTGCTGGCGATTATCGGTTTTCTCGCCCGACCGGTTTTTTCACAGACGGCGGAAGAATTCATAAGACTGGGCGATGAACACTATGCCAGGTGGGAAGACGAGAAGGCTCTGGAAGCTTATCTCAAAGCACTGGAGATTGACTCGAAAAATTATGAAGCTCTCTGGAAGGCTTCCAGAGGTTACATCGATGTGGCTGACCTGATGAGCGGTAGCGGAAAGGAAGTGGAAAAGAAAAAATTCGAGATGTATTCCAGAGCTGAAAAATACGCCCGGGAGGCTATAAGCGTTAATCCCAACGACACCTGGGGGCACTTTTTCTTCTCGGCCGCCCTTGGCAAAAAAGTTCTGATGCTCGGCAAAAAAGAACAGATAGACGCTTCAAAAAAGGTAAAAGAGGCTATCGATAAAGCTATAGAACTTGATCCGAAAAACGACCTGGCCTACCACGCTCTCGGCCGCTGGCACCGGAGGATGGCGGAAATCGGAGGGGCCAAGAGAGCCATCGGCAGCCTGATTTACGGCTCGATTCCTAAGGGGTCCTTAGAAGAATCGGAAAAGTGGCTGAAAAAAGCCGTGGAACTCAAACCGGATTACATTAATCACCACCTGGAGCTGGGGCGCACCTATGCCGCGATGAAGAAATATGACTTGGCCTCTCAGGAGTTCAAAAAATGTCTTGAGCTTCCGGAAACCTCGGCCAAGGATAAACAGTTGAAGGAAGAAGCCAGAGCGGAAATGGCCAGCCTTGGCAAGAAGGGCAGCGGGGAAGATTGATCCGGAAGCAGTCAGGAAAGCCCCAGGGCTAATCGCTTAATTCTTCTTCGGAAAAAACCTGCGCTTCAAAGACTTCCAGAGTAACTCCGCGTTTCCACTCGTCGGCGGGAAGTCCCGCTTTCAGACAGGCGTGGTTGAGGTAGGTTTCCAGATCCCAGCCGTATTCCAGCGGCACCTGCGGCAGGAGCAAGCCCTTGTGAAACCCTTTGCTGACGATCAGTCCATGACGCCCGACCACCACTTCTTCCGGGCCTTTGACTTTCCTGGGGAGGGTAAGAACCGAGATTTCTATCACCAGGTCTTCCAGTTCTTCCTCGGTTAGTGGCGGGAAGCGGTAGTCTTCGCTGGCTGCGGCCACGGCTGTTTCGATAATGGTCTGGTAGAGCGGTTTATAAGGAAGGGGATAGCCGATGCAACCGCGCAGTTGCCCGTTTACTTTAAGAGTAACAAAAGCTCCCTGCTTCTGCTTAAGCTTTGGATTCTGAATTTCTTCTTCCTCCACTTCCAGCAGTTCCCGATTTTTAAGATAATGAACGATCGAACGACGGGCCAGCTGAAGAAGGTATTTCTTGTCTTCTTCCGTCAATAAATCATTTTTCTCTGTCATGAATATCCTCCAGGTCGATGATGATGCGACTCAAGGGATGTGAGCGAAATTTCCCTTCAAAATCTATCAAGCTCGCCCGGAACTTTAGCCGACCGCGGGAGTCGACTTTTGCTTGCAGGAAGACCTTGCCGGCAAACAGCGGCCGGTAGAGTTTCTCGCAGGAATTAACACGGGAGTTAAGGTTAAATACCCCGAGAACCTCCAGAGCCTGGTTTTCCTCCACCCGGAAAAAGGTTTCAGCTTGAAGGAGTTCTTTCCATGGCAGGCAGAAGATTTTCTGGATAAACAAGCCGGGACCGGTCTTCCAGCCGAGCAGATAGCCCTGAGACGAAAGGTCGCTTCTGGTTCTCAGTTCCAGTTCTTTCCTGGCTTCGTCGAGAATAATCAATTCCATGATCTTTTCGAAAATTATAACATACCTGAAATCAGCCGGAAAATTTTTCTTGACGGGTTTTTCTGGTTGACATAATATAGGAAAGTCAGGCCATGGCTGGAATGAATTATCAGTTGATCGTGGTCGGTCCTCTTGAAACCAACTGTTATCTTTTTTACTGTCCCGAGACCAGGGAGTGCGCCATCATCGACCCCGGGGCTGAAGCCGACCGCATTTTTTCTCAGATTGTACAGCTGAACCTTAAACCGGTAATCATTCTGAACACTCATGGTCATGTGGACCATACCGGAGCCAATTTTGAGATGAAAGAAAAATACCGGGTGCCCATAGCCCTTCATCAGGATGACCTGCCGCTTCTTGAAGAAAGCCTTCAGCTGGAAATCGGGTTGATGCTCGGGGCCAGACCCACTCCGCAGCCTGACCGATTGCTTTCGGATGGAGATGAGATCAGAATAGGACAAACCAGTCTGAAAGTGATTCATACTCCAGGACACAGTCCGGGCAGCGTGTGTTTTCAGGCGCCCGGAATACTTTTCTCCGGTGATACTCTTTTCTGCGGCGGTGTTGGCCGTACTGACCTGCCGGGCGGTTCCTGGAAGGAACTGGTCAATTCTCTCCGGAGCCGGGTTCTTACCTACCCTGATGAAACAGTAGTTCTGCCCGGCCATGGTCCGCGCACGACCATCGGAGAGGAAAAAGAGAACAACCCTTTTATCGGATAAAATAAAGCACTGAGAACCTGCTTCGATGCCAGCCATTCAGGAAGAGCTTCTGAAAATTTACTGCGATTATCTGGCGGTGGAAAAAGGACTGTCGCCGAACAGCCTCGCTTCCTACTCGCTTGATATAAAAAAACTTTTTGACCATCTCGAACGGAAGAAAAAGAGTCTGCTCCGGGTTAACGAGTCTGACCTGGTTGAGTTCATACACCTCCAGGCTCAGTCAGGTCTTTCCCCGCGCTCGCTGGCCAGGTTGATTTCTTCTCTGAAATCTTTTTTTCGTTTCCTTCTGCTGGAAAATCATATCAGGAAGAATCCGGCTGAAAGTTTGTCGTCTCCTTCTCTCTGGTTGACGCTTCCGCGAGTGCTGACGATAGAGGAGGTGGAAAGCCTCCTGGAAAGACCCGACCTCAATAAACCTCAGGGCGTCAGGGACCGGGCGATCCTGGAAGTTATGTACGGTTGCGGTCTGAGGGTTTCCGAGCTGATATCTCTGGAGTTGAAAGATGTTCGTCTGGCTCAGGGATTTTTAATCTGCCGGGGAAAGGGAAACAAGGAGAGAATCGTCCCAGTGGGCAAAGCGGCTGCTCGCTGGCTGGAAAAATATCTCAGGGAGGTTCGCCCTCTCTGGGATAAAAAAGGTTCGGCGGTGATATTCCTCACCAGAAGTGGAAAGCCTTTTACCCGGCAGGGCATCTGGAAAATCCTCAAAACCTACGGTCAGGAAGCCGGCCTGAAAGATAAAATTCATCCCCACGTGCTGCGACATTCGTTTGCCACCCATCTTCTGGAAAGAGGAGCGGACCTGAGAGCGGTGCAGATGCTCCTCGGACACAGTCAGATCACCACCACCCAGATTTACACTCATGTCAGCCGCGAACGACTGAAGCAGATTTATGACCGTTTCCATCCGAGAGCCTGAAGTCCCGGCCTCAACCGACAGCGTTCCAGTTCCAGGCTGATTTTTACCTGGTAAATTTGCGGCATAATTTCAGCCTCTACCCCTTCCTGTTCGATTAACTCCTCCCAGGAAAATTCCTGCCGTATTGTATCTTTATTCAGAAAACTTCTGGGAAGAGTGACCTCCCTGACACCTTTCAACAACTTTCTTTTTGGCTGGGGTTCTCTCTCTTTTGGCCGGGACCAGGGCAGAGACGGAAGCCTGAACTTAACCGGGCGGCTAAAGGCGGTGGCGGTGCAGACGACCGTCCCGGGATGCAGAGAATAAAAGAAATTAATCTGCTCGACCTGACCCTCGACGTAGTCAAGCTTCAGTTCGGGCGGCGCGACGGGAACAGCCTGGCTTTCTGGAGCAGATGGGCAAAATTCTGAACGGGAAGAACAGGAACCGAGGTGGTAGATGACAAAATCCAGTCCGTCTTCCTCAATGAAACCCAGCCAGTCGATTTCCAGAAGGTAGGTGCCGCCAGTTTCCCGGTAAAAAGGGACAGCTATGGTTCCTTCGATCTTAAGATTCAGACGCAGCTGCCAGATCACCGGGCTGTTTTGAGTTGCCCTCAGCCAGGCATCATCCGTCAGGATCAGGAATAGAGAGATGAGACCCAGAACCGGAAGACTTCGTTTCGATTTCTTAAAGCTCAAACCCCTGTTCTCCCCGATTTAATTCTAAGAAACCGCATGGCCCTTGACAAGCACCTTTGACGGTGATAATGTGTGTAAACTTATCAGGCTAAAAAATGAACTGATCAGTTTTTAAAATAAACTCCTCAGTAATAAATGAGGTAATGAGATGACAGAAATAAGGCCGAGTAAAAAGGAAATCATTCAGGCTGAGTATAAAAAGATGATGCTAGAAGCAGCCGAGAGGGTGCTGCTGCGTCGGGGCTTCCGGGCGACCACTATGGATGAGATTGCCCGGGAGGCCAGTTTTTCCAAAGCCACCGTCTACAAGTATTTTCCCAACAAAGGATGGATTATTATGGAGATTATTCTTCAATATATCGATGAGATCAGCCACTGTCTCCAGGAAATACAGAAATCCACTCTGTGCCCTGAAGAAAAGCTCAAAAGGATGATAAATTCCGTCCTGGAAATTCAGGCCCGGAAAGAGAATATTTCCAGGCTTTTTCTTCAGGACCGCAGCCTGCATGATTTCTTCCATCGTCTTTTTGCCGACCCGCGGGGGAGTGAATCTAGTGATTACCGACAGGCGCTGGAACTTTTCAAACAAAAAAGAGAGGAAATATACCGGTCAGGCTGCCAGGTGGTAGCCGAAGGCATTAAGAGCGGGCTTTTCAAAAAGATGAAACCGGAGACAATTCTGCGATATGTCTGGGCTCTGGTTGAAGGTCTCCTGCACACCCGCTACTGGCGGGAAGAGAGAGTTGATCCGAAAGAGGAGACCGAACAGTTATTTCGATTCTTGATGGGAGGCATTGCCAGGGAGCCTCTTAAGAAAGGAGTGAGAGAATGAAGGCCTCAGGTCGCTGGCTTTTAATTCTGCTGGTATTTATGATAGCCGGCTGGCTCCAGCTTCCAGCTCAGGAAACGTCGGTGGAAAAGCTTGAGCTGAGTCTGGAAGATTGCTTGAAGCTGGCTCTTGAAAGGAATCCTTATTTTTTAGCCACACTGGAAAAAGAGGACGAAGCCCGGGCTCAGGTTAACCGGGCGGCGGCCGGTTTCTTCCCGACGATCAACGCCCAGGGAACGGATATTCTGGACAAAAAGGTTTTCACCGTGGAAATACCGCCGATGGTTCCGGGCGGTCAGCCCCAGAGGGTTAAATTTGATTTTACCAGGACCTACCAGATGAGCCTGAATTTTTCTTTCCCTCTGTTCACCGGGGGGCGCCTTACCTCCAGTTATCGTCAGGCAAGCTACAATTATCAGGCTACTTCGGAGTCGATCAGACAGGCCCGCCAGGAAACCATTCTGAAAGTCAAGCAGGCTTTTTATGGGTATCTTCTCGCCCGGCAGTTTGTGGATGTGGCGGAAGAATCGGTCGCTCTGGCTGAAAAGCATCTGAAGAATGTGCGCAACCTGGCGGAAGTGGGTATGGCCACAAAGTTTGACCTGTTGAGAGCTGAAGTGCAGCTGGCCAACCTGAAGCCGCAGCTCATCAGGGCAAAAAACGCGCTGCAGATTTCGGAACTGGCGTTGAAAAACCTTCTCGGCCTGGACCTCAATCAACCTGTGGAAATAAAAGGAGAACTGGCCTTCAAGGAGGTTGAAATCGACGCTGAAGAAGCCATGAGAAAAGCTCTTCTGAACCGGCCCGAGATTCATCAGTTGAATTATCAGCGGTTGATGGCCGGTGAGATGGTCAAAATGGCCAGGGCGGCTGACCTGCCGACGATAGCGGTGGGCGGGCAGCTCAACTACTGGTCGAACTTCCTGAATTTCAAACGAAATAACTGGGAGAATTATTACACCATCAGTCTGGTGTTAAACATACCGGTGTTCAACGGCTTTGCCAATCAAGCCCAGGCCGCGCAGGCAAAAGCTCTGGCGCGTCAACTGGAATATTCAATGAAGGGTCTGACAGAAGCCATAAAGCTAGAAGTGGAGCAGGCGATTTTGAACTACAAGCAGGCAAGGGAGGCGGTGCTTTCCCAGCAGAAAAATGTGGAACAGGCGGCAGAGGCTGTTCGTTTAGCCGAACTCAATTTTTCCGAAGGGCTGGCGACAACTCTTGATGTGACCTCTGCTCAGGTGGCCCTGAGTCAGGCCCGAACCAATTACGCTCAGGCCCTTTACGATTGCTTGATGGCTCTGGCCCAGCTGGAAAAAGCCACTGGAGAGCCAATTTCAGAAAGGATTGAGAGATAAAACCTTTCCTGGTGTAAAAGGAGGAGTCAATGTTAATGAAAAGAAAAATCAAATATGCGGCTTACGGGGCTGTGTTGCTGCTTCTGGTTTCATGCCAGCAACAGGTTGAGAAGGAGACCTCGGATGAAGTTTTCAAACCGGCTCCGGTTAAAGTTTATAAAGTAAAGAAACAGAAAATTTCAGAAAGACTTTTTTATACGGCCACCCTTGAAGCCTGGAAAAGGCAGTCTATCACCCCGGATATCTCAGGCAAGGTGGCCAGAATTTATGTGAACGAAGGGGAGCGGGTGAAGAAAGGTCAGCTCCTGGCCGAACTCGATACCAGGTCGATAAGGCTGCAGCTGGAGCAGGCTGAAGCTGCCCTGGCCCTGGCCAAGGCTAATTTTGAGGATGCCAGCCGGAACCTGGAAAGAATCGAAAGACTATATAAGGAAAAGGCAGTGACCGAACAGCAGTATGAGAAAGCCAGGCTGGCATACGAAGCAGCCAGGGCTCAGAAAGAGCAGGCTGAAGCCGCGGTTAATCTGGCGAAGCATACTCTGGATGTTTCTATCATGCAGGCTCCTTTTGATGGAGTGATTGCGGCCAGAAATCTGGAGGAGGGAGATGTCATCAACCCGATGATGGGAGGTTTTTCCGCCTCGTCCAGCGTGCTCATCCTGGTTGATTATTCAAAAATAAAAGTCAGGTTTGATGTTTCTCCGGCTGATGCGCTCAGAATGAGCCGGGGACAGAAGGTGCTGCTGGAAAGCGCGGTGCTTCCCGGCCGGCAGTTTGAAGGCCAGATAACCGCGGTTAACACCAGCGCTGACCCGCAGACGAAGAAATTCCGGGTGGAAGCTCTCATAGACAATCCGGACCTGGAGCTCAAGCCAGGGACTTTTGGCCGGGTGATCATTGAAGTCAGCACCAGAGAAGACGCCCTGGCTGTGCCCCAGAAAGCCATTCTGGAAAATTCTTACGTGATGGTGGTTGAAGGAAACAAAGCGGTAAAGAGAGAAGTTACTCTCGGTCTGAAGAATACCGACATGGTGGAGATCACTACCGGCCTGAAAGAGGGAGAGCTGGTGATTGTCGAAGGCAATTTCGGGCTGATTGACGGCAGTCCGGTGGAAGTGGAAGGCGAGGTGATAAAATGAGACTTCCGGAATTTTCGGTCAGAAGAAAAGTTACCGCCTCGATGATCGCCATGATCCTGGTGGTCGTCGGGGTAATCGCCCTGTCACGCCTCGGACTGGATTTCTTTCCCGACCTGGAATATCCCACCGTTTCCGTGATAACTACCTATCGCGGGGCCTCCTCCGAGGACATCGAAAGGACGCTAACCGAACCGCTGGAGAGAATCATCAGCTCGGTAAGCGGCGTGAAGAAAGTAACCTCGCAGAGTTCTGAAGGGGTTTCCGTGCTGATGGTGGAGTTTGAGTGGGGTACGAATCTGGATTTCGCCGCTCAGGACATCAGAGACCAGGTCGGTCTGTACAGAAATTTCCTTCCGGCGAACGCTTCGAATCCACTGGTGGTAAAGTTTAACCTGTCGCAATTTCCGGTTATTTTTTACGGAATCACCGCGAATTCCGGCTATTCAACCTATGATTTGAAGAAACTTATAGAGGATGAGGTAAAACCGCGGCTGGAAAGACTCGACGGAGTGGCTTCGGCCGCAGTTTTCTCCACCGACGAGCGGGAAATCCGGGTGGAAGTGGATAAGAACGCTCTGATTTCTTATAACCTGGGCCTTGACCGGGTGGTGATGGCCCTGGCGGCTGAGAATGTGAATACTCCGGCCGGTGATGTGGTCGAGCGACATGAAGATTTAATCGTCAGAGCTCTGGGAGAGTTCAACGGAGTTGAAGATATAAGAAACGTGGTGGTGGGTCTTTCTCAGAAAGGAGAGCCGATTTACCTTCGCGATATCGCCGAGGTTAAGGACACTTTCAAGGAAACCAGAAGTGTGGCCCGGGTTCAGGGACAGAAAGGAGTTTATCTGATTGTTAACAAACGCTCGGGGGCTAACTCTGCTATTGTCGGAAATGCGGTCAAAAAAGAAGTGGAGAAAATTAAAGCCACACTGCCAGCAGGGATTGAATTTCATCCGGCTCTCGACCAGGCAGAGATGATCCAGCTGGTCACCGGCAACACAGCTAACAATGCCCTAGTTGGCGGATTGTTGGCGATTGTCATGATTTTGTTGTTTCTGAGAAACTGGCGGCCCACGCTGATTATTTCTATAGCCATTCCGCTTTCCATCATCACTACCTTCATTGCGTTGTATGCTGCCGGCTATACCCTGAACTTGATGACCCTGGGTGGGCTGGCTCTCGGAGTCGGTATGCTGGTGGATAATGCCATCGTGGTCATCGAAAACACCTTCAGGCATATCGAAGAAGGCAAGCCCGTTGAGCAGGCGGCCGTGCTGGGGGCTTCAGAAGTGGGCATGGCCATCACCGCTTCCACCCTGACCACCATCATCGTGTTTCTGCCGGTGGTTTTTGCCGGCGGCATAACCGGAAAATTAACCCAGCCTCTGGCGCTGACCATAGTGTTTGCGCTGGCATCGTCCCTTTTTGTGGCTCTGACGCTGGTTCCTCTTTTCTCGGCCCTGCTTTTTAAGGCCAGAGCGAAAAAGAAATATTCCGAAGCGGAAGATAAGGATGAAGAATGCGTGGTGAAGGAACCGGCCTTTGCGGCTTTCAGAAATCTCTACCGCAGGCTTCTGACAGCGGCTCTCAGAAAGAGAAAGACCGTCCTGGCAACCACGGCCGGGCTGTTCGTTTTCTCGCTGATTATAGCAGCATTTCTGGGCACCGAGTTTATGCCTCAGTCTGACCGTAATTTTCTCATGGTCAGGATTAAGCTGCCGGTTGGCACTTCTCTTGAGGAGACAAACAGAGTACTTACGCAGGTGGAAAATCTTTTCCGCCAGCAGTCTGAAGTTAAGATGGTGTCAGCCCAGGCTGGTTCGAGAGCTGAAGAAGACCCGGCGGACATGGCCAGCGGAATGGGCATCACCGGAACTCATGAAGGCATGCTGATGGTCCGGCTGGTTCAGAAATCCGAAAGAAAGGCCACAGATGCGGAGATCCTGGAACGGGTCAGGCAGCAGCTTCCGAAACTGGAGAATTTCAAGTTCGAACAAATCAACATGGAAGCAGCCATGATGGGCGGGGCAGCCGCTCCGGTGGAAATAAAAATTTTCGGCAAAGACCTGGAAAAACTCAGAGAGATTGGTGATGCCATTGTGAGACAAATTTCTGACGTGGAGGGCTTGCGCGACCTGACTCACAGCCTGGCTCAGGGAAAGCCCGAGTATCAATTTGCCCTTGACCGCGAAAGGGCCGCCAGACTTGGCTTGACCATGGCCCAGGTGTCGAACGCCATTTTGACCGCCACCCAGGGGACAGTTGTCAATCGCTACCGTGACGGTTCTGATGAAGTGAATGTCAGAGTGGTTCTGGCAAAAGAGTATCGTCAGAGTCTGGAAGAATTAAAAAAGATACCCCTCATGTCTCCTGCCGGTAAAGTTATTTATCTTGAGCAGATTGCCGACTGGCGGCGAGGTGAAGGCCCGATTCAAATAACCAGAGAAAACCAGATGCGGAAGATATCGGTGACGGCCAACATCGCCGGACGCGACCTGGGCAGCGTGATGAAGGATATAAAAAGCCGTCTGGCATCCCTGGAAAACCAGCTTCCTTCTGGATATTTTTTGGAATACGGTGGAGCCTATGAGCAGATGATAGATGCCTTCAAGATTCTGGCGGCAGCGCTGGTTCTGGCCGTTCTTCTGGTTTATATGGTTATGGCCTCGCAGTTTGAGCATTTCCTCCATCCGTTTGTGATCATGTTTACGATTCCTCTGGCCATCGTCGGCGTGGTTTTCGGTCTGCTGATTTCAGGCAAGCCAGTTAGCCTGCCAGCTCTCATAGGAGTGGTCATTCTCGCCGGCATCGCCGTTAACAATGGCATCGTCATGATTGATTACATCAATCAATTGATCCGGCGCGGCCTCGATAGAAGAAAGGCCGTGATTGAGGGAGCGGTGGCCAGACTGAGAGCGGTTCTGATGACAGCTCTGACCACAATCCTGGGAATGCTTCCGATGGCTGTCTCAAGAGGTTCAGGAGCTGAGTTCCGGTCGCCGATGGCGGTGGCGGTGGTCGGGGGTCTGATTGCCACCACTTTCCTTACGCTGTTCGTCATTCCGGTTGTCTACAGCCTGCTTAATCGCATTTCTTTCAGAGACTATACAGAATCGCCTGGAGAACAGCCCTGCAAATAAATAGCTCTTAAGAGAAGAGGCAGCCGGGAGCTGCCTCTTCTCTTTTCCTTCCGTTTTTTGTACAAACGCTTGCCATCACGCCTTATCCATATACTACCCTTACCCTGGATATCAAGTATGTGACTGAAAGAAAATTGAAATTTGCTCCCGAACAAAAAATTTATTATCCTTAATCTAAATGAAAATCATCCAAGGAGGAAGGGTTGAAAAAGACATCATTCGCCATATTTCTCGGGGTGGCCTTACTATTAAACCTTTCCTTGAATCTCTTTCCAGCGCCGATAAAATTGATATATCTGGACGCCTCGGTTCTGCCCGAGGGAAAGCTTGAAGCCTGGCGAAATCTGGGGACGCTCGGCGGACAATTTGTTCCGGTATTCCGCACACGCCCGGTGGTGGAGACGGTTAAAAACCAGAAAGCCGTCAACCTGACGGCTGTGGACGTTCTTCTGAGGTCAACTTTTTCTCCTCCTGTCAGCCTGAATGGGCGGCAGCCCTTTACCCTTCTGGCGAAAGTTTTTCTGCAGGAACTGGCTCAGAAGAGAACCATCATTACCTGGTCGCAAAAACCTTCTGAAGCAGCGACCTTTGGCGTGGGGAAAGGACTCAGCGCGGCTTTTTACAATTCCAGCGAGAAAAAAATCGGTTATCAGAATGGTTATCCGGAAGAAGGCATCTGGCATCTGGTAGCTTTTGTCTATGATCTGAAAAGCATAAAAGTTTATGTCGACGGCTGGTTGAAGTCTGAACTCGAAGCCACTTTGAAGATAAATCCGGATAAGTATTTCTACCTCGGCGGGGAGTTTGTTCAGGGCTTTCCGCTTCCGGCAGACCCCTTCAATGGTTATCTCGCTTCTCTTGAGCTGATAGATACAGCCTATTCACCGCTGGAGATCTGGAATCTGGCCGGTCGCAAGGAAGCCATACCGATTTTTCCGGCTGACAGGGAAATAGTTTCTCAGCTGGCGCTGTCCTTAAAATGGTTGAAAGGAGATGAGAGAGCCGCGTCTTTTAAGGTTTATTTTTCCACTCAGAAGGAAGAGGTGGAGAAAGGCAGCCAGAGGGCCCTCCGGGCGAGTCTGCCAGGAGATGTTAACACTCTTGAGGTTTCCGGTCTTCTGCCGGCCAGAACTTACTACTGGCGAGTGGACCAGCTTGACCGGGAAGGAAAGCTGCTTGAGAGCGGGATCGTAAGGGAATTTTCGGTGGACAATGGAGCCGCGCGGAATCCAGTTCCCCATAATCTGCACGGAAGCGTCAGGCGCGAGCTTAATCGACTGGGCTGGTCGCCCGGTCCCTGGGCTACCTCTCAGGATGTTTATTTCAGCACCGACTTAAAGAAGCTTGCCAGGAGCAAGCCCGCGGTTAAGGATCTGAAACCGGGGCTGAGCCTTTTCTACATCCCGGAAAAAAATCTTAAGCCCGGACATACTTACTTCTGGCGCGTGGACACTAAGAACGGCTCGTTGCCCGCTTCGCCCGGGGAGGTCTGGTCTTTTCGAGTGGAAGACGAGCCCGATGACAGCCGTATTGTTTTTCTGGTGGCGGCTGACCTTCATTATGGCGGTTCGGTCAACGCCAGGAAGATCAACCGGGAAATGGTCATGGAGATGAACCGGGTGGCAGGGGAGAAATTCCCGGAAGAGCTCGGTTTGAAGGGATTTGTGGGAACACCCCGAGGAGTGGTGGTTCTCGGCGACCTGGTGGATGACGGCGGGTCTCCGGAAGTCCAGAAATTCTGGCAGGAGTATGTGGAGGATTTCGGACTGAAAGGAGAAGGATTACTGTCTTTTCCGGTCTATGAGGGATTTGGCGAGAACGACGGTCCGTCTGGTGGAATTGTCCGCGCCAATCTGCGGAGCCGGAACCGGTTGCGACCGAATCTTCGCAGCCTCTCGGCTGACGGAAATCATTATTCCTGGGACTGGGGCAAAGTCCATTTTGTTCACCTGAATCTTTATCCGGGAAGCGTCGGAGAGGAATATTTAAGGATCTGGCGCCGACGGTTGAGCGGAGATGCCCGTTATCCGAAAAACAGTCTGGATTTTCTGGTGGAAGACCTGCGCCGTAACGTTGGGAACAGCGGACGACCGGTGGTAATTTTCCAGCATTATGGTTTTGACTCCTGGAGCGAAGCCTGGTGGACCCAGAAAGAAAGAAACGCTTTTCTGCAAGCAATTCAGGGTTACAACGTGATAGCCATTTTCTGGGGGCATTCGCATGTTAACCAGTCATTTGACTGGAACAACATCCCCACCTGGTGCTCCGGGGCTTTTAACAACGACCCGGCCCCCGGGACTTTTTTAGTGGTCAATATTAGGACCGGTCGCCGCACCGGTCAGCTGGCCGTGGCCGTGAGGAAACCTGGCGAATGGATTTCTGCCCGAAAAGTTGCTTTTCCGATGAAAAAGGTGCCAGCCTCTAAGTGAAATCCAGTCTTTTGTAAGACAGTCAGACTGCCGATCTGAAGAAGCGAACTCCCGTCAATTCTATCGAGCCGATCGGTATTTCAGAAAAGCTCCGATGTGTCCATAGTGGTCGAGCTTTGAAGGCGGATTTACCTGGGTAAGAGGCAGAGACCTGTTCAGAGCCACTTCGATCATTTCGTCCACGATATCGGCAACTTCTTCCGTTTTTGCCTGACAGGCGGTGCAGATTTCCTCGGTGAGAAAAAGAGAGTGACATTCAGGGCAGACTCTTCCGGGTTTTGAGAAATTGTGGGTGATGAGCAGATGCTGGACTTCGTGGGCATTCAGTTTTCTGAGGGTCTCGGGCAAGCCGGAAACAGCCCTTCCGCCGCGCTCGAGCTCGGAAACTAATTTTTTCACCAGCTCCTGTTCTTCTTCTTTTTTGAGTTTTTCTTCCAGCGCCAGGCATTCTTCGAGGACGCGGGAAGTTTCAGTACCCGGCCTGGCTTTCAGGCGGCCTTTGAACTTATTCTTTACGTAGGTATGGAATAGAGGTTCGACATCAGGGTAAAACTGGTCGTCGCAGCCGACAAACAGCCAGTCAAAATTGTTTGTTTTCAGAATGTCAAAAGTCCTGCGGGCAGCCTTCTTGAAATGTTCCAGCAGCAGGTTTTCGATGTGACGTTCTATCCTTTTTGACTCGTAGCCCTCGAAGCCGCCTTTTTTTACTTTTTTCGGTACCTCGCTTCTCAAGCTGTCGAGCAGTTTTATCTCTCTCATGTATATTTCATACCAGACAGCTTCCCTGCGGTTTACCAGGAAGGCGCATATCTTCTTGAACTTTTCCAGGATGGCATAAAGCGGTCTGGTGTAAAAATCGAAATCCTGGACCAGCCTGTTTCTCGGCCCATGAGGCAGTTCAAGCTCCTGCCAGAAATTGATGGCTGAACAGCTAAAAATGGCCAGTCCGGGGGATTTAAGACTGTTCAGGCGGTTAGTGCAGAATTGGGAAATTTTTTCCAGGTCTTCGAGAAGCGACTTTTTCGCTTCTCTTGTCAGTTCTCTTTTTTCCAGGTCCATCCGGGCCAGGTTAACAATTCCCTTCCAGGCGGCGTTTATGGCTTTAAGATTCTGTTCGCTTTTATCGGTGTTGAGATAAAAACTGGTGACCTGAAAGGGATGAGTTTTAACCTGGGCCAACGCTTCTGCTTGAGAAGAGTTGGTGAATTTCATGGGACCTCCTTCTTAAAATTTAAAAGGACTCTTTATAAATCTAAAAGGCAGGATTTTGAAGAATATTTTTTGGGTTTCGGCCCTTATTAAAGCCACTGATAAAAAATTAATATCGGCAGCATTCTTTGTCAAGAGAAATATGTTTACCGTTTGTCGCCGGTCTTCTCTTTTTCCTTTAATTTTTCTTTTGATTTTTTTATTTTCCGGACCGGGGGTGGCGACGGAAGCCGGATGACGGTTGTGCTTGAAATCCGGTCATGCATGGTTAGCCCCTGTCTGTCCCAGAGAACCTGCCAGAAACCCAGGGAGGCGAAAAGGCCGGAACAGACGTAGCCGTGAGCCCGTTCGAAGCACTGGTACCAGCCAAGTCTCGGTTTGCCTTCGAGGTCGATGACCTTCAGCCCGAGCAGCTTTTTTCCTGGCGTCTGTCCTTTAAGGCGGAAAAAGAGCACAAAATAGAGCAGGGTGATTATGTATTCTTTTATTATTTTGTAAGTTCGGTCTCCCGGCCTGGCTTCTGTTCTGCTGACGACTTTCCGACCAGCCTGTTCGGCGACGGAGGCAGCCAGCAAATGACGGTATTCTTTCATAATTTCATCGGCGTTCATCGAAGAGGCTTTCCGGTATTCTTCCTCCGGAATTTTTCCCCTGAGAAGGTTAAGATATTCCTGCTTTTTGTCCGGTGCGGTTTCCAGTCCTTTTTCGGGCGACCAGGCAGCGCTTCCACCCTCTTCAAGGATTTTCAGGGTTGAGGAAACCGGAGATGGCCTGCCCGTGAATCTGGCCCTGAGTTCGCTGTAGCCGGTGTAGATGACCGAAGAGATGATGGCTATCAGCAGAGCGTCAGTGCCGAAGGCCAGCGCTCTCCGGATAAAACCAGCCTGGTCCGGTCTGACTTTGTGGCGAGGGAAAATTTTTTTTAACAAAGCTCGCTCCGTTTAATAGATCGGGGGCGGTGCGCAGGGGGAAATCAGTTTATCGAGGCAGAAATTAATCATGAAACAGAAATACACCGGCCAGCAGGAATTTCAGGGTGGCGTCCCATCTGTTTAATCCTTCCATATGTTACAACATAATAAAGAATGAAGCAAGCGAAATGAAAGTGGCAGAAAAAAATGTAATGGGGCCCGGCGTTGACTTTCCGGGGCCTCCTTCCTCGCTTTCATGAAGGTCAGAAGACAAACCAAACAGAGCAACCGATACTGTTGCCCGTCGGGAAATCTGTTCAAGGGGCATCTTTACAGCGGGAATCTAAAAATATATAATTATTTTGCGTTTACGAGGCTGGTTGCGGAAGTGGCGGAATTGGTAGACGCGTAAGCCTCAGGAGTTTATGGCCGAAAGGCCGTGTGGGTTCGAGTCCCACCTTCCGCACCACCCATTTTTATTTTATGCCCCGCAAAAAACGGCTGCTCCTGATCAACCCCTGGATTTGCGACTTCACCGCCTGCGATTTCTGGCTCAGACCGCTCGGGCTGCTTTATCTGGCTTCGATAATAAGAAAATTTACCCGGTTTCAGGTATCCTTTCTCGACCTCCTGGACTGCAGTAAGCTTCCAGCCCGGTTTGATTTTCAGCCAAAAATCAGGGTTGATGGTCGCGCCTCGTTTTACAAGGAAGAAGTTGCAAAACCGCAGGTTTTGAGCCACATTCCGCGGAAATTTTCCCGCTACGGCTGGCCCGTCGCCCTGGCTGAGGAGCATCTGAAAATCCTACCTGTTCCCGAGGTGGTACTGGTGACCTGCGCCATGACCTACTGGTATCCCGGGGTGCAGCTGGTCTGTGAGCTGGTTAAAAAAGTTTTCGGCCGGGTGCCGGTTATACTTGGCGGAATTTATCCGACGCTATGTCCAGAGCATGCCCGGGAGAAATCAGGGGCTGATATGGTGATCTCCGGTCGCGGCGAGAATCAGATCCTGCCAGCGCTCGAACAAATCTGTGGTGCCGGAGTCATTTGTCCTGAGGCTCGCGGATGGTGCTTTTCTTCACTGGATTCGCTTCCTTTTCCCGCTTACGACCTCTATCAGGACAGACGAGTGGCCTGTCTTCTTAGTTCGCGCGGCTGTCCTTTTAATTGCAGCTATTGTGCCAGCAGGCTGCTTAATCCGCGCTTCGAGCAGAGAGAGCCTGAAAAAGTGGTAGAGGAAATCCTGCAGTTAAAAAAGCTCGGGGTCCGGCATATAGCTTTTTATGACGACGCTCTGCTCATCAACAAAGAAAATCACTTGAAGAAGATACTGGAAAGAATCATTTCGCTCGGCCTGGATTTCAATTTTCATACGCCTAACGGAATTTCGCCCAGGTCGATAGACCGGGAAACAGCGTTTCTGATGAAAAAGGCTGGCTTTGTTTCCATATTTCTCAGCCTGGAGACAGCGGACCCTGAATGGCTGGAGAAGACCGGTCCGAAAGTCGACCCGGCTGACCTGGAAAAAGCAGTTATTCTTCTGGAGGAGGCCGGGTACAGAAGGCAGGAAATTTCAGTTTACGTTCTCGTCGGCCATCCGCTGCAGACGGCCGAGCAGGTTATCGAAAGCATAAGGCTGGTAAAAAAACTCGGCGCCCGCCCGCGCCTGGCTTATTTTTCGCCGGTTCCGGGGACGCGTGACTGGAAGCAGCTGCTGGACTCGGGAAAACTTCCATCTGATGCTGATCCTCTCCTTCACAACAAACTGGTTTTTGCTTATTCCTGGAGCCAGATTACTCCCGAAGACCTGGAGAAGATCAAAATCGAATGCCGGCAGAGTTAATTTTCGTTGATTTTTGTGGCCGCCAGGACTAACTTATATAGGAAGGAGCAAAATTAGATGCGCCCTAAATTTTTCTTCTGGATAATAATGCTGTCTGCGGTCATCGTCCTGATTTCTTCTTCCTGCCAGATGGCCAGACTCGAGCGCAAGCTCAAACCTGCTGACCAGGACTGGCTGTCGGAGGTTCGCTACATAATCACTCCGGAGGAGCGTAAAATCTTTCTTGAATTGCCGGAACCAGAACGGGAAAAGTTTAAGGAAGAGTTCTGGGTGCGGAGAGATCCAGAGCCGGAAACTGAGGTTAACGAATTCAAGGAAGAATATTACCGAAGAATCAAACAGGCCAACCAGATGTTTCTCGGAGAGGGCCGTCCGGGCTGGCTCACCGACCGGGGAAGAATTTACATCCTGTTCGGCCCGCCCACCGAACGCCATACTTTTCCGATGGAAGCTGCTGGACGCTGCCGCGAGGTCTGGTACTACGGGAATTTCCCGGTAATTTTTATCGACGAACACTGCTCGGGAAATTACATCCTTGCGGCCATCAATCTCGAACATCTTCAGGACCTCAACCTGGCCCAGGGATATTTTCAGCGCTCAAACATTCAGGAAAATAGCTTTTTTGATTACGATCTGAAACCGATTCGGGTTCACAGAGCGAAAGACAGCCTGATCATTCTCCTTCAATTCAGCATGAAGTATGAGGACATCTGGTTTGAAACCAGAGATGACGCCAGTCTGGAAACCCAGCTGGATTTGACCATCGAAATAAAGGACAGTGCCGGCAGGGAAATCTGGAGCGGCGGTGAGACTTTCGAATTGACTTTCAAGGATGAGGATGAGTTGAAAAAGAATAGAGACCTGAAATACACCAGGAACATCGAAATCAACCTTCCTGACAGCCGCTACGCGCTGCCTCCGGCGGGCAAATATTTTCTTTATTCAACTGTGAAGCAGAGAGTCGGCGGGAAGGAGCTGAAGAAGGTCAGGGAAATAAAGTTGTGACACAATCATCCCTTCGTCCGGTTAAGATGAAAAAGTGCCCGAAAAACAGCTGACCTGAGCCGCAAACCGCTAATCAGAATTTCAGAGTAAGGGTCAACTGGCCGGTTCTTGTGCCGTAAATAGCCAGGATCTTCTGGTATGAAGGGTTGAAAATCCTGAGGCCGTTTGAACTTCCTTCAGCTTCCGGGTACCAGTAACCGTTGTCATTCAAATCGCGCAGGGCGTATTTTTTGCCGAGCACATTCAGGACATCGATGGAGACGTTGAGTCTGGTGCTGTCTCCGAGCTTGAAATTTCTCTCAAGCCTGAGGTCCAGGCTGTGGAAAGCAGGCCATCTTCTCGAGCCCGGCTCTTCCAGGTAAACCGTGGCCGGAATGTTGAGCGCCTGGTGGCTCTCCAGCCAGCTTGCAGGCGGAACAACTGTCACGGTTCTTGCCCAGGGTCTGCCGCTCAAGTACTGGAAGAAGGCGCTGAGGTAAAAATCCCGCGGCAGATGATATGTGCCCATAGCTTTAATAATCCAGGGACGGTCCAGGTCAAGACAGCTGTTCTGGGTCAGGTTAACCAGCGAGTTGGGAGAATTTGCCAGCTGGCTCAGGACAGCTCCCGGACCGAGTCCGGCATTGCCCCTTGCCCGGCTGTAAGTGGCAGAAGCCATAAACTGCCATCTTGCGTCCATCTTTTTTCTGAGAACCAGCTGAAAACCGGAGTATTTTTGTTTCAGCTCGCTGACGTTGGAGAGCCGGGTGAAGAAAGCCGGGGCTTCCGCTGATGGATAGTAAACGGTTACCGGAACATTTCCATAACCGCTTCCGCCCGGGACCACTGTCTGGAATGGAATCCAGAGTCCTGGCACCTGATCTGTCCGGTACCATTCGCGGTCGTTGTCGGGATCATAGAGAACATCTTCGATGATTCTTGTTCTTGTTCTTGAAATGTAAGAAAAGCTGAGGGTGAAGATGTCGCTTATTTGCTGCTCCAGAGTGGCTGTCCATTCGCCGGTAACCGGAGCCTTAAGCTTCGGGGCTATTCTTTTCCTGAAATAATCATTCAGATGAACACGGTAATCTTCCTCAACCGGCCTGTAGGTGTCGTCGACATCCGCCTTTCCGTTCTGGTTTTCGTCATACCAGTAGAAGTGGTGCGCTCCGTTGATAAGGGCCGGGGAAAATGCCATCAGATACCCGAGAGAGAGTTCGTCCTGGTAACGACCGAAGGTTCCTTTGAGCAGCGTCTTCCCTCGACCGAAGATGTCCAGCACCAGGCCGAGGCGGGGCGACAGATGGTGCCAGATGATCATATTATCCCAGGAGGGATAGGTGATCGCGCTGTAAGGATTAATTCCGTAAACAGGAGCGATGCCGGCCTCGGCTGCATAGAAAGCAATACTGTTTCCGCTGATACCCTTGTACACCGCGGCCAGTCCAGCCTGGATTCTTTCGAACCTGAATCCGAGCGAGAAATTGATTCTTTTTCCCAGGTTGAAGGTGTCGTTTATGTAAAAGGACAATCGATGAAGACTTCCCCTCACCAGCAGTCCGTCTCTGGCGGCAGAGGCGAGATAAAATCCAACCAGGCCCTTGCCCACCAGATTGCCGGATTCGGGAGAGATCCCGCTTCCGAAATAATAAGGATTTCCGTTGAGGTAGTAATGTATAAGATTATCGGTTTTCCAGACGGAGTCTTCAGCCCTGTTGCTCTGGTATTCTGCTCCCGCCACCAGCTCATGAATTCCGCCGGGCAAACTCTGAAATCTTGTGCCGGAAACTCCTATTCTGACCACCTCTCCGAGCTGGTCGCGGTTGAAAGGTCCGCTGCCCCAGGCATATCCGCTGATCAGATCAACGTAGCGGGGATGGTCGACTGCTTTTTCATCAAGACGCCGGGGAAGTCTCTCACGGTTATAAAAAAGAAACATGTTGATACGGGTGTGCTTCTCAAGCTGATAACTTCCGCTTCCGCTGAACAGGAAGAAACTGTGACCGGGAATGCTCAGGGTGGCCACCCGGGGATTGAAAGGAGAAATAAAATCAGGGTCGACGGTCTGATTGTTTTTGTTGAAGCTCAGAATTACCGAGGCATTGATTTCAGCTGTCACCTGGGAAGTTAAGCGGAACAGAGAGGTGAAATCCTTAGCCTTCCAGTTGTACATCGGATGGGGAATATTATTCGGGTCTCTCCAGGGTGAGAAAGGAGTTGGCTTTAACCTCTGGTTGTACCTGAGGCTGGTAAAATACCATACGCGGTCAGGCAGAACCGAGCCTTCAAGGCTAAGGGCGAAATCCAGGTGGTAGGTATCTTTGACCACCGGAGGGTTGTTCATCTCACTCAGCTCTTCCTGACTCCAGAGATTTTTGCCGAGCTTGCCGTCGGCGCCGATAAACTGCAGCTGTCCGGCAAATTTATTCTGTCCGACCCGCGGAATAAGCTTGAGGTAACCACCGCTGGCGGCGAAATTTGCCGGTGGGTTGCCGGCCGCGACTATTTCCACTTCTTCGATCCAGTCGGGATTCAGGTGGCTGGCCGGGATTCTGTTCATCGGATGGTTGAGTTCATTTCCATGCAGAAGTATCGTTGTGGAAGCTGCCGCTGCTCCGTTTACTGAGATGTTCAGGCTGCGGGGCGGATTTTCAGGGCTGGCTCCTGGAATCAGCTGCAGCAGGCCTGCCTGGTCTTTCGTTCTGGGAATTCTCTCGAGAATTTCTCTATCTATAACATAGGATATTCCAGGATTCTCTCTGTCAAGGGCCGGAAGCGGATAGAGGAGAACTCTTTCTTCTTCTGTTTCTTCAGCTTTCTCCAGTTTTATCGGCAGGTTGAGAGTTTTGCCTGTTTCTACCCTGATTCCGCTGATGATGGCTGTATGAAACCCGGGCGTCTCCACCGCCATGCGGTAGGTGCCTGCGGGCAGGTCCGGGAAATGGTAATAGCCGTTCTTTCCGGTTAAAAAATAACGGATTCCTACCATATCCGGGGAAGAAAGATATACATAAGCGCCCTTTATCGGATGGCCTTCGCTGTCGGTTATTCTGCCTTTAATCGAACCTTCCAGCTTAACCGTGGCCTTAAGACTCACCGGCCTCAGGAATGCTATTAGCAGCAGACATAGAATGATCAGAAATGAGGTAATTCTGTGGTTAAAACTTTTTCTGCCCACCTGGTCCTCCTTTACAACCTGGGGCTGAAATCAGCTGAACTTCTTTTTTCAGGTAAATTCGAGGTCTTCTGACCCGAAAATAAGAATAACATTATATCTTTTTTAGCCTTATTTGTATCAAATTATTAAAACTTTTGGAAGATGAGAAAAGTTACCCGATTTCAGCCCGCTTTTCCCGATTCCAGCTGATGCCGGGCCCAGGCAGCCGCTCCCATCAGTCCGGCGTCGTTCCCGAGCCGGGCTTTTTGAATCTGGCAGAGAGCAAAGGAGGGCCCTATCGACCTTCTTCTGGCTTCAGCTATGGCCGGGTTCAGGAGCAGACGCCCGGCTTTCATCACGCCGCCGCCGATGATGATTTGCTCCGGGTTAAGGAAGTTTATGACCGTTCCCAGGGCAATTCCCAGAAAGTAGCCGCATCTTTCAAAACTTTTCCGGGCAGCTTCATCACCGGCTCGCGCTCGGAGATAAATGTCCTTTGCGGTCAGATTCTCATCTTTTCCGGAAAAATTGAGGTAATTACGCACAAGCGCCGGAGCCGAAACTTCCGTTTCCAGACAGCCGACATTGCCGCAGCCACATTTAAGTCCTTCCGGGTTGACGGTGATATGTCCGAGCTCGCCGGCAAAACCGCCTTTCCCCTCCCATAATTCTCCTTCGAGGATTATGCCGGAGCCGAGACCGGTGCCGACCGTGAGAAACACCAGACTGTGGGCCCGTCTGGCGCTGCCGTAAAGATATTCACCGTAGGCTGCCAGGTTCGCATCGTTGTGAACGGCAAAAGGAACAGGGATTATTTTTTTGAGCGCCGGAAAAAGCGGAAAATCGTTGAGCGCCGGATAGTTAGGCGATTGTTTTATCTTCTTCTCCTTCAGGCTGAAGAATCCAGCAAATCCGAATCCCGCGGACCTGATTCGCCCCGGATATTTGCGCTCGAGTTCCCGCCAGAGTTCACCCAGGAGAGTCATCAGCGATTTTATGTCGGGCGGGCTGGGGACCTGATTCTTGAAGACAATGTGACCGGAGGAATCTATCACGCCATATTTAAGCTGGGTTCCTCCAAGGTCGAAACCGGCGTACAGATTTTCCCGCATGGTTCATAGAATGACAGGCAGAGGTTCAGCTTGCGGCCGGAGGTTTCAGCTGGCTGTCTGAGGAGTTTTCCTCTTTGCCGCTGCTGATCGCTTTCTTGAAGTTCTTGATGCCTTCACCAAGAGATTTGCCCAGCTCTGGCAGTTTTCTGGCTCCAAAGATGATGATGACGATTAACAGGATCAATAATAGTTCGGTCGGTCCGATTGAACCTAACATTCTGTCCTCCTTTCGGAGTTTGCTCAATCAGCCTTCGGTAGATTTCCGATTGAGATTTCTCCGAATTCAGGTAAAAGGTACTCCAGCTCCAGGGAAAAGTCAAGGAAACCTCGCCGCACCTGATGTTGAACCATTCAAGCATTTCCCGGCACAGAAACAGACTTTTTTCTTCTGCCGTCGTAAAAGGATTTTTTCTCTGGCCAGGGTTAAACCCGGGACCGATTTCCTGTGAGAAGCGGCTCGTTTTCGTCTTTCCATTCTTTCCGGTGGAAAAAAGCGGACGGTATCGGCAGTTGTCAGGGCTAAGTTTTTCCATTAAAATAAAAAACCAGATTTAATCTTTTCCGGCTGTCGGCGGTCGTTAACCCGTTCAAATTACGGAGTTATTATGCAGGAGAAAATACGCAATTTTTCGATCATTGCCCATGTCGACCACGGGAAGAGCACCCTGGCCGACCGCTTTATTGAACTCACCGGAGCGCTTCCCCCGAGAGAGCTCCGGGAACAGGTGCTCGATACGATGGAGCTCGAGCGTGAGAGGGGGATTACCATAAAGGCTCAGACCGCTCGGCTGACCTACCGCAGCCGCTCCGGAGAAGATTACATCCTGAACCTGATAGATACTCCCGGCCATGTGGATTTTTCTTACGAAGTCTCGCGCAGCCTAGCTGCCTGTGAGGGCGCGATTCTGGTGATCGATGCCTCGCAGGGAGTTGAAGCCCAGACCTTAGCCAACGCCTATCTGGCGGTTCAGAATGATCTGGTGATCATTCCGGTAATCAACAAGATCGACCTGCCTCAGGCTGACGTGGAGATGACGCTGGAACAACTTGAGCACATCGTCGGTCTGAAACGAGAGGAAGCGCTGCTGGTTTCCGCCAAAAAAGGCATCGGAGTGGATGAAGTTCTTGAAAGCGTCGTCCAGCGGATTCCGCCGCCGGGAGGAAACCCAGAGGCGCCGCTTAAAGCGCTGCTTTTTGATTCCTGGTTCGACCCTTACCGCGGGGTGGTCGTTCTGATCCGGCTTGTGGATGGAACCATAAAGACCAGAGACCGCATCATTCTGATGTCGACCGGGGCTGAGTATGAGGTGGAAGAACTCGGTTATCTCACGCCGAAGCCGGTCAGGGTGGAATCCCTGAAGACCGGAGAAGTTGGCTATCTGATCGCCGGCATCAAGAACCTGGCACATGCCCGGATCGGAGAAACCATCACCCACAAAAACCGTCCGGCGGAAAAGCCGCTTCCCGGTTTCAAGGAAGCCAAGCCGATGGTTTTCTGCGGTCTTTATCCAGCCGGAGACAGCAGCATTGAAGACCTGCGCGAGGCGCTGGAAAAACTTCGCCTTAACGACGCCTCGTTACATTATGAACCGGAGAACTCGCCGGCGCTCGGATTTGGCTTCCGGGCAGGCTTTCTCGGCCTTCTCCACCGGGAAATAATCCAGGAAAGACTCGAGCGTGAGTTCAACCTGAATCTCATCACCACCGCTCCGAGTGTCAGCTACCGGGTGGTTACCACCCGCGGAGAAGTGCTCGAAGTGCATAACCCATCCCAGCTTCCGGAGCCGCAGTTTATAGAAAGAATTGAGGAGCCGATCATCGAAGCGCTCATTCTCACCCCGGATCGCTATCTTGGTAATCTTCTGCAGCTGCTTGATGAGAGACGTGGCGTGCAGAAAAAAATGGAGTACATCTCCACCAGCCGGGTGCTTCTCGATTATCTGCTTCCGCTCAACGAAGTGGTCTTCGACTTTTACAACCAGTTGAAATCTCTCTCCCAGGGATATGCCTCGATGGACTATGAATTTGCCGGCTACCGTGAAGCTCCGCTAGTGAAGCTCGATATTCTGGTTAACTACGAGGAAGTTGATGCGCTTTCGGTCATCGTTCACCGCGATAAGGCTTACCGCGTCGGGCGCTCTCTGGTGGAAAAGCTGCGTCAGGTGATTCCGAGGCAGCAGTTTGAGGTGGTTCTTCAGGCAGCCATCGGCAAAAGAGTCATCGCCCGCGAAACGATCAAACCGTTTCGCAAAGACGTGCTGGCAAAACTTTACGGCGGCGATTATACCCGGAAGATGAAACTTCTGGAAAAGCAGAAAGAGGGAAAGAAAAGGCTGAAGAGAATCGGCCGGGTGGATATTCCGCAGGAAGCCTTTCTGGCCATTCTGGAAGTCAAATAGTCTTTTTGATTATAATAGCCCCCGTGCTGAAAAAAAATTCACCACCGGCAATTTTTATTTCCCGCAGATTTTGGTAAGGGGGGACAAATGGAAGATAAGGTTCTGATCGATTATCTCAAGCAGGCAAAAAAGATTCTCTCGGATTTTTTCCCGGCTGAAGCCACAGCTCTGCTCCCGGTTTTGTTCGCCTCACTCATCTGGGCAGTAAAGGAGCGAGCGGAAGTCAGAAGGAAGATTCTCGATTTAAAAGTCTGGCTTGAACCCGGGATGATCGAGAATAAACCGGATGATTTCATCTTAAATTTCTATAAATCCCGTCCGGAGCTGCTGGTCGTCTATGAAGGAGAAATAAAAAAGCGCGACCTTCAAGCTCTGCGTTCAGCCTTCAAGCGGCTTTATCCTGTTATAGGCCTGGAGGACCCATTTCTGCAGGCGCTTTTTGCCGCAGAGCTCGAAAATCATGATTACCGCCGCCTGACGGCCGAGTTCGGTTCAAGGCTGGAAAAGGCCATATCGGAAATAAGAGCCGCCGAAAACCGACCGGGTTTCTGGAAGGAACTGGAACGGCTTTGTGGCGGGTTCCTGGAACTGGGATGGGCTCTGCTTTCGGAAGATGAGGTCCGTCGAAAACTCAAGCAAATTTTTTCACAGGTGTGAAAAAACGGGGGGAAAGATGAAGAGAGCCAGCAGAAAAAAATTATTGTTACCAAATTTCCGGGCTAAGGTGCTGCTCAGCCTGCTGCTGATTCTCATTCTTTCAGGCTGCATTTCTTCGCTGGAGAAGGCTAAAATCAATCTGACTGAAGCCAGGTTGAAAGAAGAAACCTGGCAGACGGAACAGGCGATTTCTCTTTACCGGGCGGCCCGGGAAGAAGCCAGCCGGGAAATCAAAAAGAATCCTTCATCCCATGCTTACATGGTCAGGGGAATGGCTGAGGTCAGGCTGGGTCTTTGGTCCGAGGCCAGCCGGAGTTTTGCTTTGGCCGCCACTCTTGGCGAGGAGAAGGCTGACGACTGGGCTGGCGAAGTAAGCCTTTACGGACTGGCTGTGTCGCTCGAGGAACAGGGGCTGGAAGAACCTGCCGGGCGTTTGCTGACGGTGTTGAGCGAGAGAGGAAAGTTTTCTCCGGTGGTGCAGGCTGCGCTCGGCCGGCTGGTCGACCGGCGGCTGGCCTCTCTGGAGAAACTTTCCGAGCGCGAACGCGAGACAATTCTGAGCAAAACCATAGATTTAGTCGGAAAAAGAATTGATTCTGACCCGGCTTGCGGTTATTATCATTATCTTCTGTCACAGCTGCTGGGGCATCGGAGAAAGTATCTGGAGAGTTTTCAGGAGGCGGCTGTGGCCCGCGAACTCGGTCTCAGCTGGCCGCAGGTCAGGCGCGATAACGATAATCAGATAGTTTTCTGCTACCAGCAGCTCAGACAGTCGCTGAGCGGGGAAGAACTCACTTCATTTCTCCAGACTTATCGTCTCTGGATCAAAAAATGGAACTGGAAAGATGAGGAAACCCCTGACTGGAAAAGGAGGTAAAGATGCTTCCGGCGATAACCTGGAAAAAAGACAGATTGGTGATGGTGGATCAGCGGCTTCTGCCCTGGAAGGAAAAGTATCTGGAGCTAACAACCGTCGAACAGGTAGCCAGCGCCATTGAACGGATGGTCATAAGGGGAGCTCCGGCCATCGGAATAGCAGCCGCTTACGGTCTGGCCCTGGGAGTGAGAAATCTAAGCCGCGGGTGCGACCTGGAAAAAGAGTTTGAAAAGTTCTACCGGCGATTGTGGAAGACCAGGCCGACGGCCAGAAATCTCTTCTGGGCTCTGGAGCGGATGAAAAGAGTTTTTGAGGAGAATAGAAAAGGCGGGCTGGCCCATCTTAAAAGGGTTCTTCTGGAGGAAGCCAGAACCATAGAAAGAGAAGACTTTGAGATTAACAGAAAAATCGGCGAGAATGGAGCCCGACTGATTCCTGAAGGGGCAACCGTGCTGACTCACTGCAACGCAGGGGGACTGGCCACTGCCGGTTATGGAACCGCGCTCGGTGTGATAAGGGCTGCTTTCGCTCTGCGAAAAAACATCAGGGTTTATGCCTGCGAGACCAGACCTTTTCTTCAGGGGGCAAGGCTGACTGTCTGGGAACTCTGGCGGGAGCGGATTCCGGTAACCCTGATAACCGATAACATGGCCGGCTGGCTGATGTCTCGCGGCGAGGTCAACCTGGTGATAGTCGGAGCAGACCGCATCACCAGAAACGGTGATACGGCCAACAAAATAGGCACCTATTCGCTGGCCGTCCTGGCCAGAAACCATAGCCTCCCGTTTTATGTGGCTGCGCCGCTCAGCACCTTTGATTTTAACCTCAAAGGAGGCGAGGAGATACCGATTGAAGAAAGGAACCCCGATGAAGTGAGAAAAATAGGAAACAGGCTGATTACGCTGCCGGATGTCCCTGTCAGAAATCCGGCCTTTGATGTTACTCCAGGCAGGTTGATTTCGGCCATAATCACGGAAACGGGAGTGCTCAGGCCGCCTTTCTCCCGGGAGATAGGAAGGATTATTCGTCATAAAGATTCTGGAAAAAAATAACCCCTCCCGCCCGCGGAATCGCGTCAGACCGGGTGGTCTGGAAGGTTCAGACAGGCAGATTGCCCGCCGGTTCCGGCGTAGCCCTGTTTTTTGACGAAAAGCAGAATGGCAGAAAACAGCAACGGTGGAAACCTGCTGATAGCGTTTCTGGAAGTTTCCGGCCCGGGACTCTTTTACTTATAGCCAACTTTAAGATGTTGATATAAAATGTGGTCGACTGTTTCTATCGGAGAGAGCGATGGCCCGGAGAAAGAAACCTCGTCTGATGCTGGCGGTGGAAACCTCCTGCGACGAAACTTCAGCCGCCGTTCTGGATCAGGGAAAAATATTGAGCAATATTATTCTTTCTCAGGATGAGATTCATTCCCCCTATGGCGGAGTGGTGCCGGAGCTGGCTTCCCGTCAGCACATCAAATCGATAGATTATGTCGTCAGGGAGAGTCTCACTCAGGCCGGCGTTGATCTCGGAAACATAGACCTTTACGCCGTCACCCAGGGTCCGGGGCTGATCGGCTCGCTTCTGGTTGGTTTGACTTTTGTTAAAGGGCTGGCTTATTACTTCAGAAAACCGATCATCGGAGTTAATCATCTCGAAGCTCACATCGAAGCCTGTTTTGTGGAAAACGAGGGGATAGAATTTCCTGTTCTTGCGCTGCTGGTGTCCGGCGGACATACTTCTCTTTATTTTCTGGAAAAGCCACTGAGTTACCGGCTGCTCGGCAAGACTCGAGATGACGCTGCCGGCGAATGTCTGGATAAGGTGGCTAAATTTTTGCAGCTGGGCTATCCCGGCGGTCCGGTGATTGAAAAGCTGGCCCGGGGTGGCGACAGCCGGCGCTTTCATTTTTCTCTTCCCAGGATGAAAACCGCCGGCTATGATTTCAGCTTTTCCGGGCTGAAAACGGCTGCTCTGAAAACCATCAGAGAAAACAACCTGACCGCGGAGCATCCCCGGCTCAGCGATTTTCTGGCAAGCTTTGAGGAGGCGGTGGTCAGGGCTCTGCTGGAAAATGTGCATAAAGCTCTTCATGAATTTCGCCCGGCTTCGCTGATTCTGTGTGGCGGCGTGGCCAGAAACAGTCGCTTGCGCTCAGCGTTTTCAGAGCTGGCCTCGGGTTATTCCCTGCCGGCCTTTGTGCCCTCGCCCCGTCTCTGCACCGATAACGCCGGTATGGTCGGAGCGCTGGCCTGGAAAAAATATCTGGCAGACCCTTCTTCCGGAACGGACCTTGACCTGGACGCTTTCCCCCGGTAATTGTTTCGCGAGTCAAAATGATGATTTCCTGAGATAAAGTGCAGGCTTGATTCTCCCGCGTTCAGTTGGTGTCAAGTTTAAGACCGTAACCGTTTTCTGCATGGGAAAAAATTTTTGTGGTGAGCGTCTGGATAAAAGAGTGCCGCTTATAACTTTATCGGGTGTGAATCGTAATTTATATTGAGGATAAAGTTTGATTTAGCGGGAAAGCTTCTGTTAAACTTGTCTTAACAACCGCCATGGGAACGAAATCAGGAGGCTTCGAGCGATGAAAATAAAAATGCAAATTAAAAGCGCCGCCGTCGTGGCCCTGGTATTTTTGCTGGCCGCGGGGATCATGGCTCAGGAATCCAGACCAAAAGAGATAACCCTGAGTCTGGAAGAAGCCATCTTCCGCGCACTGAAGCACAACCTCAACCTGATTGCTGAAGTTTACTCCACCGAAAAAGCCAGCGAGAGTATTTCGCTGGCAAAAGAGGTTTTCTACCCGGGACTTGAGGTCAGCTACGGCAGCAGCCGGACGGTTCAGCCGTCGACCTGGTGGCTATATGGTTCTGGTACTTACATCACCTCCACCCAGAACTATGAAACCAGAATTTCTCAGCGTCTGCCGATTGGCGGCTCGCTCTCGCTTATCATGTCAAACTACACCACCGACACCAATCAGCTGTTTCAGCTGTTCAATCCTTATTACAACACCCAGCTGAGGTTCAGCTTCGTTCAACCGCTTCTCAGAAATTTCGGTCCGAGGGTGGCCAGACGGGAGATAATCGTCGCCAGGCAGAATTATGCCATTTCCGAAGCGCAGCTCAAGAGCCAGGTGATGGAGACGATTTATCAGGTGGAAGAAGCCTACTGGAATCTGGTGCTGGCGCGCGAGAACCTGAAGGTCAGGCAGCAGTCGCTCCAGCTGGCAAGGGAGCAACTGGCCAAGACCAGAAAGGAAATCGAGGTCGGGCAGCAGGCGGCGATCGAAATCCTGAACGTCCAGGCAGCCGTTTCCCAGAGAGAGGCTGAGATTGTTCAGGCGGAAGCGGCCGTGCGCTCAGCCGAGGACCGCCTGAAAGTTATACTGAATCTGGCCAGCGGGGTCGACCTGGCCTCCATCACTCTGATTCCGACAGAAAAACCTGAATTCAAACAGGTGGAGATTGACCTGAAAGAAGCGATTCAGATAGCCCTGGCCAGCAGGCCGGACCTGCAGATGGAAAACCTTAATATCGAAAGCAAACAGTTCAACTATGATTTCGCCCGAAATCAGACCCTGCCCCAGCTCGACCTTAATTTCAGCTACTGGAGCCCGGGAATTTCCGGCGACCGGTTGATTTACCGTGACGACAACCCCTGGACCGGAGAGGTGGTCGGGAAAATTCCCGGAAGCATGTGGGATTCTTTCCGCGACGCCTCAAGATTTCTATACAACAACTGGTCGGTTAGCTTCACCCTGTCGTTGCCCCTGGCTGATATGCTCGGACGCTCCCGGGTGGCCCTGGCCAGTATCGAGCTGAGAGAAGCTCAGGCGAAACAGAAAGCCCGGGAACAGCAGGTGATGCTCGAGGTGAGCGAAGCGGTTCATAACCTGAATACTCTGGCGAAAAGCGTCGAAGCCTTCCGGGTGGCCAGGGAATATGCCGAAAAGCGGCTGGAGGCAGAGACCAGGAAGCTGGCAGTCGGCCTGACCACGAACTTTTTCGTTCTCGATGCTCAGGAAAAACTGGCCACCGCCCGCTCGAACGAGCTTAAAGCCCTGGTCGATTACAACCTGGCTCAGGCCAGGCTGGAAAAAGTCCTGGGCACAACTATGCTCAACAGAAAAGTCAGCCTGAGTCAGGTCGGGCGAAGCGATTCGGATTGAGAGTCAACCTCCGGTTGTGTTAATATTGAGGCGTGAAAATCACAGCGGTTGTCGTCACCTATAACAGCGAAAAAAAGATCATCGGCTGTCTGGAATCGCTGCAGGGTGTGGTTGATGAAATAGTTGTGGTGGACAGCCACAGCACCGACCTGACGAGAAAAATTGCCTCTCATTTTACCGATAAGGTTTTCCTTCACGATTCCATCGATTACCCGGAGCTGAAGAATTTTGGTCAGCAGCAGGCTTCTTTCGACTGGATTCTCTCGCTGGAAGCGGACGAAAGGCTCTCGCCTGAGCTGAAGCTGGAACTTCTTAGAATCAAACAGAAACCAGATGAGGTTGATGGTTACCTGATTCCCCGGATGAGCTTTTATCTCGGCCGCTGGATAAAACACAGCGGCTGGTATCCAGACCGCCGGATA
>FWWL01000743.1_pt1 | contig 86793 bp, 77 predicted proteins | sample 2228331 | NCBI WGS metagenome assembly FWWL01 (sample SAMEA103939775, study PRJEB20133) | metagenome | reverse complement strand
TATAGCTTCCGCTACAGAAAGTTATCGCAAGGCTTACCTTTTCTCGCTGCTTTGCTTCCTATCACTCTTCAGCTGTTAAGGTGCTCGCAGGGCCGTAGCCCTGTCGGTCTTTTCGGTTCTTACAGTATAGCACAAAACGGAGCGTTTGTCAACCGTTTATGCGCTTTCTTTAAAGTGCCACCCGCTCGCAACGGGCAAAGCTGCATTCTATCACCGACCGCTTTTTTGTCAAGCGGCGTTTTTTCGGCTCCGGCGGCGAGATTTGCTGCTACGCTCTCACCGCACGGGGCGGGAGTTTACCACATCCCGCGTTTTTGTCAACGCCGCAAGTTCGCTTGCGGGCCGGTTTTGAATCGCATCTTTTCAATGTGCTGTCGCCGTGGCGACGGGCCGGAATACTACCAGACTTGCAGATTTTGTCAAGCCAAAGCCCGCGCGCCAGCGACCTGCCCCCAATGGAGCAGCGGCAAAGCGAAAAACGCAGTAACTACTCAGCCATAGCGATTGAAATCGCCTCTGATGGGCTTGTAACCTGGCGTCCCTGCCCCCCCCTGTAGTCCCCCCTAAAAAGGGACGGTGGCCCGCTAAGGCGAGCGGATACCCGAAGCGCAGCGAAGGGTACGGTCGCCCGGCGCGTAGCGCCTTACAGGGGCGGTTTTAACCGCTAGCCAATAAGCCACGGTGAGCAGTTACAAAGCGCAAATAACGAGGAGTCCAACTTGCGTAGTGGCTGCGTGATCTGCTGCTGGCTATGCGCTTCGCGTAACGTATTTCACTGTTCCCGGCAAACTGTGGTATACTCAAGGCCACTTCAACAGGCGCATAAAATCTTCGGGGCAGGGTGCGGCAAAGCCAATTCCCGACCGGCGGTAAGGGAGTCACTCCCAAGCCCGCGAGTCCTCAGGGACTGATTCCGGTGCAAGTCCGGAGCCGACGGTATAGTCCGGATGGGAGAAGAGGAGTCTTGTGCGTGCGCAAGCGTCTCTTGTCCGCGTCTGGCCCCAGAGCAAGCTCTGGGGTTTTTTATTGCCCCGTTCTATGCCCTGATTTCGATCGCGATGGCACAAGCAGCATGGCATGTAGAGAACGAGTATTGACTTCACCAACGGTGGTGCGCTTGTCCGAGGGCAAGACGATTGTCTATTACGCCCTCTCTCTTGTCGTGGGCCTGGCGCTGTGGCAGGCGGCCGCGTGGAGCGTGGCCGATAGCACGCGACGGTTCCTTTTTCCCACTCCAGCCCAGGTGTGGGAACGCGGGGTTGTTTTGGTGATGAATGGGGCCCTGCTGCGCCACACGGGCACCACGTTGTTGGAAATGGCGCTGGGTTTTATTGCAGGGACGACGACCGCCGCCGTATTGGGCTATGCGGTAGCCCGTCAGCGCGCGCTGGCTTATCTGCTGGAGCCGCTGCTGGTCATCTCCCAGGCCGTGCCGATTGTGGCGCTGGCGCCCCTCCTTACGGTCTGGTTGGGCCCAGGTCTGGCCTCCAAAGTGGTCGTCTGCGCGCTGATCGTCTTCTTCCCCATTTTGATTAATGTGACCAGCGGCCTGAAGTCCATCCAGCCACAGTATTATGACTTGTTCCGCATGTTGGAGGCGACCCCGCGCCAGCGGCTGGTGTTGCTTGAAATTCCGGCGGTGATGCCCGCGTTTCTGGCGGGCATCCGTGTGGGGGGGACGCTGGCCGGGATGGGCGCGGTGGTCGGGGAGTTCGTCGCCTCCAGCCGCGGCCTCGGTTATCTGGTCAAACAGGGCCAAAATTTGTACGATACGGCCCTGATGTTCGTGGCCATCCTTACGTTGATGCTGCTGACGCTGGTGATTTACGGGAGCTTAACGGCGTTGGAGCGTTATTGGTTGCGCTGGCAAAGGCGCGACGAGACGCGCTAGCAGTCTGCCAGGCACAGGGTGCCTGTAGGCTTAACATTCTTTGTACAGGAGGAGTTGCAGATGCGCAGGTGGTTAGTTTTGTTGATTGTGTTGGGGCTCGCGGTGACGGCGTGTGGGAAGCCGACGCCCAAGATGGAGAGCCTGAACCTGCCCATGGGCTACGTGGCCAATGTGCAGTTCAGCCCCTTTTATGTGGCTCAGGAAAGGGGCTATTTTACACAGGCGAACTACGCGGTGAGCTTCGACTATCGCTGGGAGACGGATGGGATGCAGCTCGTCGCTGCCGGGCAGATTCCCTTCACGATCGCCAGCGGTGATCAGGTGATCCAGGCGCGGAGCCAGGGCCTGCCGGTTGTGGCCGTCGCAGCGTGGTTCCAGCGTTTTCCGGTGGCGGTGGTCTCCCTGAACCGCGAGCTGCGCCGTCCTCAGGATTTGCGCGGCCTGAAGATCGGCATCCCGGCCACGTTTGGGGCGTCTTACATCGGGCTGCGCGCGTTGCTCAACGCCGGCGGATTGATCGAGGAGGATGTGACCCTCATGGAGATCGGGTATACGCAACTGGCAGCGTTGACCGCGGGGACGGTGGATGCGGCTGTGGTCTACGCCAACAACGAGCCCGTGGTGCTCATCGAGGAGGGGATCCCCTTTAGCGCGCTGTACGTGGCCGATTACGCCAATCTGGTCTCGAATGTCATCGTCACCAATGAGACGATGATTAAAGAGCACCCGGAGCGCGTTCAGGCTTTTGTGGAGGCTTTCTTGAAGGGGTTGCGCGACGTGCTGGAGGCAGATCCGAATGCCACGTTCGAGTTGTGCAAGGGCTACGTGGAAGGGTTGAATGATGAGAAGGTCGCCAGGATTCAGCTTGCCGTGCTGGAGGCGACGTTGGATTACTGGCGCACGGCGACGCCGGGGCGCTTCGAGGCAACGAGCTGGGAGCAGGCGCAGCAGGTGATGTACGAAGCGGGCCTGATCGAGCGCACGGTGCCGTTGGAGTCGCTCTTCACCAATCAGTTTGTGCCTTAAAATGATGAGCGCCGCCGTCCCGTTTTTGGAGGTGCACGAGCTGCAGGCCAGTTTTCGCGGCCTGTATGGGGATCTCGATGCGTTGTGTGATGTGAGTTTCAGCGTGGCACGGGGGGAGTTCGTGGCCTTGATCGGGCCGTCGGGCTGCGGGAAATCCACGTTGCTGCGCATCGTGGCGGGATTGCTTGCGCCCTCCGCGGGGACGGTGCTTTTCGATGGCCAGCCTCTGACCAGCCCTACCCGACGGGTGGGGCTGGTCTTTCAGCAGCCCGCTTTGTTGCCCTGGCGCACGGTGGCGGATAACATTGCGTTGCCGCTCGTGCTCAGTGGGGTAGCGGCAGAGGTTATCCAGGAACAGGTGGCGGCCATGGTTCGATTGGTACGCCTGGAGGGGTTTGAGCGGGAGTATCCGCTCCATCTTTCGGGCGGGATGGCGCAAAGGGCTGCCCTGGCTCGCGCTTTGATTCAGAATCCGGAGTTGTTGCTGCTTGATGAGCCGTTCGGGGCGCTGGATGCGCTGACGCGCGAGCGCATGGGCGCAGAGTTGTTGCGCATTTGGGAGGAGTATCGGCGCACGGTGTTGATGGTGACGCACAGTGTCGAGGAGGCGGTGTTGCTGGCAGATCGCGTGATTGTGCTCAGCGCGCGTCCAGGGCGGGTGATCGGCAATGTTCCTGTGGCGTTGCCCCGTCCGCGCACGCCGGAGTTGCTCGGCTCGGCCCAGTTGCAGGAGATTGCGCAGGTTTTACGGATGTTGTTGAATCGGGGGGATACGACGGGCGGTATCGTGGGGCGTGCGGAGCAGGTGGTGAGGCTCCAAAAGCCCCGCGCGCGGTAAGCCCGGTGTACTTTGGACGGGCAGGATGCCCGCGCCCCCAGGGGTTGGGCGGATGAGATGCCCGCGCGCGCAGTGTAGTGGTTTGCGCGCTTTAGAAGTGTTTCTTTATCGAACGGCGGCGCGGGGCGGATTTGCCGCGCTGGTAGCGGCGTAGGTGGTAACGGCAGGGCCCGCGCGTCGGCGTGCCCCTTTTTCCATCCCCTAAAAAATGTGCTTAAAACCGAACGACAGCCGCTAAAATGTATGACGCGGCTGCCGTTTTGCCTGTCAGGCCCACGTTACTCTGATGTGCGCGCGGTGCAGGATGGTGCAGCGCAGGGCCCAGATGTCCTGCGCGACGGCATGCCATGCATCCGCCGGCAAGGGCGCATCGTTGAGCCAGGCCTGGAGGGGACGCGCCGGCAGGCTGAGCCAGATTTCGCCCTCGGCGAGGCGCTCCAGGTTGATGTCGAAGCGCAGGTCGGTGTCGCCAGCTTCCCAGGTGGAGATTTCTCCCCCCATCGAGAGGTGGAAGGTGGTGGCGATGAGTTGGGGCGGCGTGGTGACAGGCCGCAGGCTCAGGAGTGCGACGCCGTGCGGCGGGATGGTGATGAATGGCAGGGCGCGCCCTTGTTCGATGCGTTGATAGCGCCGCTCCCAGAAGTCCACCAGGTGATAGGCGCGCGCATGCTCCAGGGTGAGCAGGGCTTCGGGGAAGAGGATGCGCTGCGGTGTGTCCTCCCAGTTGATAAGGGCCACCAGCCGCCAACGGCCCCAGGTGCGCACCATCGGGGTGACGACGTGTTGCGGGTGTTCGTGGCTGAGCAGGTCCAGGGCGTCCATGCCTTCGATGAGCGGAGGCCAGAGGACGGCGAACATGGCGCGCCTTTCGGGCGGTAGTTGGGCAATGGGATCCGAGAGCATGAGGAGTCCACCCGAAAGGCCGATGAGGGTGGTTTGCAGGCGGATTTCATCCTGGGTCAGTTCGGTGTGCTCGGAGCGGACCATGAGGGCATCAGGGTCGTTGCGCCACCAACGCCCGTGCATCCAGGCGCGGGTTACGATGTTGTGCAGGCTGTTGCGCAGCCCCGGCGCCGCAGGGTTGTTGCGCACGGGCCAGTGCATGCCAAAGAGTAACGGCTCCCAGGAGGGGGCTGTGTCCGGGCCAATGCGCATGCCGTCAAAAAGGCCAATGGATGGCCCTAAGGGGGCACCACAGCCCAGGAGGAAGACGTCAGGGCCGGCGGCCTGGCGGATGATGGAGATGGCGTGACGGTAGGCCTGGGCGCGGGTGAAGCGCGGGTCATAGTAGCGGCCGGGTAGCGCGGCGGCGTACAGGAAGTCGAGTTTGAGGTAGCGGTAGCCGTATTCGTGCACGACTTTGGTGATGAGGTCGTGCAGGTACTGGTCCACGGCGGGATGGGTTGGATCCAGGGCTCGTGACAGGAAGTTGCTGATGAGGCCGACGAAGACCGGCGTTCCCTGCCGGGAGCGCAGGAGCCAATCGGGATGTTCGGTGGCCAGGCGGGATTTGGGGTGGGCGGTGAAAGGGGCCAGCCATAGCCCCGGCGTGAAGCCGGATCCTTTGATGCGGCGCGCCAGCCAGCCCAGGTCGTGCGGAAAGCCAGGCTTGCGTTCCAACCAGTCCCCCCATTTGGCTTCAAAGCCCTGGTCCAGTTGGATGACCTGGATGGGGATTTCGTCATGGAGCAGGGCCGCCTGGGCGACGTTTTCGATGATGTCGGCTTCGGTGATTTTGTCGAAGTACATGTACCATGAGCACCAGCCAAAGGGGTTGGCTTTGTTCAGGTGGACATTCATCTGGCGCGCGACGGCGTAGGCGTATTGTGCAAAGGGATCGGGGTTGTTTGGGGTGACCCATTCAAAGTAGAACCATTCTGAGCTCATGGTGTGCCCAGGGGTCAGGGCAACGCCATCGGCCTGGGATTGAAGTTCAAAACAGGGGTGCTGGGAATCGCGCAGGTCAACGTGGATTTGTACAAATTGATCGGCCAGGGAGACGCCGCCCAGGATGAGGTGCTCGCGTTGGGAGACGATGGCGCCGACAGATTCGGCCCAGAAGCGCCCGGTTTTGCCTCCCCAGGGGATAAAGGCGTTGTGCACGCTGGCCCCGCCCAGCAGGCGGGGAATCAAAGAGGGGACGTAGTAGCGTTCTCGGGCCGAGATGTAAAAAGACGGGGTCCAGGAGGCCCATCCGTTGCGGTAAAAGCCCTGTACTTTGCCCTGGAGTTGGACGGTGCCGTTCAAGGCGCGCAGGAAGAAGCGGTGCAGGGGTAAAGCGCGCGTGGTGGTGTTTGTCAGGCTGATACGCACGAGTGCGAAGGGGCGGCCTGGATAGAGGCGCACTTCGACATAGAGCAGAAGTCCATCCGGGGTTTTGAACTGGAAGCGCGCTTCCTCTCCCAATCCCTGGGTGTCGCTGATGGGATGGGTATCGAGGTGTTGCAGAGTCAGGTGTTGGGTCGTGAGGGACTGGAGACGCGGAAGGTCACCCCATTCAACACCGGCGTGAAAGCTTATTGAGCGCCCAGGGCTTTCGAGGCGAAATGCCTGATCCCAGTGCAAATCAAAGGCCGGACTCTGCAGCACAACGCTCACCCGACTACCTCCTGTGAAAATCTAAAAATCAGCAAATCGGCAAATCAAAAATCTTAGCGTCCTTTGCGGTTAAAAAATTCACCGCCAAGGCGCAAAGAGCGCAAAGACCTTTAAAAAACCTTAGCGTTCTTTGCGTCTTTGCGGTTGAGAGAACGCAAAGCTCGCTGCTAGCACGGCCCTGATGATTCTCTTTGAAGGCATCAGGGTTCTGTGGCCTGGGTTCGATCACGTTCCGTATAAGGACTCAGGTGCCGCGCGCCGCATCAAGTAAGGCTTGACGGCGGCGCCGGTATTCTACGATAGGACGGTCGCCCGCGATCAGGGCCTCATCTCCATGTAAAGCGCTGGCTTTGGGGCGCTGGGTGATGACGACGCGGCGATCCTGATGGGCCACGTAGACGTTGAAGGGCATGGCCAGGGCGTTGACAAGGTCGCGCAGCAAAGGAATGCGCATAAAGCGCTGGTAAAAGCGCAGGTACAGGATGGTGTGGGTGTCATCAACGGGAATAAAGGCCGCCATGACGCGCACATCACCGCTGATGTAGTTCTGCCACAGGTTAGGGAAACGGAATTCAAGGTGAAAGTTGGGGTAAGGCGGTTGAATGTCTTCCGCGCGGCGCGGCGTCTGACCCCGATCTGTTTCGTTGAAGACGTACACGCGGAAGGTGTTCTCGTCCAGCCATTGGACGACCGGGCCATTGACCAGGGTGCGGTTGCCCCGCCCAATGGTGTTGTAGTGGACGAAGGGCAGGTGAACCACGTCGAGCTGGTTTTCGATGACGCGGGAGTAGTGGGCGTCCCACAGGTCATAGGCGTGACCGTAGGAGAAGTCGGGGGTGAGATCTTCAAAAAAGGCGGGGGGCTGCAGGTCGGCGGGCGGCTGTGTCCCCCACCAGATCCAGATCAGGCCGTGGGCTTCATAGGTTGGGTAGCGACGCACGCGGAAACGTTCCGGTACGGGTGCCTGTTTGCCGTTGGCGGGGATGGTGACGACTTTGCCGGAGCTGTCGTACAGGAAGCCGTGGAAAGGGCACTGCAGGCGGCCTTCGACAAGGCAGCCCTTGCTCAGTTCCACACCGCGATGCGCGCACAGGTCGGCCATGCAGACGACTTGCCCCTGCGCGTCGCGCCAGAAGACGAGTTTTTCGCCCATGCGGGTTACGCCAACGGGACGGTCACGCACCTGTTCAGAATCCAGGACGACGTACCACTGATTGGGAATCATAGCACCTCCTTACGCTTCGTCGCTGACGTCGGCAAAGGCTTCGGCCTTTTCCGGTGTAGAGACAAACATGTATCCCACGCCTCGAACGTTGACGATGTAGCGGGGCCTTTCTGGATCGGGTTCGAGTTTACGCCGCAGGCGCCGCACGTGCACGCGCACAATGGAGCGCGCGCCCCAGGGGTCGGAGTCATAGCCCTGGGCGCAGGCAACGAGGTCCTGGGGCGTGCAGACCTGGTCAACGCGCGTCATGAGGCATTCGAGCAGGCGGAACTCGGTGGGGGTCAGGTCCACGGGCTGGCCTTTGCAGGTGACGAGGTGGCGGGCGCGATCTACCAGGATGTCTCCCACGCGCAGGAAACGGCTCTCGTCGAGGGGGGGTTCGGGCTGAACGGAAGGGGCCCCTCCGTCAATGGCCACCAGGGCCTGCAAGGTGTTCTGGAGCTGGCCCATCAGAGCCCGGCGCTGTTTTTCCTGGCGCTGGTGTTCAAGACCACGACGCAGGGTGGCGATAATCTCATCCGGGCGGGAGGGCTTCAGCAAATAATCAAAAGCTCCCTGACGCAGGGCTTGAATGGCGGATTCCAGGGTGCCGTAGCCGGTGAGCAGGATGACGACAGCGTCCGGAACCAGATGGCGTGCCCGTTCAAGCACGGTGATGCCGTCTATGCCCGGCAAGCGCAGATCGAGTATCAGCGCGTCAAAGGTGCGGTCTTGTTCAAGCAAGGTCAGGGCTTCTTCCCCCGATGCCGCCAGGGAAACGCTAAAGCCCTCGAGACGCAAAGCCTCTCCCAGGGTGATGCGTTCGACGGCTTCATCGTCTACTACTAAGATTTTGGCTTCACTCATGCTCTTCCTCCTGCGCGCGCGGTAGTTTGACGATAAAAGTGGCTCCACCGCCGGGCGGGCTTTCCACCTCCAGCGTGCCCTGGTGGCGCTCGACAATGCCGTAGCTGATGGTCAGCCCCAATCCCGTGCCGGTGGGTTTGGTGGTGTGGAAGGGTTCAAACAGGTGCGCCCGCACTTCGGGGGGAATGCCGGGGCCGCTATCGCGAAAAGCGATGACCACCTGTTCTGTTTCGCTTTGATAGGCGGAGCCGATCCAGAGGGTCCCGCCATCGGGCATGGCTTCAATGGCGTTGATGATGAGGTTCAGGAACACCTGCACCAGTTGATTGGCCACCCCACGTACCGGCGGGATGTCATTGGAAAGGCGGGAAATCACCTCGATATGGGCGTGTTGTAATTTTTTATGGGCCAGGGCCAGGGCGTCGGAGACGCAGCGGTTGACATTGATGAGTTGCAGCACGTTGTTGGCCGGACGATAAAAGTCCAGCATGCGCATCACGATTTGGACCAGGCGTTTCACTTCCTGATCGGCCAGCTCCAGGTAAGTGCGGCGCTGCTCTTCGTTAACGGAAGGATGCAGGGCCAGGTGCAGGCTGTTTTCGATGGCCTGCAGGGGGTTGTTGATTTCGTGGGCAATGGAAGCGGTCAGGCGCCCGACGGCAGCCATTTTCTCGGCCTGGATCAGTTGATGCTGGGAACGCTCCAGTTCCACGGTGAACTCGCTCAGCTCGCTGTAGAGGCGCGCATTGTTGACGGCCACGCCGAGGGCCGCGGCCAGGTGGTCGAGCAGCTCCAGCAAGTCCGGCGCCAGGGTATGGGGCTCCGCGATGAGCACCAGGAGGCCCTCGATGCCGCTGCGGGTGACCAGGGGGGCGCAGCAAAGATCCAGGGGGGCGCGCCCGATCATTTCCAGCCACGGGTCGGAGGTGGCCGCGGTGCGCAAGGCGGGGCGCTGAGAACGCAGGGCTTCTTCCATGATGCCTTTTGTGACCTTGACGATGCGTCCTTCCAGCCAGGCCTGGGTTTGACAACGCGCCACCCGCACACTCCAGGTCCCGGTTTCCTCGTCATTGAGGACGATCGCATAGGCCAGGGCTTTGACGAGGGACTGCAGGCCTAGCAGAGCGGTGGAGAGCACCTGTCCCAGGTCCAGGCTGGAGGAAATCATGCGGTTAATGTCGTTGATGGCGGCCAGTTCCTGATTGCGCCGCCGCAGCATCTGTTCCGTCCGGCGGATGCGCATCACGACGCCCAGGCGCGCCAGCAGTTCCTGCGGGTCAACGGGCTTGACCACGTAATCATCAGCACCCATCTGTAAACCGCGCGTTTTATCCTGGACGGAGCTACGGCCGGTCAACATAATGACCGGGATGGATTGATAGCGGGGATCGGATTTCACGCGCTGCAGGATGCGGAAGCCATCATCACCAGGAAGCATCACATCCAGTAAGATAATGTCAACTTCGTTTCCGGAACTCAGGGCGTTTTCGAGATGCGCAAAAGCCTCATCACCGCTCATGGCAACAAGAGGGTGAATGTCCGCCAACGCCACAATATCCTGGATGAAGGTGATCATCTTAGGATCGTCATCCACCACCAGGATATGGGCTCCGTACAGGTGAGCAAGTGCTCCGCTGCTAAATTTCTGCTCCATGATTGTCCCCATCTGAGCATCGTCCATGCAATTTTAAGTTTAAGTATAGCCCAATTGTCAAAACTGAAAAACAGGCAAAAGGCATTTCGTCGCTTCGTAGCCGTGCGGCGGATCTGCCCGTAATAAAAAAGGCGGGAGCAAGCTCCCGCCTGATAGTTTCAGACCTGGCGTTATTATGCGCCGCGCTTTTCCAGCAGCCAGCAGGCCACAAAGTGACCGTTGCCGTAATCCTTGAAGGGCGGCTCCTCTTTATCGCACAGCCCGGCCATGGCGTGCTTGCAGCGCGGATGGAAGTGACAGCCCGCCGGCGGGTTAATGGGGCTGGGGACGTCACCCTTCAAGATGATGCGCTCGCGCGTGCCCGCCACGGTAGGATCGGCGATGGGAATGGCGGAGAAGAGCGCCTGGGTGTAGGGATGCAAGGGCTGCTTGAAGATTTCGGCGCGCGCAGCCAGTTCTACCATCTTGCCGAGGTACATGACGCCCACGCGCGTGCTGATGTGCTCCACCACGCTCAGGTTGTGGGCGACGAAGAGATAGGTCAGGCCGTACTCTTCCTGCAGGTCCATCAGGATGTTCAACACCTGGGCCTGCACGGACACATCCAGCGCGGAGACCGGCTCATCGGCCACGATGAACTTGGGTTGCAGCGCCAGGGCGCGCGCGATGCCAATACGCTGACGCTGACCGCCGGAGAACTCGTGCGGATAGCGCTTGGCGTGAAAATCTTCCAGGTTCACCTGACGCAGCAGGTTAATAACCCGCTCCCAGCGCTCTTCCTTGGTGCCGATATTGTGGACATTCAGGCCTTCCATGATGCTCTCACCAACCGGCATGCGCGGATCGAGCGAAGAATAGGGGTCCTGGAAGACGATCTGCATGTCCTTGCGCAGCGCCTTCAATTCAGCGCCTTTCAGGGCGAAGATGTCGCGGCCTTCCATGTACACCTTACCAGACGTCGCCGGAATCAGGCGCAGCAGCGTGCGCCCGACGGTTGTCTTACCGCACCCGGACTCGCCGACCAGCCCCAGGGTTTCGCCGCGTTTAATGGTGAAGCTGACCCCATCCACCGCCTTGACGTGAGCAACCACACGCTGCAGCAAGCCGCGACGGATCGGGAAGTATTTCACCAGGTTTTCGACCACAATCAGATCATCTTTACCGTTCATAGGTTTGGCTTGTACTTGTTCCATGCGAAAGCTCCTTGCAACCGGTCTAATGCGACTGATAGAGCCAGCAGCGGACCTGATGTCCGGGTTCGACCTCAATCAAGTCAGGCTCCTGCTGCGTGCAGATCTGCAGCTTGTTCTTGACGCGTGCCGCGCAGCGCGGAGCAAACTTGCAACCCGGAGGCAGGTTGATGAGGTTGGGGACGGAACCGGGGATGATGTCCAGACGGCGCTGAACTTTCCCCGGCACAGGAATCGAAGCCAGCAAGCCCTGGGTATAGGGGTGGAGCGGACGGGCAAAAATCGTGTTCACCTCGCTGTGCTCCACCACACGCCCGGCGTACATCACCGAGACGCGTGACACCATCTCCGCCACAATACCCATGTCGTGCGTAATCAGGATAATGGAAGACCCCAACTTCTGCTGAAGGTTGCGCATCAGATCCAAAATCTGGGCCTGAATGGTCACGTCCAGGGCCGTGGTTGGCTCATCGGCGATGAGCAGGTCCGGTTCGCAAGCCAGAGCCATGGCGATCATCACGCGCTGGGCCATACCGCCAGAGAGCTCATGAGGGAAGGAATAAACGCGCTTCTGGGGTTCAGGGATACCCACCATGCGCAGCAGTTCTTCCGCCTGTTTCCATCCTTCCTCGCGGCTCATGTTGCGGTGGATTTTTAACACCTCAGCAATCTGATCGCCTACTCGGTAGACCGGATTCAAGCAGGACGTCGGCTGCTGGAAGATCATGGAAAGGCGGTTGCCACGCATGCGCCGCATCTCAGATTCGGGCAGCTTGAGGAGATCAACCCCCTCGTAAAGAATTTCACCATCAATGATTTTACCCGGAATGCCGACCAGGCGCATAATTGAGAAGGACGTGACGCTCTTGCCACAGCCAGACTCACCGACCAGGGCGATGATTTCACCGCGCTTGACATCGAAATCCACACCATCCACGGCCTTAACGACGCCATCTTCCGTGTAAAAGTAGGTCTTCAGACCGCGCACTTCCAGAATTTTGTCACTTGTCGTTTTGGTTCGCGTTTCCACGGGGGTCCTCCTTAAACTACAGCTTCAAGCGCGGGTCAAGCGCATCACGCAACCCATCGCCCACATAATTGAAGGCCAGGCTGGTCAGGAAGATGGCCAGACCAGGGTAGAAGATCTTGGCCGGATCACCCAACAGGCCTTGTTGTGCCGACTGGAGCATGTTACCCCAGGTCGGGACGGGTGGCTGAATGCCAAAGCCCAGGAAGCTTAGCGCCGACTCGGAGATAATGACCCCGCCGAGGGCAAGGGTGGCATTCACGATGATGGGAGCTAACGAATTGGGCAGCATGTGGCGCACGATAATGCCCACATCCGACATGCCCAATGCACGCGCCGCATCCGTGAAGTCCAAATTACGCAGGCTGAGGATCATGCCGCGCGCCAGACGGCAGGCGCCCATCCAGCCGAAAATGGTAAGGATCGCCCCGATGATGAACACGCTCGTCCACATGTCATCAATACCGGGGATTCTGATGCCGCGCAGCAACGAGGAAAAGGCCAGCAGCATGGGCAACAGAGGGAGTGTTAACAGAAACTCTACAACTCGTTGGATCAGTGAATCCACCCAACCGCCAAAGTACCCCGAAACGCCTCCGATAAACGCCCCGAAGGATTCCGAAAGGAGGACGACCACGATGGCCAGCGTCAGGGAGATGCGAGCCGCGTACACCAGCCGGCTAAAGACATCACGCCCCAGCTCATCTGTTCCCAAAATGTGCTCGGCACTGGGTTTGGCGTTTTTGTTGTACGGATCTTGATACGTGATCGGATCGTAAGGAGCGATCATGTTGGCAAAGATGGCCATCAACACAATAACCAGCAGCACGAACAGGCCCGCCATCGCCATTTTGTGACGGCGGAAACGTTTCCACACGACGCTGAGCATGCTCTCCTGTTCCGGGGTGAGCAGCTTTTCGGCCTGTAACACTTCCAGCTCTTCTTCAGGTTGAACAACCATGGGTTCTTCAGTCATCATCCACCTCTTTAGTCGTAACGGATCCGGGGATCCACGATAGTATACAGAATATCGCCCAGCAAGGTGGCAAAAACCACCAAAATGGCCTGAATGTAAAGGAATACCATGACCACCGGCCAGTCGTCAGCCGATAGCGCGTTGAAGTACAGGCGTCCCATCCCTTGCCAGGAGAAAATGGATTCTGTAATAATCGCGCCGCTGAAGAAGCCAGGAATTGTCAAAACCACCACGGTTACCAGCGGGATCAGAGCGTTGCGCATAGCATGCTTCACGATCACCACTCGCTCTGCCAGGCCCTTCGCCCGCGCCGTACGCACATAGTCCTGGCGCAACACCTCCAGCATCTGAGAGCGCATGAAGCGGCTCCAACCAGCCATGGAAAGCATGCTCAAGACAAACGTGGGCATGATCATGTGAATGGCAACATCTTGCCACGATTTGGGCGCAATGTTTAAGGCCGCAAGGATGCTCCCCGGCGGCGGGGTGCGCAAAGACACAATCCCCCCAGCGGGCATGTAGGGGATGCCCCACTCCTTGAACTTCACCGAAAAGATCAGCACCATCATTAAGCCAAACCAAAAGGAAGGAAGGGAGGTGCCAATGAAGGTGAAAGTTGTCACCGCGTAATCCAGGGCGGAATACTGCTTAACCGCGGAAATCACGCCAATGGGAATCGCGATGGCCAGAGAAAGCACCGTCGAGGTTACCAACAACAAAAGCGTATTACCCAGACGGCTTTTGAACAAATCCACGATGGGTTGACCACGCGATACCGCCCAGGACTTTCCCCAGTCCATGCGCGCCACACCATGGGACGTGCCATGGAAATGCGCAAAAGCCCCCAGCAATCCATCAGGGCCAAACAACCATTTAACGGGCACCCAGGCGCCGTCTGGGCGGGGTTGTAGCCCGGCTACCTCCCAAACGGTTTCGGAGGTCCATTGAAGCCAGATGTTAGCATCCTGACGGTCCACATCCATCTGAATCATGCGATCTGCAACCTTGAGCACCGCGCCGGATAAGGTGTATTCCCCTTCTGGCATCTTGCCGCGTTCACCGATGCGCACTTTCGTCACGCGCCAGATGGCCAAACCGTCCTTGTTAGTCTCCCCGGTTGGCTCTCCCGAGATCCACAGCGGCTGCCCGCCACGCGCATACGCTGCGCTGGGCTCCGCGTAAAAGCGCATGCCATTCTGCGGTCTCAAGGCCAGGGACATGTGGGTCGCGCCCAACCAATCGTCCCCAAGAAGCCAGACCACATAACGCAACACAAGCGGCTTATCCAGGCCAAGGTATGCCTTCAGACGTTCAATGTCCGCCTGAGAGAAGCGTTGTTTGCGGTCGGCCGTCTGATTCAGGCCCGAGAGCGGGCCACCTGGTGCCAGGTTGAGGATGGCATAAATGGCCATCGTTGCCACCAAAACCACCAGAACCATCTGAAAGAAGCGCCGTATTAAGTAACCGGTCATGGACAAACTCCTTGCTTACGTAAAAATAATCTGTCAAAAAACTTTCGCCCCGCTTTGTATGCCTTCCTTGAGCCAAAAAGGCTTTCTTTCTTCTCTGAGTAACTACGGTTTTTCAAGCGTAGGGTTCATGGTGAGACGGGTCATTTGTTACGGGTTAACCAGCCATCTATCCCTGGTAAGCCTGTGCGCCCCTGTTGAGGAAGCCGTTGGGAACCACGTTCATACACCGACCAGACTTGATGGGCCTTTCAAACAAACCGGAACTGAGCCAAACAGTCGCTCGCCGGCGATATCGCTAAAAAGGTGGCAGCGCCGAAGCGCTGCCACCTTGCTTTACCTCAGCTTACTGCTGAATGTCGAACGCCTCGATGTTCCACATCTCGGAGTTCTCGGTCGGGTCCATAATGAACCCGGTCACTTCCGGACGATAGGCCGCCAGCTTGATGCGCAAGAAGAGCGGGATCACCGGCAGGTTCTCGGAGAAGATGCGCTGAGCCTCCTTGTGGCCCTCGATGTAATCGGTGCTACCGGGCAGGGCCTGCAAGGCTTTGCGGCAGGCCGCATCAAAGGCCGGATCGGACCAACCGGTATCGTTCTGGCCACCCCAAGAATTTTCCTCCGCGGGAATTTCCCAGGAAGCGTACAGGTTGCAGGAAGGCTCAACACCCGTCAGCCAGGCGAAGGAACCCATATCGAAGTGGCGGCCGAAGAGCGGGCCATCCGGACCATCGGCGAAGAACTCGCGGGCCGGCAGGTTCTCCAGATTAACCTTAATGCCGCAGGCGGCCAGGTCCTGCTGGAAGAGCTGCATGTATTGCACGCGCATGGACGCGGTTGTGCTCTGCCACTTGAACTCCAGCTTGGTGCCGTCGGGGATCCCCTCGATACCCTGGGCCTCGCGAACACCATCGCCGTCAAGATCCTTCCAGCCAGCTTCCTCGAGCAGAGCCTTACCCTTTTCGGGATCGAACTCGTAATGCGTCACACCCTCAGCATAGAGCGGGTGCTCGGGCGGGACATAGGTGTCAATCACGATGGAGCGACCGTACAGGATGGTGTCAATCACCTGCTGGCGGTTCAAGCAGTGCGCAATGGCCTTGCGGACGCGCACATCGCCGAAGAAGTTGGGGCGCTCATAGGTTTCAACCGGCACAACACCGAAGTCCACATGCTCCCACACCGTACCGGTCTGGAACACGGGCTTGATCACACCCTGCTCCTCCAGCTTGAGCAGCAGTTCAGCCTGGTCCTCCAGGGAGGTGTCCTGGGTAGCGATATCGCACTCGCCGGAGATCAACTGCGCGACGGTGGCGTTGGAGTCGGACACGAAGCGGAAGATGATGGTGTCCACATAGGGCAGGCCCTCGCTGGCGCGATAGTAGAGCGGGTTCTTCTGGACGGTGATGTGATCACCCTGGACCCACTCTTCGATCACGAACGCACCCCAGCCCAGCGGCGTGCGGGTGGATTCGGGGGCCTCCAGGAGGTCCTTGGCGGTGTAACCGAGCTGCTGCTGCCAGAGGTGGCGCGGCTTGGGCTCGTACACATTGACGAAGTAGGTGGCATCCATGTAGCCCGGCAGCGCGGTCCACACCACGGTACGCTCGTCGGTCGCCACGTAGGAAGCCGTGCGCTCAACACCGTACTTGGAGATGGGCGTATCGGGATCGGAAGCCAGTTCGAAAGCGTAGACCGAATCATCGGCGGTCAGGGGCTCACCATCGGACCACTTGACACCTTCCTTGAGCTTGAAGGTCACGACGAGCTGATCCATCTCCACCGGCGTGCCATCGAAGACGACGGCGCAATCCTCGGTGCGGCAGCCCGCAGGCTTGATCTTGTGCCCGGCGGCGGGATCGAGTTCGACGACATTATCATCAACCGTGAGGACCTTGTCGCCGGTCTGGACGGTGACCTTCTGCAGCACGGCGCCGCCGTTATCGAAGGTCGGCAACTGCTCGATCAGCACGGGCTGATAGGAGTAGGTGCGGCTGTCCACGGGGCCGTCGTACACGGCATGTAGGATGTGCGAGGACGCGAGCATGCTACCACCGTAGCGGTACAGCGTGTCCGGCTCCTGCCCCTGGCAGATAACCAGCGTCTTGGGCGCCGGCGGGGGCGTCGGCTCGGGGGTCTTGGTCTCGGCCGGGGTCGTCGGCTGGGCCGTCGGGGCGGCCGTCGGCGTCGGCTTGCAGGCCGAGAGCAGCATGCTGGCCAGAACCAGCACACCAAGCAACACAAACAACTTATTGCGTAACATGGGTACTCTCCTCCTTAACAAAATGGATTTGGGATTTGAAAACCAACTGAGATGGGGATATTCGGGTGCTCAACTGTCTCCAGCATCACCTCCTTTCTTGCAAAATAAGAAACACCAGCAAGGTTGAAACCCTGCATGTTCCATTTTATGGACAAAGCGCGAAAAGTCAAGTGACATAGCGCGTTTTTCGCCCCCACTTTTTTCACCCCACTGTGGGCCGCCACCAATGAATATCCGCTACCTGTTCCCAATCCGCGGGGGGGGATGACAGACGCTGCGGCTCGCGTCCCTGGATCAAAGCCTGGGTAACGGGATGCCTGGGCCGCTCCAGCAGAGCCTCCGCACGCCCCCACTCAACGGGCACACCTTCCGCCAGAACGATCCAATAAGCCAGGCCAGTCAGAGCGCTGCTGCGATGCGCGGCCACCATCAAGGCGCCCTCCTGGGCCATGGCCCGTCGCATGTCTGCGAGCAGATCAGTCCAGACCTCTGGCCATAAACGAGCAGCAACATTGTCCACCAGCAAAACGCGGGTGCCACCCGCCAGGGCACGGGCCATCGTTAGACGGACCCGCTGCGCCAGCGAAAGATCTTCCACCCGCCGGGCCCAGACAACCGGCGGAAGCCCCGCACGCACGAGAAACGCGCGCGCCAGCACCGGATCACGTGGCAACAGACGCCTTAAAGGGGCCCAGGGCTCGGCCACCTGGGCAGGATTGGCGATAATCATAGCAGCCCAACGCCGTAAAGCTCCCATGCGCCAGCCCGGACGTCGGGTAATATCCACACCACGCCAGACAAGCTTCCCCTCTGCCGGAGCCTGCAGGTGCGTCAAAGTGCGCAACCAGCGCGTTTTGCCACTTCCGGGCGCCCCCAGAAGCCCCCAACACGTGCCGGCCTGGAGTTGCACGCTTAGCCCCGGGGAATCCCCCAGCACACAGCTCAGCCGGATCGTCTCCAACAAAACATCAGCCATAACGCCTTAGCTGGTCAAGCGCAGCGCCTGCATGCGTGAAATCGTCGCCCCCACGACGGGAGGCGCTGTCCAACGTCCCTGGGTGCCAGCGAGCCGTTGCGGCGCATCGGGTGACACTAAAGACGGGGTTCCCCATCCCATCCCCCAAAAACGCGCGCGCCAGAACAAGGCCCCGCCCCACACGAGACGCCGCACGAGCTGCTTCCAGCCGCGCGCCGGCGGGACGGCGTCCCGATACGGGGCCAGAGCCGCGGCGAACAGCGTGTCCAGATCGTCATCCAGGGCGGGGTTACGTGTATTCATAAGCCACCTTTGGCACCAGCCGTTGTTTGTGCAGTAAGGCCTGACGCAAGGCCTGACGCGCGCTGTGCAAGCGCGATTTGACCGTGCCCTCAGGAACGTTCAGAACGCGCGCAATGTCCTCCACGCTGAGGTTTTCCACGTAAAAGAGCACGACAACACTGCGTTGCGCTGCCGGCAGGTCCCGCACAACGGCCCTGACCAGGCTCATTTGTTCGTCGCGCTCCACGCTCACCTCCGGACCGGGGAGGGAGGCCGTGAGCGCCGAGAACCACTCCACCAGGTCACCCAGGCTAAAGGAGCGCTGCTCGCGTTCCAGGTAGTCGTAGGTCAGGTTGACGGTCATACGGTAAAGCCATGGCGCCAGGGGACGCTCCGCATCCAACAGGCGCGCGGTACGATAGAGACGCAAGAAGCACTCTTGCAGGATGTCTTCCGCCCCCTTTTCATCGTGGGTCATGGCCAGCGCAACGCGATAGACCTGGTTTTTGTAGCGCTCGTACAGCGTTTCAAGCGCTTTCAGGTCTCCTGCTTGCAAGCGCCGGATCCATGTCGCTTCATCCACCGAACCTCCGGAGTCCGTTTCCCCTAACCAGCGAACTAACTCTGATAAGTGCGATTTCATACAGTTTACTCCGCTACTGTCCTTCAGGTTCAGGAGCTACCCAGCCAATTTGCGCCAGAAACGCACGGTCTTCCGGTCCCAGTGCTGCCCGCGCCAGCAGGTCGGGACGGCGTTCCAGGGTACGACGGAGCGCCTGTTCCCGCCGCCAGCGCGCGATGCGCGCATGGTGACCGGAAAGCAGCACATCCGGCACGCTCCAGGTGCGAAAGCGCGCCGGGCGCGTGTACTGCGGACCTTCAAGCAGGCCGGAGGCGTGCGAATCCTCCCAGGGGCCTTCTTCCGCGCCCAGCACGCCGGGGATGAAGCGGGCGACGGCGTCTATCAGCACCATGGCCGCCAGCTCGCCGCCGGTGAGCACGTAATCCCCGATGGAGATCTCCTCGGTCACGAGATGTTCGCGCACGCGCTCATCCACGCCCTCGTAGTGCCCACACAGGAGCATGAGGCGTGGCAATTGTGCCAGCTCGATGACGCGCTGCTGCGTCAGCACCCGGCCCTGCGGGGTGAGGAAGATCAGCGGCACGGCCTCATCCCCGCGCAGCGTTTCAACGGCGCGGAAAATCGGCTCCGGCTTCATCACCATGCCCACCCCGCCGCCGTAAGGTACATCATCCGTCATCTGGTGGCGATCAAACGCATAATCGCGGATCTGGTGAATGAGCAGGGTGAGCAAGCCGCGTTGCTGCGCCCGCTTCAGGATACTTTCCTGAAGGGGTCCAAGGAACATCTCCGGAAACAGGGTCAAGACATCTATACGCATCAAGACCCAGTATACCACGCCCCAGGCGCGCCGTGAAGGCCAAATGTCGCCTTCCGTGGCGCGATTTGCCACACTTCACATCAGGCGGCCAGGCGTTGCCAGAGGTGCGCGGCATGCTCGCGGGCGCGCGCCGTGATGGCCTCCTCATCCAGGGTAAGGAGCTGACGATCGCGCATGAGGACCTGCCCCGCACAGACCGTGCCCGTAATCATGGATGCCTCATAGCCAAAGAGCAGGTGCCACGGCAAATTCCCCGCCGTCAAGGGGGTAATGGGGTGGTAGTTGATGATGATGAGATCCGCGGACGCCCCCTCCGCCAGCACGCCCAGGGTCTGCTCAGGCCAGAAAATGCGAGCCAGCGCCGCGTTAGCGTCAAAGGCCAGCCGCATCACCACATCGCCGGGCATGGCGCGCGGGTCACGCTGGGCCAGTTTGTGCACAAGATAAGCCGCTTTCATTTCCGCGAACATGTTGTTGCTAAAGCCATCATTCCCCAAAGCCACGCGCACACCGCGCTGCAACATCGTTTCGACCGGGGCGACGCCGACGGCGTTGTTCATGTTGGAGCGCGGTTGATGCGTCACCCAGGTGCCGGTCTCGGCCAGCAGGTCAATCTCCGCCGCGTTGACGTGGACGGCATGGGCGACGATGGTGCGCGGCCCCAGGATGCCGGCAGCGTGCAAGCGCTCGATGACGCGCTTGCCGGACTTGCGCAGGCTATCCTCCACATCCTCGATGCCCTCGGCGGCGTGAATGTGGAAACCGGTTTGCAGGCCTTGCGCCGCTTCACGCGCCGCGTTTAGCGTCACATCGCTCAGGGTGAGGGAGGCGTGCAGGCCAAAGCTCGCGCCGAGGCGCGGATGCGGGGCACGGCGCAGGCGCTCCAAAAAGCGCACGTTCTCGGCGATGCCAGCGGCGGCGCGCTGTTCCCCATCGCGATCGGTGACCTCGTAGCAGAGGGCGGCGCGCACGCCCGCCTCGTCCACCGCCTGGGCGATGATGTCCAGCGAGCCATGAATGGCGCCGGGGCTGGCGTGATGGTCAATGAGTGTGGTGGTACCGTGACGAATGGCGTCAAGCAGGCAAACCTGCGCGGAAAGATAAATATCCTCCTCGGTCAGGCCCTTATCCAGGCGCCACCAGAGGCGCTCCAGAATTTCCCCAAAGCGCGTCGCCGCGGGGCCGGGGTAAGCCCACCCCCGCGCCATGGCTCCATAAAAGTGCGTGTGACCGCACAGGGCCGCGGGCATGACCAGTTGACCGCGCACGTCCCAGCGCTCTTCCTGGGGATACAGGCGCAACAGCTCCGCGCTGGGAGCGAGGGCCGCGATGCGCCCATCGCGGATGAGCAAGGCCCCGTCCTCGATCAAAGCGGGGTTGGGGCCAAGGGTGGCTAAACGGGCATGGGTAATCAGCATAGAAACCTCCCAAAGGTCAGGTTGATGTGAAATAGCTGGCGGTGAATTTTTTTAAACCGCAAAGACGCTAAGGACGCCAAGATTTTTTAAATCCTTTGCGCTCTTTGCGCCTTGGCGGTGAATTTTTTAACCGCAAAGACGCTAAGGACGCTAAGATTTTTGATTTGCTGATTTTTAGATTTTCTCTCCCCCCACACCGGCGCTTAGCGCGCGCGGATATGCTCACGCGCTGGCAGCCGGGCCACGTGGCGCTCCTCCGCAAAAGCCACCACCTCCGCCCCGATCAAAAGCATCAAATAACTCCAATAGGCCCACAACACCGGCACCAGCAAAATCCATAAGGAGCCGTAGATGATGGGGTAGCGCAGCAGGCCGACGCGCAAAGCCCAGGAAAACCCCTCACGTGACGCGCTCCACACCAGGCCCAGCGCCATGCTGACCCAGGCCACGGTACGCCGGCGCACGGGCTTGGCCGGGAAAAAGCGATACACCATCGCCGCGAGGAGGCTCACGCCAGCCCACAGCAGCACCTGCGTACGCCAGGGAGCTGAAAGGCGCTCGGCTTCCTGCAGGATCGGCAGGGTCACCTGCAACACGCTCCAAATCGAATGCATCCACCCCGCCACCACGACCCAGCTCGTCATGGCGATCAGGGCGGCCATGCCGATGAGCCGCCGCACCCAGTAAGCGCGCACGCGCGGCTGCTCCCACACCGCGTTGATGGCGCGTTCCAGCGCCGTGAACATGCCCGATGCCGACCAGAGAGTCCCCAGCGCGGAAAGGGTGCTCAACACGCCCCGGTAACGTACCAGACTTTCCAGATTCACGCGCACCGCGCTGACCGCCTCCGGCAGGAGAGCCGTGAAGGTCTCCAGGGCCACGGCCTCCACGTGTTGAGCGTCGAGAAAGTAGCTGCCCGCGGACATCAGGAAAAGCAGCAGTGGCACGGACGAAAACAGGGTGTAATAGGCCATGGCGGCAGCGTACATCGGCACATCATGACGCCCCAGCCGCTGGCTCCAGGCCTCCAGCAACGGCCACACCACATAGACGGGGTAGCGCAACGCACGTTGCAATGCGCCGCGCAAGTCAAGGTCAACGGCGGAAGCGCGGATCTTCATGGAGAATACGCTGCAGGCCTTCTTCCAACGGGACGCGCGGCACATAATTCAACAAGGCCCGCGCCTTGGTGATGTCCGCGCATAGACGCGCCACGCCCCCGCTCTGCGCCGGGCTGTAGATGATGTTGCTGGATGCTCCGGTCACCTTCAGCACCAGTTCGGCCAGCGCGCGCACCGTGGTGGGCTCCCCACTGCCGATGTTGATGGTCTCTCGCGAGACGGCGGCGCTGGTCGCCGCGGCGATGAGGGCGGCTACCACGTCATCCACGTAGACAAAATCGCGCGTTTGGAGCCCATCCCCAAAAATAACCAGGGAACCGCCCCCCAACGCCTGCCGCAAAAAGCGCGTGACCACAGGGGAATTGACCGGCAGCAGGGCCTGGTGCGGGCCGTAAGCGTTAAAGATGCGCAGCACAACGGTATCAATCCCCCACAGGGTGCCGATGATGTGGATGTAGTACTCGGCAGCCAGTTTGCTCACCGCGTAAGGGGATTGGGGCTTGGGACGGGCGGTCTCCTTCACAGGCTGCACCTGCTGATCGCCGTAGAGGGCGCCGGAAGAGGTGAAGATGAGGCGCGGCGTCTGCACGTCGCGCATGGCTTCGAGCAAGGCCAGGGTTCCCCCCACATTGACGGCGTTGTAATCGCTGGGGTAAAGCACGGATTCGGCCACCAACACGCGCGCCGCCAGGTGATAGACCACATCCACCCCCTGCAGCAGGGACCAGAGGCGCGGACGGTCGCGCACATCGCCGCGATGAAAGAGCACCCGCTCATCGAGATACAGAGGATCACCTGCGCTCAAATCGTCGAGCGCCAACACCTCGTGCCCGTCTGCAACCAGGGCGTTACACAGAGCTTTACCTAAAAAACCAGCACCACCCGTAACCAGAACGCGCATCCATCACTCCCAGGTAAACTGTTCGATATGCGTGCGCCGCCGATAGTGTGCCTGGGCCAGGCTTAGCAGCCGCGGACGCACGAGCGTGTAAAGCCGGTACCACCACACGTTGGGCGCGAAGTCGTACGCGCCGATACGCGGCACAAATTCCGCGCCCAGGCCAGCCTTGAAGCGATACACCCCCCACAGCGGATCACTTTCGTCAAGCCGATCGGGCGCCCCCCACAGGTCATACAGCGTGCACCCCAGGGAACGCGCATGGCGGATGGCTTCCCACTGCAGCAGATGGTTGGGCATCAGCTCCCGCGACGCGGAAAGCGATGCGCCATACATGTACCAGGCCTGCCGCCCAAAGTGGAACAGGATGAGCGCGGCCAGGGGACGTCCGTCCGCCTCAGCCAGGAAAGGTGTCGCCAGGCCGGCCTCGTAGAACAGGCGCCAGACGTTCAGATAGTACCCGGCCTCGCGAATGATAAAGCCGTCGCGTGCCGCAGTTTCGGCGTACATGTCATAGATCAGGGGCAGCTCATCCGGACGGGCGACGCGCACCTGAACGCCCTTGCGCACGGCCAGGCGCAAATTGTAGCGCCACTTTGATTTCATGCGGGCCATCAACGTATCGAGATCAGGGCGCAAGTCCAGGCACATGGAGTTGCGGAACTGCACCTGTTCGGGCGAAAAGCGCCAGCCGCGTTCCTGCAGCAGCGCCTTGAGGGCCTGCCCTTCGGCGGAGTCCTCGCGCACGTCGGGATCAATCTTCAGCAGCAACAGGCGCCGCTCCCGTGCCTGCCTCTCCAAATGGTCAAGCACCGCCTGGGCCCATGTGGACTGGGTCCAATCGAGCAGGGGACCCTTGGGGACGTAGCCCAATCCCCACCCGCCGCGGTATTGTACGAGCATCTGCGCCGCAGCCTGGGGCGTGCCTTGCGCATCTCGCCAAAGCCAGCGCGTCACCTGCCAGCGGTAACGCGCTTTGAACTCCCCCCACAACCAGGACTGCAAAATGTGCACCTGGGGCAGGGCGAGCAGTGCTTCATCCCACGTCTGGCGGTCTTGCCCGATCTCTAGAATCATGCCAGCTCCCTATCGTTGTCATCCCAGCTCAGGACGGGCCCGTGCAACTGAGCATGCGCTGGGGGTGTTAAGCATGCCCCCGCGAGTTTCAACATGCAAGCTCCTGAATATACTGAGCCTCACGGTAACTACCTACCTTGTCTCATCGGCTAGCGGTTAAAACCGCGCCTGTAGGGCGCTACGCGCCGGGCGACCGTACCCTACGCTGCGCTTCGGGTATCCGTTCGCCTTAGCGGGCCACCGTCCCCCTTTTTAGGGGGGACTACAGGGGGGCAGGGACGCCCGGCTATAAGCCCCTCAGAGGCGATTTCAATCGCTATGAGTAAGCAGTTACGCCTCATGGTTTTTATTGTAACATAAAAGGGGATTTAAGCAGTCACACTTGCCCCCCTGCGGATTGGCGTTATATTAAGCTTGCTCGTACCGTTCGGCAGGTGCTCATGCCGCTGGCAGCACACCGGGAGAGCGCGGAGATTAGGAGTTACATGAGAGAAGAAAGCGAACGTCTTAAAAGCAACCTTGAACCACCGGAGCGCGCTTATCTGGTCGGCGTTGAGTGGAAACTCACGCCGCAGGGGGGATATGCGCCCCACGCCTGGTCCGCCACGGATTCCCTGGATGAGCTGGCCCAACTCGCCCTCACCGCGGGCATGGAGGTGATCGGCCAGACGATCCAACGCCTGGATAAACCCCGCGTGGACACCTTCATCGGGCGCGGGAAAGCGGAGGAGATCGCCGAGACGCTGCGCATGCTGGAAGCCGACGTGGTGATTTTCGACGATGAGCTTTCACCACGCCATCAGCGTGAGCTGGAACGCATCTTCGGGCCAACGGTCAAGGTCATTGACCGCACCATCCTCATCCTGGACATCTTCGCGCAACACGCCCACACGCGCGAAGGGGCACTCCAGGTGGAGCTGGCGCAGTACGAGTACCGTTTGCCGCGCCTGACCCAGGTGTGGACGCAGCGCGCGCTCACGCGCCAGGCGGGCGGGCGCGCCGGCGGGTCCACCGGCGGCGTGGGCCTGCGCGGGCCGGGCGAGACAAAGCTGGAAATGGATCGGCGTCTCATCCGCGCGCGCATCGCGCAACTCAAGCAGGAGCTGGAGCAGGTGCGGGAGCATCGCGCGCGCTACCGCAGTCAGCGCCGGCGCAGCGGCCTGCCCACCGTCGCCCTGGTCGGCTACACCAACGCGGGCAAATCCACGCTGCTCAATCGGCTCAGCGGCGCAGAGGTCTACATCGCCGATCAACTGTTCGCCACGCTGGATCCGACCACACGCCGCGTCCAGTTACCGGGCGGCACGCTGGTGCTGGTGACGGATACGGTGGGCTTCATCCAGAAGCTGCCCGCGCAACTGGTAGCCGCTTTCCGCGCCACCCTGGAAGAGGTCAGCGAGGCCGATCTGCTGCTCCACGTAATTGACGTGAGCCACCCCTTAGCCACCCTGCAGGCGCGCGCCGTGTATGAGACGTTGGAGCTCATCGGCGCTGCCGAACTGCCCATCATCAACGTCTTCAACAAAATTGACCTGCTCCCCGACCCGGCGCAGGCGCAGAGCGTGTTGCAAGGGCTGCCTGATAGTGTCGCCATTTCGGCCCAGCAGGGGCTGGGCATTGAGGCCCTGCTCAAGCACATTGAAGATGTGTTAGAATCAGAGATGGTGAGGGTGCGCCTGTTGATTCCCTTCCAACGCGGCGATCTGGTCAACCTTTTCCACGAACGCGGCCTGGTGGAAGCGGAAAGCTATACGGATAAGGGGACGCTGCTGACAGGACGGCTGCCGCGTCCCTGGTTAACGCCCTTTGCGCCCTACCGACTGGCAGAAGGGAAGAAAATATGAGCCATTGGCGTAAACAACAGCAAAAGGATCGCTATTTCCAGCAGGCCAAAGCGGAGGGGTACCGCGCCCGTTCGGCTTACAAGCTGCTGCAAATCCAGGAGCGCTTCAAAGTGCTCAAACGCGGGAATGTGGTGGTGGACCTGGGCGCCGCGCCCGGCTCCTGGTCGCAGGTGGCGAGCAAAATCGTTGGCCCGCAGGGACGGATCATCGCCCTGGACCTGCAAGCCATCGCGCCCATTCCCGGCGTGACCATTCTCCAGGGTGACATGACCGATCCGGCCGTGCAGCAACAGGTCATTGACCTGGCCGGCGGGCCGGTGGACGTGGTGTTGAGCGATGCCGCGCCCTTTACCAGCGGCATCAAGGTCCAGGATCACGCGCGCTCCATGGCTTTGGCGGAAGCGGCTCTGCAAGTGGCGCGGCGCCTGCTCAAACCCGGTGGGCACCTGGTCATCAAGGTCTTCGAGGGCAGCGACCTGGCCGCTCTGTTGCAGGAAACGCGCCGCAGCTTCAAATCGGCACGCCTGCACGCGCCCGACGCCTCGCGTCAGGAGAGCAAAGAGACCTTCATCATCGCGCTCGGCTTCCTGGGAAAGCCGGAGGAGCAGGCTCCATGAGGTGGCGGACAGGGGTGTTGCTGATGGCGCTGTTGGCGCTGCTCACCCTGGCGGCGGCCCCAGCGGATGCCGGTAGCGAACCAGAAGCTTTTCACATTACGCGCAGGCCCCGATCCACCCCTACCACCACCCCACCCCCCGCCGACCCGCTGCCTGGCCTGGACGAGTTGCTGATCCGGCATCCTCGCCTGCGCGACATTCTGTGCCAGGAGCCAGCGCCCACGTTGCGCGAGGGTGAGTTCTTGCTGCCGATTTTCATGTACCACCAGTTTGATAGTCCCAAAGCGCCGCTTTCCGTTTCGGCCAGGGACTTTGAGGAGCAACTGGCCCCGCTGAAGGCACTGAACTATACCACCCTCACATTTGGGGAGCTGAGCAAGGTGCTGAGCGGCACACAAACCCTGCCGCCCCGAGCGGTGGTGCTCACGTTTGACGATGGCTGGAAAAGCCAGTATCAAGTGGCGTATCCCCTGCTGCTCCGCTATGGGATGCGCGGCACGTTTTTCGTCCTCGCCCATCGCACGCGCGGCAGTGGCGAAATGAGCCTGGAGGCCCTGCAGGAGCTAAGCACTCACGGCATGGAAATCGGTTCCCACACGCTCACGCATCCCATGTTTGACGAGAAAATTTCTGCCGGGCGCGCGTGGAGCGAAATCCACGGCTCGCGCGAGATCTTGCAGGAACAGCTCGGTGTCCCCGTGCTCAGCTTCGCCTATCCTTACAGCAGCAGAGGCGCCGGAGCGCAGCAACTGGTTGCACGCGCAGGCTATGAGGTCGGGGCCGGCACTGGCGGACTCATACGCCACCATCCCAGACAACGCTATTGCTTGAGCCGCGTCGAAGTAAATCGCGGAACCACGCTGGAAAAGTTTGCGGGGTTCCTGCCCTGGCGCGCGCCGGAGTTATGTCGCCCGCCAGCCCCTCCAGCGACGCCGGCGCCCAAGCCGCGGCCTACGTCGTTGCATCCGCGCTAGCCCCTGGACAACGAAAGCGACCCAAAGCATCAGGCCTGGAGTGAAGGAGCATGATTCCGGAGACGTTACGCCTGCGCAATTACCTTTCGCATCGTGAAACGGAGATTGATTTCAAAGGCCTGCACCTGGCGGTCCTGGTCGGGCCCAACGGCGCGGGGAAATCTTCCCTGCTGGATGCCATCACCTGGGTGTTGTGGGGTGAATCGCGCGCTGCGTACGGCCAGGAAGAGCAACTCATCCATCACGGCGAAACCTTTGTCGAGGTCGAGCTGGTCTTCCGCCTGCCGTTCCGCAACGGCCTGGAGCAGCGCTACCGCGTCCTGCGTCGCCGCGAGCTGAAGGGACGCCGCAGCAGCCAGAGTGTGCTGGACTTCCAGGTCGAGGGCGAACGCGGCTGGCAGTCCCTTAACGGCAACTCCACGCGCGAGACGCAAAACCGCATCATCCGGGAACTGCACCTGGACCATAAAACCTTCATCAACTCGGCCTACCTGCGCCAGGGACACGCGGACGAGTTTCTCGCCCTGGACCCGGCAGAGCGCAAGCGCATCCTGGGCAACATCCTGGGCCTGGAGCAATGGGAAGGGTACCGCGAGGCCGCGCGCGACCGCCTCAATGTGCTAAAAGCTCAGGGCGAGGAGCTCAAAAAGCGCCTGGGCGAATGGGAAAACGAGATCAAGCGCCGCCCTCAGATCGAACAGGCGCTGCTGCAGGCGCAGCAGGCCCTGGCGCAGGCCGCTGAAGAGCGGCGCCAATACGAAGCCCGCTGGGACGAACTCAACAAGGTTGCGGAAAGGGCGCGCGCGCTGGATGCCCGCCTCGTCGAACTGGCCCAACGTGAGCAAGAAGCGCAGCAGCGCCTGGCAGCCCTGCAACAGGAGCAGGCACGCCAACAGGCACGTCACGCCGACTGCAGTGCCCTGATCGCCGATGCGGCGCAAATCGAGGCCGACTACGCCGCTTACCAGGCCGCCATCGAGGAAGAGCGCCAGTGGAGCGAACGCCTGAGCCAATCCGCGGAGCTGCGCGAAAAGACGCATGCCTGTGAACGCGAGATCGCCCAGGAGCGCGAAAACCTGCACCAGAAGCTGCGCGAACAGGAAGACGCCGCGCGCCAGGTAGAAAAGCGCATCGAGGAAGCGCGTGCCAGGCTGCAAAAGGACCTGGGCAACCTGGAAGGACAACTGCGCACGCTGGTATCGCGGTTGCAGAACCTGCTCGATGAGAGCACGCTTGAGAGCGTGGTGGAGGAACTGCGTGAGCTGCAGGAGCTGCAGGAACGCTTCGATCACACCCAGGCCGAGCGCCATGCCTGCGACAAGGAGCATAGCCTGCTGGAAGAGCGCAACAAACAGCTTAAAGTCCTCATGCAAGAAAAGCGCGCTCAACTCGACCTGCTCACCCAATCAGACGAGCAGGCCACCTGTCCCCTGTGCCGTCAACCCCTCAGCGAAACGCACCGCCAGGACCTGGTCACGATGCTGCAGCAGGAGGGCAAAGCCCTGGGTGACGAATACCGCGCCAATCGGGAAAAGATCAAGCAGCTCAAAGAGAAGCAAAATCAACTGGAAGCCTTCTTGCAAGACACCGAGCCCAAACTGCGCCGACGCACGGCTTTGGAGCAACACTTTGCGCGCCTGCAACAGCAACTCACCCAGGCGGAACAGGACCGCGCCGAACAGGCGCGCCTGAGCGCGGAAGCCCAGGCGCTGCGTCAACGCCTGGAGGCGGGCGACTACGCCCCGACAGAGCGTGAAGCGCTGCAAGGTCTGCAGGCAGCCTGTGCTGAGCTGCGCGCGCGCATCGAGCGCGAGGACTACGGCCACGCGGCGCGTGCCACCCTGGCGGCCCTGACCCAGGAGCTGCAGGCTTTGGGGTACGATGCCACCGCGCATGAGGCAACCCGCGCGCGCGTGCGCTCCCTCAAACCCGCGGAAAAGCGCCTCCGCGCGCTGGAAAACGCGCGCGTTGAAATCAACGCCATCGCGGAAACCCTGGCGCGCCTGGCCCAGGAAGCAACACAACAACAGCAGGGGATAACGGCCCTGGCAGGCGAAATAGCGCGCGTCAAAGAGGAGCGCACGGCCCTGCAGCCCCTATTGGACGAAGCGCCGCGCCTGCAGAAAGCCCTCGCCGCAGCCCGTGAGCGGGAAAACAACGCCCGCAGCGCCGAATCGCGCCTCAAAATGGAGCTGGAGGCGCTCAAGGTCCTGGAGGAACGCCTGCTTAAAGGCCGCCAGGAGCTGAAGACACTCGAACAGCGGCAGGTCATCCTCACCGAGCTACGCGAGGCCTTTAGCGTGCAAGGGATCCCCGCGCTAATCATCGAGCGGGTGCTGCCCCAGTTGGAACAGGAGACCAACGCCCTGTTGGGGCGCCTGAGCCACGGCCAGATGGCGGTGCAGTTCCACACCCAACGCGAGACAAAATCGGGCGGGGTGCGCGAAACGCTCGATCTGGACATCAGCGACGTGCGCGGCACGCGCCCCTACAGCTTTTTCTCCGGCGGCGAACAGTTCCGCATCAATTTTGCGGTGCGCGTCGCCCTCTCCCGCCTGCTGGCCCAGCGCGCCGGCGTGCGCCTGCGCACCCTGTTCATTGATGAGGGGTTCGGCGCGCTGGACATGGACGGGCGCGATCGTCTCGTCGAGGCCGTGCGCGCCATCGAGCGCGATTTCGACCTGATTCTGGTCATCACGCACATTGAGGAGTTACAAGAGGTTTTCCCGGCGCGGTTGGTGGTCACCAAGGATGGGCAGGGCTCACGGGTGGATGTGATGTAACCACATCAAAAACGGCGGGGACGCCGTTGCCTGCGTCCCCGCCGCCATACCGTCCAGGGCACGTTACGCGGCGCCGGATCCAGCTCCTTTTCCCTCAAGCGGCGTCCCCACCTGTTTAAAGCTGAAAGCAATGCGACGCGCGGCGCGGTCACAGGAGAGGACGCGCGCCAGCCGACGCTCACCCAGATTGACGATCTCCTCCGGGCGTTCGACGGGCTGGGCAGAAAGCTCGCTCAAATGCACCAGCCCCTCAATATCCGGATGGTCCACCAGCGCCACAAAAACGCCGAATTTAGCGTAATGCACCACGCGCACTTCAACCAGCGTGTTTTGCGGGCAATACTCCTCAACATGCTCCCATGGGTCGGGTTGGACGCGCTTGAGGCTCAAGCTGAGGCGCTCGGTATTCATGTTAATATCCAGCAGCATCACCCGCACCGTCTGACCAACCTGCACAATGTCGCGCGGATGAATGACGCGCCGCCAGGAGAGCTCGGAGATGTGGATCAGCCCTTCCACGCCGTTGATATTGACAAAAGCGCCGTAATCCACCACATTGGTGACCACGCCCTCATAGATTTGTCCCAGCTCCATAGAAGCCAGCGCCTCGCGTTTGCGCTGGCGTTGATCGGGAGCGCTGCGCTCGGAGAGAATCAGGCGGTTGCGTTCGGGGACCGCTTCAAGGACGCGCAAACGCAGGGTCTTGCCCACCAGAGACGCCCAGCGCTGATCCGGGTCATCCCCTGACTGCATGTAGCGCCAGGTAGGCGAAAGCTGCGATCCCGGCACAAAGCCGCGCAGCTTTCCCATCTGCACCAGCACCCCCCCACGGTTTGCCTCCACGACCGGCAGCTCCACCGTTTCCTTGCTTTCCATCAGGCGGAAAGCTTCGTCCCAATCCTTTTGCTGCTCGGCGCGCTTGAGCGAAACGTAGATAACGCCCTCGGCCTCGGCCACCTCCATGACGTACACGCTCACGCGCCGCCCCGGACGCAGCTCCTGCCACTGCTCAGGCGTGAAGCTCTCCAGGTCTTTGGGGATGACCATCGCATCCAGCTTATCCCCGACGTCAATCAGCACCGCCTGGGGGGAAGCACAGACAATCACCCCGGATACAATGTCGCCATGGCGAAGGGTGGGGGTTTCCAGATATTGTTCCAAAAGAGCATCCATAGATACAAGGTCGGCGTTAGCCGACTCCGGGGAGGACCGTCCTTTCATGTCTCTGCTACCCAACCTCCTGAATATACTAAAATCATTATAGAGAGTTTCACAAAACCTGCAAACGGCAAGTCAAGCACAAGTGCTGGCCCAAATGCGCCGGGCATTGCAAAGCATGGGACTGTGGCAAGGCATCCTTGCAGGCAGGCCACGGAATGAAGGGGCAGGGCGGAGGCAAGCCGGGCTGGAAGTGTGTCGGACAGACTTCGCTCTGTCAGCAGGGCAGGCACTGGCCTGTCATCGTTCTGGACAGGCGAAAGCGGGGGCCACAGTTTTTTGCCTGGCCCGCCATGCGATAAATCGCATGGCTACACAAAATACGTCCGGTAAACCGGACTTTTAAACCGTTCTCGAGGTGGTTTCTATGTCCCTGAGGTTATGAAAAATTCGCGAAAGGTAACTGCTTACTCATAGCGATTGAAATCGCCTCTGATAGGCTTATAGCCTGGCGTCCCTGACCCCCCTGTAGTCCCCCCTAAAAAGGGGGGACGGTGGCCCGCTAAGATGAGCGGATACCCGTAGGGGCGGGATTTATCCCGCCCAGGGGGCAGTGACAAGCCCTGCCTACAGCCGGCGCGGTTTTAACCGCTAGCCAGTAAGCCTCGGTGAGCAGTTACAAAAATTTATCCACGGGTATCGTGGTAGGGGCGCAGCGTCGCTGCGCCCCTAGCCGCGCCCGATACGCAGCGTCGCTGCTCCCGCAACCGCCCCCGTTGACAGGACACCAGCCTGAGCGTAAAACGCGCCGCGGATGCAAGGTGCGCATTCCTCACTTGCCTTCTGAGGGTTCAGCGGTAAACTAAACGAACTCTTAACGAAATAGTGAGCGGAGGGATGCATGTATCATAAGGTGATTGTGGTTGGCAATCTGGGACGTGATCCAGAATTGCGTTACACGCCTGACGGCACGCCGGTCGCGACGTTTTCCCTGGCGACGAATCGGCGCTGGACCAACCCTGATGGCTCTGCCGGCGAGGAGACGATCTGGTTCCGCGTGACGTGCTGGCGGCGCCTGGCGGAGACGGTGACGGAGTACTTGAGCAAGGGGCGCACGGTGCTGGTGGAAGGACGCTTGCAGCCCGATCGCGCGACCGGCGGGCCGCGCGTCTATCAGCGCCAGGATGGGACGTACGGCGCGGCTTATGAGTTGACCGCGGATACGGTGCGCTTTTTGGGCGGACGCGGCGAGGCGGCAAATGGCGCTGAGTTTGCTACGCCAGCGGCGGCCAATTTTTCAGCGCCTCCTGTGAGCGCGGCGGTACCTTCTGTGGTCTCTGATGCAGGTCTTGCCTACGGTTCGGATCTGCCGGAGGATGAAGATATACCGTTCTAAATCCGCTGTAAACGCGCTGTGCAGAGTATGCATGAGGGGCAGTGGTGCGTTTGCTGCGGATGGCTCCCTGGTAGTGGTCGCTAAAGCAATGTAAAGGGGGACCTATGAGCAATCCAAAACCACCAACGTTGAATGTCGAGCTGCCGGCGAACCTGGAGCCGGTGTACAGCAATTTCGCCTTGATTACGCATTCGCCTTCAGAGGTGATTGTGGATTTTGCCCAGACTTTGCCCAATCAACCCAATGTGCGCGTCAAGGCGCGGGTCGTGTTGACCCCGCTCAATGCGAAGTTGTTGCTGCGCGCGCTGCAGGATAATCTGGCCAGGTATGAGGCGCGCTTTGGCGAAATTGTGGTGCCGGGCGAGCTGGATGATTTGACGCGCGCTTTCTTCGGGGGCGTGCGTCCACCGCAGGGAGGTGAGGGACAGTGAGCGCGGATGTGCAGGCCTATCTGGATGCGGTGAGCGAGGCCGCCCGCGCGGATCTGGAACAGCGCAATGCGGCGCGGGATCGCGCGCTGGCTTATAGCCGGGAATTGATCCGTTGGTGCGCCACGGCCATCCGGGCTGCCCACCGCGAGGATGAGGCTGCGGCGGCGGCTGATCTGGCCCAGGCGGATGCTGTTGCCGCTTCTCTGCGTGAGGCGTTGCGCGCCCACCCCGACTTGTACTACGAGGGCTATACGCAGGATGCCCTGAAGGAGCTGGTGGAGGCGCATGTCACGCTGGCGCTGCTTGCGGATCAGCTCCCGCCGCGGCCTGAGGCGCTGCAGGTGCCTTACGATACGTTCCTCAACGGGCTGTGCGAGGCGGCGAGTGAGTTGCGCCGGCGGGTGCTGGATGTGCTGCGCGCGGAGCGCTACGCCGAGGCGGAGCGCCTGCTGGGCGCGATGGACGCGGTGTACGACGTGCTGATCACGTTCGATTATCCCGATGCCATTACGGGCGGGTTGCGGCGGCGCGTGGATCAGTTCCGCGCGGTGTTGGAGCGCACACGCGGCGATCTCACCAATAGCTTGCAGGCGCAACGGCTGCTGGAGGCTCTGGCGCACGCCGAAGGACGCCATGAGGCCTGAGCAGCGCGTGGATTGGGTGCGCGCGTCGGAGGTGGGACAGTTCACGTTCTGCGCGCGTGCCTGGTGGCTGCAGCATGTGCGTGGGGCGCGCCCCGACGATGAGACGCCGTTGCGCGCCGGGCGGGCGATGCATCAACGGCATGGGCTGATGGTGCGCGGAGCGGATGTGTCCCGCTGGTTGGCGGCGTTGCTGGTGTTTTTGGCGGCGCTGGCCCTTCTCCTGGCGCTGATAGGGGCTTGATGTGACGGGCGGGCTTGCTGGAGCCAGGGGCCCCTTTCCCATAAAAAAAGGTGTTGAGGAGGTGGTATGACGCTTGAGGCTGGCTTGAAGGGTGAGCTGGTGCTGGTGGTGGCCGAGGAGCATACGGCAGCGGCTTATGGGAGCGGCCTGGTGCCGGTGCTGAGCACGCCCCATCTGGTGGCGCTGCTCGAAAGCGCGGCTAAGGAGGCGGTGCAGCCTTATCTTGAGGTCGGTCAGAGCACGGTCGGCACGCTGGTGAATGTGCGCCATCTGGCTGCGACGCCGGTGGGGATGCAGGTGCGCGCGTGCGCGGAGCTGGTGGCGGTGGATGGGCGCCGTCTGCGCTTCCGCGTCGAGGCGTGGGATGAGCGCGAGAAGATCGCCGAGGGCGAGCATGAGCGCTTTGTCATTGATTGGGAGCGCTTTATGGCGCGCGTGGCGCAGAAGCGCGGGGCTTGAGCGACGATGGAGGTGTTGATCCAGGGCGCCCGGCGCCTGGGGCTTGAGTTGACGCCGGACCAGGTGCGCGCGTTTGCGCATTATCAGCAGGCTCTGCTGGAGTGGAATGCGCGTTTTAATCTGACGGCGATTACGTCGCCGACCGGGATCCAGGTGTTGCATTTTTTGGATTCGCTTTCGTGCCTGAGCGCGTTTCCGGCGGAGGTGTGGCAGGGTGAGTTGCGCCTGGTGGATGTGGGCACCGGCGCCGGCTTCCCCGGTCTGCCGCTCAAGATCGTGTGCCCGCATCTCCAGCTCACGTTGGTGGAGGCGACGCTTAAGAAGACGTTTTTCCTGCGGGCGATGGTGGATGAGTTGGGGCTGAGCGGCGTGACGGTGCTGCACGCGCGCGCGGAGGAGCTGGGGCAGGATCCGGCGCATCGCGAGCGGTATGATGGGGTGCTGGCGCGCGCTGTGGCCGAGATGGCGGTGCTGGTGGAGTATTGTTTGCCGCTGGCGCGCGTGGGCGGCTGGGTGCTGGCGCAGAAGGGGGAGCAGGCGGCACAGGAGACGCAGGCGGCGCTGGGGGCTATCAGTTTGTTGGGGGGAACGCTGCGCTCGCTGGTGCCGGTGAGCCTGCCGGAGGTCGAGGCGCGCGTGCTGGTGGTGCTGGATAAGGTGGCGCCGACGCCCGCGAAATATCCGCGTCGCGTGGGCATGCCGGCGAAGCGCCCGTTGCGCGGTGATGAAGCGTGACGGGGGCGCGGCTCGTCCTGGTGGGCGCTGAGATGCCCTGGCCGCAACGTCGGGAGCGACGGGAGCAAGAGGCCTTTTTCGCTCAAAAAATTACAAGCGGGGTGCTTTAGATGATTGTGGATGGGCATATGGATCTGGCGTATAATGCCGTGGTTTTGGGGCGGGATTTGCTCCAGCCCGTGGAGGTGATCCGCGCGCGGGAGCAGGTCACGCCGCCGCTGGGCAAGGGCGCGGGGATGTGTATGGCGACGATTCCTACCCTGCTGGAAGGGCAGGTGGGGGTGGTGGGGGCGAGTTTGTTCGTGGCGCCGGCCTGGCGCGCGTGGAGCCATGAGCCGCTAGTGTATCATAGCCTGGATGAGGCTCATGCGCAGGCGATGGCGCAGCTCGATTATTATCACGCCTTGCAGGAGAAGGCGCCGGTGCGCGTGTTGACCAGCGCCGCTGCGCTGGAGGCGGTGCTCGATTCCTGGCAGGGGAATGGGCAGCCGCTGTTGGGGCTGTTTGTGGTGATGGAGGGTGCGGATCCCATCCGCACGCCCGATGAGCTTGGGCTTTGGGTGGAGCGCGGGGTGCGTGGGGTTACGCTGGCCTGGGCTTCGGGGTCACATTACGCGGGCGGGAATGCTTACGCGGGGCCGCTGACGGCTGAGGGCAAGGTTTTGTTGCGGGGCATGGCGCAGTATGGCTTGTTGTTGGATGTGAGTCATTTGTGGATGACGAATGTGTATGAGGTGCTGGAGTTGTATGAGGGGCCGATCGCGGCGACGCATGCCAATCCGCGCGCGTTTGTGCCGGATTCGCCACGTCAGTTGAGCGATGATGTGATTCGCCGTCTGGCGCAACGTGATGGCGTGGTCGGGGTGGTGCCCTTTAATCGCATGTTGGAGCCGGGGTGGACGGAGGCGATGCCGCGCACGCCGCTGACGCGCGTGGCGGAGGTGATTGATCATGTCTGCCAGCTTGTCGGTTCCGCACGGCATGTTGGGCTCGGTTCGGATATGGACGGGGGGTTTGGGCGCGAGGCGGTGCCGGAGGGGCTGGAGTCCGCGGCGGATTTGCCGCGGTTGGGGCAGTTGTTGGCTGAACGCGGTTATGCGCCCGCGGATGTGGAGGCGATTTTGTGCGGGAACTGGTTGCGCGTGATGCGCGCGGTGTTGCGCCATTTTGCGGATTAGGGCTTGTGTTTGTATTCCTGGCGAATTATGGTATTATACGCTCACTCCTGCTGTGTGCGTGATGCCGGGATGGGGTTTTGAGCCAACACTTTATCCAAAGGGGACCGGAGTCCCAAGGAAGTGGAAGCAGTAGCCTGCGGGCAAAGCTGACGCTTCGGGCAGGTCCCCACCTGCGAGAGCAGGGTCAAAACCGTCGGCACACGGCACAGCGGGGATGACTTATCGGCGCCGTCCTGGTTCAGGGCGGCGCTTTTTTTGTGTTTCCAGATTGGTGTGGTGTCGGCTTTTTCCGCTATAATTGGGGTAAGTCCACAGGTGTTCAAGGAGGCTGTTATGAACCTGGTGAAATGGCTCGGCTGGGTGTTGGTGGTGGGTGTTCTGGTGGCCTGCGCACGGCCAACGGTCACGCCAGCTCAGGAGATCCGCATTGGTGTGATCGGGATGTTGAGCGAGCCCGGTTTTTCGGCGGATGGGAAGTGGATGCAGAATGCGCTGGAGCTGGGGGCGAAACAGCTCAACGCCTCCGGCGGGGTAGAGGTTAACGGGCAGCGCTATCGCGTCACGCTGGTGGTGGAGGATGATAAGAACTCGCCGCAGGAGGCCGCAGCAGCGGCGACGCGCCTCATCAACCAGCAGAATGTGGTGGCGATCATCGGGCCTTTGTACAGCGGGACGGCGCTGGCGGCGGGGCAGGTGGCGGAAAACGCGCGCGTGCCGCTGATCTCCCCCACGGCTACCAGCCCGGCGGTGACGGCGGGGCGGCAGTATGTGTTCCGCGTGTGCTTTACCGATGAAGTGCAGGGCAAGGCGCTGGCGCGTTTTTTGCGGGTCAATGCCGGATATAATTACGCCGCTGTGGTGTACGACGTGTCCGATGCGTACAATCAGGCTTTGGCGGGCAGTTTTAAGCAGTATTTTGAGGCCGAGGGGGGGCGGGTGCTCCTGGAAAAAACGTATGTGGCGGATGTCACGGCGTTCTTCCCACGCATTGAAGATCTGAAGGCCCGCAATCTCCAGTTGGTGTTTTTGCCAGATTACTCTGTCAATGTGGAGCCTTTGGCGCGTGCGCTGCGGGCGGAGGGGATCAAGGCTGTATTTGCCGGTGGCGATGCTTGGGATGCGATTGATCCCACGCTGCCGGAGCTGGAAGGCTCTTTTTACGCGACGCACTGGACGCCGGATGTGCCCGCTCCGGTTTCGCAGGAGTTTGTGCGCGCTTACCAGGCTGCTTATGGAGAATCCCCCACCCCCACTGCGGCGTTGAGCTATGACGCGCTGCAGCTCGTGGTGGCTGCGCTGCGCGCTCAGGGCGAAGTCTCGCCGGAAGCGATCGCGCGCGGTTTGCAGGCCACCCGTGATTTTGCGGGGGTGACCGGCGCCATCAGCTACACGCTCGGCGGTGATCCGGTCAAGCCGGTGTTGATCATGCGCCTGGAACAGGGACAGCGCGTGGTGGTGACCTCCATCCAGCCATGAGCCGCGCCGGAGCGGCAGCCCTGCACGAACCACGCGGCGCGGTGGAGGGACCCTCACCGCGCCGCGATGAAGGCACGCTTAGCCCACAGGCATCAGGTTAAGCCCCCTGATATCGTAAACCTGAAATACGTCCCTTATGTGCAGAGCGAAACATCCCGGTACCCTGGTGTGAATTTCACTTGATGCGCGTGGCGCTTAGCCCCGCGCCTGTTCCGCACGGGCGCGCAGTTCCGCGCGCAGCCGCGCCACATCGCCGGGCACGCGGAAAGCGACCAGGGTGAAGAACAGCGCGCACATCAGCCAGGCGCTGATGCAGATGACCAGGAACGCGGTCTTGAGCGAGGTCTGGTCCGCGATGATGCCCGCGAGCAGGGGCGCCAGCGCCGCACCCGCGGACTCGATGAAGTACTGCACCGAGAGGGCCGTGCTGCGCACCTCCGGCAGGGCCACATCGTAGACTGTGGCCACAACGTTGGAGGCGGCGAAGGGCATGAAGAAGGCGGTGATGGTGAGCAGCACGCCGAAAAGCATCGTCTGCTGCGCGGGCACGTTGAGCGCCAGCGCGAGGAAGATGGCTCCCAGCAGGACCCCGCTGGTCGCTACCAGCACCCGCCCGCGCGGCGTGCGCTTGAAGGCCAGATCGCCCAACAGGCCGGCGGTAGGATTCCCCAGCGCCATCGCCAGCACCGCCGCCACCATCGTGATCATGATGCGCCCCTCGTCATACCCCCGTTCGGTCTCCAGATAATTGAAAGTCCAGTAGGTGATGACATTCCACGGGAAGACGCCCAGGAAGCCCTGGATGAAAAGCAGGCGCAGCGTGGATTTGGCGAAGAGGCCGCGCGCCTTCTCCCAGGAGAAGCGGAAATGCGTCAACTCGGTGCCAAGTTCGCTCAACTCCGGCTCGCTCTGACCGCGTGGCGCCTCACGCACAAACAGCCAAATCACGATCGAAAGCAGCACCCCGATACTGCCGGTGAGGTAAAACACCCCGCGCCAGCCCAGCGTATCCCGCAAAGTGAGGGCCAGCATCATCCCCAGCAGGTAACCGATGGGCATGGCGATCTGCAACAGGCCGATGACCCGTCCGCGCCGCTGGGGCTCGAAATAGTCCGAGACCAGGCTGTACAGTCCCGGATAGCTCGAATCGTCAATCCCCGTGGATGCGCGCGAGGCGAGGAAAGCGGGGTACGTCGGCGCGATAGCAGAAAGCCACGTCGTGGAGCCCCAGATGAAAGACGCCAGCGCCAGCAATTTGGCGCGCGCGAAGCGGTCGTACAGGTACCCCCACAGGGGATAGCAGATAGCGCCCACAATCAACGCGCCGGTGGAGATGGCCCCCATCTGGGTGCGCGTGAGGCGGAACGTCTCCATGATGGGCGTCGTCAACGGCCCGATCAGCAGCTTATCCGCCTGATGCAGCAGCATGAACACAAAGAAAACCCCAACCACAAACCAGCGGTAGCGTGAATGCATAGCCCCTCCTGCCTTAAAAGGGAATTCAGTCACACACGTTGATGGCCTACCCTTCCTCACCCCAAAACACCGCGTCGCCTGGACGGATCCAGCCGCTGCGCACCACGCGCGCAAACATGCCCGCCATCCAGCGCGGCTGCGCGTCCGCGGCCAGCGTCACCGCTGCCTGCAGGCGCGGATGCATGGCATCGAGCTGGGAACACGGCGCGCGCGCCTCCGTGATCTCCAGCAGCACCTCCCCGACGAGCAGCCGCGTGCCGCCGGGCAGCGTCATCACCGCGACCCCATCCAGCACCACATTCTCCCCCAACATGCCCGGACGCAGCGCCATGCCCTGCTCCGCCAGCGCGGCCAGGATGTGCGTATCACTCAGCAACACCTGGCGCACATTCGGGCGCAGCGGATCCTTGCGCACCAGATAGCGATGGCGCACCAGAGGGCCGGCGTGATAATCCCCCACCACACCGTAATCGGCCAGCACCTGGACCGCCGGCACTTCCTCCTTGGGTAGGCCCGGCTCGGCCCGCCGGCAAACTGCGACAACACGCCCTATCGCTTCACGCATCCTCCCTCCTCGTCGTGACGGGTCTGATCGCCCAATATCCCAAATTAAATTTGGGATAATTTGGTTTATTGCCCTCAAGGCGTTCTGATCACGCCGCCGCAGCGCGCAAAATTAGCCATGTGCTCCGCCTCCGTGCGCGAAAACACATGGCTCCCGTCGTCGCGCTCGCACTCCACCATAAAGAAAAAGTAATCCGACGTGGCCGGTTGCGCCACCGCGCGCAGGCTGGCCAGACCCGGCGAGGCGATCGGACCGGGGGGCAGACCCACGTGCCGGTAGGTGTTGTAAGGCGACTCGACCTCCAGGTCGGAGTAGTACAACACGCGCTTCCACCACGTCTGCTCGTCGGGGCGGTAGCCCAGCGCGTACTGCACCGTGGGGCAGGCGGAAAGGGTCCAGCCGGCGCGCAGGCGGTTGTAGTACACGCTGGCGATCAGGGGGCGTTCGGCATCGAGCACCGCCTCCCGTTCGACGATAGAGGCCAGCGTGACCGCCTCGTGCAGGCTCAGGCCCTGGGCCGTGAACCCCGCGCGCAGCTCCTCGCTCACGCGCGTCTCAAACAACGTCACCATGCGCTCCACCACGTCGTAGGGGGTCGCGTGCAGGGGCAGGCGGTAGGTTTCGGGGAAAAGGTACCCTTCCAGCGTGGCGTCCGCCGGCAGGGTGGCGAGGAACGCATGGCGCGTGGGCAGATCGGAAGCGCGCCACCCATCGCGCGCAAAGGCGATGAACTCCGCCGCGGGGATGCCGGCCTGCTCCGCCAGGATGGCGGCGACCTCCTCCATACGGCGCCCCTCCGGCACCGTCACCTTAACATCCGCCACCTCACCTGTGGCCAGGATGCGGGCAATCTCCGGGATGGTCATGGTCGCGCGCAGGGCGTACGTCCCCGCCTGGAGCGAGGTGTCCCAGCCCTGTGCCTGGACGTAGCGGCGGAACAGCTCCACATCCTGGATCAGGCCGCGCGCATACAGTGCCGTTGCGATCTCATTGACCCCCATGCCGGCGTTGACCGTGAACTCGACCGGCGTATCATCTGTGCCGGCAGGCGTTTCGAGGGCCTGGGCGTGACTTTCCAGGTACCAGGTCAGGTACAGCGATTCCGCCGAACAGCCCACCGTCAGGAGCAGGCTCAGGCCGAGCAAAAGCGCCAGCAGGGTTTTCCGTCTCGCGGACGGATGGGAAGAGCGAAGACCAACAATGTTCACCTTGTACATCTCCTGTTTACAAATCTGTGGCAGGTTTTTATGTAGGACAAGCTTTAGCTTGTCCGGACAAACTGAAGTTAGTTAATGTGGGACAAGTCCCGAACAGACTGAAGTTTGTCCAACAAACTAAAGTTTGTTTTACAAGACAATGTAGGACAAGCTTTAGCTTGTCCAGACAAACTGAAGTTAGTCACTGCGGGACAAGTCCCGGACAAACTGAAGTTTTTCCCACAACACCCCACCTCTAACCCGGCGCGTCGGATGTTGTCGCGCGGGGCGCGTGCGCGTCCAGATAGCTCTGCAAAATCACCGCCGCGGCGACTGCGTCCACCCGCGTGCGGTCGGGACGGCGTCCCTGCGCGCGCAGGATGTCCTCGGCTTCCACGGTGGTCAGGCGCTCGTCCCACAGCTCGACCGGCACGGCGATGGCCTGGGCCAGGGCGGCGCTGTAGTCCCGCACCCAGGCGGCCTGCGGCCCCTCACTCCCATCCATGTTGCGCGGCAGGCCCACGATGACTTTTTCGACCTGATGTTCGGCCACCAGTTGCGCGATGCGCGCGAAATCCGCCGCACGCGAGCTGCGCTTGAAGATGAGCAGCGGACGTGCCAGACGGCCGCGCGGATCGCTAATCGCTACGCCGATATGATTGCCTAAATCCAACCCCAGGAGTCGCGCCATTTACGGCCCCTTTTCCAAAAGAATCTGCACGCGCGCGCGCAGGTAGGGGACGTTGGGGAACCAGGGCGGCGATACCTGGATTTCCGGCGCGCTGACCAGCGGGAGGCGGCGCACCAGCAGATCGCGCGCGCTTTGGACCGGCTGGCCGCGGACCAGCTCCCACACCGTCTCGGCGGCGATGTCCGCCTGGGCCGTGCCGTACGCGGTGACGTAAAACGTGAGCGGCCCGCTGCCGAGGTCCTCTTCCACCATCTCGCTGGTCGTGAAGCTCACGTCCGTGAGGCGGTAGCCCGGCGGCAGGCGTTGCTGTAGCGCCTGGTAGGCGACCATCTGCACGTCGCGCGCGCGCACCGCCTGACCCGTCACCAGCAGGCGCAGGTCCAGGCTGAGGCTGGGGGTGGCCTCGTCCACCAGGTGACTGTAGTCCACCTTGGGCGCGGCCTGCACGATGAGCGAGGCGCGCGGCAGGAACTCGTCCCCTTCCAGCAGCGCCTGCAGGGCGAGGTAGGCCTGTTCCAGGGCGACGCGGCTTGCGACGTCCCAGGCACGCTGCCGATCGGCGCGCGTGACCACGGGCACAGGCTCGCGCGTGCCGCCCTTGGTCGCCGTCTCGTTGAAGACATGCACTGCGTAGGCCAGAGGCCCTTCCATCTGGTTGATCTGATACGGCCCCACGTTGCCGATCGGCCCGGCATCCAGCGCTTCGATGGCGACCTGCGCCTCGCCCTGGGCGGGCAGGGTGAGCGCGCGCAGGGTCTGGAAGCGCACCGGCTGACTGCCCGCCGTGGCGCGCACCACCGTCCCCGCGGGCACGGTCACCTCCTGATCCAGCAGGTTCACCAGGTACACCTGACCCGTGGCGCGGCCAGCGTCGGCGTAACTGATCCCGCTGGTGCTCACCGCCGCGCTGCCTTCCGCCTCCACGCCAATGCGACGTGTGGGCACCAGGCGCTGCTCCAGGTCCACCTGGGTTACGCTGGCATCGAGCGCCAGGGAGACGGGTACGCGGGCGCTCACCGTCACGCTTTGGGGGACGAGGGTGATGCGCGCCGTGGGGACCGTGAGGGCCAGCACAGCCGCCAGTCCGCCCAAACAGGTGATGAGCAGCAGCAGCTCGCCGAGGATGGCCCACCAGGCGGTGCGCAGGGCCGGACGGCGGCGGGGTTCGGGCGTTTCCGCCCACCAGGGACGACGTGGGCGGGGTGGGCGCAGGGGTAGCGTCGGCACGGCGTAGGGGATGGGCGCGCTTTCATCGCTCAGGGTGACGAAGCCCGCCGCTCGTGCCAGGGCGCGCTGCTCCGGGTCGGGGATCACCCACGCCACGGGCAGTTGACGCCGCGCCGCCGTCCGCGCCAGGACGGTGTAATCCAGCGCGCGCATGGTCACGTCCCACGGCTGGATGAGCAACACGGGACCGCGGGACGCGCGCAGCAAGCCGCGGAGCGTGTCGCGCGTGTCGTGGGGCGTGATCTCGATGCGTGTTACCTCATCCACTCCTATCTCCGCAAGCTTGTTGTTGGGAGGCGCCTCTACCATGACGATGCGGCGCGGACAATGCCCTCGCGCACCTCGAAAACCATCATCTTTTGACGCGCCGCGCCGGGCACCGCCTCCGCGTCGGTGGTGGCCAGCAGGGCCTGTTCGACCTGGTCCAATTGGGCCATCAGGTACGTGCGGCGGGTGCGATCCAGCTCCGCCAGTGCCTCATCGAGCAGCAGCACGGGTTTTTCGCCCGTGGTGTTCGTCAGCCAGCGCAGCTCGGCCAGGCGCAGGGCGAGCATGGCGGTGCGCTGCTGGCCGCGTGAGCCGTAGAGGCCCAGGTCCACGCCGCGCGAGATGAAGCGGATCTCGTCGCGGTGGGGGCCCAGGAGCGTGGTGCCGGCCTGCAGCTCGCGCCGGCGGTTTTGACGCAGCGCCGTGCGGTAGGCCTCCTGCAGCCCCGCCTCGTCGAGCGGGGGCACGGGCGCATCGTCCCACAGCAGGCTGGGCTGATAGGTTGCCGCGGGCGGGCGCAGGGGATCGAAGTGTGGCTGGTAGACGACCTGGAGCCACGCTTCACCGCCTGTCAGGTCCAGGTGGAGGCGGTCGGCGTTACGCGAGAGGTGGTGCAATACGGTGCGCCGTTCGAGGGAAAGGCGCACGCCGTGACGGGCCAAGGCGTCTTCGAGCGGGTCGAGCTGGGCCAGGTCGCCTCCGGCGGTGTTGAGATGACGCAGCAGGGCGTTGCGTTGGGCCAGCGCCTCGCGGTACTGCTCCAGGGTGGTTACGTAGTCCGGCTTGACCTGACTGAGCAGGTCATCGAGGTAGCGCCGGCGCAGGGCCGGAGCGCCGCTCACCAGCTCTACGTTATCCGCGGTGATGAAGACCACGTTAAAATGCCCGGCCAGGTCCGCGCGGCGCACGTTGCGCCGGTCAAGCTGGATACTTTTAACGAGGCGCGCACTACCGTTGCTCAGGCTGCGGCGCTCGACGGTGACGGCGATCTGCTCGCGGCGCGTGCGGTAGACGATTTCCCCCTCGGCGTGGGCGAAAGGCACCCCACCGTCCAGGGCGGCGAAGTGGATGAGCTGCTGATCGGTGGGGGCGAGGGGGGAATGGCCCAGGGCGAGGGTAGCGATCGCTTCCAGCAGGCTGGTCTTGCCCTGCGCATTGGCGCCGACCAGCAACAAAGGCCCGGCGGGTAAATCCAGCTCCAGCCGGGCGTACAGTCGGAATTGACGCAAGCTTAGCGTGCGGATGTGCACCTTTTTGCCTCTGCTCCGCGCTTCATGTCGAGCGTTTTAGAAGCGCGTCTCCAATTGTAACACGCCTCGGCGCAGGGGCAAGGGTTGGGCACATCAGGCAGGGGGCAAGTGTGCAAGTCTGCAAGTCTGCAAGTCGGCAAATCTGCAAATCTAAAATCTTAGCGTCCTTAGCGCCTTTGCGGTTTGAGGAAATGGGGCAAGTCAGCAAATCAGCAAATCAAAACCTTAGCGTTCTTAGCGCCTTTGCGGTTTGGGCCCGCCTGGCGATTTATCGCCAGGCTACAAAATACGTCCAGTAAACCGGACTTTTCCCCTAATTGACAGAGTGTTTTTTGTAACCCGCCCATCCGATCAGACGCCCCTGGGGCGACCGTGTGAAGGCGCCCATGGGCGCTCCCCGCGCGTCTCGCTGGATGGCGACTGAACCGTCCCCCCTGAAAGGGGGTCTAATTACATCGGCGTTACTTGCAGCACCCCTCGCGGCTTGATTTGCAGATTTTTTGATTTGGCACTCCAGTATCCTCAAAGCGGATCGAATGTTTGCAACCGCCTGTTAAAGTACTGCCTCTGTTGTACACAAAACCCGTTTTTTGTCAAGCATCCCACGTCCGATTGACGCAGAAGCCGCGACAACAACCCCCATCCCATGCCCTGCCGAAAAGCGTTTCGCACACTGGTTTTTGCGCAAAAAGGGGGAATGTTTGCGAAAAATCCCGCGCCGCGAGTCCCTGGCCGGGTTGCTTTGCTTCCGGTTTAAGCTACAATGAAGCCATGCCGACGCCATTTCAGCACTTGACCTATGCCTGGGATATGCTCCAGCACCCTGCGCTGCCGGAGCCGTTGCGCGCGCATCCGGGCGCCTTTGCCCTGGGACACACCGCGGGCGACGTGCAGGCGGTGAGCGGCCAGCCGCGCCAAGAGACCCACTTCTACGTCTTCCCGCCTACCGGCCATCCGCGCGCCGGCGCAGCCCTATTGGAACAACATCCCGCCCTGCGCGACCCCTCGCGCCTGGCACCGGATCACGCTGCCTTTGTGGCCGGTTACCTGGCCCACCTCGCCTGGGACGAGGTCTGGGCCTGGGAGGTGTACATCCCCTGCTACCTCGAAACCGGCTTCTGGGCCGGGCGCATGCACCGCGCCCTCCATCACAACGCCCTGCGCGTGCGCCTGGACCGCGCGGCCCTCTTCCGCCTGTTGGACTGGCCCGCCCTGCCCGACCTGCTCGCGCTCACCGAACCGCATCACTGGCTCCCCTTCGTCGAGGACGACATGCTCAGGCGCTGGCGCGATTGGCTCGTCCAACAACTGCGCGACCCCGCCTCCGTGCAGACCTTGCCGGTTTTTGCCGCCCGCATGGGCGTCCTGGTGGAAGAACTCGCCGCCGCCGTCGCCCTGCAGGACACAGGCCAGGATGCGCACATCGAACTGCGCGTCAAACCTGCGCTGGAGCGCTACTCCAGCCGCGCCTTTGAGGATGCCATGCGCATCGTTCAGGCCTACATGGCCGGTCAGAGCCTGCCCTTGTAATCACCGCCATGGGGCCTGTCTAAATTTTAAGGAGGTGACAATGAACATGCTCGATCAATACAGCAAAAAACTCAGCCGCACCCTGAACCCCGATGCGGCCCCGTCCGATCTGGAAACGCGCATTGCCACCATCGAAAGCCAGATTGAGCACCTGCAGCACCAGTTGGCCGAAACCGAGGGCCACATCCAGACCCACGTGCTGGAACTGGGGCACAAAGCCCTGGAAATGCTGCGCTCCGGCGAGCTGGTCGAACCGGCCCTGGCCGCCATGATCGTGCCCATTGCCGCGCTCGAACAGCGCCTCCTCGCTCTGCGCGACGAGATCGCCGACAAAGAACAGGCCATCGCGGACCTGCGCGCAGAACTGGAGGGCGAAAGTGAGCTACCGCCCGCGCCGGCACCTCAGAACGACACCGCGCCCACGCCCATCGCCGAAGAACCTTTGAGCCTGCGCACCTGCCCGGAATGTTCGACGGAGCTTTACGAAGGCGTGACCTATTGCACAAGCTGCGGTGCCCACCTTGAGTAACGCCATGAGACGAGCACCGGCCGTCCATCGCCTGGCGCTGCTCCCATTGGGCGCCCTGGCCCTGGCGTGCCTACTTGGCCTGGCGGCCCTCGCTGCCGACAGGTGGCTCTTTCCCCCTGCCCCCCAGGCGCGCCCCCTCGCAACCCCGCCCTCGGTCACCCCGCCGGCGGAGGTGACGCACTACACCATCACCGCGCGCTACGACCCGCAAACCTTCCAGGTGAGCGGCACCCTCACCCTCACCTACCGCAACCTCACGCAGGCGGCCATACCAGACGTGGTCATGCACCTGTACCTGAACGCCTTCAAGAGCGACCAGACCCAATGGATACAGGAAGCGGGCACCGGTCACCGCGGCTTCCTGTACGATGCGGCCCATCCCGGCTGGATGGAGCTGGCGCACACGCGCCTGGACGATGGCACACCCCTCTCCTGGGAAGCGTTGGACGCCGACGCGACCCTCATCCGCGCCGTCCTGCCCGTCCCCGTGGCGCCGGGCGCAAGCTTTACCCTCATCACTGACTTCACCGCGCAGATGCCGCGCGTCTTCGCGCGCACCGGCTGGGCGCAGGATGGCACATTCGTCATGGCCGGGCAATGGTTCCCCAAGGCCGGCGTCTGGCAGGAAACCGGCTGGAACGCCTATCCCTTCCATGCCAACAGCGAGTTTTTTGCGGACTTTGGTACCTACGACGTGAACCTGACCTTGCCCGCAGGGTGGGTCCTGGTCAGCACCGGCCAGGAGGCAGCGCCGCCGAGCGTCACCGCGCCGGGCCTGGTCACCCATCACCTCTATGCCCGCCACGTCATTGACTTTGCCTGGGCCGCCTCCCCCGACCTGGAAGTGCGGGAGCGCGTCTACCGTCCGGCGGGCACACCGGCAGCGCTCACCCTGCGTTACGCTTACCCCACGTCCCGCCGTGCCCTGGCCAAAAGGCTCATGCCCGTGATCGAAGCCGCCCTGGGCGTGTACGAAAACGACTTCGGCCTTTACGCCCAGGGGCTCTATCCCACCCTCACCGTGCTCATCGTGCCGCCGGATGCGGGGGCCGCCGGCGGCATGGAATATCCCGGCCTTTTTACCGTCGGCGCCCTGGGATCTGCTGGTCCGGCGTGCGTGCGTCTGCCTGAAGTGGAGGCGGTGCACGAGCTGGCCCATCAATGGTGGCAAAGCGTCGTCGCCACCAACGAAGCCGAGGAGCCGTGGCTGGACGAGGGCTTCACCGATTACAGCACCGTGCGCGCCATGTCCGCCTTGGGCCTGGAACTCTACGACTGCGGCGGCTGGCCCTTCTCCTACCTGTCCATGCGGCGCATGGAGTACCAGCTCAACCCGCAGACACCCATGGCCGGGGCCGCATGGGACTTTGACTTTGCCACCTACAACATCGCCGCTTACTCCAAGCCCGCGCTTGCCCTCTCCACCCTGGAACGTCAGGTCGGGGACGAGGCGATGCGCACCTTCCTGCGCGCCTATTTTGCGCGTCACGCCTTCACGCACCCGCGCGCGCAGGACGTGCGCGCCGTGATGCGCGACACCCTGGGGGCCGAGACTGCCGACCTGTTCTTCACGCACATGGTTGAACGCGGCGACTGGATGGATGCTTTTGTGCGGCGTTTCGATCGTGACGCGATCGAGTTGGAGCGTGCCGGAGACCTGTGCCTGCCCTTGATGGTGGACCTCGTCAACGGCGTGCGGCGCGAGCGCATCCCCTGGCCCTGCGACACAGCGGAGTTGAGCATCGCCCAACCCGCCTCGCCGTGGCGGGAGGTCATCATCAGCCCCCAAATGCCGCCCCCCATAGACCTGAATCACGCCAACAACGGGGCGCGGTTAGGGGTGGATGTGGGTACCTGGTTGAGCCTGGCCGCCCGCATGGTGTACGCCTTGCAAAGCCTGTCCTTTTGGGGAGGTGCGGCATGGTGACGAAACTTGAGGGGGTGTCGCGCGCGTGGCGTCGTCCACGCGCCTGGGGGCTGGTGTACGCACTGGTCACGCTGCCCGCCTCCCTGACGGGGCTGCTGATGGCGCTCTTCTTCCTGCCCCTAGCCCGGCAGCCGATCTTTTTGCAGGCCCTGACGCAGCGCCGCCTCGACCCCCTGGCGGAGCTTTTCGTCGGCCAGATCATCGCCTCCACGTTTGGCACACCGCATCCGGAAGAATGGGTAATTGCCCTGGGTGAGGGGATGGTGGTGGCGTGCGGGGCGCTGCTGGTCTGGCCTCTGCTGGGCCTGGCGTGGGTCTGGTTGGAAGGTGGCACGCTGGCGAGTTACGCTTCCGCGGAGCCACTTTCTTGGGATGAGTTTTGGAGGGCGTGTAAGCACTGGTTCGGGCCGTTTGTGCTGGTCAACAGCGTGGGGCTGCTGCTTGTCGGCCTGATCTGGTTGGGCTTTAGTGGTGTGGCCTGGTTTTTGAGTGAAAGGCTTCCCTTCACCGCGCTGGCCCTGCGCGCGCTGGGGGGGCTGCTGGCCGGCGCCCTCGGCTCCTGGGTGGAGCTGATGCGCGTCGCGGCTGTCGTCTCCGGCACGCGGCGCGTATCCGAGATGGCGCGCGGCGCCTGGCTCACCCTGACGCGCCACACGTGGACGGTGCTGGCCCTGCTGCTGGGCGCCTTGCTGCTTTACGGTGGGTTTGAGCTGGCCTATCGCGCTGCGATGAAAACGCTGCCCTGGAGCTGGTGGTGGGCCGTATTACTGCTTCAGCAAGCCTACATCACTATGCGGCTGGGCGTGCGCCTGGGGCGCGAGGCCGGCCTGGTGGCGTGCATGCAGCGCTAATCGTGGGGCAGGCCTTAGCCTGCCCAGGCGGCAAACGTAGGACAAGCTTTAGCTTGTCCAGGTGGACAAACTGAAGTTTGTCCTGCAACAAACTAAAGTTTGTTCTACAAATAAATGTAGGACAAGCTTTAGCTTGTCCAGACGGACAACCTGAAGTTTGTCCTACACTGTGACTTTAGCTGTCCATACGAACAACTAAACGCATGGAGGCCCTCACATGACCGCTTCTCTCCCTTATCGTGACGCAACGTTACCCATCGAGGCGCGCGTGGCCGACCTGTTGGGGCGCATGACGGTGGCCGAAAAATGCGCGCAACTGGTCAGTGGCTTTGGCCTGGACACGCCGGATGGCACGGTGACGCTTGACATGTTGCGTCAACGCTTCCCGCATGGCGTGGGGGTTCTGAGCGTGTATCATCGCGCGCGGGATCTGCGCCAGGATGTGCGTTTTGTGAATGCGCTGCAGCGCTACCTGCGCGAGGAGACGCGCCTGGGCATTCCGGCCCTGATTTTTGGTGAGGGGCTGCACGGCTTCATGGCGAACGAGGCCACCAGCTTCCCGCAGGCGATTGGCCTGGCGTCCACCTGGGATCCGGCGCTGCTGGAGCGCGTTTTTAGCGTTGTGGCGCGCGAGATGCGCGCGCGCGGGACGCACTACGCCCTTTCGCCGGTGCTGGATGTGGCCCGTGATCCGCGCTGGGGACGCACCGAGGAGACCTACGGTGAGGATCCCTACCTGATTTCCCGGCTGGGGGTAGCAGCCGTGCGCGGCTTCCAGGGGGAGCGCTTCACGGGGGCGCCGGATAAAGTCCTGGCCACGGCCAAGCATTTCTGCGCGCACGGGCAGCCGGAGGGCGGTACGAACTGCGCCCCGGCCAATTACGCCGAGCGCACTTTGCGCGAGGAGCTGTTCGCGCCGTTTGAGGTGGCGGTACGTGAGGCCCACATCGGCACGGTGATGGCGTCCTACAACGAAATCAACGGCATCCCGGCGCACATCAACCCCTGGCTGCTCAAGGACGTGCTGCGCGCCGAATGGGGCTTTGAGGGATTCGTCATCTCCGACGGGTTGGGCGTGAACGATCTGTACCGTTTGCACTTTGTGGCTGCAGATCTGGCGGAAGCGGCGGAGAAGGCCTTCCAAAGCGGCGTGGAGCTTGAGCTGGGCCAGTGTTTCCTGAACCTGGAGTCCGCCGTCCGCGCCGGGCGCATCGCAGAAGCGGCGCTTGATGCGGCGCTCGCGAAGCTGCTGCGCGTCAAGTTCATGCTGGGGTTGTTTGAGGATCCCTTTGTGGATGAGGAGCGCGCGGCTGCCGTCACCGCCTGCGCCGCACACCGCGCCCTGGCGCTGGAGGCGGCGCGCAAGGCCATCGTGTTGCTTAAAAACGAGGGCGGGCTGCTGCCGCTTGACCGGGCGCGGCTGCGCACGCTTGCCGTCATCGGGCCGAACGCGGCGGCGATACGGCTGGGCGGCTACAGCGGCACGCCACGGGAAGCCATCTCCGTGTTGGAGGGCATCCGCCGGCTGGCGGGGGAGGCACTGGAGGTGCTGCACGCGCCGGGCTGCGGCCTGACCCTGGCGCAGGGCACGCCGCACGACTTGTGGAAGATGGACGAGGTGCGCCTGCCCGACGCGGAAGAGGATGCCACGCTCATCGCCGAGGCGGTGCGGGTCGCGCAACGGGCGGATGTGGTTGTGCTGGTGCTGGGCGACAATGAGCAGACCTGCCGCGAGGCCTGGTCCACACAGCACTTGGGGGATCGCGACAGTCTCGACCTGCCGGGGCGGCAGGACGCGCTCCTGCGCGCGGTGTACGAGACCGGTAAACCCATCGTCCTCGTGCTCATCAACGGGCGTCCGGCCAGCATTACCTTTGCGGCGGAGCACATTCCGGCCATTGTCGAGGCCTGGTATGCCGGTCAAGAGGGCGGGCAGGCCGTGGCGGAGGTGCTGTTTGGCGAGGTGAACCCCGGCGGCAGGCTTCCCATCACCTTCCCGCGTTCGGTGGGGCAGATTCCCGCCTATTACTACCACAAGCCTTCCGCGCGGCGCGGCTATCTGTTCAGCGATAGCAAGCCGCTGTTCCCCTTTGGCCACGGGCTAAGTTACACCACCTTTACATACAGCGAGCCACGGCTGGAGCGGGCCACCATCTCCCCCCATGAAACCACGACCTTGACGGTTGAGGTGACCAACACGGGGACGCGCGCCGGTGATGAGGTGGTGCAGCTCTACATTCGCGACGTGCTGAGCGCGCGCGTCACCCGACCGGTGAAGCTGCTCAAGGGGTTCCAGCGCATCACGCTGCAGCCTGGGGAAACGCGGCGCGTCTCCTTTACGATTGGCCCGGCGCAGTTGCAGTTTTTGGGCGAGGCGATGTGTCCGGTGGTGGAGCCGGGGGAGTTCATCCTGTTGGTCGGGGGCAGCTCGGAGACGGTGCGGCAGGTTTCGCTGTTTGTGCTTGAGGCGTGAGCGCGTTTGCTGGTGGCGGGGCGAGCCTGGAGCTTGTGCTTTGTGTGGGGGTTGTCTTTATATAGGTATATGGTATAATTCCGCCGCTTTTGAGATTCAGATGAATAGGGAGAAGGTAAAACATGAACCTGGTTGAATCTGTAGAACGCCAGATGATGAAGCCCGAAGTGCCGGACCTGCACCCCGGTGATACGGTCAAGGTGCACGTTAAGATCGTGGAAGGCGACGAGAAGAAGCGCGTGGAGCGTATTCAGGTCTTCCAGGGTACCGTGATCAGCGTGACCGGTGGCGGGGTGAACACCCGCTTCACCGTGCGCCGTATCGCTTCTCACGGGATCGGCGTGGAGCGCTCGTTCCTGCTGCACTCGCCGCGCATTGACAAGATCGAGGTGGTACGCCGCGCCAAGGTGCGCCGCGCCAAGCTGACCTACCTGCGCGGTCTGAGCGGCAAGAAGGCGCGCCTGCAGGAGCTGCGTCCGGGTCAGTCTCGTTAAGGCGAGGCCCCTATGCGTCCCCTCATCGGCATCACGGGGCGGAAGGATACGTCGGCGCGTTTGCATAACGCACCGATGATTTCTGTGGGTGAGACCTATATTCGCGCCATTCACCGCGCCGGGGGTACGCCCGTGATCCTGCCGCCGGTGACCGGTCCCATGGACTGGGCGGTGCTGCTGGAGCGCATTGACGGCCTGTTGCTTTCCGGCGGCGAGGATGTCGAGCCGCAACATTACGGGGAACAGCCCTCGGAGTGGCTGGGCGGTGTTGACGCCGAACGCGATACGGCGGAGCTGGGCCTGATCGGCCTGGTGATGCGGCGCAAGATGCCCATCCTGGCGATTTGCCGCGGCCACCAGCTCTTCAATGTCGCCCTGGGCGGAACGCTCTATCAGGACATTGCCGCGCAAATTCCGGGGGCGCTGCTGGATCATCCGCTCACGCCGGGGCGCACCCTGCGCGATCTTACGCATCCGGTCACGCTGGCGCCGGAGAGCCGCCTGGCCTCCATTCTTGGGGGAACGGAGTTTATGGTGAACAGCGGGCATCATCAGGCGGTGCGTGAGCTGGGGCGCGGTCTGGTGGCGGTGGCACACGCGCCCGATGGGGTGATCGAGGCGGTGGAGCTGCCTGATTATCCCTTTGCCATCGGCATCCAGTGGCATCCAGAAGCCATGGTGATGGATGATGCCGTGATGATGCCGATTTTTGAGGAGTTTGTTGCTGCCTGTCGGCGCAGTTAACCTTAGTCAAAACGTTAATGAAAGCGGCGCGTCTGGATTCCAGGCGCGCCGCTTGATTTGTGGAGAGGTAACAGAAAGCGCGATCAGGCGCCTACTCGATGACGACAGGCCCACCCTGTTTGAATGCTGCCAGTTGCGCTTCCAATTCGCGCCGGCGCGTTTCCGCGGCCTGCCGTCCTTCTTCCATCAACTCGTCAAAGCGCGCACGCAATGTGGAGCGCACTTCCTCGCCGGATTGGGGTGTGATCAGTAATACCACACTCCCTGCGACGAGGGCCCCCGCTGCAAACCCGAAAAGAAAAGCCAAGACTTTACGCATCTCACTCCCTCCTTTGGCGATGGTTAACCAAAAATGAGCTTTTCGAGCTCTAGAATGTCCTCCGGCATCACGTCCGGGAAGCGCAAACCGCCCTTGACGCGGGCGCCTTTCTCGGCGAATTCGTAACCTGCCATGCTCAGCACGACGTCACGTGAGCCATAGATAGCCTGGAAAATTCCCCAGAAGGGATTTTTGGACCAGTTCGTGTCCATGACCTGGATTCTGCCACCTTTCAGGTAGATGGCGTCGGCGTAGAAATTCTTATCGGGATCGGGCGTGATGAGGATGATGCGCCGGTTGGTCACGATGAACTGCCACTGGTAGTAGAGCAATAGCTCGTAGGTAAACTGCGCTGTCAATGCCAGTGCCGCCAGGCCCAGCACACTGGCGATGGCTCCTGCGGGGCTTTGGGGCGCAATGAAGAATTCCACGATGCCTCCTATCACGGCCAGGACAGTCATGCCTCCCGCAATTTTAAAGCCTAACATTGGAATGGCTTTGCGGTAGGGAGCCATGCGAATGACCAGCCGATCCTCTTCCCCCTCAAAGCGGTGAATTTCCGGCAGGAAACTGGCGCGCAGACGATGGACGAGTCCACGCCACCCGCGTTGTAATTCCCGCGGTACCGCAGGAGCAGGTTGGGTTTGAGGTGCCTCGCTCACGTTACGTTTGTGCCTACGGTTTAGGGATGATCAGCGTTTGCCCGGCCTTGATGTCCGTGCCGGCAAGCCCATTGGCTTTCTGGATGAGCTCAATGCTCACGCCAAAACGCTTGGACAGGCTATAAAGCGTATCGCCGGGCTGGACGGTGTAGGTCTGTCCGCCTGAGGGGCTGATTGTCCCGCCGCTCTCGGACGTAGGCGCTGCCGTAGGTACAGCCGTGGGCGCTTCTCCCGTCGGGGCTGCCGTGGGAGCTTCCGTCGGAGCTGCCGTGGGAGCTTCCGTCGGAGCTGCCGTGGGCGCAGGCTGCTGCGTGGGGATGGGGCCCGTTTGCGAGCCACCAGATGTGGCCTGTTGCCAGATCTGCTTGCCTAAAGTCTGGATGGTTTGCACGTCATTGGAATAGGCTGTGTTTTTGAGCCGGGACGCAACCCAACCCGGCAGGAAGGAGTCAATCAGCCAGCCGATTACAGCAAACGTAATGATCACGCCCAGGAAGTAAGAGATCAGCTTCCCCAGGTTCTGTGAAAGCAGATCGCGCTTGAAAATCAGCCACAAAGCCCACAGCAGGCCCAGGCCCAGCAGGAAAAATGGAAACAATGCTAACAGGTCCATAGCTCCTCCTCAGATAGGTTTGAAATGAAAAGCCGGTGAAGACAACCACCTTGTTTTTAAGGTTCAATCGGGCATGTGCCCTGGGGCAGGAAGCTGATCGGGTCCACGTAGTGTCCTGCCACCCGGTCGTAAATGGCGTAATGCAAAGCCGGCGTTGCCGATCCCTGCCCGCCAATGACACCCACTACCTGCCCGGCCTCGACCTGGCCAGGCGCTGTGACGTAAGACCGCAATCCACCGAGCCAGATGCGCCATTCGGCGTTTTCGATCTGCACCGCCAGATGGCCTTGCGCGTCCGTGTAGCGCGTCAGGGTGCCGGCGATGGGAGCTACGACCGCCGAAACTTTGGGCGGCGTGAGCGTCACGCCTGGCATGTAGCCGCACTCCGGCGCGCTGCTTTGCGCGGGACCTACCACCAGCGGGTTGAGCGCGGGCCGCAGGCTGGCGTCCCCATCCACGTGCGGAGCCTGGAAACACGCCTCGGTGAGCCGGGCGCGGCAAGGGACGAAGGTCGGCGCTGCGTCCACCACCAGCGTGTCTTTGGCGCGCACCACCCAGACGCGATCCAGGCCCTCCTGCACCAGCGCAACCGGTTCCAACACAAATCCGGGCAGTTGGTAGGGCTGATACTTGCCAAGCTGCAGTTGGGCTTGAATGGCCAAGGTGACCGGCCAGGCGCCCAGGCTCTGCATGCGATACTCGCGCCCTTGAATGTCGCGGTGCACCATGTTCTGATGCGCGGCATCGTACCCGTTCATGACGTAGGCCGATTGATTCGGGTCACCCTGGGCCCGCGGGCCTGCGTTGTAGCGCAGGTAGCACAGCTTGAGCAGCTCGCTATCCGTGCTGGTGTAGTGGATCTCCGGACAATAGGATTTAAAGGTGCGTGCCCCCAGTTGCAATTGGTAAGCCACCTCCTGGGGGGAGATGGGGCCGGGCGGGAAACAGGGCAGCTCACCCCGCCGGACCGCCGTGTAAAGGCCCATGATCCCCTCGCAGTTGGCCGGATTTTCGGCCCTTAGCCCCGCCTCTTTGTACCACAGGACCAGCGGGACGACGGGGGGAATGTCTTCGGTATACGCGATTAAATCTGCAATGCTGGCCCAGCGGGCTACCTGTTCCTGCTGGGCCGGTGTGAGCTGGTACCGCCCACTCCAGACCGTGTGGGCGCCGGCGCTGAGGGCGACGGGAAGCCCTAGAAACAACAGCGTGTCCAGGACGCCCTGCGCAGCTACCAGCAGCCACTTTCGCATTTCAAGTTTCAGAAAGGGCACCAGGTAAACCTGTGCCCATTCTTTCAACCATGCCGGAATGAGACCGATTAATGCGTCCATAGGTTAAATTCATTATACGCAAATTACTATATCGTGCAAGAGGGTTTGCTAAATGTGGGGTTTTGAGAGAAGTCATGAAGATGCCCGGATTTTTACAAACCCATGCAGGAGGGACGCAGCAGCCCTGCGCCCCGTGCGCGTCTGCAGTCACCAGCTTGTGCGCAGGGTAGTCTCGCGCGTCACTTGCTCCCCCATGGAGATGGGCTACAATTAGAGTACCCATGCAGGGTAAATCCTCACATTTTTGCTGCAGAAGGAGGTTGTTGATGACACATCGCAAACGCTGGTTGCTCGTTGTTCTGCTTGTGGTGGCTAGCCTGCTGTTGGCTCAGTGCACCCCCAAACCCACCCCCACGCCCGCCAGAAAGTTCAAGGTGGCCTTTATCTTTGTGGGGCCGGTCGCCGATCTCGGCTGGAGCTACGCGCATGATCAGGGGCGGCGCGCACTGGAGCAGATTCCAGGCGTGGAAACGGCCTACCAGGAAATGGTTGCCGAAGGGCCGGATGCGGAGCGCGTCATTGAGCAATACGCGCGCGAAGGCTTCGACATGATCTTCGCCACCTCTTTCGGCTACATGGATTCGGTGATGGCGGTGGCCGAAAAGTACCCGAACGTGCGCTTTGAGCATGCCACGGGCTACAAGACCGCGCCGAATGTGGCCATTTATGATGGCCGTGGCTATGAGGGTTGGTATCTGGCCGGCATCGTGGCCGGGCGCATGACCAGGACCAACGTGCTGGGCTACGTTGCCCCGTATCCCATCCCCGAAGTGGTGCGCAACCTCAACGCCTTCACCCTGGGGGCGCGCTCGGTCAATCCCCAGGTCAAGGTGAAGCCGGTGTGGATCTTTAGCTGGTACAACCCGCCGGCGGAGCGTGAGGCGGCCCAGGCCCTGTACGATTCGGGCGCGGATGTCATCGCGCGCGAGAGTGACTCGCCGGAACCCGACAAGCTGGCCGAGGAAAAGGGCATCTACGCCATCGGCTACAACGCCATCTCTTACGATGTCGCCCCCAATGCCCTGTTGACCGCGCCGGTCTGGAATTGGAGCGTGTACTACAAGCAGACGGTGGAAGCGGCGATAAACGGCACCTGGCAGACGCACGCTTACTGGGGTCACATCGCGGACGGCGTGATTGACCTGGCGCCGATGAATCCCAAAGTGCCGCAGGCGGTCCAGGATGAGGTGAAGCAGGCACGCGAGCGTATCGTCGCCGGCACCCTGCATCCTTTCACCGGACCTATCAAGGATAACACCGGCGCGCTGCGCGTCCCCGCGGGCGAGGTGATGAGCGACGAGGCGCTGCTCTCGTTCGACTGGCTGGTCGAGGGCGTTGAGGGCACGATTCCTAAATAGGCGCGGCCCTGCCCCGCTCTTCTGATGTGTACAGGCGCGGTGGGTGGGCCGTTAGGCTTACCCGCCGCGCTGTTGCGTTTTTCTCAGCACCGAACTGACGGGAGGTATCATGACGAATTCCAAACCTAAACTGGATTACGGTAAGACCTTTCTCATCGGCTTTGGCTTTTTTGCGGTCAGTGTGATGTGGAAACTCTACAACGACTACGTCCCCATTTTCCTCCAGGCCGGCAATCCCCTCTTCCAATCTTCGACCAAAGCGGCCGGGTTTGGCCTTGGCCCAACCATCACGGGCTTTTTGATGACCCTGGATAACATCGCCGGTCTGTTTTTGCTCCCCCTGGTGGGCATGTGGAGTGATCGCATTTGGGTGAAGGGGTTGGGCCGACGCAAGCCTTTCATCGTCACGCTGGCGCCCATTTCGATCGTGGCTTTTATCGCCATCCCCCTCATCGTGCGCAGCATTGATCCCACCTTGAGCGGGCAGACGGAGGCGCTGCGCAGTACCCTCGCCGTGTTCATTCTCGTCATTGGCCTGTTCATTCTCACCATGGCCGGGTTCCGCACCCCCGTCATCGCCCTGATGCCGGACCTCACGCCCTCACCGTTGCGCAGCCAGGCGAACGGCATCATCAACCTGATGGGAGGCCTCGGCGGCGTGGTCATCACCCTGGTGGGCGCGAAACTTTACGGCATCAACATCGCCGCGCCTTTTATCGTCGGCGGTCTGCTGGTGGCCATCGCCGTGCTGTTATTGCTTTTCCTGGTGCAGGAGCCGCGCGAGTTGACGGAGCCGAAGGCCGACGAAGAGGAGGGTCTGGGCGTGCTGAAAGGCTTGCAGGCGGTCCCCAGGCACGTGCGACCCAGCCTGCTGGCGCTCCTGGCCTCGATTTTCCTGTGGTTTGTCGGCTATAACGCCATCGAGACGTTTTTCACCTCGTATGGCGTCAACATCCTGCACATCAAAGAGAACCAGGCCTCGATGCTCTCGGCCATCTCCTACGTCACCTTTATCGCTTTCTCGATCCCCAGCGGCTTTATCGCCGCGCGTCTGGGACGGCGCCGCACGATTACCACGGGGCTGCTCATTTTTGCGGGCCTTTTGCTGGTCGGCTACTTCGTCCCCAACATCGTGGTGATCGGCGCGGCCCTGGGGTTGGGCGGCATGGCCTGGGCTCTGGTGAATATCAACAGCCTGCCCATGGTGATTGATACCGCCGAAACGGATGCGCGTATCGGCACCTACACTGGGCTTTATTACCTGGCTTCTCAGCTTGCCGCGATCACCGGCCCCATCCTGAACGGCGCCTTGATCGAGCGCACGGGGAATTTCGGCCTGGTTTTGCTGATGCCGGTGCTCTTCTTCCTGCTGGCGGCAGGTACGATGCAGCGCGTGACGCGCGGCGAGGCGCGCTAGAGGGCGATGCGCATCCTGTATTGGGATGAAACGGGTGAGCTGCGGACGGATCTATCCGCGCCGCAGCTTCTTGCCCTGCTGCAACGCGAGCAAGGCGCGCTGTGGGTGGATTTTGCGGGTGATCCGGACGCTCAGGTCGAGCCCATCCTGCGCGACGTGTTCGGCTTCCATCCCCTGGCCATTGATGACGCTTTGCGCGAATCTCATGTGCCAAAACTGGACGACTGGGGCACCTATCTCTACCTGGTGCTGCACGTGCCCATCTTGAACGCGAAAGGGGATCTCGAAAGCCTGGAACTTGACCTCTTTCTGGGGGAGCGTTTTCTGGTGACGCATCACGATCAGCCGATAGCAGCCCTGGAGCGCGTCCGGGATGTGTTCCAGCGTGACCGGCGCTTGCGACAACGCGGCACCATCTATCTCGCCTATTTGATCATAGACGAGCTGGTGGCGCAAATTATGCCCCTCTTTGATGCCATCGAGGCGGAAGTTGAGGCGCTGGAAGACACGCTTTTTCAGCATCCCGGACCGGACACATTGGAGCGCCTTTTCACGCTCAAGCGTATCTTGCTGGCCCTGCGCCGCACCCTGATGCCTGAGCGTGAATTGCTCAATCGTCTGGCGCGCGGTGATGCTTTGTTGATTGATGCGGAAGGGCGCTATCTCTTCCGCGACATCTACGATCACTTGGTGCGCATGAACGACTTGAACGAGAATTTGCGTGACCTGATCGGCAGTGCTCTGGACACTTATCTCTCGGTGGTTAACAACCGCATGAACGAGGCCATGAAAACCCTGGCCATCATCACCACGGTCTTTATGCCCTCTGCTTTTCTGGCCGGCTTTTTTGGTATGAACTTCTTTGCGCCCGAAGGCACAGCGCTGGGCGTGTTTGGGGCGCGCGAGTTGGGACTGGTCGTCGCCATCATGGTGATGGCGCTGGTAGGCATGGGCTGGTGGATTCGGCGGCGCGGCTGGTAGCGCTGGGCTTGCGGGTGAGGGGGTAAGGAGGACGTTATGCAGCGTTCGAGTCTGCGCGTGCGTTTGTTGTGGCTCACCTTGTTGACGCTGCTCATGGGCGTGGGCGTGGTGGTGAGCTACTTCCTGCTGGCGCAAAATCGCGTCCTGCTGCAGGAACGGGAAAATGCCGTGCAGCAGCAGCTTGCCGTGCTGGTCCAGAGCATCAAAAACAACATGCTTACCGGCACGGCGACGAATGCGCGCAGCTTGTTCCGCGATTTAAAGACCGTGCCCGGCATCAATGAAATCACGCTCTTCCGCGCGGATGGCAAGGAGGCCTTTAGCGACAATCAGACGGTGGAGCTGGTCAACCGCACGTTGGGCGCGGACTACTTTCAGCCTGCGCCAGCGGCAACAAGCTATTTGACCGATACCTCTGCCGCTTTGCTGCAGGCCGTAGCCTCCAAAACCCAGCAAATCCAGCAGGTGCGGGCGGATGAAGCGCGCCTGCTCACCTATTATGTTCCCCTGCTCAACGGGCCGGCCTGCCAGCATTGCCATGTCCCGGCCCTCTCCCCCAATCCGGACGTGCGCGGGGTCCTGCGCGTCGTCACCTCGATGGGCGACGTGGAACGGCAAATCCAGCGCAACACCCTCAGCGCCTCGCTGATCTGGGTGGGCATCGTGGCCGGGCTGACCGTGATCCTCATCACCAATCTGGAGCGGGTGGTGTTGCGGCCCCTGCGCTTGATCGGCAGTGTGGTTGACGAGGTATCCCAGGGCAACCTGGAGGTCATCGTCACCCTGGCCACGCAGGACGAGATCGGCATGCTGGGGCAGCAGATCAACCGCATGATCCAGGGCTTACGCGAGCGCTTCAAACTGAGCATGTTTGTGTCGCGCGCCACCCTGGAAGCGGTCTCCACGGAGGATACCCTGGCTTTAGGCGGCGAAAAGCGGGTGCGCGCCGTCCTCTTCAGCGATATCCGCGGTTTTACGGCCTATGCGGAGCAACACGACCCCCAGGTGGTCCTGGAGGTGCTCAACCGTTACTTGCAGGTTCAGGCGGCGCAAATCCTGGCTTATCAGGGGGATGTGGACCAGTTTATTGGGGATCAAGTCTTCGGCGTTTTCCGCGGCCCCACCATGGCCGAGGATGCGCTGCGCGCCGCTCTGGCGATCCGCGCGGCGGTGTCTACCCTGGCGTTCCAGGAGGGCCTGCCCCTGCGCGTCGGCATTGGCGTGCACATTGGCCCGCTGGTGGAGGGGAACCTGGGGGTCTCAGGTGAGGTGCGCCGCCTGCAACGCACGGTTATCGGGGATACGGTCAACGTGGGAGCGCGCCTGTGTGCGGTGGCCGAGGCGGATCAAATCCTCATCTCCGAAACTTTTTATCAGCAGGTGCGTACTCTTGTCCAGGTGGATGCGCCCCGCATCATCCAGGTGAAGGGCAAAACGCAGCCCCTGACGGTTTACCCGGTCCTGGGATGGGCGACGGACATCCCCCAGGCCGAAGCTTAGCGAGGTGGTTACATGGCGTTCGTCGAGGTCTTGCATGTTGCTAAAGCTTACACGCCGGGCGGCCCCTGGGCGCTGGATGATGTGAGTTTCTCGATTCGTGAGGGGGAGATCTTCAGCCTGTTGGGGCCAAACGGCGCGGGCAAAACGACCATGATTTCCATCATCAGCACCCTCTTTCCGCCCACCCGCGGACAGGTGCGCGTGGGCGGCTATGACGTGCAACAGGCACCCCTGACTATTCGCGAGATGATAGGCGTGGTGCCGCAGGAGCTGGCGCTCTATCAGGAGCTTACCGCGGAAGAGAACCTGCGCTTTTGGGGTGAGATGCGCGGCCTGTCGGGTAAGGCGCTGCGGCGCGAGATTGATGAGCTGCTCGCGCTCATGGAGCTGACGCCACATGCGCACAAGCGCGTCGCCACCTTCTCCGGCGGCATGAAGCGGCGCCTCAATCTGGCCGTGGGCCTGTTGGGACGGCCGCGCTTCGTCATCCTGGACGAGCCGACGGTGGCGATTGATCCGCAAAGTCGCCGCTATATCCTGGACTACGTGAAGGCCCTTAACGCCCAGGGGACGACAGTGCTCTACACCACGCACTACATGGAAGAGGCCCAGGCGCTCAGTCATCGCATCGCCATCCTGGATCACGGCCACATCATCGCCCTGGGCACCCTGGCCGAGCTGGTGCAGCAGGTGGGCGAGCAGGAGACCTTGATCCTGCACCTGGCGCAGGAGAGCGGGGCGGAAGCTTTGGCCCAGGCGCTGCGGGTGGCGCTGCAGGTGCCGGTGAGCGCCTCGGATGGGACCTTGCTCCTCAATGTGCCCTCGGCCACCGCCTTGTTGTCGGAGGTGCTGGCTCAGGCTGCCGCGCTGCAGTTGAGCGTGCGCAACATCGAAATCCGCGAGCCCAATCTCGAAACCCTTTTCCTCAACCTGACCGGGCGCGCGCTGCGCGATTGAGAGGAGTTATGGAACGCTACCTGTGGGTCCTGGCCAAAAAAGAGGTGCTCGTGCTTTTGCGCGACCCGGGCGCGCTCATCATCGCCTTGTTCACGCCCCTCCTGCTCACGCTCATCGTGGGCGCCGCCTTTGCCGGGGATACCGGCCCCACCCATATCCCCGTGCTCCTGCTCGACCGCGACGGGAGCCTTTACGCCGCGGGGATGCGCGCCGCGTTTTTCGATCCCGCCCTGGGGGATTTGCTGGCCCCGGAGCTGGTGACGGATGAGGCCGCGGCGCGGGCGCGCGTTGAGGCGGACGAGGTGGCCGCGCTCGTCATCATCCCGCCGGGCTACGGCGATGCCTTCTTCCCCCAACGCAAGGACGTGCTGGAGCAATTGGGGATTGATCTGCTGCGTGAGGATGCGCAGGAGCGCATTGCTGCGCTGGATGTGGAGGATAAGCTCCGGCTGATGGCGCTGCTCGAATCCACGCCTGCCGCGCCCCCGCTGGAGGTGCTCATCTACGCCAGCCCCGCTCGCCCCGTGAGTACCCTCATCGTGAAAAGCATTGCCCAACGCGCCCTGGAGGAGGCGAATCTGCGCACCCAGGGCACGCGCGTAGTGATGGAGCACCTGTATCAGACGGTGCCGCCTGAGGCCTGGGCCGCTAACCAGGGCCAGGCGGGGGCATTCTCCCAGGCCGCGGAGGAGGCCGCGCTGCCCGTGCGCCTGGAGAGCCGCATGCCCTCCGGGCACCCGTTCCGCTGGCTCGATTACATCGCCGCGAGCATGGCTGTCCTGTTTCTCATGTTCACCGTCACCGCGTCGGGGCGCACCTTGCTGGCGGAACGCGAGCGCGGGACGTTGACGCGCCTGCTGCTCACCCCGACGCGCGGGGGCACCATCCTGGCGGGGAAACTGGTAGGCAATGTGCTGGTGGGCCTGGTGCAGATGCTGCTCCTGTGGGGGGCGACGCAACTTTTCGGCGCCTGGTGGGGCCCGGCGCCGCTGGTGCTGCTGTGCATCGTCGTGTTGGTGCTGTGCGCGACCGGCGTGGGCGCGCTGCTGGCTGCCTGGGCGCGCACGCCCTCGCAGGTGAGCGCGCTGGGATCAGCCATTTCGCTCACCGGTGCAGCCCTGTCCGGCTCCTTTCTCCCGCGTGAGAACCTGCCGGCCCTACTCCGCTCCGTGAGCCTGGTCACGCCCAACGCCTGGGGCATCGAGCTGTTCACCGCGCTGCACCTGGGCGCGAGCCTGACGGAGCTGCTGCCGCTGCTGGGCGGGGCTCTGGCGCTCGGCCTGTTCTACTATGCCGTGGCCCTGCTCGGCTTCCGGCGCCAGTTCAGTGCGTGAGGGGCTTATGCGACGCTTAGCCACGCTTATTCGCTCAGAATTTCAACTGGAATTCAGCACGCCCGGCACCTGGATTTTCTTCCTGCTCCTGCCGCTGCTTTTTACCTTTGCCGTTGGCGCGGGTCTGAGCAACCTGATGGGCGATAGTTCCGCGCCCCGCGAGGTGCGCCCCGTGGTTTACGTGACCGGCCTGCCGGCGGGCGAGATCGGCGTCACCTTGCAGCAGGCGCTGCGCGATGCCAATCTCGACCTGCAACCCGTGGATGCCCTGCCGCGCGGTGCTTTTGGATTGGCGCTTCCTGCCGATTTCGTCGCGCACCTGGAAGCGGGCGAGACCGTGACCGTCACCCTGTACCTTGACCCGCAAAGCTCCAGCGTCATGGCGGTGGAACAGGCAACAAGGGCCGGCCTGAGCCGCATCGGTGGGGCGGTGCTGGTCGCGCACATGGGCGTCGCGGAAGCGCAGCGCCTGGGGGCGGCGCAGACTCCGGCGGCCCAGGCCGACTTCTTCCACGAGGTGTTGGAAGCCACCCTGCACGCCGTGCAGCAACCTCCGGTGCGCCTGCGCGTCACCTACCCCCAGGGCGCGGATCAGGCAGCCCTGAGCGGGCCGACCAGCGCCCAACAGGCTTCCGCGGGCCAGCTCATCACCTGGACGCACATCACGCTGCTGGGGGCGGCGGAGGTCTTCGTCTCCGAACGCCTGCGCGGCACCTGGCGTCGCCTGCGCCTCATGCCCACCAGGACCACGACGCTGCTGGTGGGGAAACTGCTGGGGCGTTTGCTCATGGGACTGTTCCAGATGACGCTGCTCATCATCGTCGGGGAGTTGTTTTTCCACGTGGGGTGGGGGCGGGCGCCTCTGGCAACCCTCGCCGTCTCCCTGAGCTTTGCCCTGGCCGGCGTGAGCCTGGGCATGCTCCTTTCTACCCTGCTGCGCACGCGCGGACAGGCCTTCAGCCTGGTGATCGGCCTCTCGATGGCCATGGCGGCGCTGGGGGGCGCCTGGTTCCCGCTGGAAATCACGCCGCCCCTTTTTCAGCGCATCGCGCACCTGATCCCATCTACCTGGGCCATGCAGGCCTACACCGACATCCTCACGCGCGGCGCTTCCCTGGGGGGCGTCGCCCCGCATGTCGGCGTCCTTTGCGCCTTCGCCGTGCTCTACATCGCCCTGGCCAGCCTCAACCTGCGCCGCAGCGAGGCCTGAGATCACACGGAAACGCGCGCCCTCGGCCTGGGGACGACCGCGAGGGTCGCCCCTACAATGCCCGCCATGGCTTGCAGATTTTAGACTTGCAGATTTGCAGACTTGCACACAGGAGCGACTCATGGAAATAGAAGCCAAATACCGCATTCCCGACCGCGCCACCTTTGACGCGCTCAAGGCCCTTGCCGACCTGGCCGGCTTCACCCTGGGCCGGGCGCGGCGTAAAAACATGTACGACGTCTATCTCGACACCCCCCAGCGCGACCTGCTGGCCGCGGGCTACGCCCTGCGGCAGCGCATGACCGGCCACATGATCACCCTGACCCTCAAAGCCCTGGGCGGCGTCAGCGGTGACGTTCACCGCCGTGAGGAAATCGAGCAACCCCTCCCCTTCCACCTTCCGCCGCAGGCCTGGCCCGAAGGCCCCGTGACGAGCTGGCTACGATCCCGCCACCTCGACCTGGCCGCCCTGGTGATCCTCTGTGAAATCCAGCAAACCCGTCACGTGCGGCCCGTGCTGGAAGGCGAGCGCCTGGTAGCGGAGTGGTCACTGGACAAAACGCGCCTTTTTCGCGGCGCGCAACGCGCCTCCATCTGGGAGCTGGAGATTGAACTGGCCCCCGGCGGCACAGAAGACGATCTGCAACGCCTCACCGAGGCGCTGTGCGCCACCTTCCCGCTGGAGCCGGAGCCGCGTTCCAAATTCGAGCGCGCCCTGGCTCTCGGCGTTACCCTCTCCCCCGCCGAACGCGCCCTTTGCACGCGCCTGGCGGCGGGCAGCGGACGATACGCGCTGCGCGCCCGCCTCCTCCTGGCGCTGGACGCCAACCAGGGCATCGCGGCCATCACGGCCCAGCAGGGCGTCAGTCGCCCCTTCATCACCCGCTGGCGCGACGCCTTTATAGCGCAGGGCATCGCCGCGGTCTTTCCGCCCGCCCTCTTAGCGTCCTCAGGGTTTGGGGAAAAGGGGCCCGCAGCCAGCGGACCCCCGTCCGATCACGCGCCCCTTCCCGTCACCAGCGCCCAGGACGGAACCGCGCCTCCGTCTGGCACCGCCGGCGCGCCTGTCCCCGCGGCCCCTGAGACGCGCGCCGCAAGCCCCGGTGTGGACACCTCTCCGGAACAGGCAGCGCCCGAACCCGCACCCTCGGCTCCCGCGGCCCCTGAGACGCGCCCCGCAAGCCCCGGTGTGGACGCCTCTCCGGAACAGGCAGCGCCCGAACCCGCACCCTCGGCTCCCGCGGCACCGCCACGGCGCACTTCCCCCGGCCTCACCCCCACGGACAGCCTCGGCGAAGCCTTCCGCAAAACCCTGCGCTTCCACCTGGAGCGGATGCTGGCCAACGAGCCGGGCACCCGCGCGGGCGAGGACATCGAAGCCCTGCACGACATGCGCGTCGCCACGCGGCGCATGCGTGCCGCCTTCCTGGTTTTTGGCCCTTACGTGGACCAGGCCGCGCTCAAGCCCATCCTCAAGGGCCTGCGGCGCACCGGGCGCGCCCTGGGGGCCGTGCGCGACCTGGATGTCTTCCGCGAAAAAGTGCAGCACTACCTGGACGCGCTGCCCGCAGCGCGCCGGGGCGAACTTGATCCCCTGTTGGAGACCCTTTCCCAACAACGCGCGGCGGCGCGCACCTCCCTGCTCGCCTATCTCGATAGCCCCGCCTACACCGGCTGGGTGGAACGTTTCCAGCGTGTCCTCGATCAACCCCTGCCGGAGCCGCCGCCCCTGACGGACGCGGGGCCGCGCCCGTACCTGGTCAGTCACGTCATCCCGGCGCTGATCTTTGAGCGCTGGGCGAGCGTGCGCGCCTTCGGCCCCTGGCTTGGCCAGCCTGACGCGCCGCTGACGCGCTACCATCAACTGCGCATCGCCGCCAAAGCCCTGCGCTACACCCTGGAGTTCTTCAGCGAGCTGCTGGGCAAAGACATGAAGCTCTGCCTGGACCGCGTCAAGCGCCTGCAGGATCACCTGGGCGACCTGCAGGATGCCGTCGTTGCCAGCGGGCTGCTGCGCGACTATCTCACCTGGGGGACCTGGAGCCACACGGGGCGCGCGCCTGACATCCTCACCGCGCCGGTACTGGCGCCGGGCGTGGCCGCCTACCTCACCTACCGCCTGCAGGAGGCGCAGACCCTGGTGGCGGACTTCCCGACGGTCTGGGCGACCATCACCGATGCGAGCTTTGGCGCGGCCCTGCTGACGGCCCTGCAACCGCTGCTGTCGGCGGAAGCATCATGCCAGGCCAGCCCTGAGATCTAGACCCGCAATGAAACGTACGTTTAAGGGTAACTGCCTACTCATAGCGATTGAAATCGCCTCTGATGGGCTTATAGCCGGGCGTCCCTGCCCCCCCTCTAGTCCCCCCTTGTCAGGGGGGACGGTGGACCGCTAAGGCAAGCGGATACCCAAAGCGCAGCGAAGGGTACGGTCGCCCGGCGCGTAGCGCCCTGCAGGCGCAGTTTTAACCGCTAGCTAATAAGCCTCGGTGAGCAGTTACCGTTTAAGGTGTCTTTGTGTGTCTTCGTGAGCATAAAAAACCCCGCCGTCTGTTGGAGGGCGGGGTTGAGCGAATCCCATTCGCCTTGACTACTTGAGCTCGACGACCGCGCTGACTTCCTCGAGCTTCTTCTTGGCGTCCTCGGCAGCTTCCTTGGACACAGCCTCGAGCACGGTGGCGGGAGCACCCTCGACCAGGTCCTTGGCTTCCTTCAGGCCCAGGTTGGTGAGCTGGCGCACGACCTTAATGACCTCGATCTTCTTGGGGCCGACTTCCTTCAGCACCACGTTGAACTCGGTCTTCTCCTCGACCTCTTCCGCCGGGGCGGCAGCGCCGGCAGCGGGCATCATCGCGCCCATCATCACCGGAGCGGCGGCGCTCACACCGAGCTTCTCCTCGAGCATCTTGACCAGCTTGGCGGCTTCCATCATCGTCAGACCGCTGATTTCCTCTACGAGTTTCTCCAGATCAGCCATTGTTTCCTCCATTTGTGATTTTGGTTTAGATTTTAATGTGAAAAGCTTGTGAATAACGCGGGATGGCTCCCGTTATGCAGCAGCTTCTGCGCTGCCCTTTTCCAACTTGTCCACATACGCCTGCAAGACGTTGAGGACCTGCCGGACGCCGCTGGCGATGACACCGACGACCTGCGAAGCGGGCGCGTTGATGGTGCCCAGCACCTGCGCCAGGAGCACTTCGCGGCTCGGCATGTCGGCCAGAGCACCGATTGCCGACGCCGGCATGAATTGCCCTTCGACCATGGCCCCGCGCAGGGTGAACCGCCCCTCTTCGACCTCTTTCACGTAATCACGGAAGACCTTCGCCACGGCAGGGGCGTCCTTGTGACAGAACGCCGCCAGGGTGGGACCGGTCAACAGGTCGGCGGGAGGCGTCAAACCTTGCGCTTCCAGGACATGGCGCAGGAGCGTGTTCTTGACCACGTACACTTTACCGCCAGCTTCCGCCACGCGGTGGCGCAAGGCCTGCATCTGTTGCACCGTGAGCTGATTGTAGTGCGCCAGAATCAAGCCGCTGCTGCTGGCCAGCTCCTGAGCGTACACGGCCGCCAGTTCTTCTTTGCGCTCCTTACTGATAGCCAATGCTCTTCCCTCCTTTCAGAATGTCAAACAAACCCAACAAAAAACTGGTTCTTATGCCTGCCGACATAAGAACCAGTTCGACGTCTTACCTGTTCGTAAAGACGGGTTCCTGGGCCTTACCTCGGCAGGTCACATTAAGCGCCAGAGCGCACCTGCTGTCTACGGTAAAAACAGGATCTTGCCCGAATCCAGTTAAAAAAGCTGTTATGCGTTGCTTTCCATGGCCAACGCGGCGTTGGGGTCAACGCGCACCCCAGGCCCCATCGTGGGGGCGACAGTTACGCGCTTGACATACGTGCCCTTGGCTGCCGCGGGCTTGACGCGGCGGATGGTCTCCATAATGGCGGCCATATTCGCCAGCAGTTCATCCACCGGTGCACTGACCTTGCCCAAAGGCAGGTGAATGTTGCCCGTGCGGTCCAGGCGGTACTCGACGCGGCCCGCCTTCGCTTCCTTGACGGCGCGCGCCAGATCTTCCGCGTTCACGACCGTGCCGGTCTTGGGGTTCGGCATCAGGCCCTTGCGGCCCAGCACGCGACCCAGACGACCGACCTTGGGCATGATTTCGGGCACGGCGATAGCTACGTCAAAATCCGTCCAACCGTCGCTGATCTTCTTGAAGCCTTCCTCGTCGCTGATGATGTAATCAGCACCGGCGGCACGCGCCGCGGCTTCCGCTTCCGCCGAAGCGAAGACCAGGACACGCACCTGCTTCCCCAGGCCGTAGGGCAGGCTCACCACACCGCGGATCTGCTGATCCGAGCGGCGCGGGTCCAGGCCCATGCGCAGGTGCAGTTCAACCGTGGCGTCAAAATCAGCATAGCTGACCTGCTTGACCAGCTCCAGCGCCTCGCGCGGCGCGTAGTTCTGGTCGCGATTCACTTTTTGCGCTGCTTCAATGTACTTCTTTCCACGTCGTGGCATAATGTCATCTCCTTGTGGTTCTTACGGGCTTTTAGATCGCCCTCCCACGGGGATGCAGACCTCAGTCTACAATCTCAATCCCCATGCTGCGGGCAGTGCCGGCAATCATGGACTCCGCGGCCTCGATATCGTTCGCGTTCAAGTCCTTCATCTTCATCTCGGCGATTTCGCGCAACTGCTTGCGCGTAATCTTGCCGACCTTCTTGCGGTTCGGCTCACCGGACCCCTTCGGGACACCGGCAGCCTTGCGCAGCAAGTCCGCCGTCGGCGGCGTGCGCAGGACGAAGGTGAACGTGTTATCAGCGTAGACCGTGATTTCCACCGGCACAATGCTGCCGACCATCGAGGCCGTGCGTGCATTGTACTCTTTCACGAAGGCCGGAATATTCACGCCGTGCTGCGCCAACGCCGGACCAATGGGCGGGGCGGGAACGGCTTTACCGGCCGGGATCTGCAACTTCACAATAGCCTTAATCTTTTTCTTTGCCATAGTTCAAACTCCTTAACTGGACCGGGCAAGCCCAGGCGCTTACTTAGACTTTTTCTACCTGCAGAAAATCCAACTCAATGGGTGTTTCGCGATTAAAGAAGGACACCAGGACTCGCACCTTGGTGCGCTCTTCGTCAATCGCATCCACCGTGCCGATGAAATCCGCGAACGGCCCTTCAATGATGCGCACTTTCTGGCCGATGCTGAAGGACGCGCGCACCTGCGGGGCTGCGGCTTCCATGCGGCGCAGAATGGACTGGACGGCTTCCGGACGCAGGGGGGTGGGCTGGTTCCCCATGCCCACAAATCCCGTCACGCCGGGCGTGTTGCGCACCATGTACCAGGAATCGTCCGTCAGGATCATCTCGACCATGATGTAGCCAGGGAACAAACACCGCTTGATGGTGCGACGTTTCCCTTCGCGCACTTCCACCTCTTCGATGGTGGGCACGACGACCTGGAAAACGTAATCGTGCATCCCCATGGTCTCGATGCGCTGCTCCAGGTTGTGCTTTACCTTGTACTCGTAGCCGGAGTAGCAGTGCACCACGTACCAGGCGCGCTGATCCTTAGCGCTTGGCGGCGCCGCCTCGAAGTCGAGGAAGGGCTTGGATTCTGGTTCGGGCTCTGGCTCTGGCTCTGGCTCTGGCTTTGCAGCCTGGGCGCTTTCCGGAAGCAAAAACGCCGGTTTGCTTTCCATGCGGGCGCGTCGGGCGGCCTCTTCCAGCAAATCCTCAGGCAGGGGAATTTCACCCCCAACACCAAAAGAGGCCAGCTTCTCATCCGGGAAGCCGGCTTCAAACTCATCCTCTGGGCGAGGTCGTGACGGACGCTTTTTATCGGGCACGGCTAATCCTCACTGGTTCGGCCAATCAAGACCGCCGCCGCTGCCAGGGCGAGCGCCACCACGACGAACAGGACAATGTACACCGGGTTGAGCGCCACCACACCGCGCAGCAGCAGGCCAAACAAGGCATCGAATAACCACAGGAACAGCCCCATCATGAGCGTGACGAACAGGACCACCACCGTGAGGCGCGTTGCCTCTTCACGGCTCGGCCAATTCGTGCGCTTGAGTTCCCGCAGCGTTTCGCGCAGGTAACGTGCTATTGCGTTCTCTTTTTTGACCTCGGTCACCGATGCCTCCGTTTTTTAACTTTGCTTATCATATTAAGACACCGTTCCAGAGCCGAAACGGTGTCTTAATGTTGCTTTTGGCAGGCGAGGCAGGAATTGAACCCGCAACCTACGGTTTTGGAGACCGTTGCTCTGCCTAATTGAGCTACTCGCCTGCGTTAAACCTACTTGGTCTCGCGATGCAGGGTATGCTGCCGGCAGCGCGGGCAGTAGCGCTTCAGCTCAAGACGGTTCGGGTCATTGCGCCGATTTTTCTGCGTCGTATAATTCTGCTCCTTGCACGTCATGCAAGCCAGCGTGATCGTCAAACGGATCGCTTTAGACTTTTTCGCCATAATAAGCCCTCTTGTTCATCCCCAGACAATTTTAGGAGAGCTTCGTCTCCTGAGCCCACGATGAGGATCGAACTCATGACCCCACCCTTACCAAGGGTGTGCTCTACCTACTGAGCTACGTGGGCTTAATGTTAGATGGGCAGAGGCGGATTCGAACCACCGAAGGCGTGCGCCAGCTGATTTACAGTCAGCCCCCTTTGTCCACTCGGGTATCTGCCCATGTTAAGCCGACGGCGGGAATCGAACCCGCAACCCTCCGCTTACAAGGCGGATGCTCCGCCGATTGAGCTACGTCGGCGCGCGCTGCATTATAACACACGCCGCTGGAGGGTCAAGATTACATCCCACCGTGCAGGCGGTAGTATACACAAGTCGGGGAATTTGTCAACACCAAATCCGCGCGGAGGGGGTGGCGTCTCGTCGCACGGTCTGGGAGCGCGGACGCCTCGTCCGCACGGACCCGGAAACGTATGCTCCCTCACAAAAAAGCTCTCTTTCGCGGCGCCCCCCTTGCCGTGACCAGGCCTGGCACGCTTTGCCTGCTTTTGGAGAGCTTTTGAGAGCCCCCCGCCTCTATGATATAAGCAGCTTTTAACGGCCTGGAGTTTGTTTATGGAAAACAAAACATCGCGCTTAAGCGGTTTTTATGAGCTATCGCCCGGCGCGCGCCTGGAACGGGTGCGCGCGTTTGCGGATTTGACCGATGAAGAGGCCGCTATCTTGAGCGGCGCCCTGGGCCTGTCCCTGGAGCAGGCCGACCACCTCATCGAGAACGTGGTCGGCTTGCACACGCTGCCGTTGGGGATCGCCACGAATTTTGTGGTGAACGGGCGCGAGGTGCTGGTGCCGATGGTGGTGGAGGAGCCCTCGGTGGTGGCGGGGGCGTCGCTGGCGGCGAAGCTGGCGCGGGCTGGCGGCGGCTTTCTGGCCGTGGCCGATGCCTCGCTCATGATTGGCCAGATCCAGGTGGTGGATGTGCCGGATGTGTACGGGGCACGGGTGGAGTTGCTCGCTCACAAGGCGGAGCTGCTTGCCCTGGCCAATGAGAGCGATCCCACCCTGGTGCGCCTGGGCGGCGGCGCGCGCGACCTTGAGGTGCGCGTGCTGGAGCAGACGGCTTTGGGGCCGATGCTGATCGTTCACCTGCTGTTTGACGTGCTGGATGCGATGGGTGCCAACGCGGTGAATACGGCCTGCGAGCGCCTGGCTTATCGCGTTGAGGGACTGACGAACGGCACGGTGTTTTTGCGCATTTTGAGCAATCTGGCCGATAAACGCCTGGTGCGTGCACGGGTCTGCCTGCCGGTGGAGAGCCTGGCTTTTGGTAGCTTCAGCGGTGAGGCGGTGGCGCGCGGCGTTGAGGCGGCCTGGGCTTTCGCGGCGGCTGATCCGTACCGCGCGGCGACCCATAACAAGGGCATCATGAACGGCATTGACGCGGTCCTGCTGGCGACGGGGAACGATTGGCGCGCGGCGGAGGCAGGGGCGCACGCTTACGCGGCGCGCAGCGGGCGCTACACCAGCCTGAGCACCTGGCGTCAGGATGGACGGGGGAACCTGGTCGGCACGCTGGAGCTGCCTCTGACGGCGGGTATTGTCGGCGGGACGACGCGCTCGCATCCCACCGCGCGCGTGGCCTTGAAGATCCTGGGCGTGAAGACAGCGCGTGAGCTGGCCGAGATTGTGGCCAGCGTGGGATTGGCCCAGAACTTCGCCGCGCTGCGCGCGCTGGCGACGGAAGGCATTCAGCGCGGACATATGTCCCTGCACGCCCGGCAGGTGGCGATCGCGGCCGGCGCCCAGGGGGACGAGATCGAGCGCGTGGCGCAGGCGTTGGTGCAGAGTGGCGCCATCCGCGCTGACCAGGCTGAGCTGATTTTGCAGCGCTTACGCACGCAGGCCTGAGGCTGTGCGCGCGAGCGAGACGCCAGACTTCGTTTTTAAGGAGGATAGGTTAAGTGACAACGGATACGGTTATGCGGCCCCAACGTCCGGTGGGCATTATCGGGTACGGTTCGTACGTTCCGATGTACCGCCTGCCAAACAAAGAAGTTTCGCGCGTCTGGCATGGGCGTGGACGCGGGCCCATCAAGGAGAAAGCGGTCGCCGGGCCGGATGAGGACACGGCAACGATTGCTATTGAGGCGGCACGCAACGCCATGGCGCGCGCGGGCATCGCTCCGGAGTTGCTGCGCGCGGTCTGGGTGGGGAGCGAGTCTCCTCCCTATGCGGTAAAGCCCACATCTACCCTGGTGGCCGAGGCCCTGGGGGCGACGCCTTACTTGCTGGCTGCCGATCTGGAGTTCGCCTGCAAGGCGGGCACCGAGGCGCTGCAGGCGGCTATGGGGCTGGTCGGTTCCGGCATGGCGGATTACGCCATGGCTATCGGTGCGGATACGGCGCAGGGACGCCCTGGGGACGAGCTGGAATACACCGCTGCCAGCGGCGGGACGGCGTTTGTGGTTGGCCCGGCGCAGGAGGCGCTGGCGGTGTGCCTGGGCTCGGTCTCTTACGTGACGGATACGCCCGACTTCTGGCGGCGGGCCTACCAGCACTACCCCAGTCACGGTGGGCGCTTCACGGGCGAGCCGGCTTACTTCCACCATATTGAATCTGCCGCGCGCGCGTTGATGGGCGAGCTGGGCATGACGCCCCAGGACTTCACGTATGCGGTGTTCCATCAGCCTAACGTGAAGTTCCCGGAGCGCATCGGCGGTATCCTGGGCTTTACGGAAGAGCAGATTCGTCCCGGCATTGTGAGCGACGTGATCGGCAACACGTACGCGGGCGGCGCGATTACGGGCTTCTCCGCGGTGCTGGACATCGTCAAGCCGGGGGACCGGGTGTTGGTGGTCAGCTTTGGCTCCGGCGCGGGGTCGGATGCCACGGCCTGGGAGATCACCTCCGCCATTGCCGAGCGCCGTGAACGCGCGCCGCGCCTGGCGGATTACATCGCACGGCGCGTGGAGATTGATTACGCGCTGTACGCGCGCTACCGCCACAAAATTCTCAAGCACTAGGGGAGGCGTCATGCGGGATGTAGCCATTATTGGCATCGGACAAATGCCGGTAGATGAACATTGGGGCGTGAGCCTGCGCCACCTGGCGTTTGGCGCGGCGCGTAACGCGCTCCAGGATGCTGGTGTGGATCGTGTGGATGCCATTTATGTGGGGAATATGATGTCGGGCGTGCTCAATGAGCAGGAAAATCTGGGCACCCTGGTGGCCGATTTTCTGGGCATGGCCGGCGTGGAAGCGATGAAGATCGAGGCCGCGTGCGCATCCGGCTCGGCTGCCGTGCGCATCGGCATGCTGGCGGTGGCTAGCGGGATGGCGGATATTGTCCTGGCCATGGGCGTGGAGAAGATGACCGATACCACCGGCGCGGATACGACGACGGGGCTGGCCATGGCCGCGGACGCGGAGTATGAGGTGATCCACGGCGTTTCGTTTGTGTCGCTGAACGCGATGTTGATGCGTCGCTATATGTACGAGTATGGCTGGAAGCATGAGGATTTCGCCAACTTCCCCATCGTCGCTCATGCCAACGCCATGAACAATCCGAACGCGCTGTTCCATACACCCATTGACAAAGAAGCCTACAGTAAGGCGGGAATGATCGCTTCGCCGGTCAACTTGCTGGATTCAGCGCCTATTTGCGATGGCGCAGCGGCGGTCATCCTGGCGCCTGCGGAGTATGCGCGCACCCTCAGCCCGGCGCCGGTGCGCATTCGTGCTTCGGCGATGGCGACCGCGCCCCTGGCGGTGCATGATCGTAAAGACCCGTTAGCGCTCGAAGCTGCGGCGCTCTCCGCCCGCCGGGCCTATGAGCTGGCTCGGGTCAAGCCGGAGGATATTGACTTTTTCGAGTTGCACGATGCTTTCTCGATCATGTCGGCTCTGAGCCTGGAAGCGGCGGGCTTCGCCCCGCGTGGCCAGGGGGTACGTCTGGCCCTGGAGGGGGAAATTACGCGCCAGGGCCGCATTCCCATCGCGACCATGGGGGGCCTCAAGGCGCGCGGGCATCCGGTCGGCGCGACGGGGGTTTATCAAATTGTGGAGGCCGTCTTGCAACTGCGCGGGCTGGCAGGAGCCAATCAGCTTCCCAACGCGCGCCTGGGCATGACGCAAAACATCGGTGGCAGCGGCTCGGCCATTGTCACCCATATTCTTGAAGCCATGATCTAATCTCACCTGACTTTAAGGAGGAATGCGATGAACAAGGTTGCTCACGATTGGCGTTTGCGCGGACCGCGTTATCGCCTGCAGGGCGAGGAGTGCGAACATTGTCATGCAAAGCTCTTCCCTCCCCGTGATGTGTGCCCGGAGTGCGGCAAACCCGCGCACGAGCCGCATGAGTTTAGCGGACGGGGGGAGGTCTACACCTTCAGCACGATTTACAATCCGCCGGCGGGGTATGAGGACTACGTCCCTTACACCGTGGCCATTGTCAAGCTGGAGGAAGGGCCGATGGTGACCGCACAACTAACGGATGTACGTCCGGAAGAGGTCCACATCGGCATGAAGGTGGAGATGGTGACGCGCCGCCTGCGTGCCTACGGTGACGAGGGCACCATCGTTTACGGTTACAAGTTCCGTCCGGTGTTGCAGCGCGTCCCGGCAGCGGTCTAGCGAAAGGGACACGCCTTGAGGGCGGGGCGACGACCACGTCGCCCCGCTTCCTTGTGTTTGGGCATTTGACCCGCAGCGTAAATGCCGTTACAATGTGCGCTGGTAACGGCTCAAGGTTATGGGCCGCATAGCTCAGCTCGGCGGAGGTGGATCCCTCCCGCGCTGAGCGCGATATTGAATTGAAGGAGTATCGCGTGCAGTATCACATTTGGACGATCGGATGTCAAATGAATATGGCCGACTCGCAGCGGGTGGCGGCGGGGCTGGAGCGCCTGGGCTATCGGCCAACGCCTCACGCTGAGCAGGCGGATATTGTGGTGTTGAATACCTGCGTGGTGCGGCAACAGGCCGAGGATAAGGTGCTGGGGCGCATCGAGCAGTTGCGCCCGCTGAAGGAACGCAAGCCCTCGATGCTGCTGGTGGTGATGGGGTGCCTGTACCGCGAGCGCGATTTGCCGGCGTTGCGGGCGCGTTACCCCTGGGTGGATCTCTTCCTCCCCCCCTCCGACGCTACGGGCTTGTGGTTAGCGCTGGGCGAACAGGGGGTGCTGGATGAGGCGCAGGGGCTGGTGGCGGATGCGGAACTGCGTCACCGTGGCATGCCCGTCTCGGATCTGCTGCCCGCCTCGCAGGCCGGGCAGACGGTCAGCGCCTACGTGCCGATTGTGCTGGGCTGCTCTCACGCCTGCACCTATTGCGTCATTCCCTACCGCCGCGGACTGGAACGGAGCCGCCCCATGGCGGCGATTGTGGCCGAGGCTGAGCGTCTGGCGCAACAGGGCGTGCGCGAGATCACGTTGCTGGGGCAGATTGTGGATCGCTACGGCTATGACCTGCCGGAATTCCAGGGCGCCACGGAGACACCTCTGGTAACCCTGCTCCGCCGCCTGCATGCGATTGAGGGCCTGGTGCGCCTGCGCTTCCTGACCAGCCATCCCAACTGGATGCGCGATGATCTGCTGGATGCGGTGGCAGAGCTGCCCAAGGTGTGCGAGCATTTCGAGCTGCCCATCCAGGCGGGGGATGATGAGGTGCTGGCGCGCATGCGCCGCGGCTACACGGTGGCCGACTACCGCCGCATCGTGGAACGCATCCGCGCGCGCATTCCCCACGCCTCGATCGCTACCGACATTATCGTCGGGTTTCCTGGCGAGACGGCGGAGCAGTTCCAGCATACGTATGAGCTGCTGGCCGAGCTGCGGCTGGATAAAGCCCACATTGCACGCTATTCCCCGCGGCCTTTGACCGTGGCAACGCGCACGTACCAGGATGATGTGGATCCGGAGGAGAAAGAACGGCGCCGCCTGGCCCTGGATCAGCTCCAGACGCGCATTTTGACCGAGCTGAACGCGGCTTATCTGGGACGAACGGTGGAGGTGCTCGTCGAGGGGTACCAGGCGAAGCGCGGGCGCTGGTTTGGCCGCACCCGCACGGAGCGCACGGTCTTCTTCCCCGCCCCCGCCGAGGCGGCGTTGCTGGGACACCTGGTGCAGATCCGCATTACCTGGACGGGGCCATGGTCGCTTATCGGCGAGCTGGAGGCGTAAGCCTCACCTCTCACAGCGAAGGTTAATGTGTAGCTGCAGCATCACACCCAAACGGAGGGAAGCGGTACATGGATGTTGGCATCATCGGAGCGGGAGTTGCAGGATTAAGTGCGGCTTACGACCTGGTCCGTGCCGGTCACACAGTGACGGTTTACGAGGCGCGCCCTTATGTGGGCGGGCTGGCCTCCGGTTTTCGTGACGAGCACTGGGACTGGCCGCTGGAGCGCTTCTACCACCATATTTTTGCCAGCGACCGCGCTATCTTGCGCCTGGCCGATGAGCTGGGCTGGGGGGACAAGGTCTTCTTCCCCGCGCCGATTACCTCCATCTACAAGGATGGGAAGCTTTACCCCATCAACAAGCCCTGGCTGCCCGACGGCGCGGAGCAATGGCCGCTGGTGGGCAAGCCGCTGGTGCGCGTGACGGATCTGCTCGCCGCCGCGTTTGGCGTGCTGGCTTTTCGTCCCATCTCCCTGTGGGACCGCCTGCGCGTGGGCCTGGTCACCGCTTACCTGCGCTACAATCCACGCTGGCAACCCATGGAGCGCGTCACCGCGGATGCGTGGTTAACGCGCGCGGTAGGTGAGCGCGCTTACGCCGCCTTCTGGCAGCCCCTGCTGGAGGGAAAGTTCGGGCCGTATTACCGTGATGTGAATCTGGCCTGGTTTTGGGCGCGCATTACGGCGCGGACGCCGCGCCTGGGCTACTTCGAGGGTGGCTTCCAGAGCTTCCTGGACGCGCTCGCGGCGCAGGTGCGCGCGCGCGGCGCGCAGATCCGCCTGGAGACGCATGTGCGCGGTATCCATCCCCTGCCGGATGGGCGCCTGCGCCTGGAATTGCGCAGCGGTGACGTGGTGCACGAGCGCGTGCTGGCCACCTGTTCCCCGCAGATGCTCAAAGAGCGCACCCCCGCGCTCCCGCCCGACTACGCCGCTGACCTGCTGCGGCTCAAGTCCATGGGAGCCGTGGTACTCGTCTTGGCGCTCAAGCACCGCCTGACGCCCGACCAGTACTGGATCAACATCCCCAAGCGCGAGGGGTTCCCCTTCCTGGCCCTGGTCGAGCACACCAACTACATTTCACCGGAGCATTACGGCGGGGATCATGTAGTGTACTGCGGGGACTACCTGGAGCCGGGCCATCCCTACTTCGAACTGGAACCGGAAGCCCTGCTGGAGCGTTTCATCCCGGCCCTGCAGCGTCTCAATCCCGCCTTTGAGCGGAGCTGGATCCGCAAGGTGTGGAAGTTCAGCGAGAGCTACGCTCAACCCGTCCCCTTGCTGGAGCACTCGCGCGCCATCCCACCCCTGCAGACCCCTATCCCCAACCTGTACATGGCCAACATGAGCCAGGTCTACCCGTGGGATCGGGGCACCAACTTCGCGGTGGAGATCGGGCGTCGCGCCGCGCAGCTCATCCTGAACTCGTAAGCGCGGCCCCTGCCGCCACGCCTTGCCGATTTGCACATGGGGATTGAAAGCGCCTGTCCCCTGCCGTCCTCCTTTGAGGGGGGGACGGCCCAAGCGCATCAAGAAGAAACCCAAATCCATCGTCGTAGTAGGGGCGCAGCGTCGCTGCGCCCCTACGCCGCGCCCGATACGCGGCGCTGTTGCACCCATTTATTTGCAGTTGCCATTTCGCGTAAAATATGCCCTATAGGGGCGACCGCGAGGGCCGCCCCTACAATGCCTGCCAGGCGGTCAATCGCATGGCTACACAAAATACGTCCGGTAAACCGGACTTTTAAACCGTTCACAAGGCGTTTTTTGTGCCCTTGACGTTTATGGAAAATTCGCGAAAGCCACTTTAACTTTACGCGCAACGAGGGTTGCTAATTACAGATTCTGCGTACCTGCTTACTCAATTAGCGATTGAAATCGCCTCTGATGGCCTTATAACCTGGCGTCCCTGACCCCCTGTAGTCCCCTTGTCAGGGGGGACGTCGGGCGAGGGATACCCGAAGCACAGCGAAGGGTACGGTCACCTGGGGCCGGGGCAAGCCCCGCTCCTACAGCAGGTGCGGTTTTAACCGCTAGCCAATGAGACGAGTAGGCTGTTACGATTTTGCAGATTTTTTGTAACTGCCTACCCATAGCGATTGAAATCGCCTCTGATGGGCTTATAGCCGGGCGTCCCCCTACGGGGACGCCACTACGGCGACCGCGTAGGCGGTCGCCCGGCGTGTAGCGCCCTACAGGGGCGGTTTTAACCGCTAGCCGATGAGACAAGGTAGGTAGTTACGATTTTTTGATTTGCACGATTTTTCACAAGGAGCCTGTATGAATCGCGACACTCTGGTCACATACCTTAACGAGTACCTTCAACTCAAAGCCTTTGCACACGACGATTCGCTCAACGGCCTGCAAGTCAGTGGCCCCGCGGACGTGCAGCGCGTCGCCCTGGCCGTGGACGCGCGCCTGAGCGCCTTCGAGGCCGCCGCGGACTGGGGCGCACAGCTCATCATCGTCCACCATGGCCTCTTCTGGGGCGCGCCCTACGCCCTCGTCGAGCCGGTCTACGCGCGCTTCCACCTCCTCTTCACGCGCGGCCTGGCCGTCTACGCCGCGCACCTGCCCCTGGATGCCCATCCCGTGGTGGGGAACAACGCCGAACTGGCGCGCCTGCTCAACCTGGAGGCCGTGCAACCCTTTGGCACCTATCACGGCTACACCATCGGCATGGCCGGGACCCTGCCGCACCCCATGCCCCTCGTGGACCTGGCCACGCGCCTGGGGGAGGCCCTCGGCGCCATGCCCGCACGCCTGCTGGATAGCGGACGTCCGGCGCAGCGCGTCGCCTGCATCTCCGGCGGCGGCGCATCCATGGCCCTGCAGGCCCTGGAAGCGGGCTACGACACCTTCATCACCGGCGAACTCTCGCACAGCCACCTGCCCATGCTGGAAGAAGCGGGCCTCAACGTCATCTTTGGCGGCCACTACTACACCGAGACCCTTGGCGTCAAGGCCCTGGGGCGCCACCTGGAAGCGCAATTCGGCCTGGAAACGCGCTTCTTCGACCTCCCCACCGGAGCGTGACATGAGCCACGTCTATCCCGCTGCCCCTGTCCCCGCCGTCGCCGGCCTGCTCACCGATGGTGCCGGCAAACTATTGCTCGTACTCCGGCGCAATCCCCCCAACGCCGGCACCTGGAGCCTGCCCGGCGGCAAACAGGAACTCGGCGAAACCCTGGAAGACGCCCTGCGGCGCGAAATACGCGAGGAGACCGGCCTCACCATCAGCGCGCCGGAACTCCTCACCGTCCAGGACATGATCGTGCGCGATGGCGACGAGCGCATCCAGTACCACTACGTCATCGCCTACTACCGCGCCACCGTCACCGGTGGCGCCCTCGCGCCGGGCGACGATGTGGCCGACGTGCGCTGGTTCACCCTGAGCCAGATGCTCACCCTTGACGTCTCGCGGCGCCTGCTGCGCCTGGCGCGGCAGGCCCTGGGTGTGCAGGAGCCCCCTTCCACACCATGAACGACCTGGCCTGGTGGCTGCACCACTATCTGCAGACCCTGGAGCGTGAGGGTGCCTCGCCTTACACCGTGAAAAACTACGGCACCGACATCGGCCAATACCTGGCCTACTGTGCCGAAGCAGGGGTGACCCAGCCGCACGAGCTGACGCGCGACCTCCTGCGCCGCTACCTGACCGAACTCACTGACATCGGCTACGCGCGCGCCAGCATTGCCCGGCGCATCTTTGAACTGCGCGCCTTTGGCGACCACCTCGTCACCCAGGGCGTATGGACGGAGAACCTCTTTCGGCGCATCGAGGCGCCCCGTCTCCCGCGCCGCCTGCCGCACTACCTCACGCACGAGCAAGTCGCGCGCCTGCTGGCGGTCCCCGTCCCCGACACCCCCCAGGGCCTGCGCGACCGCGCCATCCTGGAGACCCTGTACGCCTCTGGCGTGCGCGTCAGCGAACTGAGCGCCCTCGACCTGGCCGACCTGCGGCTGGCGGCGGGCGAACTGCGCGTCATCGGCAAGGGCGACAAAGAGCGCTGGGCCTTCATCGGCGAGCCGGCGCAGCGCGCCCTGCGCGCCTACCTGGAAGCGGGGCGTCCGGCCCTGCTGGGCCAGCGCGTCAGCAACGCCGTCTTCCTGAACCGCAGCGGGGGGCGGCTTTCCGTGCGCTCCATCAGCACCATCGTCCACCAGGCGGGGCGAGCGGCGGGCATCCCCTTCGACGTGACCCCGCACGTCCTGCGCCACACCTTCGCCACGCACCTGCTGGATGGTGGCGCGGACCTGCGGGTCGTGCAGGAACTCTTGGGGCACAGCAGCATCGCCACGACGCAAATCTACACCCACATCAGCCAGGGGCACGCGCGCGCGGCCTATCAGCGCGCCCATCCGCGCGCCCAGGGGGGGTAACAGGCGTTAGCGGTTTAGGGGAAGGGGAAAGCGCGCTCACGCGCGCCGACGCCGTACGTCGTGGGGAGCGTGCCCGCCCGCGCATCCAGGGACGAGCCGCGCCGCCGTTCGGCTAAGCACCGTCCTGGCCGGGACGAACTGAAATCTGTCCTGCAATGCAGGCCAGGCTTTAATTTGTCCAGGACAACCTGAAATTTGTTCTACAGTAGGCAGGCTTTAGCCTCAGTAGGACAGGCTTTAGCCTGTCAAGGCGGACAAACTACAATTGTACGGATGAACTACTGAGAGGCTTTCCCCTGCTTGCGCTCGGCCTTGGGGAGAGGCTTGCGCCAGGCCTGACGCCGCAAAGTGCGGTACGCCTGCTTCAAGTCGGGCAGCGGGATCTCCGCGCCAGCCTCGAAATAACGCACCGCCGTCATCCCGATGGCCCAGGTTCCGGCGCCGTTGAGGAACGCGGAAACGAGCCACCCCAACACTGGCACCAGCTTCGCCAACTGCGCGCTGCCAAAGCGCACCAGCAGCGTCCCCGCCACCGAGGCGATAAACTCCGCCGCGTGAGAAGCATCCATAGGGCGGCCGTACGCCGCCGCGATGCGCAACACCATGCGCAACTGCGACGCTGCCAGGAAGGGGACATCCAGGCCGGGCACCGGTTGCAGGGCGATCACCGCGTTGGTGTAAGCCGTGTTGCGGATAATGCGTTCCACCAGGCGACGGCGCTGGGACGGGAGCGCCTGTGCCATGGCGACGTGCAGCGCCGGTTCCGCCTCCAGCAGGGCCGGGATCAACTGATCCGTGATGCCGCGCCCCGTCCGCGCGGAAATGGGGATGGGCGTTACCCCCAGCACCTTCCCGGCGTTCTCCAACACCCAGGGCAAATCCGCTTTGACCAGATCGGTCTTGTTCAGCGCCACGATCACCGGCTTGCCCAGGCGGCGCAGCGTGGTCAACATATCGTGATCCTCCTGACGCACGCCGGCGGCTGCATCCAGCAACAGCACAATCACATCCGCGCGGCGGGCGGCCTCCAGAGCCAGAGTGGAGCGATCCGTGCCCCACACCTCGCCAAAGCCGGGCGTATCCACCAGCACAAACGGCCCCAGCGGATGCTCAATCACGCCCTGCGTGGTCCCGGGCACCGCGCGTACGGCGGAGAGCTGTTGCCCGTGCAGGCGGTTGAACAGCGAAGACTTGCCACTGTTCACCGGCCCCACAATCACCAGGCGCGTGCGCGCTTCGCGCTCGACCTGGCGCTCCAACGTGTGCACATCCAATACCTCTAACAACTCCCGCAGATCGCGGAGCTTCCTGGGCAGAAGCAGGCTCAAGTTACCCCTCCTGTGAAAATCTCAAAATCAGCAACCCTCATTTTGGGTAAATTTAAAGCGACTTTCGCAAGTTTTCCATAACGTCAAGGGCACAGAAAACACTTTAGTGAACGCTTTAAAAGTCCGGTTTACCGGGCGTATTTTGTGGTAGCCTGGCGATTTATCGCCAGGAGGCGATTTATCGCCTGGCGGGCCAGGCCAAAATTTACGGTTTGAAAACGTAACTGCTTACTCATAGCGATTGAAATCGCCTTTTTTGATGGGCTTATAGCCTGGCGTCCCTGCCCCCCTGTAGGGGCGCAGCGGCGCTGCGCCCCTACGATGCGCCCGATACGCTGCACCCCATGCGCTACCCAAACAACACCCCGTGAACAGGGTTAACAAGTCCGGTTTACCGGACGTATGGTGTAGCCGGGCGATAATCGCCTGGCGATTCCTTGGCAGGCCCGCTTTGAACAAGGCCGGCGCTACTCGTAGCGCACGCGCGTGAAATCCTTATGCGCGCCGGAGCGTTCCTCCCACGGGCGTGTGGCATCCAACCCCATCTTGGATGTGAGCGTCTTCTGACCCGGTTCCTGCCACGCCGAAGGGTCCAGGCTGGAGCCGGGCTGATCGTGGAGCACCACCAGTCCGCGGTGGGCCTGGAAGCGCGTGGCGATGGCCCACTCCACCTCCGCCGGATCGTACAAATTCACGTCCGTATCCACCACCGCCACATGCTTGAGCGAGCTGTGTCCGCGGAACGCCGCCTCGATGGCGCGCAGGCCGTCATCTGCCCGCTGCTTTTCGATCTGCACCACCGCGTGCAGCCACGAGCATCCCCCTGGCGTGATGTACACCCCCGTGCAGCGCGTCACCTTGTTCACCTCGGCGAAAATTGTCGGCTCGCGTGGCATGCCCATGAGCGCCTTGTGCTCCAGGCCGGCGGGCAGCAGCGCGTGGAAGAGCGGCTCACGGCGGTGCGTGATCGCCGTCACGCGGAACACCGGCTGACGTCGCACGTAATCCATGGTAGCCGTCAGGTCGGGGAAGGGGCCTTCATCCGCCAGCTCATGCGTGAGCACCCCCTCGATGACCACCTCCGCCTCGGCGGGGACCTCCAGCGGCTGCGAGACGCAGCGCACCAGGGGCGTGGGCGCGAAGGCCTGCGCCACACTCAGCTCATCCACACCGGGCGGCGGGGCCATCGCCGCCGCCAGCAACACATGCAGCGGTAATCCCAGCGCCACTGCCATGGGCAGGCCCTGCGGCGACTTCAACCAGGCCGTGTGGGTACCGCGCTTTTCCACAATGCGCGCCGCAAAATGCTGGCTATCCAACCGCATCAGGCGGTGGTAAGAAGCATTGCGCCCCGTGTCGGGGTCGCGCACGATCGCCACGCCCGCCGTGATGTACGGCCCACCATCCTGGGGGTGATACCGCGGCAGGGGGAGCACATCCAGACTGGGCGGATCGAGCACCACCTCCTGGCAGGGCGCCTCCTCCACAAGCGGCGGTGGGACGGGGCTGGCTATCGCCGCCGCCATGCGCGTCACCAGCTCTGGCACCGTGCAGCCCAGGGCGCGGGCGAAATGGGCCCGCTGGGCAGCGATGCCGCTCACGTAGCGCCAGCCGGGATAGCCCGCCACCGACTCGAAGAGCAGCGCCTGACCGTCGCGGGCGGCCAGCTCCCGTGCCAGCTCCAGGTGGGGCGCGATGGGCGTCGTGACGCGCTGGAGCAGCCCATCCGCTTCCAGCTCTGCCAGAAAACGTCGCAAGCTCATGCTACCCCTCCCGGCGTACCGTCAGGCGGAAGCCTTCCATGCCCACCACCACCACGGGCGTATCCCGCTCTAGCGGTGGATCCAGCGCAATCGCGTCCCAGATCTCGCCCTTGACCAGCACCTTGCCCTGGGGATTGAGGGGCAGCTTCACGATCCCCGTGGCGCCGATCAGCCCCTCCGCGCCGGTCACCGCTGGGCGCTTGAAAGTCTGCAGCGCCTTGATGACCACGAACAGGAACAACCCGCCCATCAACGCCGCCAACAGGATGACCAGCGGCACGGAGACGCGCCCAAATGGCGAGCCGATGGGCGTGTTAAATAGGATCAGGATACCGACCACCATTGACGCAATTCCTGCCGCGGACAAAGCTCCATGGGTCATTGTGCTTACCTCCATGATGAAAAGAACGATAGCGATGACGATAAACGCCAGACCCAGCCAGTTCACCGGAATGATGCCCAGGCCGTAGGCGGCGAAGGCAAGACACACAACCCCGATGAACCCGGCTACCCATCCGCCGGGACTGGAGAGCTCAATCAGAATCGCCTGGATGCCGATGACCATTAAGACAGCCACCACGTTGGGATCCGTGAGGAAGTTGAGCAATTGTTCGATCAAGTTCACGGGCACCTCCTCGATCTGCACCTGGGTCAGATGGAGCGTGACTTGCGTCTCACCGACCTGCACACTGCGCCCATCCAACAGCGTGAGCAGCTCGTCCATGCTGGAGGCCACGCCATCAATCAGACCCAGCTCCAACGCCTGCTGTTCGTTGGCCGTGATGGACTCACGCACGGCATTGGTGGCCCAATCTACGGCGGACTGGCCACGGCGTCGCGTCACATTCTCCATCTTGCCGACCAGGGCATTGACCAGCTTGGCGTTGATAGTTTCGGGCAGGTCCTGGCCCGCGCTATCCACCGGGTGCGCTGCGCCGATGAGCGTATTGGGCGCCATCAGCGCGCCGTGCGCCCCCAACGTGATGAAAGTCCCTGCCGAGAGCGCCTGCCCGCCACGCGGGCTGATGTACACCACCACCGGCACGCGCGCATTTTCAAAGCGCTGCATGATTTTCAACGTGGTGTTCACATCCCCGCCGGGGGTATTGAGGGTAATGACGACCAGGGCCGCGCCGCGTGACTCCGCCAGACTGATGCCGCGATCCAGGTAACTTCCTACAGAGGGCGTAATGGCCCCATCCACCGAGAGGATTACCACCAGACTGCGCCCGCTCTGCGCCTGCGCAAAGCCGGGTGCGCCGGTGAAGAGGCCAATCAGCAAAAGCCCAAGCATCATGCGTGCCATCGCGCGTTGCATAGCTCACCTCCTGAGTTTCTCTATTACCGAAATCATAGCATATTTAGGGCAGGTGTACAGTCAAACGGTTGAAGCCCGGCACCCCCTATATCTGGCCGAAGTCGCCCAAAAAGACCGATATTGGGCAGGTAGCCGATATTGGGCAGGTATAGGAGGTGATGCGTTGCTCCCCCTCATTTCGCGTAAACTTTAAAATGACTTTCGCGGTAACTATCTACTTTGTCTCATCGGCTAGCGGTTAAAACCGCGCCGGCTGTAGGCAGGGCTTGTCACTGCCCCCTGGGCGGGATAAATCCCGCCCCTACGGGTATCCGCTC